>LNFM01012039.1_pt1 | contig 21730 bp, 14 predicted proteins | sample 596031 | NCBI WGS metagenome assembly LNFM01 (sample SAMN04254537, study PRJNA301005) | activated carbon metagenome | isolation source: dual media filters at the Ann Arbor, Michigan drinking water treatment plant | place: USA: Ann Arbor
GCATGACGCTGAAACAGTACAACTGGAAGAACGGCCCCGACCTCATCCAGCAACACAGCGTCGCCAAGCACCGCATCCTCCAGGCCTATCTCGCCGCCTACTTCCGCACCCTCGTCAGTTCCCCGAACCAGGATGTCCTTCGGCTGACCCTCGTCGATGGGTTCGCAGGCGGGGGCCTGTACGTCCACAACGACACGCGCGAGACGGTCAAGGGCTCGCCCTTCATCTTCCTTGAAGCCACGCGCGAAGCCGAGTTCGTGATCAACAAGGACCGGCGCAAGCCCGTTCAGCTCCAGGTCGACTACTTCTTCACCGAGGCCGACCACCATGCGCACCTACACCTCGACAAGGTGCTCCGGGAGGCCGGTTACGGTGATCGCATCGGCAACGGCATCTACCTGGCGAATGCCCGATTCCAGGACAAAGCCGACGCAATTATCGAGTTCATCAGGAGGAAGAGCCCGAAGAACGGGCGCTCGATTTTTGCGCTCGACCAGTACGGCTACAAGGAAGTGCCGACGCAGCTCCTGCGCAAGCTTTTCGACGCGCTCCCCAGCGCTGAGGTGATCCTGACCTTCGGCGTCGACTCGTTCATGAACTTCGCCAGCGACGGCGACCAGGTCAAAGAACTGCTCAACGGGCTAGGCATCCCAGACATCTTCGGTGGCCGCTCGGTCGAGGAGATCAAGTCTTCCGATCGTGATTGGCGGCTGTTTCTGCAGAGCACCCTCTACCGGCGCCTCGTCGAGAACTGCGGCGCCCGCCACTTCACCCCGTTCTTCATCCGCAATCGCGGTGGGCATGGTGACTACTGGCTGATTCACATGTCGCAGCACCATCGGGCCCGCGACGTGATGACGGAAGTCCACTGGGCCAATAACAACGACTTCATCCACTACGGCGGCGCCGGCCTCGACATGTTCCAGATGGTCGGCTACGACCCCGTGCATGACGCGAGCTACCTCCAGCAATCGCCTTTGGGATTCGAGTTCGATGATGTCGCACGGCGGGCAAGCATCGCTGCCTTGAACGAGCACATCCCAAGGCGGGTGTACGCCAACGATAGTGGGATTAGCTTCGGCGAGTTGTTCGCCACCACCTGCAATAGTTCGCCGGCATCGGCACGAATCTACCGGGATTCGATCGGGCAACTGCTTGCGGAACAGATCATCGAGGTTGTGCCGGCCAACGGTGGTCGACGACGATCCGCAGCACAGGTCAAGTCTAGCGACCAAATCATTGCCTCTAACCAACGTACGCTTTTTGCTGCGATCTAGAAGCCCAAGAACATGACGCCACACGAAATCATCGACAAGTGGGCGGCCGGCGGCCCGGCCTACTCGCTCAGCGAGCGTGCTGGAGCGCAACCGCACTTCATGGACCTGTGCTCCATGCTCGGTGTGTCGACGCCCGGTGATGCGGAGAACTACTGCTTCGAGCCCTGCGTAACCAAGACCGGGGCCGGTCGTGGATTCGCCGATGTCTGGAAGCGCGGCCACTTTGCCTGGGAGTACAAGGCGCCTGGCAAGAGCCTAGACGCAGCACTCAAGCAGTTGATGATGTATGCCCTGCCGCTAGAGAACCCACCTCTATTAGTGGTCAGCGATCGCCTTCGCATCGAGATTCATACCCACTTCACCGGGCACCCGAGCGAGTGTCACGTCATCCGGCTCGAAGACCTGGGTCGGCCAGACGTTCAGCTCAAGCTGCGATGGCTGTTCAGTGATCCTGAACGCTTCAAGCCCAACAAGACCAACCGCGAGATCACCGAGGAGGCGGCGAGCACCTTTGCCGAGACTGCCGATCGGTTGCGAGCTGTGGGTATACCGGCTGCTAAAGCGTCCCACTTCCTCAGCCAGTGCCTCTTTTGCTTCTTCGCCGAGGATGTGCACCTGCTGCCTGCACGCCTGTTTGAACGGGTAGTAGGCGTGCACATAACGCCGGAGAAGCTTCGAAACCAGCTCCAGCGGCTATTCGAAGCCATGCGCGATGGCGGCATGTTCGGCGCGGATGAGGTGCTCCATTTCAACGGCGGGCTGTTCAAGACGATCGACATCCCCGACCTCACCGTCGAAGACGTGAAAGCGCTCCAGATTGCGAGCGGCATGGACTGGAGCGCGATAGATCCGAGTATCTTCGGCACCCTGTTCGAACGCGGCCTCGACCCTAGCAAACGGGCCCAGCTCGGCGCCCACTACACAGACCCGGCCACGATCTGGCGCATCGTCAAGCCCGTCGTTCAAGATCCGCTTGAGGTTGAGTGGGCGAAGGTCTCGGTAGGCATTGCCGACCAGCTGGCCAAGCGCGACGAGCTGCGCGAATCAGCCAAGACAATCAAGGACACGAAGAAGTTCGGCCAGATCCGAACACGGGCGAACGAGCGACAGCGTGAGGCACAGGCTCTGTTCAACGCCTTTCTGGAAAAGCTACGTCAGTTCAAGATTCTCGACCCGGCCTGCGGTAGCGGCAACTTCCTCTACCTTTCATTGAAGGCGCTCAAGGATCTTGAGCACAAGGTCAATCTTGAAGCTGAAACCTTGGGGCTGCAGCGCCAGCATGACGTGACTGGTCCGCACAACGTTCTCGGCATCGAAATCAATGAGTACGCTTCAGAACTGGCTCGCATCACGATCTGGATCGGCGAATTGCAGTGGCGCTCACAGCATGGCTATGCCTTTAAGACCAACCCGGTCCTCGAACCTCTCGACTGCATCGAGACACGCGATGCCCTAATCGACAAGAACGGAGCGGAAATCGACTGGCCGGCCGCATCCGTGGTGGTGGGTAATCCACCGTTCTTGGGCACGAAGAAGATGCGCCGGGAAGTTGGCAACGAGTACACGGATCGACTGCGAGCTGCATATGACGGCCGGGTGCTCGGTTTCGCTGACTTGGTCTGCTACTGGTTCGAGAAGGCTCGGGCCAAAATCGTTGCCGGCGAACTGGGGGCGGCCGGGCTCGTTGCCACCGACAGCCTGCGCGGAGGCAAGAATCGCAAGGTACTCGACAAAATCGCAGAGACCGCGGTGATCTATGAGGCGTGGAGTTCGCTCCCATGGGTAAACGAAGGCGCTTCGCTGCAGGTGTCGCTGATCGCTTTTGCGAGCAAGACTCTCACTGTGCAGCCTCATCTGGACGGCAATCCGGTGAGCAGGATTAACGCAGACTTGACCTCCGGTGAAGACCTGACGACGGCCAACGTCCTACCGGAGAACCGTGGCGCAGCGTTCTACACAACGGTCAAATCAGGAGCCTTCGACATACCCGGCGAGCTCGCACGCCAGTGGTTGGCGCTACCAAATCCAAACGGGCGTTCCAATGCCGACGTTGTCAAGCCGTGGGCGAACGGCAAGGGTGTGATCGAACGCCCGAAGGACATGTGGATCATCGACTTCGGCACCGACATGTCGGAGGCGGACGCCAGTCTGTACGAGGCCCCGTTCAAGTACGTTGTGGAGAACGTTCGGCCGGAACGAGAGAAGAATTCGCGAGCGTCGTACAAGAAGCACTGGTGGCTGCTCGCTGAGCCGATCCCTGCGATGCGGGTGGCGCTGGCTGGGTTGCCTCGCTACCTGGCGGTTCTCGGCACCGCCAAGCACCGCATCTTCACTTGGATGCACAGCAGCGTGTTGCCGGACCACGCGCTCATCGCCTTCGCTCGTTGTGACGACACGACCTTTGGCATCCTGCAGAGCCGGCTGCATGTGCTTTGGTCCCTCCGCCTTGGAACTGCCCTCGACGATCGCCCTCGGTACACCCCGACAACCTCGTTCGATACGTTCCCGTTCCCGGATGGCCTCACACCGGCAAGTACCGGCAACAAGCAGGTTGTGGCAACAGCCACTGGCGCACTCATTCCTGCTGGCTTGCCAACGGCAGAGGTCGCAAAGGCCATTGCCATCGCGGATGCCGCCAAGCGGCTGTACGACCTACGAGAGGCGTGGCTCAATCCACCGGAGTGGACCGAGCGCAATCCAGACATCGTTCCACTGGGCATGACGGCGTCGCCCTATGCGCTGAGAGTTTCGGCGCGAGCTGGGTTCGAAACACAGGTCGCGAAGCGCACTCTGACCAAGCTGTACAACGACATGCCGGCGTGGTTGCAGTCAGCGCACCAGCAGTTGGACAAGGCCGTCGCGCAAGCCTATGGCTGGGCCGACTACACGCCGGCCATAACCGACAGCGAGGCCAGAACACGGCTGCTCAAACTGAACCGGTCGCGTGTGGGGACCCCTGCATAGGCGCGGGCTGGCGGATCAAGGAGGCATGGACGGACGACTTTCGTCCAGCGCAAGGCGTTGAATAGCAGAGGGCATTGACTCGTGGCAACAACGATCCCGGAAATCTACAAAGAGCGCGAGCCCGCATTCATCAAGCACACGCTCCTCGAGAGCTACCTGGAGACCTTGGTTCTCACGATCGGGCTGGCCGCAAAGGGCAATGCCCATGCCGAGATTTGCTACGTCGATTGCTTTGCCGGACCGTGGGGATCAGACGACGAGGACCTGGACGGCACATCGATCGCCTTGTCGCTTAAGACGCTGGCCAGCTGCAAGGCCAAACTTGTGTCCCTCGGCGTGAATGCTCGCATGCGGGCGCTGTTCATCGAGAAGGACCAGAAGGCGTTCGGGCGTCTGTCCGCCTTCTTGAAGCGCGGGACTTTTGCCGAAGTCGAGCGCGAATGCTTCGCAGGGAGTTTCGTTGACCTGCGCCACGAAGTCCTCAGGTGGTGCGGCACCACCAGCTTCACCTTCTTCTTCATCGATCCCAAGGGATGGACGCCTGTGGTGATCGACGTGCTCCGGCCTTTGCTGCAACGGCGTAAGTCAGAGTTCCTGATCAACTTTATCTACGACTTCATCAATCGCACCGCGTCGATGACGGGCTGGCAAGAGGAGATGAAGCAACTGCTGGGACGCTCGGTCGACTTGAACGACCTCAGTCCCACACAACGGGAGGATGCGTTGCTCACCGCCTATCGAGACAGCCTCAAGCAGTGTGTCCCCGCAGGCAAGGCGAGCTACCGGCCGCGAACTGCCTATGTTGGGGTGCTGCATCCACTGCACGACCGCACGAAGTACCACCTCGTGTACCTCAGCAGCCACCCGCTCGGTATCGTGAAGTTCATGAATGCATCGGAGAAGGCGGACATCGTGCAGGCGCGGGTGCGTGCCGCGAAGCAGTTCGACGCGCAGGCCAAGAAGTCAGGCACCGATGACATGTTTGCGGACGCCGCCGAGACAGTGTCAGGCGAAGGGCGCAGTACGCCGGAAGAGGTCGATGACTACTGGCGGATGTACCTCGCCGACGGCGCCAGACGAATCGACACCGCTGCCTTCGCCGACATACTGGAAGAGACCAACTGGCTTCCAGGCGAACTCCAGGGGTCCTTGGTGCGCCTCATCAAAGCCGGCCAGTTGGAGAATCTGGATGATGGCGGCAAGAAGCGCCCTGCCAAACCTCTGCACTTTGAGAAGAACGGCGAGCGCCTGCGCCTCGCAGACACGGGCTGCTTGCCGCCAGGCCGGCACCATAGTGCGCCGTAGGATGCTGCATTCGCGGGAACTGCCTCAAGATTTCGTACAGGTTACCTGCGATTGGAATCTGCCGCCCGCATTAACCGGATCGAACAATGGCTGACGAGTACCACTATCCGCCGGACTTGCTTGAGTTGCTCGTGGAAGCACTAGCAAGGCTCAACAAGAGCAAGAAGGGTGTCCTCACCTTCCTGCGGGGCGCAGGCGTCCACGAAGCGGACCTGGCTGATGTCGATGAAATCGTTCGGAAGAGCCCGGCTTTGATCAACAAGTTCGAGATCGCCCGCCAGGCCCTGGTGAAGGTCAATGCGCGTGGCGACAGCGGGTTGCGCCCCAGGCGCGAAATCATCAAGCGAGTTGTCGAGTTCGAGGACTACTCCAGCTGCTGGCCTGAGGATCAGTTGAAGGCGCGGGGTCTGGTAGCAGCCGTTCGCGAGGCCGTGAACAAGAAGGACGCGTTCACGCGCATGCACCAAGAACGCGATGTCGAACGAGCCGAGGTGGTCGCACGACAACGCGCTGAACGAGCCGCAGCAGCGGAAAAACGAGCCAAGATCGAGAGCGTCAACGGCCGGCTGACATCCCTATTCGGCATGGATGACAGGCCGCATGAGCGAGGCAAGCTTCTGGAGGCCGTGCTCAACGACCTGTTCAAGGCCTATGGAATTCACGTCCGGGAGGACTTTCGGCGGAAGGACCCAGACTCATCGGTTGTGCTTGAACAGATTGATGGCGTGATCGAGTTGGACGGTGCGATTCATCTCGTCGAGATGAAGTGGCTGAACAGCCCCGTTGGCGTCGGTGAGTTCTTACCTCACTTGTCACGTCTGTTCCTTCGCGCGAACGCGCACGGCATCTTCATCTCATCGTCCGGATACACAGAGCCTGTGGTGAAGGAATGCGCAACCGCTCTGGCCCAGAAGACGATGATCCTCTGCTCTCTTCAAGAATTCGTGATGCTGCTCCAGAGGCACGGCGACCTGATCGCTTTCCTCAAGCGTAAGTCGCAGGCCGCGATCGTGGACAAGAACCCCTACCTGCAACTTATTTCGTAGGTTCTTGCCGCAGAGCGGCCAGTCGTGCTGTCAAGTTGCACTCCAAGGGAAGCCAATATGAAAAGGCAGCTGGTCGCCAAGAAGACCGTGCTGGAAATGGTCCTCGAATGGTCTGCCGATCGTCCGGCGTGGCAGCGTGACGCGCTGCGAAGAATTATCGCTCACGGGCGCCTGTCTGAAAGTGATGTCGCGGAGCTGGTCGCGCTCTGCAAGATTGGTCGTGGAGCCCCTGCAGGCGACCGCAAGGCCGTTCCACTGGAACAGCATCATCTCCCTGCAAATCCCGATCAGGCCGAATCGGTAACCCTGATCTCGGTGGCCGATGTCAAAGGCGCCAACAACCTTGCACCAGCCCAGCAATTAGTCTTTGAGCCCAAAGGGCTAACGGTGATATACGGGGACAACGGTGCAGGGAAGTCGGGCTACGCGCGGATTCTGAAGCGTGCATGCCGTGCGCGCCATGCGGGTCGCATTGAAGCGAACGTCTATGACGATCAAGCGCCGAAGTCTGCCAGCGCCACAATTAATTTTGGGATAGGTGGCGCAGCGCAGCCGGCAGAGCGTTGGCAGGACAGCCCACAGCCGCATGCTCGGCTGTCAGCGATCAGCGTCTTCGACAGCGAGTGCGCATCGGTTCACCTGCGGGACAAGAACGAGGTGGCGTTCCGACCGTTCGGCCTTGATGTGCCGGACGAGTTGGCGAACGCCTGCCAGGCCGTCAAAGACTCGCTCGCGGCTGAGCAGAAGGCACTCGAAAAGGCCCGAAATCCAATCTTTGCAGCGCCTACGTGGAAGGCAACAACCGCCGTCGGCAAGGCACTGGCATCTCTGTCGGCGACCACCGACATCAAGGCGATCCAAACCCTCGGAACACTGTCGGCTGAGAAAGCAACGCGCCTTGACCGACTGCGTGACGACTTGGCAAAGAATCCAGCCAAGGCTGCTGCCGAACAGGCGCTGAAAGCCGACAACATCAAGCGCGTCATCGCCTCGGTGAGCGCAATCGCCGCAGGCATTTCGGACGAAGCGCTGGCTGCTGTTTTCGACGCTGACGGGGTCAGCCGCGTCAAGCGCGAGGCGGCACGCATTGCGGCAGCGACAGCTTTTGGTGGTGAGCCTGTGGTCGGCGTGGGCAGCGAGGTCTGGCGCACGCTTTGGGAGACTGCCAAGAGCTACTCCACCGGCACAGCGTACCCTGACCAACCGTTCCCGCCCACCGCTGATGGCGCGCACTGTGTTCTGTGCTTGCAGCCACTGGTCCCGGAAGCCTTGTCGCGCATGGCACGCTTCGAGGACTTCGTTCGCCAAGACACTGCGCTGCAGGCGCAGCAAGCGGACCTTGCTTCAAGCCAGGCTCGCAAGACGCTCATGAGCGTGGCGATGCGTACACGCGAATTGAAGGCAGTGCTCGATGAGCTTGCTATTCAGGATGCACCACTGCACCGAAGGACCCGTCGGTTCATTGCCAGTGCCAGGCTACGTCGCTATTTTCAGCTCCAGGCAATCGACAGAGGGGAGCCCGTCGTACTTCCTCAGCCAAGCGAATCACCACTCACCCGGCTGACTGAACTCGAAGCGACCGTTCGGAAGTATTCGCAGGAGCTGCGGCGGTCGTCGGGCGCTGAAGAGAGAAAAAAGCTTGAAGGCGAACTGACCGAACTGACCGACCGAGCGTTGTTGGCAAGCTTGATGCCTACAGTGCTGGAGGAAATTGAACGGTTGAAGTCCATTCGATTTCTCTCCATATGTGCTGCCGATACGACAACCAATGCCATCACCAAGATCGGCAATGACATCGCTGACACTGTCATCACACCGAAGATGCGAGACAGGTTCCAGGAAGAGATCGTCAGACTCGCGGCTGAGAAGGTGCGCGTCGAGATCGTCCGGTCGGGTGGCAAGTACGGATCACCGCAGTACCAAGTCCGCCTCTTTGCCAAGCCCGACGCGAAGGTCCAGGAAATATTGAGCGAGGGAGAGAGAACTTGTGTCGCTCTGGCCTCATTCATGACCGAACTGGCGACAGCCGGCCACCAGTCGGCACTGGTCTTTGATGACCCGGTTTCATCGCTGGACCATCGTTGGCGACGCAAGGTCGCGGAGCGACTCGTGGATGAAGCCGCGCAACGGCAGGTGATCGTCTTTACACACGACCTGGTGTTCGTCAATGATCTTGTCGATCGTGCAGAGCACCACGGTCTGCCGCTGCGGCTCAATACCGTTAGCCGCGGTTCATCCGGTGCAGGCCGAGTCGCAGATGGACTCCCCTGGAAAGCCCAAAGCGTCGAGGATCGGATCGACAAGATGGAGAAGGCTGCGAGGGCAGCGAAAGTCTTGTACGAGAGCAATCGTGAAGATGAGTATGACTCTGAGGCCGTTCGAATCTATAGCCAACTGCGAGCGTCCTGGGAGCGCGCATTGGAAGACATCGCCTTCTACCGTGTCGTGCAGAGGCATCGGGACTACGTCAACACCAAGGACCTCAAAAAGGTTAGCGCTCTAACCACTACCGACTGTGATGCGTTTGCCGCTGGCTTCAAGAGATGCTGCGACATCGTGGACGCTCATGATCCTTCTGGTGGGCGCAACGCTGCTTCACCACCGCCATCTGATGTTTTTCAGGACATCCAAGCACTCAAAGACTGGGTCGCGTCGCTTCGCACCAGGCAGAAACAAATAGCCTGAGCTGAGAGCAGGGGTTGTTCAAAGCCGGATGGCAATGAACCCAAGCTGCCAAGCGGTGCCCAGCCGTCGCTCCGTGCGCCTGCAATCGAGGGATTTTCTACCTGCGATTTCGCCTCGATGCGTATGCCCCCTACGCCACGAAGGCTCAGCGCCCCGTGCCATCGCGCACATGGTCAGCGCATATTCCTAATTACGAGTTTTTTAGCGCGATGCGGCCAGGAAGTACGAGTTTTTTGTCTCGTGTACGAGTTTTTTCTCACCAAACATCCGTCACAATGGCCCCGCACACTTTCAACGTTATTCCACCGTGACGCTCTTGGCCAGGTTGCGCGGCTTGTCGACATCGGTGCCGCGCGCGCAGGCCGTGTGGTAGGCCAGCAGCTGCAGCGGCACCACGTGCAGCAGCGGGCTCAGGGCGCCGTAGTGTTCAGGCATGCGGATGACGTGCACGCCGGTTTCGCTGGTGATCTGCGTGTCGCTGTCGGCAAAGACGTACAGCTCGCCGCCGCGGGCGCGCACCTCCTGCAGGTTGCTCTTGAGCTTTTCCAGCAGCGCATCGTTAGGCGCCACGGTCACCACCGGCATTTCGGCCGTCACCAGCGCCAGCGGGCCGTGCTTCAGCTCACCGGCCGGGTAGGCCTCGGCGTGGATGTAGCTGATTTCCTTGAGCTTCAGCGCGCCCTCCAGCGCAATGGGGTAGTGCAGGCCACGACCCAGGAAGAGCGCGTTTTCCTTGCGCGCGAAGTCTTCGCTCCAGGCAATGATCTGCGGCTCCAGCGCCAGCACGGCCTGCAGCGCCACGGGCAGGTGGCGCAGGGCCTTCAGCTCTTGCGCTTCCTGGGCTGCCGTCAGGCGGCCGCGCACCTGGGCCAGCGCCAGCGTCAGCAGGTACAGGCCCGCCAGTTGAGTCGTGAACGCTTTCGTGCTGGCCACGCCGATCTCCACGCCGGCGCGCGTGATGTAGGCCAGCTTGCATTCACGCACCATGGCGCTGGTGCTGACGTTGCAGATGGTCAGCGTGTGTTCCATGCCCAGGCTGCGCGCGTGTTTCAGCGCGCGGTTTCGCCGCTTTGCGTGATGGTGACGACCAGCGTGCGCGGGTCGGGCACGCTGTCGCGGTAGCGGTATTCGCTGGCCACTTCCACGCTGGTGGGAATGGCCGCGATGCTTTCCAGCCAGTACTTGGCCGTCATGCCGGCGTAGCTGCTGGTGCCGCAGGCCAGGATCAGCACTCGGTCGACCTCTTTGAACACGCGCCAGGCGCCGTCGCCGAACAGTTCGGGGCGGATGCCTTCCACGCCTTCCAGCGTGTCGCCCAGCGCGCGCGGCTGCTCGAAGATTTCCTTCTGCATGTAGTGTCGGTAGGGGCCGAGCTCGGCCGCACCGCTGTGCGCCGTCACCGTGCGCACGGGGCGCTGCACGGGCTGGTAGCGGCCTTGCGGGTCGTTCGCGTCAGCCGCGCTGATCCACACCTTGCCCAGCTGCATGTCCACCACGTCGCCCTCTTCCAGGTAGACGATCTGGTCGGTCACGCCGGCCAGGGCCATGGCGTCGCTGGCCAGGAAGTGTTCGCCCATGCCGGCCATCTGCCCCACGCCCAGCACCAGCGGTGAACCCTGGCGCGCGCCCACCACGCGCTGCGGCTCGTCGCGGCTGAACACGGCAATGGCATAGGCGCCACGCAGGCGCGGCAGTGCGCGCTGCACGGCTTCCAGCAGGTCACCGTCGTAGAGGCTGTGCACGAGGTGGGCGATGACCTCGGTGTCGGTCTGGCTGGTGAAGACGTAGCCGCGCTCGCGCAGCTCGGCACGCAGCTCGTCGTGGTTTTCGATGATGCCGTTGTGCACCAGGCCGATGCGCGGCACTGGCGTGGCAGGCGCCAGGTCGTCGAGGTTGCCAAACCCGGTGGCCATGGCGTCGACATGGGCGCCCGCGCTGAAGTGCGGGTGCGCGTTGTGCACGGCCGGCGCGCCGTGGGTGGCCCAGCGGGTGTGCGCGATGCCGGTGCCGCTGGCCACGCCGTCGGCCTGCACGTTCGCCTCCAGCTCGGCCACGCGGCTGGTGCTGCGCGCGCGGCGCAGGGCGCCGCCCTGGTGCACCGCCACGCCGCAGCTGTCATAGCCGCGGTATTCCAGGCGCTTCAGGCCCTCCAGCAGGATGGGGACGATGTTGCGGTTGCTGACGGCGCCGACGATGCCACACATGGATAGCTCCTTGACCAGGGTGGCGCATGCTAGGTCAGTTGCTTTGACGTTTTATTGCGAATTTCTATGCAATATGATGTTTTTGACCCATGTTCATCATCAACGCAATTTTTGATTGTTTATAAGATTTCAGAGACCTAAAATTTCACCATGGATCTTGATGCCACCGACCTGCGCCTGCTGGACCTGCTGCAAAGCGACGCCTCGCTGTCCAACCTGGCCCTGGCCGACCGGGCCGGCACCTCGCCCGCCACGGCACTGCGTCGGGTGCGCCGGCTCACGGACGCCGGCGTCATCGAACGCCAGGTGGCCTTGGTGAACCCGCAGGCGCTGGCCGCCGGTGGCGGCTTGACGGCGCTGGTGGAGATCACGCTCGACCGCCAGGGCGCCGAGCACCTGGACGCCTTCGAGGCGCGCGCCGTTGCCGAGGCCGCGGTGCAGCAATGCTGGCGCGTCAGCCCCGGCCCCGACTTCGTGCTGGTGCTCTTCGTGCCCGACATGCCGGGCTACCAGGCCCTGGTGCAGCGTCTTTTCACGCAAGACGCGAATGTGCGCAACGTGAAGGCGTTTTTTAGCGTCAAGCGCGCCAAGTTCGAGCCGCGTTACGCCTGGCCAGCCAGGCCGCTGTAGCGCGTGCGGGTGCATGGCAGAGGATGACGGCGGCCCTGCAGCGCGCCGCTGCCCCGCTGTCATCGACCGTTGGCGCACACGCTGAGGCGGTTGACCACGGCCACCAGGCCGTCCACGCTGGCGGCCAAACCCGTGCGTGACCGTCAGACAGCACTGACACCGCGCGGGCCGCTGGCACCACGGCCGAAGACGCCAGGCGCACCGCCGATAACGCCGCCCTAACGCCGCGCCGCTATGCTGACCAGCCCATGCCTGCCACCGCCCCCAGGCCAGCCACGCCGCCGTCAGCCGCCGCGCCCGTCCTGCTGCTGGCCGGCGCGCCCGTCTTGCTGCTGGCCGGCGCCCGCCCCTTGCCGCTGGCCTTGCCTGACGCCCTGCTGCTGGCCTGGCTGGCGCTGGAGGGCCCCACCGCACGCGGCCGCCTGGCCACGCTGCTGTGGCCCGACAGCGACGCCGAGGCGGCGCGCAATTCACTGCGCCAGCGCCTGTTCAAGCTGCGCCGGCACTGCGGGCTGGAACTGATCAGCGGCAGCCACACGCTAGCCCTGGCCGCCGGGCTGCAGCACGACCTGGCCGAGGCCCCCAGCCTGCTGGCGGCCGAGCCCGTGCCGGTGTCCGGTGAACTGGCGGCCTGGCTGGAACAGCAGCGCCGGCGGCGGCAGGAAAGGCTGCTGCTGCAGTTGCAGACAGCCTGCGAGGCCGCGGAACACACCGGCCGCTGGTCCGAGGCCCTGGCCCTGGCGCAAGACCTGCTCGCACACGTGCCGTGCAGTGAGGCCGCGCACCGCCGTGTGATGCGCCTGCATTACCTGGCCGGCGACCGCGCCGCCGCGCTGCTGGCCTTCGACCGCTGCGAACGCGTGCTGAAAGACGAGGTCGGCGCCCGCCCCGACGCCGAAACCCTGGCGCTGCTGCGCCTGGTGGAAGGCGACAGCGCCGCGCCGCCGCCGGCGCGGCGTGGCCAGCTGCCGCTGCCGGCCTCGGTGCTGCGGCCGCCGCGCCTGGTGGGGCGCGAGGCGGAGATCCACGCCGCCGACCATGCCTGGGCGCGCGGCCAGGTGGTGGCCCTGATCGGCGAAGCCGGCATGGGCAAGAGCCGCCTGCTGCAGCACCTGATGCCGGCCGACGGCCTGGCCGTGGCCGCGCGGCCGGGTGACGCCGGCGTGCCGCTGTCCACACTCGCGCGCCTGCTGCGCGCGGTGGCCGAACGGGTGCCGCAGGCCCTGGCGGCCCCGGCGCGCCAGGAACTGGCCCGTGTGCTGCCGGAATGGCTGCCAGAGTGGCACAGCGCCAGCACACCGGCCACCAGCGGCCACCGCCTGCAGCTGCAAAGCGCCGTGGCCTCGGTGCTGGCGGGCTGCGCCGACCTGCCCGCGCTGGCCCTGGACGACCTGCACTTCGCCGACGCTGCCAGCCTGCAGCTGCTGCAGGCGCTGCTGGACGAAGCCCCGGGCCCGCAGCGCTGGGCCCTGGCCTACCGCCCCGCCGAGGCCGGCTCGGCGCTGCACGCGCTGAACGAGAGCCTGCTCGACCAAGCCCGGCTGCAGGCCGTGGTGCTGGCCCCGCTGAACGAGGCTGCGCTGGCCACGCTGGTGGATTCACTGGCCCTGCCCGGCGTGTCGGGCGCCCGCCTGGCACCCGGCCTGCTGGCGCGCACCGGCGGCAACCCGCTGTACGCGCTGGAAACCTTGAAACAGGCCTGGGTGGACGAGCAGCTGGCCGGTGGCGGCGGGGCCTCGGGCCTGTCTGCGCTGGCCGATGCACGCACGCTGCCGCGGCCGCTCTCGGTGCTGCGGCTGGTGGAAAAGCGCCTGGCGCAACTCTCGGTCAGTGCGCTGGCGCTGGCGCGTTGCGTGGCCGTGGCCGGGCAGGACTTTTCACCGGCGTTGGCCACCCAGGTGCTGGGCGCACCCACGCTGGCGCTGGCCGACGCCTGGGCCGAGCTGGAATCGGCGCAGATCCTGCGCGACCAGGCCTTCGTGCACGACCTCTTCCAGGAAGCCGCGCTGGCCTCGGTGCCGACCGCGCTGGCGCGCCACCTGCATGGCGAGATTGCTGCCCACCTGGAAACCGCCGGCCGCGCCGCACCCGCGCGCCTGGCCCGCCACTGGCTGGATGCCGGGCAGCCGGCGCGCGCCGCGCCGCACCTGGAGCGTGCCGCCGCCGACGCCGCACGGGCGCTGGAGCCGGCCGAGGCCGCGCGCCTGTGGGGCCAGCTGGCCGAGCTGCAGGCCAGCGCCGGCCACGCCGAGGCGGCCTTCAACGCCGCCGAACAGGCCGTGCTGCTGTGGCGCTCCGCGACGTCGGGGCCCGAGCTGGAAGCCGCCATCCGCCGCATGCAGGGCCTGGCGCGCACCTCGCTGCAGCACGCGCGCGGCCACGACATGCAGGCGGTGATGCTGCACATGCGTGGCGACGCCGCCGGCGCGGCCGAGAGCGTGACGCTGGCGCTTGCCCAGCTGGGCCCTGGCGGCCCGTGGCAGGCGCGCGCCGACCTGCTGAACATGCGCGGCGTGGTGCTGCGCCGCAGTGGCGACATTGCCGGCGCCCGCGCCGCCTTCGAGCAGGCGCTGGCGCTGTACCGCCAGGCCGCAGCGACCGGCCTGCAGGCCGAAGGCGGCCAGAGCGTGGACAGCGAAATGGCGCCCACGCTGAACAACCTGGGCCTGCTGCTGCAGGACGAAGACGAACACAGCGCGGCCATCACCTTGCTGCAGGAAGCCGCCGAGCGCCAGACCGACCCCTTGGTGCGCGCCCGCGTCATCAACAACCTGGCCATTTCGCTGGAAGCGCGCGGCCAGGCCGGGCTGGCGCATGAACGCTGCCTCAGCGCCGCGCGCCTGGCCGGCGGCGCGGCGGGCGTGGTGGCGGTGAACCTGGCGGTGCGCCTGGGCGTCGTCACGCGCACCCTGGGCCGCTGGCGGGAAGCGCTGGCCCACCTCGACGAGGCCGAGGCGCTGATGCGCGGCAGCCCCAGCAAACGCGAGGAAGAAGTGCACCTGCAACGCGCGCAGCTGTGGCTGGACCTGGGCCGGCCCGCGCTGGCCCAGGAAGCGCTGGAGCGCGCCGCCGCGCGCTGTGGTGCGCTGCCCGTGGCGATGGCGGAAGTGGCCACGGTGCGCGCACGGCTGCTGCTGTTGTCGGGCCAGGACGCCCTGCCCGGCCTGGAGGCCGCGCGCGCCACGCAGCAGGCCGCTGGCCAGCGACGCGCGCTGCGCCGGCTGCACCTGGTGCTGGCCCAGGCCCTGCTGCAGTCGCAGCGGCCCGCCGAGGCCCTGGCCCTGATGCAGGCGGTGGCCGCCGAGCCCACCGTGCACAACAACGCCTGCGCCGCGCTGCCGGTGCAGGTGCGCCTGGCCCAGGCGCTGCTGGCGCTGCAGCGGCCGGCCGAGGCCCTGCGCCACGCCCAGCGCGCCACCGACTGGCTGCAGGCGCTGCACCCGCTGGACATGCAGGCGCCCGAAGCCTGGCTGGCGCTGGCGCGCTGCGCAGAAGCGGCCGGCGACCAGGCCCAGGCCACAGCCGCTGCGGCCCAGGGCGCGGCGCTGGTGCAGCAGCAGGCCGCACACCATCTGGATGCGCCTTACGTGGAGAGCTTCCTGCAGCGCAACCCGGTGCACCGCGAGCTGATGCTGCGCGCCGGCGCCGTGGGGCGGGCGCTCACGCTGCCTTCAGCACCGCCAGGCCCTTGAGGTATTCACCCTCGGGGAAGACCAGCGTCGTCGGGTGGTCGCAAGCCCCCTCCAGGCGCTGCAGGATGGCGCCATCCACGCCGCTCTTGCCACCGCCGGCATCGGCATCCATCGCCGCACCCGCGACGATCTTGTGGAAGAGGTCGGCGCTGATGCCGCCGCTGCAGCTGAAGGTCAGCAGCAGGCCGCCGGGCTGCAGCAGCATCAGCGCCAGGCGGTTGATGTCCTTGTAGGCACGGCTGGCGCGCTCGGCATGCGCGGCGGTGGGCGCGAACTTGGGCGGGTCCAGCACGATGGCGTCGAAGCGCCGGCCGGCCTTCAGCGCGTCCCGCAGGAACTGGTTGACGTCGGCGTCCAGCGCTTCGCTGCGCGCGGCGTCGAAACCGTTCAGCGCCACGTGCGCCTGGACACGCTCGATGGCCGGGGCCGAGGAATCGATGCTGGTGACGCGCGCCGCACCACCGGCCAGCGCGGCCACGGTGAAGCCGCCGGTGTAGCAATAGCAGTTCAGCACGTCCTGGAAGCCGCCGTGCCGCACCCAGCGCTGCAGCAGCGCGCGGTTGTCGCGCTGGTCGAGGTAGAAGCCGGTCTTGTGGCCCAGCGCCACGTCCAGGCTGAGCGTCCAGCTGTGCTCGGTGATGGTGACTTCGGTGCTGCCCTCACCGCGCAGCCAGCCGGTGGCGGCAGGCAGGCCTTCCAGCGTGCGCACGCTGGCGTCGGACCTTTCGTAGAGCCGCGAACAGCCGGTGGCCTGCAGCAGCACGTCGGCCAGCGTCTGCTTCCAGCGCTCGGCGCCGGCGCTGAGGAACTGCGCGCACAGCGTGTCGGCGTAGCGGTCGACGATCAGGCCCGGCAGCCCGTCGGCTTCACCGTGCACCAGGCGCACGCCGTTGCTGGCCACCGGCAGACGCGCGCGCAGGGCCACGGCGCGTGCGATGCGGCGCTCGAAAAACGCCCGGTCGATGCGCTCGGTCGCGTCGAAGCTCCAGGCCCGCACACGGATCATCGAACTCGGGCTGTAGGCGCCCCAGGCGAGGAAGCCGCCAGCGGCGTCTTCCACGCGCACGGTCTCGCCGGCATCGGCCTTGCCGCTGGCGATGCTGCCTTCGAAGACCCAGGGGTGGCGGCGTTGCAGTGAACGCTCCTTGCCGGGGCGCAGGCGTATGGACTTCATGGCCGGTTCAGCTCTTTCGTTTTGCCCGCGGGTGGGCCGCGTCGTAGGCCTTGGCCAGGTGCTGGAAGTCGAGCTTGGTGTAGACCTGGGTGGTGCTGATGCTGGCGTGGCCCAGCAGTTCCTGCACGGCGCGCAGGTCGCCGCTGCTCTGCAGCAGGTGGCTGGCGTAGCTGTGGCGCAGCATGTGCGGGTGCACGCGCGTGGGCAGGCCGGCCTGCAGCGCCTGGGCCTGAAGCCGGTTGCGCAGCTGGTTGGCCGTCAGGCGCGTGCCCAGGCGGCTGACGAAGAGCGCAGCCTCGCCAGGCTTGGCCAGCGTGGGCCGGCATTGCAGCCAGGCCTGCAGCGCCGCCAGTGCCGGCCCGCCCACGGGCACGCTGCGGCGCTTGCTGCCCTTGCCCAGCACATGGACGGTGGCGTCGGCGGCGTCCAGCCAGCCGCGGCCGTCGGTCGCCGTGGCGCTGCCGGCCTGGACGTCCAGCCCCGTCACCTCGGCCACGCGCAGGCCGCAGCCGTACAGCAGCTCGGTGATGGCATGGTCGCGCGCGGCCAGCGCCGGCGTGGTGTGCCGGGTCTCATGCTGGGCCAGGGCCACCGCCTGGTCCACCGCCAGCGCCTTGGGCAGGGGCTTGGCGGCCTTGGGCGGGCGCAGGCCTTCCACCGGGTTCACCACCACCAGGCCGTGGCGGCCCCACCAGCGGTACAGGCCGCGCCACGCGGCCAGGTGGATGGCGATACTGCGCGCGGCCAGGCCGCGCAAACGCAACTGCGCCACCCAGCTGCGGATGTGGTGCATCTGCGCCTGGGGCAGCGGCACGCCCGCCGCCGCCGCGCCGGCCTGCAGGCGCTGCAGCGCTTCGCGGTACATGGCCAGCGTGCGTGCGGCCAGCCGGCGTTCCACCCGCAGATGGCCGAGAAAAGCCTCGAGCCGCGGGTCGAGGTCCACGGCCTGGCTCAGAGCGCGGGCGCGGGCCGGGAGCGCAGGCGCGCCAGCGCGGCCGACGAGACCTCGCCGATGCGCATCAGGAACTCGGTGCCCATCTCGGCGGCATAGCGCGTGGGGTCGGGGCTGCCCAGCACCAGCAGGCCGAAGGCGCCGTCTTTCTCGCTGCCGCCTGAGCGCAACGGAATCATCGCCATGCTCATCACGGTGCTGGCGTCGTCCAGCCACTCGCCGGCTTCGAAGCCGGCGTTCACGCCGCAGTAGGGCAAGCTCAGGCTGGAGGCGAAGCTCTTGACGTCGTCGCTGGCCGGCTCGGCATAGACGGCGCCGTTGTGTTCGGCGTCCACGCCCCACAGGCGGATGGCGGCCTGCGGAATGAGGAACTCGTGCTTCAGCGAAGCCACCATGCGGCCCGGCAACTCGGCGGCATTGCCCGTCAGCAGGATGGTGCGCGTGTAACGGTGCAGGCGGTCGGCAATGGCCACGTTCTCCTGGCTGTTGCGGATCATCTCGACGATCTTCAACTCCAGGCCCTTGATGCGCTCGCGCAGCATCTCCATCTGCCGTTCCTGCAGCGAGACGGCGCGCTGGCCGTGCGGGCTGGTCAGCTGCACGGCACCCAGCAGTTCGGCGTGGCGCTCGAAGAAGCCGGGCGTGTTGGCCAGGTAGTTGGCGATGTCGGCTTCGGTGATGCCCTGCACCCCGGCTTCGTTGTTGCTCACAGTTCGATCTCTCCTTGGTAGACGGTCTCGGCCGGGCCGGTCATAAACACGGCGCTGTCAGGCGCGGCGGCGCCGGCCCATTCGATGCGCAGATCGCCGCCGCGCGTGTGCACTTCCACCGCGGCGTCCAGCCAGCCCAGGCGCATGCCTGCCACCACCGCGGCACAGGCGCCGGTGCCGCAGGCCAGGGTTTCGCCGGCGTCGCGTTCATGCACACGCAGGCGCACCTCGCTGCGCGACAGCACCTGCATGAAACCCACGTTCACATGGCGCGGGAAGCGCCGGTGGTGCTCGATCAGCGGCCCCCAGCCGGCCACCGGCGCGGTGTCGACGTCGGCCACGCGCAGCACGGCGTGCGGGTTGCCCATGGACAGCACGGCCACTTCGCAGCTGGCGCCGACATCCACCAAGGGCCACAGCTCGAAGCCGCCTTCGCCGCGCGGCAACAGGCCCGCGCTGTCGAAGGGAATGCGCGCATGCTCGAAGACCGGGCGGTTCATGTCCACCGTGACACGGCCGTCTTCACGCAGCGTCAGATGGAGCACGTTGTTGAGCGTCTCCACGGCCACCGTGGTCTTGCGCGTGAGCCCGCGTGCGTGCACGTAGCGCACGAAGCAGCGTGCGCCGTTGCCGCAATGCTCCACCTCGGCACCGCTGGCACCGTTGAAGATGCGGTAGCGGAAATCGATGCCCGGCGTCTGGCTCTGTTCCACCAGCAAGATCTGGTCGGCGCCGACGCCGAAGCGGCGGTCACCCAGGCGCTGCAGCTGCTGCGGGCTCAGCGCCAGGGGCGTGGCCGTGCCGTCGAGCACGACGAAGTCATTGCCCGCGCCATGCATCTTGGTGAAGGGCAGTCGCATGGCGCGCATTGTCGCAGCGCCGCGTTGCGCCTTCAGTACACCGGTGCCGCGCCGGGCGGCCGCGTCTTGAAGCGTTTGTGCACCCAGAAATACTGGGCCGGCATGGTGCGGATCTGCGCCTCGATGAAACGGTTCATCTCGGCAGCGTCGGCTTGCAGGTCGCCGGTCGGCCAGTGGGTCCAGGCCGGCATGAACGTCACGCGGTAGCCGCGGCCGCCGGGCAACATCTCGGCCACCAGCGGCTGCACCACCATGCCCAGGCTCTTGGCCATGCGCGAGGGCGACAGCAGCGTGGCCGCGGGCTGGCCGAAAAAAGGCACGAAGGCGGCGTCGCGCAGGCCGAAATCCATGTCCGAGGCGTTGAAGAACGCGACGCCCTTCTTGATGGCGCGCACCACGGGCATGGCACCCTGCTGCCGGGCGAAGAGCATGGCCCGGCCAAACCTTGCGCGGCCCCGGTGGAAGGCGGCGTCCATCACCGGGTTGCTCTGCGCGGTGTAGATGTCGCAACCCATGCGCGTCTGGTAGATCTGGGTCGCGGTACCGGCCACCTCCAGGCCCACGAAGTGCGGCACCAGCCACATCACGGGCTTGTCGCTGCGCTCGGCCAGGTGCACGTCGCCTTCGACGTGGATCAGCCGTTGCAGCCGCGCGGCGCTGGCATGCCAGAGCAGGCCGCGTTCGAGCAGGCTGCGGCTGGTCCACATGAAGTGTTCACGCACCAGGCGGTGGCGCTCGGCTTCGGTCTTCTCGGGAAAACACAGCGCCAGGTTCATGCGCGCCACCTCGCGCCGCGCGCGGCCGAAGCTGTGCAGCAGCAGCCCCAGGCCTTGCCCCAGGCGCGCCAGCAGCGGCAGCGGCAGCCAGTGCAGCAGCCACACCAGGGCCAGCGCCAGGTACGCCAGGCCGTTGACCAGGCGGGCCTTCATGGGGCGGTCCTCATGAGGCGTGCTTCATGCGGCCGCTTCCACCCGGCGCGGGTTCTTGTAGCGGTGGTAGCCCCATAGGTACTGCGCCGGTTGCTGCAGGATCACCCTCTCCATGCTGCGGTTGATGGCCAGTGCCGCGGCGGCGTCGTCGATGGCGCCATCGGGCCCGCGCTCGGGCAGCGGCACCGGCAAAGGCTGCGCGCGCACCACATAGCCTGCACCGCGCGGCAGGCGTTCCGTCCACAGCACCGCCACGGCCGCGCCGGTCTGCAGCACGAGGCGGGCCGCCAGCGTCATGGTGTAGGCCGGTTGGCCGAAAAACGGCGCCCACACGCCCATGCCCTCGGGCGGCACCTGGTCGGGCAGCAGGCCCAGGGTCTCGCCCTTCTTCAGCGCGCGCAGCATCAGGCGCACCCCGGCCAGCGTGGCCGGTGCGGTGGCCAGCGCGGGGCGCGCGCGCGCGGTCTCCTCCAGTTCACGCAGCCAGGCCTGGCGCGCCGGCCGGTAGAGCACGGTGATGGGCTGCTGCGCGCCGAAACGCTCGGCATAGGCCTGCGCGCTGACTTCGAAGCTGCCCATGTGCGGCGTCAGCAGCACCAGACCCTTGCCGCGCGCCAGCAGGCCTTCCAGCAGTTCGGCGCCTTCCCAGCGCACGGGGTCGTTGATGGGCAGTTCACGCGGGCGCAGCCACAGGCGCGGCAATTCCATCACCAGCCGGCCGGCATCGGCCACCGCCGCGCGGCGCTGGGCGGCGCTCACGCCGGCCAGCGTGGCATTGGCTTTCAGGCGGCGGCGGTAGCTCGGCGACAGCGCATAGGCCAGCCAGCCCATCAGCCCGCCCAGGGCGTGCAAAAAGCGCAAAGATCGGTGGGAAAGCCAGGAAAGCGCGAAAGGCATCGGTTCGTATAATGCGGGAATCGCCGAGTTAAAGAACAACTTGCGGGGCGATTGCGGGGTGAAGCATAGCGACTGGGCCATGCGCACCACGCCGGGACGAAGGGCAAGAGCCCTGCCGGCTCAACAAAACCGCTAAAGCGTTCGCCGCGGCCCCAGGGTGACTGACCAGCGACGACGCAACTCAGTGCAACCTCATGGAGCTTCAATTGGCGAACGACTTCCTCTTCACGTCCGAATCTGTCTCTGAAGGTCACCCCGACAAGGTGGCCGACCAGATCTCCGACGCCATCCTCGACGCGATCTTCAAGCAGGACCCGAAGAGCCGCGTCGCGGCCGAGACCCTGTGCAACACCGGCCTCGTGGTGCTGGCCGGCGAGATCACGACCAACGCCAACGTCGACTACA
>LNFM01005540.1_pt1 | contig 21721 bp, 19 predicted proteins | sample 596031 | NCBI WGS metagenome assembly LNFM01 (sample SAMN04254537, study PRJNA301005) | activated carbon metagenome | isolation source: dual media filters at the Ann Arbor, Michigan drinking water treatment plant | place: USA: Ann Arbor
GTACGGGCACCGCCGAAGCGGCCATCGACCCGATGCCCACCAACATTTCGGACAGTGTCATCGTGCTCCATCCCCGTTCCGAGTGGCCGGACGGATCACTGGACAAGGAAGCACTGATCCAACGCTTCGAATCACTGGTGGGTGATCAGATCGGCAACGCATTTGAATTCAGTCAACCGATCGAACTGCGTTTCAACGAACTGATTTCAGGCGTGAGGACCGACCTGGCTGTCATGGTGTTTGGTGATGACTTCGACATCCTGCAGGGAACGGCTGATCAGATAGCGCTCAAGTTGCGTGGCATAGCAGGGGCTGCCGACGTGCGTGTGGAGCAGGTCTCCGGACTGCCCACGCTTACGGTGCAGATCGATCACGCGGCCGCAGCCCAGTATGGATTGAGTGCCGCCGATGTCAGTGAGGCCGTGGCCACCGGTATCGGCGGAACATCCGCTGGCAAGATTTTCGAGGGCGACCGCCGCTTCGACGTCGTGATTCGGCTGGAAGAAGTCGCCCGAAATGATCCTGCGCAACTGGCGGCCCTGCCCATCGTTGCAGCTGATGGCACCGTGGTGCCTTTGTCATCGGTGGCGCGTATCGACGTACGCGAAGGGCCCAACCAGATCAGTCGCAACAATGGCAGTCGCCGCATCGTGGTGCAGTCCAACGTGCGCGGACGGGATCTGGGTGGGTTCGTGCAGGAGGCTCAGACCGCCGTGGCAGATGTGCCGCTTCCCGCAGGTGTCTATCTGACCTGGGGCGGCCAGTTCGAGAATCTGCAGCGCGCCGAGGCGCGCTTGATGATGGTGGTTCCGGTCGTGTTTCTGTTGATTGGAAGCCTGCTGTACATGGCGTTGGGCACCATCCGTGAAGCCGCGCTTGTCTTTGTCTGCGTGCCCTTGGCTTTGGTGGGTGGCGCATTGGCACTGCTGCTGCGTGGTATGCCGTTCTCCGTATCGGCAGCCGTGGGCTTCATCGCCGTGTCCGGTGTGGCTACGCTCAATGGGCTGGTGCTGATGCAGGCGATACGTGAGCGTCTGACGGCTGGTGACCTGCCTCTGGAGGCCGCTGCCGCTGGCGCGTCGAGCCGCCTTCGCGCCGTGCTGACGACGGCACTGGTGGCAATCGTCGGCTTCATCCCCATGGCGATAGCGACAGGGTCGGGGGCCGAAGTACAGAAGCCGCTCGCCACCGTCGTCATTGGAGGCCTGATCACAGCCACCGTGTTGACCTTGATGGTGCTGCCCACCTTCGCGGCTCGTGCCGTGAAGCCCGAGGGAACGGGGAGTGGCAGAGCATAAAAAGCAAACTGTATCCGATTTCTTGTTCTGCCCAAACTCAAGATGCCGAAGTCGCTCAGGAAAATATTTGGCTGAGGTTCCCTCATTTCCTGGTGGCAGGCGGTGTATCGACCGCTCTGCATTGGAGCACGATGGCGGTCCTGGTGGCCTCGGGTCTTCCCGGGGTATGGGCCACCTCCGTGGGCGCTGCGGCCGGAGCATTAACAAACTACTGGCTTCAAAAAACTTATGTATTCCGGTGTGCCAAAGCGCATCAGCGTATCGCGTCGCTCTATCTGGTATCAGTGGTCGGTTCCTGGCTGGCGAATCTGACACTGTTCTGGGTTTTATATCACTGGGCCGGAATAAACATCGCTTACGCTCAGTTGGCGACTACCTCGATGGTCTGTCTGATGAACTTTCAGATTCAGAGGAGGGTTTTCTCATGAACCATTCTCGTCTTTCGTCGAATGGCCCTGTCTTGTCCATCGTCATTCCCGTATTCAATGAGAAGTCCGTTCTCCCTCGCTTGTACGAACGATTACATAAAGTGCTTCACTCCCTGGATTGTCGATGCGAGGTCGTGTTTGTCGATGATGGCAGTAGTGATGGCAGTACCACGTATCTGGCTGGGCTGGCCTACACCTATCCATGGATTCGCTTGGTAAAGCTCAGTCGCAATTTCGGCAAGGAGGCCGCGACAACGGCGGGCCTGGATCACGCTATTGGGCGCGCCGTGATCATCATGGATGGCGACCTTCAAGATCCACCAGAGCTTATTCCGGTCATGGTCGAGGCTTGGCGAGACGGGGCCGATGTCATCCTGATGCGGCGTCGATCCAGGAACGGAGAAGGTGTCCTGAAACGCTTCTGCGCCTACATGTTCTATCGACTGCTATGTCGATTGAGCGATGTGACCATTCCCGAGGATGTTGGCGATTTCAGGCTGATGAGTCGTCGCGCCATTGACGCCCTGGGGCGCCTGCGCGAAAGAAACCGCTACATGAAAGGACTATTCGCCTGGATCGGTTTGCCAACGAAGATCATATCGTTCGACCGAGAACCCCGCGCTGCCGGAGACAGTAAATGGAATTTCGTTGGACTGATGCGTCTGGCAATGGAGGGGCTCACTTCCTTTTCAGTGTCTCCACTTCGCTGCGTGACCTTTCTGGGCTTGCTGACCGCATTGGGAAGCGCCATGTACGGTGCGTTGATCGTCGCCAAAACACTGATCATCGGGTCGGACGTTTCCGGATATCCCTCGCTTATGGCGGTGATGACTTTTATCGGTGGTATCCAACTACTTTCGATCGGCTTGGTTGGCGAGTACGTAGGGCGCATTTATCTGGAATCGAAGCAGCGTCCCATTTATTTGGTCGAGGAGGTCTGTGAATTACCCCAGGACGAAATCAGGCTGGCGAGGAGCGAGGAACGATGATCCGTTCATGGCAAGAACGTCACTATGTATGGCTGCTCCTCCTGCTGTTGCCGCAAATTCTCGGCATGATTTTGATTCCGTTTTCCGGGACGTCTGAGCCGCGCTATGCCGAGATTGCTCGCCTGATGGCAGAAGGTGGCGATTGGGTAACCCCCTGGTTTGAACCTGGCGTGCCCTTCTGGGGCAAGCCACCATTCTCCTTCTGGGTGCAAGCTCTTTCAATTCGCGTCTTTGGTCTGAATGAGTGGGCTGTACGTCTTCCGTCCTGGTTGGGCTTTCTCGTCATTCTGGCTGTCATCCATGCACTGGCTCGCAAGTATTCCGGGCTGCGGACGGCGCGTTGGGCGGTGTTTGTCTATGCGTCCTGTGCTTTGCCGTACATCGCCGGCGTTGCCGTTCTGACAGATCCCTTTCTGGCCTTGGGCACCACACTGTGCATGGCTGGCCTCGCGTTGGGGCAGTGGTATTGGCGAGCCTTGGGATTTGCAGGCTTGGCAATCGGCCTTCTCTCCAAGGGGCCGTTGGCCGGCGTGCTTGTGGCGGGATCGGTCGCTACAGGCTGGCTCATTTGCCGGCAAACCCAGTGGCCTCGTATGTCCGGGCGTGCCTGGATCTGGGGAGTGATCGTTGTTATAGCTCTGGTCCTCCCGTGGTACGTGTTGGCTGAGCAGAAAACGCCAGGCTTCCTGAACTATTTTCTGCTCGGCGAGCATGTCCTGCGTTACCTCGATCCAGGCTGGCAGGGGGACCTCTACGGTACGGCCCACGTCGAGCCTTATGGCAGTATCTGGGTATTCTGGCTCATGGCAACCTTTCCATGGGGAATCCTGGCCCTCGCAGCGCTGTTATATGCAGCAGGCCACAGTGGAGCTCGCCAGTCACTGAGAAGAGTCCTGTCTGAGCCTGTAACGGCGTACCTGCTGGGATGGTCGGTTTTCTCGTTATTACTTTTTACGTTTGCCCGCAATCTGCTTTGGACCTATGCGCTGCCCGCCATCCCTGCATTTTCGATCCTGATGGGAAGGGCATTGTCTGCCTGGCAAGCGGCCCCCCGTAAGCCGGATTCAGGGCCTCCTCGATATGTGACTGCAACACTCGCTTCGCTGGTGCCAACCGTGACGCTGGTTGCGTCGCTGACAGCCGTGCTGCAGCCGAATCTGATCAATACCGAAAGAGAATTAGTGCGATACGTGCAGGATGCGTCCGGCGCGAATGCCAATTTTTGGTACATCGATAGCAGGCCGTTTTCCGCACGCTACTACTCAAGGGGGATGGCAGAGCTGGTGTCCATCGAGCAAGTGAGTGCTCGACTGAGGCACATGAACGGCGATGTCTATATGGCAGTTACCAAAAGACAATTCGATCAAATACAGCACCGACTACCGTCTTCCAGCCAGAGGGCGAACATAGAGAGCAAGAAATATGTCCTTGTCAGAATTCCCGGAGGCAGTGGAAAAATGCGATCGAGGGAGAAGTCATGACTGAAAAACTACAGATCGACCTTCCGGTTCTACTACCGGATATTGCGCACGATGCCGACGCCTGTGTACAGCGTCTTCTCGTTGAGTTGCGAGCACAACAGGGGGTGGAAAACGTTCATATCCGCAGCGGCACCAACAATCAGACGCATGAGGTATGCATTCATTATGCCTCCGACGAGCTATCGCTCGCGCGTATCCGCGAACTCGTTGAAGCTGCCGGTGCACGCATTACCCAGCAATACGGCCATCTGATCTGGCAGGTCGAGGGTGTCACACACCAGCGGCTTGCGCGCACCTTGACCAAACGACTTCTCTCCATGCCAGGCGTGTTGGAAGCAGAAGTCAGTATTGGGGGTGTGGTGCGAGTGGAATTAGATAGGGAAAGAATCTCAGAGAATGACATTCGTGACGCGCTCGCGGAAGTTGGTGTCAACCGAAAGCCCAAAGCCCTTCCGCATGAAAGGGGCAGCGATCAACACCCGGAGGGTGACGGGGATGCTCACCGTCACGCCGGTATCTTTGGCGAAAACAGTGAACTGATATTCTCCCTGCTGTGCGGAGGACTTCTTGCCACCGGCTTCGCGTTGGACAAGTGGGCGCCCGTCACAGATTGGTTCGCCGTCGCCAACTATCTCGGTGCCTACTTCTTTGGTGGTTTCTATACCGTCAGAGAAGCGGTTCAGAACCTGAAGCTCAAACGCTTCGAGATCGACACGCTGATGCTGGTCGCCGCCGCTGGTGCGGCAGCGCTCGGTGCTTGGGCCGAAGGCGCCCTGCTGTTGTTCCTGTTCAGCCTGGGCCATTCGCTGGAGCACTACGCCATGGGGCGGGCCAAGCGGGCGATCGAAGCCCTGGCCGAACTTGCGCCGGAGACCGCCCGCGTTCGCCGTGACGGTGAGGTCAAGGAATTAGGCGTGCAGGAACTGGTTCTCGGCGACGTGGTGCTCGTGCGGCCCAACGAACGTTTGCCAGCTGATGGTTTCGTGGTGTCCGGCGAAACCAGCATCAACCAGGCCCCGGTCACTGGAGAAAGCGTGCCTGTCGATAAGCGCCCAGTTCCCGACCCGGCGCAGGCAAATGCCCGGCCCGATCTCCTGGACGCGGCGCATCGCGTGTTCGCTGGCACTATCAATGGTGTGGGCGCAATTGAAATCGCCGTCACCAAACTTGCATCGGAAAGCGCTTTGGCCCGCGTGGTCAAGATGGTCAGCGAAGCCGAGACGCGGCAATCCCCCACGCAGCGACTCACCGACCGATTCGAGCGCATCTTCGTGCCGGCCGTGTTGGCGACATCCTTCTTGCTGTTGTTCGCTTGGATCGTCATGGACGAGCCATTCCGGGACAGTTTCTATCGCGCCATGGCCGTACTGGTAGCGGCCAGCCCGTGTGCACTCGCCATAGCGACGCCGAGCGCCATCTTGTCGGGCGTCGCACGGGCTGCTCGTGGCGGTGTGTTGATAAAAGGCGGAGCCCCGCTTGAAAAGCTCGGCTCGCTCGATGCACTGGCCTTCGACAAGACCGGCACCTTGACCGAAGGACGGCCGCGTATCACCGATGTTATGCCCGCACCTGGCGTCAACGAGACCGAGCTGCTGGCCACGGCGGTCGCCGTCGAAGCGCTGAGCGATCATCCTCTGGCACGGGCCATCGCACAAGACGGCGTGGAACGCCTCGGCGGAATGACACTTCCCGTCGCGTCCGGGCTTCGTAGCCTGACCGGCAAAGGAGTTGTAGCTCAGATCGAGGGAGATGCTGTGGAAATCGGTAAGGCGGAAATGTTCGGTAGCGACGGAATGCCTGCCTTGACTGAGCCGGTTGCCGATACGGTCGAACGACTCCGCACGGAGGGGCGTACCACGATGGCGGTACGCCGCGCAGGTCGTGATCTGGGGGTCATCGGTCTGATGGATACGCCGCGCTCAACGGCGCGGCCAGCGCTGGAACGCCTGCGCGCCATCGGTATCAGCCGCATGATTATGATCTCCGGCGACAACCAGCGCGTCGCCGATGCCGTCGCCAAGCACGTTGGCCTGGACGAGGCATGGGGCGATCTGATGCCGGAGGACAAGGTCGAGGCCATCAAAAAGCTGCGCGACACCACCGAGGTCGCGATGGTGGGAGATGGTGTGAATGATGCACCCGCCATGGCCCATGCGACAGTCGGCATCGCCATGGGGGCGGCCGGCTCCGACGTGGCGTTGGAGACTGCTGATGTTGCCTTGATGGCGGATGATCTCTCGCATCTGCCGTTCGCGGTCGAGCTTAGCCGACGTACCCGGAAAATCATCCGCCAGAACCTCTTCATCAGTCTTGGCGTTGTGGCGATTCTGGTCCTGGCAACGATTCTCGGTCTGGGAATTGGTCCTGCTGTCGCAGCCCATGAAGGTTCAACTTTGGTAGTAGTGTTCAACGCACTTCGGTTGCTCGCCTATAAAGAGCGTGAATATAAACCTGAAGGTTAAGAACGGAGGTGTTGATTGAGTCGGTGCTAAAAAATGGACTTGCGTCATCTTCGATGTTTCATCGCCGTTGCTGAGGAGCTTCACTTCGCTCGTGCAGCCGAGCGGCTACACATTGAGCAGTCCCCGCTTTCACGCGCCATCAAGGAACTGGAGGAAGATCTGGGTGTTCGCCTTTTCGACCGAACAACGCGCAGTACGCGATTGACCCGTGCGGGTCAGGTATTTCTGGAGCATGTCCCGCGTGTTTTCTCGGCTCTTGAACAAGCAAGCAACAGTGTCAGAGCTGTTGCAGCTGGCTACCAAGACCAACTACGAGTTGCCTTATCCGACGGGATCACGCCGCCACGCTTGAGTGCCTTGCTTGCACAGTGCCGCCAGGACGATCCAGATATCGAGATTCGCCTGTTCGAGATTCCGCTCTCGCAGCAAATCAGGGGATTGCACGACGACCTGTACGATGTCGGCTTCGCCCAGTCGGCCGAGGTCGGGGATGGCATTGTGGCCGAAGCGGCATGGAGTGATCCACTGGTGGTTGTAATGCCGGCACGACACCCGCTACTGGTTCACAAACGCATTCCGTTGGACGAAGTGCTGCGTTACCCACTGGTGATGTGTGATCCGCAGTCCTGTGAGGGCTATGGGCAGCAGATTGCCCGCATCCTGCGCCGTGCGGACGCGGCCCCACTCATCGCCGAACAGGTGACTTCTCTGGATCTGATGCTGACGCTGGTGGCAGCAGGCTATGCGCTGGCACTGATAGGTGCCTCACAGGTCAGTGCCTGCCGGAACGCCGATGTGATCGGTCGTCCCTTGGCGGGCCGCTCTCCGACCCTGACCACCTATCTGCTGCGAAGAGATGTCGTGCCATCCGAGACCTTGAGCCGCTTCATTGATCGGGTCAGTCCGATCGGCGTGGACATGCCTTTACATCAAGCTGACATCTCAAAGGAGATCGACTCATGAGAAAACTCACGGTGCTATCGCTTGCATTGATGATGACCGCCTGTGGAGAGTCGGCGCCGACGGAAACCGTCGAATCGCTGATAGCCAATCCCGAACGTCTCGCCGAGCTGCGCGAGCAATGCCGAAACAACCCCGTCGCGCTCGGCGACGAGTTGTGCAACGCGGTGGCCGAGGCCACGCGGCGGCGCTTCATGGGCGATGGCGATGTGCCCTATACACCGCCGGCGGAAGAACCGAGGTTCTGATCCGACGTATTGGGTGAAAAACCCCGTCCGGCTCATCGACATGCCGCAGAGTGCGCTCGTGCGCAGCGGTTGTCCCACACGCGCGCCAGCCGGAATTATTGCAGTTTTCGCCCTGCATTTTGCCGATAACAGTCTTTGACCGGCACTGATCCGGCACCGAACCTGATACCTGCGGCACTCGCTTCGCCGCGCAAGGTACAGGAGACATTCGGAGGCCGGAATGCAGGCAACAGGCGTGCTGTATGGTCAGGTGCTGGCGGTGTTCGGCATCGTGATCGCCGGGGTGTGGGCCGCCACGCAGTGGACCGCCGCCGCCCTGGGTTATCAGCTACGCCTGGGCGCGCCCTGGTTCGACTTCTTCGGCACGCCGGTCTATCACCCGTGGCGGCTGTTCGAGTGGTGGTTCTTCTTCGACGCCTACGCGCCCCACGTCTTCCTCAAGGGCGGTGCCATCGCCGGTTCCAGCGGTCTGGTGGCGGTCGTGGTCGCCATCGCCATGTCGGTGTGGCGTTCGCGGTTGGCCCGCCGCGTCACCACCTACGGTTCGGCGCGCTGGGCCGACGCCGCCGAAGTCCACAAGGCCGGTCTCGCCGGTTTGGCCGGCGTCTTCCTCGGCCAGTTCGAGCGCCAATACCTTCGCCATGAAGGGCCGGAACACGTCCTGACCTTCGCACCTACACGCTCGGGCAAGGGTGTGGGGCTGGTCGTGCCGACCTTGTTGAGCTGGCCGGCGTCGGCCGTGATCCACGACATCAAGGGCGAGAACTGGGCCATCACCGCCGGCTGGCGTTCGCGCTTCTCGCACTGCCTGCTGTTCAACCCCACCGATGCCAGGTCGGCAGCCTACAACCCGCTGCTGGAGGTGCGGCGAGGTGCGCATGAAGTGCGCGACGTGCAGAACATCGCCGACATCCTGGTGGACCCCGAAGGCGCACTGGAGCGCCGCAATCATTGGGAGAAAACTTCGCACGCGCTGCTGGTCGGCGCGATCCTGCACGTGCTCTACGCGGGTGAGGACAAGACGCTGCGCGGCGTCGCCAACTTCCTCTCCGATCCGGCGTGCCCGTTCGAGGTGACGCTGCACCGGATGATGACCACGCATCATCTGGGCGATACGCCGCATCCCGTCGTTGCGTCCGCCGCGCGCGAAGTGCTCAACAAGAGCGACAACGAGCGCTCGGGCGTGTTGTCCACCGCGATGAGTTTCCTAGGCCTGTACCGCGATCCCACAGTGGCCGAAGTGACCTCGCGCTGCGACTGGCGCATCGCCGATCTGATCGCCGCCGAGCATCCGGTGTCGCTGTATTTGGTGGTGCCGCCGTCCGACATCAGCCGCACCAAGCCGCTGATCCGCCTGATCCTCAACCAGGTCGGCCGGCGGCTCACTGAATCACTCGATGGCAGCGATGGCGTGGAGCGCAAGCACAAGCTGCTGCTGATGCTCGACGAGTTTCCGGCGCTGGGCCGACTGGATTTTTTCGAGAGCGCCCTGGCCTTCATGGCGGGCTACGGCCTGCGCGCCTTCCTGATTTCGCAGTCGCTCAACCAGATCGACAAAGCCTACGGCCAGAACCATTCGATTCTGGACAACTGCCATGTGCGCGTGACCTTCGCCACCAACGACGAGCGCACGGCCAAACGCATTTCGGAAACCTTGGGCACCGCCACCGAACTGCGCGCGCAGCGCAACTACGCGGGCCATCGGCTCGCGCCCTGGCTCGGGCACCTGATGGTGTCGCGGCAGGAGACGGCACGGCCACTGCTGACCCCCGGCGAAGTGATGCAGCTTCCCGCCGACGAGGCGGTGGTGATGGTCTCGGGCCATCCGCCGATCAAGGCGCAGAAGCTGCGCTACTACAGCGATGCCAATTTCAAACGGCGCGTGCTGCCGCCGCCCGCGCTGGCATCGGGCCGCTATGCCGATGCGCCGACCGCGCGGCCGGACGACTGGAGCGCGCTGGCGATTCCCTCCATGCCTGTCGCACTGACTGCTGCCGGTCTCGCCGACACCGACGCCACGGCCGACGAAGGCGGCCCACGCCGCCAGCCCGAGCTGTCCGAAGCTGTCGCCTACAACCCCGCACCCGAACACGCGGCCAGCGATCTGGCGCTGCTCGATGACGAAGACGACGGGCCTTTGCCTCTGCCATCCCAGCTTGATCCGCGCTTGCAGCGCGCGGCGCGGCTGGCCGCCCTCGACCCCGACGACGGAATCCAACTATGAGCCAGCTTCATTCCCGCCATCGCCTGAACCTGTTTATCGAACGCGACCACGCCAAGCGCCTGAACGAACTGGCCGCGAAAAAAGGTGTGTCCAAGTCCTCCATCGTCGCGGCGGCGCTGGCGTCCTGGCTGTCGCCGGACGCGGCCGACCAGCGCGAAGCGGCGATCGCCAAACGCCTGGATCGGCTGTCGCGCCAAGCCGAAAAGCTGGAGCGCGACCAGAACATCCTGATCGAGACGCTGGCGTTGTTCGTGCGCTACTACCTGACGGTCAGCACGCCGCTGCCGGAAGCGCATCAGGAAGCCGCGAAGGCGCAGGGCAAGGCGCGCTTCGAGCAGTTCATCGAACAGCTCGGCCGCCACCTGCTGCGCGGACGCAGCCTGGTGCGCGAGGTCTACGACGAGATCCAGCCCGACACGCAACGGCTGGACGATGCGGCCGCACTCGCCGAAGCGCAGGAGCAGACACAGGAGACGGTCTCATGAACGCCGTCCCGCAGCCGCCGTCGTCCTCGGCCACCTCACTGGATCGGCGCATCCGCATGTTGCGCACCGCAATGGGACCGCTGATCGCCGCCGCACTGGAAGACCCGGACGTGGTGGAAGTGATGCTGAACCCGGACGGCGCGCTGTGGATCGACCGGCTGTCGTCGGGCCGTTCCGCCACCGGCGAATCGCTGTCCGCCGCCGATGGCGAACGCATCATCCGCCTGGTCGCGGCCCATGTCGGCACGGAGGTGCATCGCGGCCAGCCGCTGCTGACCGCCGAGCTGCCGGAGACCGGCGAGCGCTTCGAGGGCATCCTGCCGCCGGCGGCGCCGGGTCCGGCCTTCGCCCTGCGCAAGCGCGCGGTCGGCGTGATCGGCCTGGCCGACTACGTGAGCGACGGCATTCTGAGTGCGGAACAAGCCGAGTTCCTGCGCCACGCGGTGCGCGAACGCCAGAACGTCCTGATCGCCGGCGGCACCAGCACCGGCAAGACCACGCTGGCCAATGCGCTGCTGGCCGAGATCGCGGCCACCAACGACCGCGTGCTGGTGCTGGAAGACACGGTGGAATTGCAGTGCGCGGCGCGCGACCACGTGCCGCTGCGCACCCGCGCCGGCGTGGTGTCAATGACCGAGCTGGTGCGCGCCACCATGCGCCTGCGCCCCGACCGCGTGATCGTCGGCGAGGTGCGCGGCGGCGAGGCGCTGGACCTCATCAAAGTGTGGGGGACCGGGCACCCCGGCGGGATCGCCACGCTGCACGCCAGTTCCGCCCACGGTGCGCTGCTGCGCCTCGAACAACTGATCCTCGAAGTCGCCATGACGCCACCGCGCGCGCTGATCGCCGAGGCGGTGAACGTCATCGTCTTCATCGCCGGGCGCGGCCGTGCCCGCCAGGTCCAGACCGTCGCCCGCGTGACCGGCTTCAACGGCAACGGCTACCAACTCGACGACGCGCTCGCACCGCTCGCATCCCCGCCCTCAACCCACCTTGGAGAATTGCCATGACGCCTGCCCATGCTTTCCGTATTTCCGTAAATCCGCTTTTCGGTCTTGCGCGCCTGCGCTGCCTCACCGCGCCGGCGCAGCAAGGACTGCTGCTGGCCGTGGTGTTCCTGCTGGTGGCCAGCACGGCACATGCAGCGGGTTCCAGCATGCCCTGGGAAGGGCCGCTGCAAGCGATCCTCGACTCCATCCAGGGGCCGGTGGCGCGCATCGTGGCGGTCATCATCATTATCGCCACGGGCCTCGCGCTCGCCTTCGGCGACACCAGCGGAGGCTTTCGCAAATTGGTCCAGATCGTGTTCGGTCTGTCGATCGCGTTCGCCGCTTCTTCGTTCTTTCTGTCCTTCTTCAGCTTCTCCGGCGGGGCTGTCGTATGAGCGCGTCCGACGACTTCGCCACCGGCTTCGAGGTGCCATTGCACCGCTCGCTGACCGAACCGATCCTGCTGGGCGGCGCGCCGCGCGCCGTCGCCATTGCCAACGGCACGCTGGCCGCCGCCGTGGGTCTCGGCCTGCAACTGTGGATTCCGGGCCTGGTGCTGTGGATCGTCGGCCATTCGCTGGCGGTGTGGGGGGCGCGTGTCGATCCGCAGTTCATGCAGGTCTTTGCACGCCACATCAAGCACAAGCCGCTGCTGGACGTGTGAGGGCGCCGTCATGCTGAACCTCACCGAATACCGCCAGCGTCCCGCACTGCTCGCCGACTGGCTTCCCTGGGCCGGGCTGGTGGCGCCCGGCGTGGTGCTCAACAAGGACGGTTCGTTTCAGCGCACGGCGCGCTTTCGCGGGCCGGACCTCGACAGCGCGACACAGGGCGAGCTGATCGCCACGTCGGCGCGCTTGAACAACGCGCTGCGCCGCCTGGGTTCCGGCTGGGCCTTGTTCGTGGAAGCCGAGCGGCTGGCGGCCGCCGACTATCCGCACTCGGACTTTCCCGAGCCGCTGTCGTGGCTGGTGGACGAGGAACGCCGCGCGGTGTTCGAGGAAGACCAGAGCCACTTCGAGAGTACCTATCACCTGACGCTGGTGTACCTGCCGCCGGAGGAATCCCGCGCACGCGCTGCCAAGCTGCTCTACGAGAACACGCCGCAGCGCGGCGTGGATTGGCACGAGCGTCTGAGCGCGTTCATGGCGGAAACGGATCGCTGCTTCGACCTGCTCGATGGCGTGATGCCGGAGATCGCCTGGCTCGATGACGGCGAGACACTGACCTATCTGCACGCGACCATTTCCACACGGCGCCATCGCGTGGCCGTGCCGGAACATCCGTTCCACCTCGATGCGCTGCTGACCGACTGCCCGCTGACCGGCGGCCTGGCGCCGATGCTGGGCGACGCGCATCTGCGCGTCGCGACAGTGCGCGGCTTTCCGACCTCGACCTGGCCGGGGCTGCTCGACGACCTGAACCGCCTGGGCTTCACCTACCGCTGGAGCACGCGCTTCCTGTGCATGGACAAGCCCGAGGCGGAAAAGGAACTCGGCCGCCTGCGCCGCCAATGGTTCGCCAAACGCAAGAACGTCGTCGCGCTGCTGCGCGAGACGATCTTCCAGCAGGAATCGCCGCTGGTGGATACCGACGCCAGCAACAAGGCGGTCGATGCGGATGCCGCCTTGCAGGAACTGGGCGGCGATCAGGTCGCCTTTGGCTACGTCACCGCCACCGTGACCGTGCTCGACACCGATGCCGATGTCGCCGACGAGAAGCTGCGCATGATCGAGCGCGTCATCCAGGGACGCGGCTTCGTCACCATTCCCGAAACCTTGAATGCGGTCGATGCGTGGTTGTCCTCGATTCCGGGCAACGCCTACGCCAACGTGCGCCAGCCCATCGTCTCGACGCTGAACCTGGCGCACCTGATGCCGGTGTCGGCGGTGTGGGCCGGGCCGCAGAAGAATGCGCACCTCGACGGCCCGCCCTTGATCGTCACGCGCACCGATGGCGCCACGCCGTTCCGGCTGGTGACGCACATCGGCGACGTGGGCCATACGCTGGTGTGCGGCCCCACCGGCATGGGCAAGTCCGTGCTGCTCGCCACCCTGGCGATGCAGTTCCGTCGTTATCGCGGCTCGCGTATCTTCGCTTTTGACATGGGTCGTTCCATGCGGGCGACAGTGCTGGGCCTAGGCGGCGAGCACTACAACCTGGGCACGGATGGCGACATCGCGTTCCAACCGCTGGCGCGCATCGACCAGGAAGGCTACCGCGCTTGGGCCGCCGAATGGCTGGAAAGCCGGATGCTGCACGAGGGCGTGAGCATCGGCCCGGACGAGAAGGCGGCCATCTGGTCGGCGCTGGAAAGCCTCGCCGGTGCGCCGGTGGAACAGCGCACGCTGACCGGGTTTTCCGTGCTGTTGCAGAACAACGCGCTGCGCCAGGCGCTCGCGCCCTACGTGCTCGGCGGCGCCCACGGCAGTCTGCTCGATGCCGACCACGACCGGCTGGGCATGGCCGACGTGCAGGGCTTCGAGATGGAAGAATTGATGGCGAGCCGCGCCGCCGTGATGGCGGTGCTCGGTTATCTGTTCGCCCGCTTCGACGAGCGGTTCGACGGCGCGCCCACGCTCCTGATCCTCGACGAAGCCTGGCTGTTCCTCGACGACCCGGTATTCGCGGCGCGCATCCGTCAGTGGCTGAAGACGCTGCGCAAGAAAAACGTCAGCGTCATCTTCGCCACGCAGTCGCTGGCCGACATCAAGGATTCGAGCATCGCGCCCGCGATCATCGAGAGCTGCGCGAGCCGAATCTTCCTGCCGAACCCGCAAGCCACCGAACCGCAGATTCGCACGATCTACGAAGGCTTCGGGCTGAACAGCCGGCAGATCGAAATCGTCGCCACCGCGCAGCCCAAGCGCGACTACTACTACCAGTCGCGGCTGGGCAATCGCCTGTTCGACCTCGACCTGGGGCCGGTCACGCTGGCTTTTGCCGGCGCCTCGACGCCGCAGGACCAGCGCGACATCGACCGCGTGCAGCAGGCATCCCCCGACTTTACCGGCGGATGGCTGCGCCATTGCGGCCTCAATTGGGCGGCCGATCTGCTGCCCACCTTTCCGTCCACTCACCCACAGGAGACTTCGCCATGAAAACCCGTATGCGTTCCATGTCGTTGGCTGCGGTGCTGGCGACCACGCTGGCGATTCAGCCTGCCGCAGCTTTCGCCTTCACCGTCATCGACCCGACCAACCTGATCCAGAACACGTTGACCGCGATCCGCACGCTGCAACAGATCGACAACCAGGTGCGGCAACTCCAGAACGAAGCGCAGATGCTGATCAACCAGGCGCGCAATCTGGAACGGCTGGATTACAACACGGTCAACCGCCTGCGCTCGACGCTGGCGACCATCGAACGCCTGATGGCCGAGGCGCAGGGACTCGCCTACCGGGTGGAAAGTCTGGACCAGGAGTTCGCCCGGCTGTATCCGCACGAGTACGCCGCCACCGTCAGCGGCGACCGCATGGCGCAAGACGCGCGCGAGCGCTGGCGCCATACGCTCGATGGCCTGCACACCGCGATGCGCGTGCAGGCGCAGGTGTACCAGAACCTCAGCGAAGACGAAGGCGTGCTCGCCGATCTGGTCGGTCAGAGCCAGTCGGCCGACGGCGCGCTGCAAGCCATGCAGGCGACCAACCAGTTGCTCGCCTTGCAGGCCAAGCAGGCGATCCAGGCGCAGCAGCTCCAGTTGACGCAGGACCGTGCCGCGTCGCTGGAACTGGCGCGCCAGGCGGCGGCCACCGAGCAATCGCGCGAAGTGCGGCGGCGCTTCCTCGGCGAGGGCACGCCGTACACGCCGCAGACCGTGCTGTTCTACCGCGACTGAGGAACAAGCCATGAATGACGTGGCGGTGATCGACCGCTTCCTGATCGTCTTCGCCAACTACATCGACTCGGGTTTCGGGTTGCTGGGTGGCGAGGTCGCGTTCCTCACTGCCACGTTGATCGTGATCGACATCACCATCGCGGGCCTGTACTGGGCGATGAGTCATGCCACCGGCCAGGGCGATGACGTGATCGCCCGGCTGATCCGCAAAGTGCTCTACGTTGGCGTGTTCGCTTACATCATCGGCAACTTCAACTGGCTGGCCAGCATCGTGTTCCGTTCTTTCGCGGGTCTGGGGCTGACCGCTTCCGGCTCGACGCTGACGCAGGCCGAGTTCCTGCAACCGGGGCGGCTGGCCAAGACCGGCATCGACGCCGCCGCGCCGATCATGGAACAGATCGGCGACATGACCGGCTTTCCAGGCGTGTTCACCAACCTCGATGTCATCACCGTGCTGTTCCTCGCCTGGCTGGTGGTGATCCTCAGTTTTTTCATCCTGGCGATCCAGCTTTTCATCACGCTGATCGAGTTCAAGCTGACCACGCTCGCCGGCTTTGTGTTGGTGCCGTTCGCCTTGTGGAACAAGACCGCGTTCCTGGCCGAAAAGGTGCTGGGGAATGTCGTGGCCTCGGGCATCAAGGTCTTGGTCTTGGCGGTGATCGTCGGCATCGGCACCGGCTTGTTCGCCGAGTTCCAGGTCACGCCGGCCGAACCCTCCATCGACCACGCGCTGGTCATCATGCTGGCGTCGCTGTCGCTGCTGGCCCTGGGGATCTTCGGACCAGGTATCGCGACTGGCCTGGTGCCCGGTTCGCCGCAGCTCGGCGCCGGGGCGATGGCGGGCGCCACGCTCGGCGCGGCCGGTACGGCGGTCGCGGTGGGCGCAGCGGCCACCGGCGTCGGCGGTGCCGTCGCGGCCGGCGCGCGCATGGCGCCCGGAGCGGCTCGCATGGCGGTCGGCGGCGCACGGTCGATGGCATCGACCGCCAGCAGCGCGCGGTCGGCTTTCCAGGCAGGTTCCGCCGGTGCCGGCGGTGGCCTCAGAGGCGCGGCGGCCGGCCTGGGCAACGTCGCCCGGACCGGCGCGCAGTCGGTCGGGCAGCGCATGTCCGCCGGTGCGCGTTCGCTGCAAGCGCGCGCCGCTGCCGCCATCAATCCCAATGTTTCCACGGGCAGCGCTGCTACCGGCGCGACCGCTCAGGGCGGTGCGGAAGGCGCGCCTGCCAACACCGGACAACCCGCGTGGGCCAGACGCCTGCAACGCCGCCAGCAGCTTTCCCATGCCGCCACCACCGTCGCGCACACGCTGCGCGGTGGCGACGGGGGCGGCGCGGGCAGCGGCCCCAGCCTGCGCGATCCATCGAACTCATAAGGAGAACCTGCCATGCGATTCAAACGACCGCAGGTGCGCTATGCCGACACACCGCAACCGGCGACGCCATACCAGGCTGCCGAACAGGTATGGGACGAGCGCATCGGCTCGGCCCGTACACAGGCCAAGAACTGGCGACTGATGGCTTTCGGCTGCCTGGTGCTGGCGCTGCTGATGGCCGCCGGCCTTGTCTGGCGTTCGGCGCAGTCCATCGTCACGCCCTACGTGGTGGAAGTGGACCACGGCGGGCAAGTGCGCGCCGTCGGCGAAGCGGCCACGCCGTACCGGCCCAACGATGCGCAGATCGCCCACCATTTGGCGCGCTTCGTCACGCTGGTGCGCTCGCTGTCCATCGACCCCATCGTCGTGCGCCAGAACTGGCTGGACGCCTACGACTACACCACCGACCGCGGTGCGGCCGTGCTCAACGAGCATGCGCGCGCCAACGACCCCTTCGCACGGATCGGCCGGGAAACGGTGACGGTGCAGATCAACAGCGTCGTGCGCGCGAGCGATGCGTCGTTCCAGGTGCGGTGGACGGAGCGCCGCTACGTCAACGGCGCAGCGGCGGGACTGGAGCGCTGGACGGCGGTGGTGTCCATCGTGTTGCAAACGCCGCGCACCGAAGAACGGCTGCGCCGCAATCCCCTGGGTATCTACGTCAACGGCCTGTCGTGGAGCCGTGAACTCGACTCAACCGAAGGAGGCAGGCCATGAAACCGTCTTTCCGTTTTTACGCTGTTGCATTGCTCGCCATCGCCCTGTCGGGCTGCGCCACGCCGCGCAAGCCGCCGAGCATCACGCTCGACGAGCCGGTACAGGCGCAGCCCTTGCCCGAACCGCCGCTGCCGATGGAAGTGGTTGCGATGCCGGAACCCTTGCCGCTACCGGGACAGTTGATGCCGCTGCCCGAACTCGCGGAAACGGAGACGGCACCCGAGCCGGAGGACGAGCGCGTGCGCGTGTCCCGCGCCAACGAAGAAGCGCGCATGGCGCCCACGCGCGACGGCTACATCAATGCGATCCAGGTCTGGCCGTTTACCGACGGCGCGCTGTACCAGGTCTATACGAGTCCGGAGCGGGTCACGGTGATTACACTCCAGCCCGGCGAGGAACTGGTGACGGTCGCCGCCGGCGATACGGTGCGCTGGATCGTTGGCGACACGTCCAGCGGCGCGGGCGACGATCTGCGCATCAACGTGCTGGTGAAGCCGATCCGCGCCGGGCTGAAAACCAATCTGGTCATCACCACCAGCCGTAGGACGTACCTGGTCGAGCTGACCTCGACCGAGAAGGCGTGGATGGCGTCGGTGTCCTGGGACTATCCGCGCGACCGCATGCTGGCCTTGCAGCGCCAGGCGCAGGCGGCGCAGACGGCGGCGCCGCTCGATACCGGCCTGACGCTGGAGAACATCCGCTTCCGCTACGCGATCAGCGGCAGCAATCCGCCGTGGAAGCCGCTGCGCGTCTTCGACGACACGGAGAAGGTCTACATCCAGTTTCCGGCCGGTATCGCACAAGGCGAGCTGCCGCCGCTGTTCGTGATCGGCGCGCAGGGCGATGGCCAGCTCGTAAACTACCGCTTCCGCACCCCGTACTACATTGTGGACCGCCTGTTCGGCGCGGCCGAACTGCGCCTGGGCGGCGACAGGGGCGACGTGGTGCGCATCGAGCGAACCGATGGCGTGCGGAGGAACTGAGCATGGACCAGGACAACGCTTCCGGCCGTCCGGCACCCGACGCCCCGCCCAAGGTGGCGCCGGAACAGGTCGCGCTGCGCGCGCAGCCGCGCCCGGTCACGCGCCTGAACCGGCGCGTGCTGGCGGTGCTCGCCGGCGGCGTGGCCACCGCCGTGCTGGGCGCAACGCTCTGGTCGCTGCAAGCACCGCAGCGCCGTGGCGGGAGCGAGCCGGCCGAGCTGTACAACGTCGATCGCGTCTCGCCCTCCGAAGGGCTGGCCCGGTTGCCCGCTGACTATTCGCAACTGCCGCCGTCCTTGCCGCCGGAGGTGCCGGTGCTGGGCGAGCCGTTGCCCGGCGACCTCGGCGGGCCAATGCTGCGCGCCGAGCAGCAGGCGCAAGGCTATGCGCAGCCCGGTCATGACCCGGCCGAGGCCGAGCGCCTGGCGCGGCTCAAGGAAGCCGAGGATGCGGCAGCTTCGTCCGTGTTCTTCAGTACGGGCGGACAACGCGCCGCCGTGGCCGCTCCCGCTCAGACCCCGGCGGGAGCGCCACCGCTGACCGGGCTGGCGGGTTTCGATCCGCTGGCCGCCGGGCCGGCTTCGACGGCGGCGCAGCCGCTCGACCCCACCGCCGTGCAAAACCGGCAGGATCAGAAGGAGGCGTTTTTGAGCAATGCCGGTTCTACGGAAACCCGTAATTCCGGCAACCTGCAACTGCCTGCCTCGCCGTACCAGGTGATGGCCGGCACGGTGATTGCGGCGGCGCTGGTGACAGGCATCAACTCCGACCTGCCGGGCGACGTGATCGCCACGGTGACGGAGCCGGTCTACGACACGGCCACCGGCCGCCATCTGTTGATCCCGCAAGGCTCGCGCATCCTCGGCCGCTACAACAGCCAGGTGAGCTACGGGCAGACCCGCGTGCAAGTGGTGTGGAACCGGATGATCCTGCCGGACACATCCTCGTTCCAGCTCGACAACCTGGTCGGCACCGACCCAGCCGGCGACGCCGGCCTGGAGGATGGCGTCGATTGGCATTGGAATCGCATCTTCGCCGGCGCGCTGCTGACCACGCTGCTGGGCGTCGGCGCCGAGCTGGCCGCACCCGAGAACCGGCAGGACGGCAACCGCGTCATCATCGCCGGCCGCGACAGCGCGCAGGACACGATCAATCAAGTCGGCCAGGAAGTGACCCGGCGCAACATGAACATCCAGCCCACGCTGACCAGCCGTCCCGGCCTGCCGGTGCGCGTCATCGTCAACCGGGATCTGGTGCTGCGGCCGTACCAGCCGCTGTTCTTCCAGAGAGGATCATCGCAATGAACACGAACAAGCTGCGGCTCGGACCGTTGCCCAAGAGCGAGACGGTCAAGCTGACCTTCGCGTGTCCGGCCAGTCTGAAGGCCGACCTCGACCGCTACGCCGCGCTGCATGCGCAGACCTACGGCGAGCCGGTCGATGCCGTGACGCTGATCCCGCATATGCTGGAGGCGTTCATGGCGCGGGATCGGGGGTTTAGACGAAATCCTAGGTCATCCGACCGCCATCCAACGGCATCGTAGCGAAGCACATTTCGACTTCTTGTTTTTTCACCTCAAATGAGGAATAATAACCGGAAGTCTAAGCTGGGGCCCGAAACGCTATGAACGCTATTGTATTGTTCGAGAACACTGATGAAATTGCCAGTCGACTTGACCAACTTGAGGTCAATGAAGTCGCACTTCGTGAAGCGGTCTACCAGGGCCATCTGCAACGGACGCGCCTCACTCTCAACCATCCAACGATCTACCATGGCTTGAACATGTGGGGAGAGATCGTCGCTGCACTTCGTGAGCAGCTTCGCCCTCTTGGTTGGACTCGGCAGGAAGTTGGAAGTTATGCGTTGACGGTTCACGAGGAACGGGGGTTGGCTATCACTGTAGCGTCGGGCGACGAAGCGACCGGCAATCCATCCGCACACCCTTGCAACCGTTCCAAGAAGGGGCGCAATACGGTCGAAGCTATTGAGGCTAATCGTCAGTTGGAGTTGTTTGAGAAATTGCCTCCGGACATCCAAGATGAGGCTGATGGAAAGCAAACCTGGGTTTTGATGCACCATACCGATACGGTACGTGGTGAGATTCGCCTTGAGTTGTCGCGCCCGTCGAGCATCGGCAAAGACGGAAAAATATCTGAATGGTCTGAACGAATCATCCTCGGTAGTATTCCGTTCGATGATGATTTGGTGGAGATCTATCCGCCCAGCGGACCGGACATCGAAATCGATATTCGTCGTAAAGCATGACGAGGTTGTCATGTTCAATCCATTGAGACTGAGCCTTGCCCGAAAACGAAGAGGCATGAAGAAGCGCGAGCTAGCTAAACACATTGGAGTAACCGAAAGATCAGTTTCAAGCTATGAGGCTGGCTCTCAGGAACCCGAAAGCAACACACTTAAACAAATCTCAGAAACGCTTCGGTTCCCCGAAGCGTTCTTCTTTGGAGATGATCCAGAATTCCCAACCCCTGATGTGGCGAGCTTTCGGTCTTTGTCGAAAATGACGGCTTCCCAGCGTGATTCAGCCTTGGGTGCTGGTGCTGTTGCTTTGTTGCTCAATGAGTGGATCGAATCTCGGTTTGAACTACCCAATCCGGATGTTCCAGACCTGGGGCGAGAAGGCGGGGGAAATGCTGTTGCTTCTGGGGATTATGACTCGAGTGAGCCGGAGGGTTACCCCTCGCGCTCGTCGGCTCAGAACCCGGAAGCTGCTGCCGACATGCTCCGGGCGCATTGGGGGATTGGCGAGTTGCCAATTAAGAACATGATCGCCCTTTTAGAGTCGAAGGGCGTGCGCGTGTTTTCGTTGGCGATTGACGCGAAGGAGGTGGATGCCTTTTCAATGTGGAAGGGAGGTCGTCCATACGTCTTTCTAAACACATTTAAGTCTGCGGAGCATTGTCGGTTCGATGCGGCGCATGAGTTAGGTCATTTAGTGCTTCACCAACATGCTCAACCACACGGCCCTGATTTGGAGCGCGAAGCCAACGCGTTTGCTTCCGCGTTTCTCATGCCAAGAGCTAGTGTTCTTGCTATGGCTCCGAAGTCCGCAACGCTCTCCAGTCTGATTCGGCATAAGAGGCACTGGTCGGTTTCTGTGGCAGCACTGAATTACCGTCTTCATGCCCTGGGCCTGACTACTGACTGGACCTATCGAACCTTGTGCATTCAGTTGGCTCAAGCCGGTTATAGGCAGAAGGAGCCGGAGAGTATCAATCACGAGAAATCG
>LNFM01005541.1_pt1 | contig 21721 bp, 20 predicted proteins | sample 596031 | NCBI WGS metagenome assembly LNFM01 (sample SAMN04254537, study PRJNA301005) | activated carbon metagenome | isolation source: dual media filters at the Ann Arbor, Michigan drinking water treatment plant | place: USA: Ann Arbor
TCATGCTGAAGGAACTCGGTCTCGAGGGCGAAACGCTGCCCGGCCAGACCGACCGCACGCACTGGCCGGCCATGCGCGAGCGCTTCGCGAAGATCTTCAAGACGAGGACGCGCGAGGAGTGGACCGCACGCCTCGAGCAGAAGGATGTCTGCTTTGCCCCCGTGCTCTCGATGAGCGAGGCGCCGCAGCACCCGCAGAACAAGGCACGCGGCTCGTTCGTCGAGGTTGACGGCGTACTTCAGCCGGGGCCAGCGCCACGATTCTCGCGGACGCCGAGTGCTGTTCCATACGGACCGGCCTTCGCGGGCGAGCACTCCGCGGAAGTTCTTGCAGATTGGGGCATCGAGAAAAAGAGGATCGCCGCTCTGGTCGAGACCGGCGCCGTCAAGCAGCGCACCTAGCGCCAGATGCTCAACCCCGCGGCCCGCGCGGCAGATCGATCGGCAGGTATTCGACCACCGAGCGCTGCACGGGCTGCGGATAGAGCTTCATCAGATCGAGCATCTCGCGCGGCATGCCGAGGCGAACCGGCAGTCCGAGTTCCTTCGCCTCTTCGCACGTCAGCGCATAGTCGTGGGTCCATTGCCCACCCGCAAGCTTCTCGGCCAGCGCCACGGCCTTGGCGTGGTCCATTTGCGGCGTCATCAGCTCGATGGCGCCCTTTTTGACTTGCGCGATGGCTTTCTCGCTGACGTCCGCCAGGATGAGCGTCAGATCGAAGACATGCTCGATCGGCTTGACCTTGGGCACGCGCGCGATGCTCGCCGCCGGCAACCCCATGATCTGCGGATCGATGGGGCCGAGCACCGAGAATTCGCCGAGGACGATCTCGTCGGCAGCAAGTGCGATCAGCGTGCCGCCCGACATGGCATAAACCGGCACGTAGACGGTGACCTTGGCCGGATGAGCCTCGACGGCGCGCGCCACCTGCATCGCGGCGAGCACAAGACCACCTGGTGTATGCAACACGAGGTCGATCGGCATCGTCGGCGGGGTTTCTTTGATGGCCGCTATGATCGTCTGCGCATCCTCGAGATCGATGTGCCGCGAGACCGCCATGCCGAGCAGGCTCTTCTTCTCCTGCCGGTGGATCATGGTGATGACGCGGGTGCCGTTCTTCTGCTCGATCGCTCGGATGGCGCGCAGTCGCTGCTGCGTGAACCATTGCCCGGCAAGAAGGGGCTGAAGCGCGAGCGCAAGGAGTGCGATCCAGAACAGACTGGAAAGGTCGGGCATGGAGCGGGCTCACAAGTTGGAGGAAGACGAGGCCGTGTCGCGCACGATAGCAGCGCTGGAGCTCGCATGGTCGGGATCGCGTGCGGAGAATAAACGTCCGTAGTAGGTGCTTTGTTCCGTCGCTTCCATTGCGAATGGCGGTGCGAGAGGCCCCGGTCAGCGACGGGACATCAGCGTTGCTCGACGAGAGCTGCCATCTGCAGGGCGATCATGCGCTCGAGCGAGCCCTCGAAAGGCACCGTGAAATACGTTGCGCCGCGTGGATCGTCCTGCCATGCCGCCAGATGCACAGCGAAATCGTCTGGTAGCTGTCCCGTGCCGTCGTGATGCGTCACGGACTGGGCCAGTGCCTCGAGCAGGATCGGCACGAACGGTATTGTCACCCGCTCGGGCTCCCCGTGCGCGCCTCGCTGAAGCGCCCCTGTGACAGCGCAGCAGGCGACGCGCCGGCCACCCTCGAAATCGACGATCGCCCCGATGACGATACGAGAATCCTCGATCTCGGGAGGGGCCGCATACGCCCAACTCTGGCCTGCTTCGAAGCTCACGGGCGCATCTCCCTCATGCGGCACGATAAGCCACTGCTCGGCGGAGCGCTGCCAAATGCACCTCGTCCGAGTATTGCCATGAAGAATGGCGCGGAGGTGGCGAACGCCCCAACAGCGAGCGTCAGATGCGCCGCTCATCCCGCCGCGGCGGGACGTCACCCTCGCTCTGTCCGCCGCGGACCGGCGGCACGAACACCCGGCCAGCGCGGCAAAGCCGTCGTGCATCCTCGTTGTGGCCGCAAGAGCGGTACGATCCTTCGCGCGAGAAGCAGACTCGGATCTCGCGCAGGCGATTGCCGGGGCCCCCGCACGCCACGGCCAATTGATCGGGCTTGAGGTCGGGATTGACCGAGATGAAGTCGCGCACGAGTTCGGCAGGCGACACGGTGAACGCCTGGTTGGGCTGCTCGTAGCGGGGTGGCACGCGCACTTTCTGGAAAAGCTGGCGGGAGACCTTGTAATAGTCCTCCGGGCTGAGGCCGGAGCAGGTGCCGTGCTTTCGGTACTCGTGGATCACGAGCCTCGGGCTCGGCATGATATCGAGCATGCCGTCGATGATCGATTGTGGAACGAAGGGGCGCTGCCGCGTCTGGCAATTCTCGGGCCAGCCCCGCTCGTGCTGCGGCCAAAGTCCGTGCAGCACGAAGGAATACCGCTTGCCGTCGCGTCGGTGACACTGGGGATCATAGCCATCACGGCGCAGCCCCGCGCAGTAGCTCGGACTCCACGACATGACGAGGGAGTAGTAGTCGAACCGGCCCGCCTCGTTGCGGCCTGGCGCCTGCTCGGCATACGGGGCCCGGCCGCCTGGGCCGGGGCCGAACTGCGCCTCGAGGCGTGACGCTGTGAGCGGCATCAGGGATGCGGCTGCAGCGACGACAGCGAGCGCGGCGAGGAAGCGTCGGGAAGACATCGGCGTTCGATCCTGCAAGGTGAGACAAGCCGTGGTCGGCGCTTTTCGATAAGCACGATCCGACAAGGCTTTGCAAGTCGCGATCGTGCTAAGCGAAATCGTATTAATGAGCCTCGGCCAACCCGGCGAGAATGCGTGCCCAGCTCCTGGCCCCCCTGCGGAAGCTCGTGAGATTGTACTTCTCGTTCGGGCTGTGAATGCGGTCATCCTCGAGGCCGAAACCGACCAGCAGGCTCGGCATGCCGAGATCGTCCTTGAAGGCCTGCACGATCGGAATCGAGCCGCCGAGCGCCATCATCGCCGCAGGGCGTCCCCATTCCGCCCCCAGGGCCTCGCAGGCGGTCCTCATATAAGCCGCGTCCGTGTCAAAGGCGATCGCCGGACTGCCCCGGTCGCCGGAGAAACGGGCCTTGCAGTCGGTCGGCAGGCGCGACGTCACGAACGCCTTCAGCCCAGCGACAACAGCCGCCGGATCCTGTCCGGGAACCAACCGGCACGTGATTTTCACCGATGCCTCAGACGGGATCACGGTCTTCGTGCCGACGCCCTGATAGCCGCCGGCTATGCCGTTGAACTCCAGCGTCGGCCGCGACCAAACCTGCTCCATGACCGAGAAGCCGGTCTCGCCGGCGGGAACGCTGAGGCCGACGTTGGCGAGAAACTGCTCCGCGTCGAAGTTGAGGTCCTTCCATTGCTTGAGCTGGCGGGCCGTGGGCTTCTTGATTCCGTCGTAAAAGCCGGGGATCTGGATCTTGCCGTTCTTGCCGTGCATGCCACCGCAGATCTGGGTCAGCACCCGGATCGGATTGATAGCCGCGCCGCCGAAGAGACCCGAGTGCAGATCGCGGGATGGGCCGACGATAGTCACCTCGAGTGCCGCCAATCCGCGCAACTGCGTCGTCACGGCCGGCGTGTCCTTGTCCCACTGACCCGTATCGCAGACCAGCGCCAGTCCGGCCTTGACCTCCTTGCCGTGCTTGGCGAGGAAGCCCGGCAGGGAAGGGGAGCCGCACTCCTCCTCGCCTTCGAGCAGCACGGTGACGGCGACGGGCAATTCGCCAGCCACGCTCTTCCAGGCGCGCGCCGCCTCGAAGAACGTCATCAGCTGCCCTTTGTTGTCCTCCGCCCCGCGCGCGACGATCACGCGGCCATTGCCCTTCTCAGTGGCGAGCCGCGGCTCGAATGGCGGCGATTTCCACAGCTCGAGAGGATCCGGCGGCTGCACGTCGTAGTGGCCGTAGAAGAGGAAATGCGGCACGCCCTTGCCGCGAGGTTTGCGATCGTGGGCAACGACCATGGGGTGGCCGGTCGTCGGCACGACCTTGGCCTCGGCGAAGCCGATGTCGGCGAGTTGGTCGCGGCACCACTGCGCGGCCTTCTGGCATTCGCCCTTGTAGGCCGGATCCGTCGAGATACTAGCGATCCGGAGCAGCTCGAAGAGGCGTTCGAGAGCTGCGTTCTCGCTTTTGTCGAGCGCCTTCAGAACCTCACGCAACCGATCCGACATCGCATGCCCCTTCCGCCAATGATTCGGCCAGGACAGTGCGCAAAGGCTGCCCGGTGGTCAAAGGCAAAGCGAACCGAGCAACGGGAGCCGCGGCCGGCCCGGCAACCCTGGCGAATAAAGGCAACTCGATCACTAATGACCTCAACCTTAATGCAAATTGGGGCATCGTCCGCATAACGACTTTGCCATTTGCAGGTGTAGAACCGGCACCGAACGCGGCGTCTTGCGTTTTGCATGCCAGCGGCGTGCCGAGTAGAAGCAGATTCGTGCGCCCCATTAACGAGCGGAGGCGAGGCCATGCAAGGCCCGAGGACTGTCGATGTGCCGGGACGGCGCGTGTACCTCTTCGGCGCCGGCCGATCCGACGGGGAGGCCGCCCTGCGCGACCTTCTGGGCGGCAAGGGCGCAAATCTAGCCGAGATGGCGAGCCTCGGTTTGCCGGTGCCGCCGGGCTTCACCATCACGACTGCCGTCTGCAACGCCTACACGGCGGCCGGCGGTCGTTTCCCTGATGGGCTCGAGGGTGATGTCGCGACCGCCCTCGATGCGGTCGGCAAGGCCGTCGGCGCGGCGTTCGGTGACGCCAGCCGCCCGCTGCTCGTCTCGGTGCGCTCCGGCGCCCGCGCCTCCATGCCGGGCATGATGGATACGATCCTCAACCTCGGCCTCAACGACGCTACCGTTGCCGGGCTTGCCGGCCAATCGGGCGACGCCCGCTTCGCCTACGACAGCTACCGGCGCTTCATCCAGATGTACTCGGGGGTCGTGCTCGGCCTCGAGCACGAGACATTCGAATCGATCCTCGAATCGCACAAAAGTCTCGCTGGTCACGACCTCGACACCGATCTCACCGCCGAAGATTGGCAGGAGGTCATCGAGCGCTACAAGGCGGCGGTCGAGGAGCATCACGGCAAACCCTTTCCCCAGAATACTGCAGAGCAGCTCTGGGGGGCCATCGGCGCTGTGTTCCGGTCCTGGAACAACGCCCGCGCCATGACCTATCGCCGGCTCAACGCCATTCCCGACGACTGGGGAACGGCGGTCAATGTGCAGGCCATGGTCTTCGGTAATCGCGGCCCCACCTCGGCAACGGGCGTCGCCTTTACGCGCAATCCCTCGACGGGCGCCAAGGAAATCTATGGCGAGTATCTGGTCAATGCCCAAGGCGAGGACGTCGTCGCCGGCATCCGAACCCCACAGCCCTTGACCGAGGCGGCTCGCATCGAGGCGGGCGAGACGTTGCCGTCGCTCGAGACCCTGATGCCGGAGACTTTTGGCGAGCTGACCACGATCTTTGCCAAGCTCGAGCGTCACTACCGCGACATGCAGGACATCGAGTTCACCATCCAGGAGGGGCGCCTGTGGATGCTGCAGACGAGGAGCGGCAAGCGGACCACGCCCGCGGCTCTCAAGATCGCCGTCGATCTCTGCGACGAGGGCGTCATCACGCCGGGCGAGGCTGTCGCCCGCATCGACGCCAATGGCCTCGATCAATTGCTCCACCCGACCATCGCCCCTGATGCCGAGAAGCACAGGGTTGCGAGCGGGCTCCCGGCCTCGCCCGGTGCCGCTGCCGGCGAGATCGTCTTTTCCGCCGACGAGGCCGAGGCGATGAAGGCGCAGGGTCGCGACGTCATACTCGTCCGGATCGAGACAAGCCCCGAGGACATCCACGGCATGCATGCGGCGGTCGGCATTCTCACCACGCGCGGCGGCATGACCAGCCACGCGGCGGTGGTGGCGCGCGGCATGGGCCGCCCATGCGTCTGCGGCGCGTCGACCCTGCGGATCGACTACAAGGCGGGTGTAATGATCGCGGGCCGCGAGCGTTTTCAGAAAGGCGACGTCATCACCATAGATGGCGCGACGGGCGAGGTTCTGAAGGGCCGCGTCGCCATGCGCCAGCCCGAGCTGTCGGGTGATTTCTCGCGGATCATGGGATGGGCCGATGGCGTGCGCCGCCTCGGCGTTCGGGCCAACGCCGATACACCACGCGATGCGCGCCAAGCCCGCGAGTTTGGCGCCGAGGGTATCGGCCTCTGCCGCACCGAACACATGTTTTTCGACGCGGACCGCATCCTGGCCGTCCGCGAGATGATCCTGGCTGACGACGAGGCTGGCCGGCGGCGGGCGCTAGCCAAGATCCTGCCGATGCAGCGCTCCGACTTCACCGAGATCTTCGAGACGATGGCGGGGCTGCCTGTAACCATCCGCCTCCTCGATCCTCCGTTGCACGAGTTCCTGCCTCACGAGGACAAGGAGGCGGAGGTCGTCGCCAGGGAGCTGGGCGTGCCCCTGGACAAGCTCAAGACCCGCATCGCCGAGTTGCACGAGTTCAATCCGATGCTCGGGTTCCGCGGTTGCCGCCTCGCGATCCGTTATCCCGAGATCACCGAGATGCAGGCGCGCGCCATCTTCGAGGCCGCCGTCGAGGCAGCGAAGAGAACGGCCAGGCCCGTGATCCCGGAAGTCATGATTCCGCTCGTCGCATGGCGGCGCGAGTTCGACCTTCTGGCAGAGGTGATCCGCAAGACGGCCGCGGCGGTCGAAACCGAGACCGGTGTCAAGCTCGACTACCAGATTGGCACCATGATCGAGCTGCCGCGCGCGGCCCTGCGTGCCGATGAGATCGCGGGCGGCGACGCGGGCGCGGAATTCTTCTCGTTCGGCACCAACGACCTCACCCAGACCTGCCTCGGGCTCTCGCGCGACGATGCGGCGCCGATTCTCGCCGACTACACCAAGGCTCGCATCTTCGAGGTCGACCCCTTCGTCTCGATCGATCAGGCTGGTGTGGGCGAGTTGGTCCGGATCGGCACCGAGCGGGGGCGAAAGGCGAAGCCTGGGCTCAAGGTGGGCATCTGCGGCGAGCACGGCGGCGATCCGGCCTCCGTCGCCTTCTGCCATGACGCGGGTCTCGATTACGTCTCGTGCTCTCCATTTCGGGTGCCCGTAGCGCGTCTCGCCGCGGCGCAGGCTGCCGTCAAGCTGAAAGGCCCAGGCACCGCTTAGCTCGTGCCGTCGGCTCAATCTATTCGCGTGTGCGTGCAAAAAAGAATGCGGCGGTGCAAAATAAAAGCGTTTGCTGCAGGAAAAGTCTTGCTCGAAACACTCCGGTCTGCACGGCTTGACTTTCGTGCAAGAATTGGCGGAAAATAAAAAGCCGATCGTTATTTGAGGTCGCTGTTTCGGGCTAGCTGCAATGGAGCAGCTCAGCATGAGTGGCAGCATGCTCGGCAGTGGCGATGTGTGAGCGCATCGACACCACGGGCGCGACATCGAGTGGTGTCGTCATTCCGCAAATCGCCGTCGGCATTAGGTTTTCGCGGCAAGTGGAGTGAGCATGATGCCACCGGGCAATTCAAGCCCTGTGCTTCGGCCGGGGCCTGGGCTCTGAACGCGGCCAATCGTGGGTTGGTCGCCGATATGCCCTCGACAATCGAATAGTACCACAGCCGGCAGCCTGTGAGGGAGCCGGAAGCGATCCGCCATCGAGGTGGATTTGGAAGGTGAATGCCTGATCCAGGCAGCCCCGTCTGATGCCGACGGCACGGCGGGGCGTTCTTGCGCGCGTCGCACGTCTTGCGCCAATGCGCGCTGCAGCAGAAGATTGGGTCTCGCAAGCGCAATTGAGATTTGAGTAGAGGGTTGAGCTGATGGCCGTCATCGCTATGACGCGGGAGATGGGGACGCTCGGCAGGGATGTGGCTCAGGGGCTCGCGGAGCGGCTTGGGCTCGAAGTGGTGCATCACGAGCTGGTCGAGAACGATATCGCCACGCGATCCGGCCTGCGCGAGAGCGAGGTCCGCCGCTTTCTCGGCGGCGAGGCCTCGTTGATCGGGCAATGGCGGATGGACAGAAAGCGGCTATCGCATTTCACAGCTCAGGAGATCCTGGAACTCGCCGCACGCGATAACGTGCTGATCCGTGGTTGGGGCGCGACGTATCTTCTCCGCGAGGTGCCGCATGTCGTGTGTGTGCGCATCTGTGCGCCGATGGACTTTCGGACGAAGGTTCTCATGCAGCGGCTCGGAATCGGCGACTCCGACGCCGCCCGGCGCGAGATCGAGCGCAGCGACGCGGCACACAATGGCACGATGCAGCGTCTTTTCGGCGCCGACTGGACCGATGCGACGCTCTATGCCGCGGCCCTCAATACGGCACGCGTGCCGCCGGCCGATTGCGTCGACCACATCGCGCGGCTCGTTGAAAGCGATCACTTCCGCGAAACGCCGCAGTCGCGCGCGATGCTCACCGATCGCCTGATCGAGGCGCGCGTGCGCTCTGCCTTGCGGGATCGCTTCGAGACGGGCCTTCAGGCGATGGGCATCGAGGTCGAGGTCAAGGATAGTCAGGTCGTGCTGGTCGGCGCGGCGAGCGACGATCGCATCATCACGGAACTCGTCCGAACGGCTGCTGCCGTGCCCGGCGTCGCCCGCGTGCAGAGCCAGATCCGGTATCTGTCCTTCGTGCGCGATTTCTCTTGAACTGCAGCACCGTGCTCGCCGCCCGATGCCGCTTCAGTCGCCGACGGCCCGCGTCACCACTTGCGAGTTGACGTCGCCTGGGCTCCAGCCCGGCAGGATCGCCGAAAAGAGACCGGCGCCCCCGCCTGCGACGACGACGTTGAATCCTCCCGGCCGGAATTTCTTCACCTGAGTGCCTTTGAGTTTGGGTGACACGCCCGGTTGCATGCCATCGAGGCCGATCAACACGCCGTCCGCGTCGACGGTCGTCAACCGGTCGATCTCGTCCTTGAACCGGGCCTTGCTCCAACCCGCCTCCCGGTAGACCCGGTGATGGTCGGGCGCCATCACCAAGACGGCATCCGGACCCGGATAGGATTTCGGATGAAAGATCGCCCGCAGACCGGCCGCGAAGCTGGCTGTCAGCGACTCGGGCGTCCGCGACGTCTGGTCGACGATGCCCTGAACACCGTAGCCCGCATAGAGTGTCACCGCCGACTGTCCCGACGCGACGCCGCGCTCGACCGAAAGAGGCTCCCAGATCGACGCCTCCTCGTTTTCCGCAAAGCAGAAGCCGAGCTTGCCTGGATTGCCGAGGGTCGCGCGGTCGACGCCGCCCGGTTTGCCGCCACCGATGTTGCGAATGGCGAGCTGCAACGCCCGCCCGATGGCTGAGTTGGCGCGATTGCCCTGCCCCAGGGCGTTGACGCCCGCGTTCATGCCGAGCGCCTTCCGAGCAGGCCCGTTCACGATCACGATAGGACCGATGAACATTGTCGTGGCGATGACGCCGTGCAGGCAGAAATCGTCGTCGAGCACAGCTTCGACGGCGGCCAGCAGCACGGGCATGTACTCCGGACGGCATCCGGCCATGACGGCGTTGATCGCCACCTTCTCGACCGTGACCGGCTCGTAGTCGGGCGGCATCTGGCCGAGAACCTCGTGTGGATCGCGTCGCGTCCCGGCGAGCATCCGCCATACCCTGACCGGCGTCGGTGGCACGACAGGCAGACCGTCCGACCAGTCGCGGTCGAACGCTGCCTCGTGCTCGTCCTCCCAAGCGCCGATCTCGACCTTGCGTGCCTTGAAGGCGAAATTGCCGAACTTCAGCGCCAACTCGTCCGCGACGTTCGGATCGACGGTGATCGAGCCGCAGCCGGGGCGTTGTGCGGGAAGTCCGGATCCGAGGCCCGTCAAACCCGTGATCGCCTCCCACTCGGTACGGTCCCATCCGATGGCGCGTGCCGCCTCTCGGCCAGCCTCGAGCTTGAGCAGCGTCGGTACGGTCTCGATTTTCAGGTCCCAGGAGCGGCGAAGCTCGCGGTCGTCGACGACAGGGCCCGCCCCATCCGGAAACGACGGGTCGTCCTGCGAGACGATTTCGATCCTGGCGCCAGACGCCGCGAGCTGGCGAAGGACCGGCTCGACCAGGACGCAGGTCGGGCAGTCGCGCTTGACGACGACGGTCAGTCCATCGGCGGTGGCGGGCATGGGCGGGTCTCCCGGTTGCTGGATCGTGGCCGAGCCTAAAACACCCGGTGGTGGCTTGACCAGCCTGTCAGAGTGCGACCCCGGCGATGCGGCGAGCGCCCGGAACGCAACCATGGCCTGCGGTGTTTGCGAGGACGTTCGTCTTTGCGCAGGCGCAGAGACATTCCAATTGATGAGGCAGGCGATGCCGGTGATCGTCTACGGACGCTTGATCGGGTGAAGCGGTAGCGAGCGCGACCGCTTGCCCGTCGCTGCGAAAACCGCGTTGAGGATGGCGGGCGCCACGACGGCCATCGACGCGCCGCCGACGCCACCCCAGAATTCGCCCGATGGAACGAGGATCGTCTCCACCTTCGGAGCATCGGCCATCCGTAGGACCGGATAGGTGTCGAAATCCCGCTCGACCACCTGCCCGCCCCGGATCGTGATCTCCTCGCCGAGCGTGGCGCTGGTCGCCATCACGACCGAGCCCTCGACCTGGGCCTCGACGAGCCGCGGATTGACGACAGTGCCGCAGTCGAGCGCGACGACGACGCGCGCCACCCGCACCGCTCCTTCCGGCGACACGGTGACTTCGGCAACTGCCGCCGCGTAGCTGCCGACAGACATCATCTGCGCGATGCCGCGATGGAGGCCGGTGGGCGGCTGAGTGCCCCAGCCTGCTCGGGTCGCAGCCGCGATCAGCACAGCCAGATGGAGCGGATGGCCCTTCATCAGGCTGGTTCGAAACTCGAGCGGATCGCGCTTTGCAGCGTGGGCCATCTCGTCGATGAAGCATTCGAGATAGATCCCGTTCTGCGTCGTATGCACGCCCCGCCAGCTGCCAACGGGCAGATGCGTGTTGCGCATGGCGTGGTCGATGTAGACGTTCGGAATCGAGTATCCCATCTGCGATTCGCCGGGTTGCGCGAAAAGCCCCTGAAACATGCGCGGATCGCGGCCGGTCTGGAGGCTGGCGGCGCGTGGCAGGTTCGACGTCAGGATCGACTGCCCGCAGATGCGCATGATGAGACCGGTAGCCTCGCCCTTGTCGTCGAGGCTGCCGCGCAACCGAGCCTGTGTCACGGGCCGATAGTGGCCGTTCTGAGTGTCCTCGCCGCGTGACCATATCAGCTTGACAGGAATCCCAGGAAACTCGCGGGCGATCTGGACGACCTGCCGCACGACGTCCTGTTTAAGTCGGCGGCCGAACGCACCGCCGACCGATGTGGGATGGATCTCGGCCTGCTCGATGGTGAGCCCAGCGGCTTCTGCCGCGGTGCGCAGCGCGGCGTCCAGATTTTGTGTCGGGGCCCACACATCGACGCGGTCGGAACGCCAGATCGCGGTCGCATTCATCGGCTCGAGCGTTGCGTGGTGCAGGAACGGCGCAGCGTAGACCGCCTCGAGTGTTTGCGCCGACGAGCGGAGGGCTTCGAGCGCATCGCCATGCGTGCGACCAACGAAGGCTTCCCGGGTCTCGAGGCCGGTCCGAAGATAGTTGGCGATGCTCTCGCTGCTGATGCCGGCGTCAGGTGATGGGCCCCACGTAATCGCGATGCTGTCGAGCGCGACGCTGGCTTGCCACCAGCTTTCGGCGACAACGGCTACTGCATCGTCGCCGACCGCCATAACCCGCCGCACGCCTGGCATCGTCTCGGCTGCCGCAACGTCGAACGAGATTACCTTGCCGCCTCTCACGGGGGCCGACTTGAGGGCTGCATTCAAGAGGCCGGGCAGGCGCACGTCGATGCCGTAGATGGCGGCGCCCGTGACCTTCGGCTTCGCGTCGAGGGACGCCAGCGGTTTGCCTGCGATGCGCCACCCCGAGACGGGCTTGAGCTGGATCGACGATCTAGCGGGCGGCGCGAGCTTGGCCGCGGCTTCCGCGAAGCGCGCATAGGTCGCCGAACGTCGGGTCGGCTCGTGGAACACCTTCCCCGAATCGGTGGTCAGCTCGATCTTGGGAACGCCCCACGCGAGCGCCGCGGCATCGAGAAGCATCGACCGCGCGGCCGCCCCGGCCTCGCGCATGACCGCCTGACTCGAGCGGACGCTGCGGCTGTTGCTCGTCGAGAAGTCGCCCCAAGCGCGATTCCGCTTGGCGTTTTCGCCCGGCTGGACCAGCGCGACGCGGAGCTTCGTCCAGTCGCAGTCGAGTTCTTCCGCGACGAGCTGCGCTAACCCCGTCACGATGCCCTGTCCCATCTCGGACCGGGCTATCCTGACGAAAATGCGCTCGTCGCTCATGACGACGATCCAGACCCCAATCTCATTCGCGGTGGGAGCTCTTCGGGGGCGCCGGCTGCGCTTCTGTGGTCGGGCTTGGCTCAGTGCAGCAGGCGTTCCGAGCGCAAACGCAAAGCCGCCCGCGATGGCGGTCGCCATCGACATGAAGCTGCGGCGTGTGGGTCTCGGGCGTCGCATGCTCGTTTGCTCAGGTCGGCCGACCTTGTCCTCCGGGTCTGTCAACGCAACGGGCTGACTGGCTCGGCTACGCCGGCTCGTCCGGTATCACCCACGTTCCTCGCCGCCTGGCGGCGCGATGACGGCACCCTGTGCGAGGAGTGCGGCGATCGCATCCGCATCGTAGCCGAGATCCGTCAGAATGCGCCGGCTATCGGCACCGAGTTGCGGTGGACGCCGGTCCGGCTGGGCCTCGACGCCGCGCCAAAGCACCGGTTGGCGCAACGCGCGTCGGTAGGGGGCCTTCTCACTATAACGGGGTTCGAAGAATTTGACCGCCGCCAGATGCGGATCGTCGAGCAGCGAGCGAAGCGAATGCACGGGGCCACAGGGTATGTCGAGGCCCTCGAACAAGGCGAGCCACTCGGCTGACGTCCGATGCCCGAGCGATGCTACCAGAATCTGGTAGAGGTCGTCCGAGCGCTTCGAGCGCTCGGTGTTGCTCTGGAACCAAGTTGCCGACGTGATGTCCTCGCGGCCGAGCGCGTCGAGGACGCGAGTCCACTGCGCCGTGGTGTAGGGCAACAGCGCGATGTAGCCGTCCTTGGTGGGATAGGGCATCCGGTTCCGCGACATCGTGCGGTGATAGCCGAGCGCGCCATCCTCGTCGTAGGTGGCGTGCATGAGGTTCTCGTTTAGGCTGAAGGCGGCCGTGGCTTCGAGCATCGGCATCTCGACGAGTTGCCCCTTGCCCCCGCCGCCGCGCTCGCGGTGCAGGAGCGCGGCCAGCACGGCATAGACCACGTGGAGCGCGCCGACCTTGTCGGCCGTGACCGTCGGATGATAGGCGGGCGCCCCGTCGCGCATCCAGGTCAGCCCGGCGATGCCGCCGGCGGCCTGGATGATGTCGTCGTAGGCAGGCTTTCCGGAGTAAGGACCGTCGCTGCCATAGCCGACTGCCGCGCAATAGACGAGCCGCGGATTGATCGCCTTGCAGGCCTCCCAACCGAAGCCGAGGCGGTCGAGCGCGACCTGCCGCATATTATGGACGAGCGCATCGGCCGTGCCGATCAGGCGGCGCAGGATCTGTTTGCCTTCCTCCGATTTGAGATCGAGGGCGATTGACCGCTTGTTGCGGTTGTTGCCCGCAAAGCCGGCCCCGATCCCAGGCTCGCCATGTGGCGGGTTCCAGCGGTTTTGATCGCCGTCGGGTGCCTCGATCTTGATCACGTCGGCGCCCATGTCGCCCAGGATCTGCGTGGCGAAGGGGCCGAGCAATATGGTCGTGATGTCGATGATCCTGAGGCCGTCGAGTAGTGGGGTCATGGAGGCTTTGGTCCCGGGCGCGAGCTGACCGCTTGTTGTGCCCCAAAGCGACCTGCTCGAACAAGGGGGCGCGTCAATGCTAGGGTCTGTCTCGTCGAACATTGGGGCAACTGGTGCGACAGCCGATGCGATTGAGAAGCGTATCGCTGGCGGTCGGTCGAGCCGCCAATGGTGGGCGCTACAGGGATCGAACCTGTGACCCCTACCATGTCAAGGTAGGTCTCGTACCGTCAAGTCCCCAATTTCCGGGCCTTTCCAGCCGATCGTACCGTCACCAGCAGCACCGTTATCGCCTTTTGTTCTGCCTATTCCGGTTCATTGAACCGCCGACCCCTACCTAGAAATGAGGGGTAAGATGAGAGATCTACAACTTAAAAGTGTCAACTGAAAGCCCAGCCTCCGGCACGACCTCGCACGAAGGCATCGCGGTCCTTGACCGCGTCAGGGATCTCCACGCCGAGGACGGGCGCGAGGTGCCGGATGTTGGAGGCGATCAGGTCACCCCAGGTGCGACCGTGCGCTTGGTCGATCGCCGGCAGCTCGCTGACGAGGAAGCGGATGAAGTCCGAGCCGATCCGGGACAGGAGCCGCCGCTGGGGTGCAGGGAGAAGGATGCCAAGCGCAGCGAGGAAGCGCTTCATGTCCTCGGTCGTGATGTCCTCGAGCCGCTGGGCGCCCCCGATGTGGCACGACAGCTTATCGGTGACGCTGCGATCGAGCCGCGTCGGGAGCACGTCGTAGCGCGGCGCCAGGACGGGTGTCGGCGACAGGTAGAGCAGCCCCAGGTTCTTGGCGTGCGCGTCCGTGTTACCCACGAGGAGATCGAACAGGGTGGCCGCGATGAAGGTGTAGCGCGAGACCACAGGGCGCCTGGTCTGGTCCAGCACCCACGAGATCGCATCCGCATCGAAGCGACGGCGCCCGCTCCCGTCTCTTTGATACTTCAGGGCCCGCGGCAGCCCGAGGGCCTGGGCGAAGTCCTCCTGGTGGATCCTGATGATCCGACCCTGCTGGTCTCGTGAGCGGTCGAAGCGTGTGATCAGGAGCGCGTCGATGTTGCCAATGACGCGGTGCTCCACCTGAGCCGTCTCGAGCTGGAAGCGGCGCGACAGGGTCATGGCCGCACGCTCGAACCGTACCTCCTGGGGCCGGTCACGATCCGGCACCTTCAGGATGTGCGTCGTCGGTGCGCCACCCCGCGGCTCCGCGAAGCGTCCATCGGGTAGCAGGGTCAGCGCGATCTTGCCGCGTACCCCGGCCAGGGGCGATGGGTCTCGGCGCTCGTCCGGCAGCCTTTGTCCACGGTGGAGCGCGTTGACGACGTCGACGAGCTGCTCGTCCGACAGCGGCGTGTAGTCGGCTTCGAGGTCGCCTGGGATCTTCGCGGGTGGCGCACCTTGCGGCAGGACCGAGATCGCGCCAGGGCAGTCGGCACCGAGGTGAAAGAGGAGGCCCACGATGTCATCGTGGGCCAGCCCTTCGCGAGCCTTGACGCGAAGGAGCTGGTCATCACGCTCTTGGAGCAGGTTCTCGAAGAAGGCCCGGGTGGGGACGTCGCCGAAGGGCTCATCGGTCAAGGGTAGCGATAGCGAGACCCCGTGCGCCCGCGGATGCTTCAGAAAGCCGTGCTCGTAGGCAAAGGCGATGGCGCCCTTCTCATCTCGGACCAGCTTGCCGACAGGCTCGTCATGGCCGTCGAGGCGGACGTCGAGGACCAGATCAGGCACCGTCAGCGCTCCTTGGCCACGAGGTCGATGCCGGCGGCGAGCAGCACGGTGAGCACGCGTCCGATCTCAAGCGTGGGCTTGCCACGCTCCAGCTCGGAGACGAAGCGGCGCCCAACACCCGCGAGGTCGGCGAACTCCTGTTGGCTCATGCCCCGCTTCGTGCGAACAGACCGGACGAGGGCGCCGAGGTCTTCCGGCGAGGCGATGGGCTCAATGACGACTTCAGCCTCAGCTGCCTGCCCGGGCACGGGGATGTGCTGCCGGGCCAGCCCTTGAACGATGCCTCGCCCTCGGACGACGTCCCGCAAGATCCGCTGGCCAGCAGACAGCAGCGGGCCGCCGATCAAATCCTCAGGTGCCTTCTGTCGCTTGGTCATCGTGATCTGCTCCCGTTCGGGAACATAGTCTGCGAGGATCAGGTAAACAAGCGCTTCTGATCCCGAACGGTATCAATGGAGGCCACGGCGCCAAGTCAGGGGGTAAATGATCCCGAACGGGATCACACGTTGACATTCGTCCACCAATCAGACAAATGCACCCTCCATGAACAAGCAGTCCACGGGACGCGGCCCAGGTCGCCCCCAGCTACCGCCCCAGACCCTCTTCGCGCACTGGATGCACGAGATGGGCTACGCGACGATCGAGGAGGCCGCCGAGGCGCTCGGCATCTCGCGGTCGCGCTGCGCCTCCCTGCGCACGGGCAACGCGTACATGCCGGGCAGATCGGCGGAGCCTGACCAGGAGCTGCTGCTCGCCATGGCCGCCTTGAAAGCGGGGCTTCCTCCGTACTGTAGAAAATAAGCAACACCTTGAGATTTACGCCCGGCAGAGGCAGTTCGTCGTTGACCAATTAGTACGAATGGTGGATTATTTGTCCATCGACGCTTCCTCAGGGCGTCGACGATCCGACTCTCGCTGGTCGATCAGTTGGTGGTGATGATGGTGGTGGTGGTGGTGGTCTCGCCCGCCCGGTCCCGCAAGGGAGGGCTCAACACGGAGAGACGACAATGTTGAAATATGAATCCTTGGGCTCGGATCCGACCGAGATGATCGGAAGGGTCGTTGTTGACCTCGACCGGCTGACGTTGCGCGACCACGCAGGCCGCGAGCTGGCCACCGTGCCAGCAACGATCCAGCTCGACTGGCTGGAGAACCTCTGGTTCATCAATCAGGTCGTCATCGACCGGCGTGACCTCGGTGGCGTCGACATCGGTGTCCGCGCCGACAAGCTCGGCAAGATCGAGCTGCGCCTGAGGGGCCGCTTCAAGGGACAGCGAGTCAACAACGGCGACGTCGACTACGTGCGCACCGTCTCCAAGCTGGAACCGAAGACGCGCACCGCGCTCCACCGCCTGTGGGTCGAGCACCGCGCCGAAGCGCTTCGCGAACGCAGCGCGGCTTGAGGGAGGCTCAGATGTCGTACCAAGACGAGTATTCCTGGCCCGCCCGTCTCCGCCGCTGGGGCGAGATGAGCAGCAACATCACGCGGATCGCGGCGACGATGATCGCCGGCTACTTCGTGGTCACAATAATCCTCGACCTGAACGAGCGCGCGCTCAAGTACAATCGCGCCGTCGAGATCGGGCTCATCAGGGCGAGCGATCCACGCCTTGCGCCTCCGCCGCCACAGCCGCGCGCCGAGTCGTCGAAGAAGTAAAGCCCTGGTTGACCCCCAATAGCCTCTACGCTGAACTGACCCCGACCGATCGATTCGGTCGGCGCCGCGTAGAGGCGCTCAAGTGGCCGCGGCGTCTGCCCGACGGATCGGGATGTGAGCGGCATGTAGTCCGGGGCGCGGCCCGCGTGGTGGTGGTGTTGGTTCCCGAAATTCGTCATCTGTGAAGGGGGACGCATGTCCGCTGTGCTGGGCGCGTTGAGCGCCGAACTTGATGCTGCTGTTGTTGCTGTGACCCGTGCTGAAAAGTCCCGGGACAACTGTGATGCTGAGACCGAGGAGCTGACCTTGGTCGCCCGATCAATCCTCGACGCTGATCTGGGTGGCGGTGCCGAGGCGCGCAAGCTACGCCTTCGCGCGCTGGAGGCGACTGGTCACCTGAGCGAGGCCCACCCCATGGTGCGGCGTGCCGTCGAGATGATGGCCCTCTGAGGCAGGGGTAGGTCGGAGAGATGCGGCCGTCGGCACCTAGCCGGCGGCCTTCTTGCTGTCTGCTCGCCAAGGGCTAACCAGAGTCTGACGACAAACACTCGAAAGTTGGGACTGCCGGTCGTGGCTTGAGACGACCAGCTGCGGCTCGCGCACCTGACCGCGGCCAAACCGACCCGAGACCCTGGCGAGCAATGCCCCCTTAACGGTCGCGGAGTAGACAGATGCTCACATTGCACATTGCACAGGGGGGGGGTCTTATGAGAGAGCCGGACAACCGACGGCGAGCGCCACGCGAAGCGACTGCGCAGTTAGCCACGATCACCTTGAATGACCAGTCGACGCTACCCTGTGGCGTGCTCGATCTCTCTGATCTCGGGGCGCGTCTCAACCTACCTGACGTAGATCGTCTGCCAGCAGCGTTTAACTTGCGGATCGAAAGTCTGGCTCGGGAGCTGTGGTGCGTCGTTGTGTGGTGCAACGGCGACCAAGTTGGCGTCGCCTTTGCCGACCGGCCTAGCGGAAGCTGATCGTCGAGATCAGCGCTCACGGCGGCCCGTCGTTAACCGATCAGTAATGGGGTACTAGTACCTTGAGCTGGCTGGCGTCGCCTTCCCACCTCCCGCTGGCAAGTTGCGCACCTCCGCCCAGCCTCTTCCACCGGAGGCTGGGCACTTTTTTTGGGTAGGCAGTACCTCCTCAACGGGATGCACCTTGCACCCAAGGCAGCCTTCGAAGCCGCGCCCGCGTCCTTCGCGAAGTCTCAACGTATCTACGGCATCAATAACATCGTGGTGGTTCCGCACACGCCGCCTCTCTCCGCGACGGCCAGCCCTTGCCTTCCCCCCCCCGGCTGGTCGTCGCGCCCTTTTCCAATCCTTGATCGAAGAACGGATCGCGCCCGGCGTCCTCTAGGTGCCATGCCGCCTGGAGCGGGAGGGGCCATGAGTCCAGCTTCGAGCTGAGAGGCCGGCAAAACAAGAGGGAGTTGATCCGCCACGGCGAGCCCTTTGGGAGGCGTCGGTGCTCGAGCCGTGGCGGATGAGGCGATCACTGCCGCTCGGTTGGGAGCACGAGCTTCACAGTGACATGCAACAAGGTGTCGAGGCCCCGGAGGTGCCCGGCGCCGAGATGGTCTCCGCTTCTTGAGTGAGGAACACATGCCGCTCTGCGGCTCGACATTAGGGCGTTCTGCCACCGGACGATGCGCCGGCTGTCACGGAGCTGTTTAGCAGCGCGGCATGAAGACATCGTGAGCCTCACGCGCAGAATTCACGTAAATCTCACGCGCGTGATGGAACAAGCCGCCGACCCATGAGGTGAAGCAACACGCCTGACGCGGTGATGAGCTTGCGGACCCATCACGACAGCCTCTGGTGGTATCGCAGGAAATCGGGAGACGCCGCCATCATGGCGGCGGCGACGCGTTGGGCGAAACGCGCTCCCTTCACGCTGCATGGAGTGATTCTCGATCGTCGTACAGCGATCTCTCTCGAGGCAGGTACGGGTGGCGAGATCAGTCGCCGGAGTCCCAGCGAAGCATTGCGCTGTACCTGGCCCGGCGCTTTGCGCCCTCGCAAGCCCCGGCTTGATCGTCAGCGCGGTGTGATGGCAGCGTAATCCGTCGCGGCCTCAGCAGCAGATAGGTCGTGCGCCACCTGAAGGTTGAGCCAGAAGCGCGGGTCCGTCTTGAAGTAGCGCCCAAGCCGAAGGGCCGTGTCGGCGGTAACACCGCGGCTCTCGCGCACGATGTCGCTGATGCGGTTCGCCGGCACGCCGATCGCTTCGGCGAGTTGCCGGCTGCTGAGGCCGAGCGGCATCATAAACTCTTCGCGGAGCACTTCGCCAGGGTGCGTCCGGATCCGGGTGCGTGCCATAGGTGCCTTCCTAGTGATAGTCAACGATCTCCACGTTCTCAGGACCGTCATCGGTCCAGCGGAAACAGAGGCGCCACTCGTCGCGGCGGGCTTCTGACCGTGCTTAGCGCCGCCCCAAGCCCGGTCCCTTCAGGGCCGGGAGGATGTCAGATCCTCTTGGCCCTGAGGGGCCTAGCTTGGGGCTGCGGTCTTGTCATGTATCGGAACTCATCGGATAATCCGCATGGCTACTGGAGGGGACACGCCATGAGACGCTTTTTGCTGCCTGAATTGCGCTACCTTGCCGGGCTCATTCGAAAGGAAGGAGGGGAGATGAGGGTTGAGGTGGTGAAAAAGTTGTTCGACGAAAACACTTTGCTGACCGGGACCCGCCAAGACCACAAGGTTTTTGACGGGGTCATCGACAATGTCATCGAGACGATGCGCATCAACGGCGATGACATGGAAGCCACAGTCGACACGGCGACGACGCTGCTGGACTCGTTGTATGATGAATATGAAACCCGCGAGAACTATTGGGGCATGGCAACCTTTGACCGGATGCTGGAGTCAGACCCAGAACTCGCCGCGGCGATGCGGGATCAGTTTGGTCTGCAGCGGATCGACGGGGCAACCTTCGAGGCCGTTAAAGGTCGCAAGTTGCCGGACTACACGAAGCTGCCGGAGAATGCCCCGCGCAGCGCAATCATGTCCGACGAGGAGTATGAGGCCATCAAGCCGTTCTTGACCGTTCCGGGATTGCCCGGAAGCCCGTTCAAGAATTAAGGCGACCCAGTGCCCGACGGTCCGGCGGCCACTTAGAGCCGCCGGAGGCTGGCGCCGAAGCGCCTGAGCCCGCCGCCGAGCTGCCTCATGACGGAGCGGCTGCCACGGCTCACGCTCCGCAGGTGGCGGTGCACACCGGCTGCTGTGCCCATTTTTATCTCGGCATTGTAATACCGCCCCATCGACGCTGCCTGGATGAAGGCCCGCGCATCGTCCCATCCCACGCCGGGGTAGGTGTAGGTGCGCGGCGCGCTCCTGCCGCCCTGCATCGTGATGTCGAGGTTGCCGTCGGCACGGGTCCAGCGCACGCGTGTGATGAAGGAGCTGCGCGAGACGGGCACGTCGACGACGTCCTCGTTGCCACCCAGCTCGCGCATCTCGCGCGCTGTCGCGTCACGACCGGCCACCACCTTGGCTCGAGCGAAGGCGCCACCGAGGGCGCGAGCGATGACGAGGGCCACGATCAGCCTCCTCCGCGCGGTTGGCGCCGATCCGGAACGAGGTGCCCACGAAAGCCAGCGCTTGCGTGATTGTCGGCATCCCAATCCTTGGTGCGCTGCAGGAGGTCGCCGTAGGTCATCTGTTCTTGGCGGTAGCGCATGCCCTCTTTCGTTTCTCGGACGCTCGGCCTGCTGCGCTCAGCGCTGCCAGGGATCAACCAATCCATGATTCGGATACCCAGCGTGTCGTCGTGCCTTGACCGGATGTCCCTCTCCTTGGCTTCCATGGCCGTTCTTGCGGCCCTCAGGTTGGCCAACCGCTTGTCAAGATCCTGGGCCTCCTTCGGCAGCTCCCCTGCGACACGGGGTGGGACACCTTTTGTCTGCAGCTCGGCATCTCGAGCGAAATCCCACTCGCTCTGCAGGTGGTGCATGGTCCTCCCGTTGAGATGGACGCCGGGGTCCTTCGCGGCTTCCTCGGTAGCATTCGGGATGAATGCACCAAAGGCGAACTGCGTGCGCGCGTTCGGGTAATGACTGAATTGACCGTGAGCGGCTTGTGGCGCTGCGAACGCGCCTAGCCTGCTGTAGCTGTCTCCGTCCGCCACGATCTTACTCCGCCAGCAGCGAGCGCAGGTACTTCATAGCGCTCTCGGCCTGTGACGGCTTCGGCTGCGGCGGTGCGCCCGCCTGCTCCGTCTCGAGCTTTTTGAGGAGCGCTCCCGCGTCGCCGGATGTCTTGCGTGCTTCCTCCGCGGCAGCCGCGTCCTTGGCCTGCTTGCCATGCACCTTCTCGTAGGCGTCCCACGTGCTTGGCGCGGGAACTTCCTTCACCCCGGCCTTCTGCCGCACGATGTTGAGCAACTCGTACATTTCGCGGCGGGCGTCCATGAGCGCCTCCCGATAGCCCTTGTCGCTTTGCCCGAATGTGCCGAG
>LNFM01007038.1_pt1 | contig 21720 bp, 17 predicted proteins | sample 596031 | NCBI WGS metagenome assembly LNFM01 (sample SAMN04254537, study PRJNA301005) | activated carbon metagenome | isolation source: dual media filters at the Ann Arbor, Michigan drinking water treatment plant | place: USA: Ann Arbor
GAGGCCAAGGGGATCCCGGTCCTGTCTCTGGTCGGAGCGTGAAATGCGGCACGCGGGCCCGGGGGCAGGTATGACCGCCCCGTTTATGCGGCGGGCGCGCCTTAGCATGCGTATTGCGTTGCGGCAACCTATCAGCGGCGGAGGCGCCCCCGTTTCCGCCTGCGCGCCGGCCCTTTCGCGAGGTCCGTGCGCCAAGCGGGTTACCGACCGGGGTGCCTACCGGGGCGCCTACCGGGGCGCCGGCTTAGCCGAGCCGGGCCACCAGCGCCTCCGCCTGACCGCGCTTCTGGAAATTGCCCTGCGCCAGGGCCCGCTGCAGCAGCGCCCGCGCTTCCTCCCGCGCCCCCTGCGCGCTGCGCAATGATGCGAGGTGGAACAGCGTGGTCGGGTCGTCCGGTGCCAGCCGGGCTGCCTGTTCCAGCGCCTGGGCGGCGCCGCCCAGCTCACCGCGCTGCAGCAGGATCCAGCCCAGCGTGCTGCGCGCCCAGCCGGCCTGCGGCGCCAGCGCCACCGCCTGTTCCGCCAGGCGCTGGGCGGCCGGAAGCTCGGCCCGCTCGGCCAGGATATTGGCCAGGTTGTTCATCGCCGGGGCGAAGCGCTGGCGGCTGCTGGCGCGGCGGTAGTCACCCTCCGCACCGGCCAGATCCCCAGCCTCATGCCGCAGCGAGCCGAGCAGGAAATGATCCGCCGGCGCCGGCTCCGCCAGCAGCGCGAGCATCCGCGCCGCATGGCGGACCGCAAGCTCCGGCTGCCCGGCACGGGACGCGGCCAGGGCCTGGGCGCGGGCGATATCGGCCCGGCGCGGATCCAGCGTGGCGGCATGCGCCAGAACCGGCAGCGCCGCCTGGTACTGGGTGCGGGAGGCGAGGAAGGTGCCCAGCCGGAACTGCGCGCCGGCATCATTGGGGAAACGCTGGACCATGCGGCGGAATACCGCCTCCGCCCGGTCCAGCTCCCCGGTCACCATCAACCGGGTGCCCACGACATCGAAGGTCGCAACGGTGGCGGCCGGGCCGGGCAGGACCAGCTCTTCGAAGCTGAGCGCCGCGCCGGCGGGGCCGAGCGCCGCGCGGCGCGCCACTGCCAGGGCCTGGAGCACTTCGGGTTCGGCGGGCCGCAGCGACAGCGCCCGTTCCGCGATCTGCAGCGCGCGCGGCGCGTCGCCGGCGCCGAGATGGGCGGCGCCCAGCACCAGCCAGCCGGTCACGTCGAAATCAGCCTGGCCGGTCAGGCCATCGAGCAGGGCGATGCTCTCGGCAAAGCGCCGCTCGGCATTGTAGAGCATGGCGAGGTCGAGATGGACGCCGACATAGCCGGGCGGCGTGCCGCGGATGCCGCGTTCCAGATGATCGATCGCCGCCGCCACCTGCCCGCGCCGCTTGGCGATCAGGCCGAGCCGCTGGTGGATCAGCCGGTCTTCCGGGTCCAGCGCCAGGGCGCGACCGAGGTTTTCCGCCGCCGCCGCCTCATCGCCACGGGCCAGTTGCACATCGGCCAGCTTGGCGTAGGCGCCGGCCTGGCGCGGGTCCAGCGCGATGGCGCGTCGCAGCGCCGTCTCGGCCGCCGGGATGTCACCGCTGAGGGCGAGCGCGGCGCCAAGCAGTTCCATGGCGGGCGCCGTTTCGCCCAGCCGGCTGATGGCCGCACGGGTCTGCGCCACCGCCTCCTCATGCCGGCCGGCATTCAGCGTCCGCAGCGCCTGCGCCAGCGGGTCGGGGCGGTTGGCGGGTGTCGGGTTGCGCATCCAGGATTCGGCCCGTTCCAATTCGGGGTAAAGCGCCACGGCGGCCATGGCCGGGGGCGGGAGAAGGGCCAGGCTCGCGAGCAGAAGGAAACGGCGCATGGGACGGTCTCCGTGTGATCTTGGATGGGGCCGGCGAGGCAACAAGCCGCGCCGGCCTTCACATCAGGCCTTCACATCAGGCCTTCAGGCGGCGCGCACCGGCGATGCCGGCCAGGCCGACCATCAGCAGCGCCAGCGTGCCGGGCTCCGGCACCGGCACCGGACCGCCGGTCACCGTGATGAAGTCCCTTTCCACGGCGCCGGCCAGGCCGACGACCGAGGTATCAAACTCGTAGTATCCCGGGCTGGTGCCGGTGATGTCCATGCGGAAGGTGCGGCTGGAGCCGGGGGTGACGCCGGTGCAACCGGCCGCATCGGTGCAGGTGAAGGAGATATCGAGGCCGGAGGTATCGCCCGTGGTCGCGAATTCCAGATCGATGGTCGCGATCGCATCCGACACCGCGGCGAGGATCGACTCGATCGTCGCGTTCAGATTGGCGCCGGTCACGCCGTTGGTCAGCGAGCCGCCGGTGGCGCTGGTGATCGCGCTGGCCTGGCCGGATTGGTCGATCCCGTTGTTCGCGCTCTGCGTATTGATGCCGACCACGGTCACGCCATTGGCCGTCAGGGCGGCGATTGCCTCGGCCTGATCCACGGTCGTGGTGTGGGAGACGGCGTCGCCGAACCAGACCACCACCTTGCCCGCGCCGCTGCGCCAGCCGGTATCCGCACCGGTGCTGAGGCCGCCCGCCACATCGGTGGAGCCGATTCCATCCGTCGGCCCGCCCGAGGTCGCGACCTGGTGCAGCCCGAAGAAGTTGGCTTCCGGACCGTCACCGCCGCCACTGGCGAACCAGCCATTGATCGCGGTCTGTGCGGAGGCCTGGCTGGTCGTGATGCTCTGCTGCAGTTGGTAGGCTGCGTTCGCGCGCACCGCCGGCGACCCGCCGAACTCGCGCGGATCACCCAGGTAGCGGCCGACGCCGAAGCCGACATCGATACCGGCGAAGCGGGGGTCGCCGCCGGAAATGGCGTTGAGGATCTGGCCCGCGCCGTTCTTGACGCTGTTCAGAATGCCGCCCATCGACCCGGTGTTGTCGGCCAGGAAGAAGACGTCGACGCGGCTGGTGGCGGGCCCCGAATCCGACAACGTCACGGTCTTGTTTACGCTGACCGTCTCGCCCACGCCGATCGTGGCGCTGAAGGTGGCCGGCGTGAGCGTGTTCGCCATGACGCCGGCGGGTAGGCAGAGCATTGCAAGAGCGCCGAGTCTCGTAAGTGACTTCAGCATGGTTTGGTCTCCCTCAGGTCTCCGCGCCGCATGCTGCAGCGCATGATGTACGCCTCCGCATCGCAGCACGCCGCGTAGCGCCCGCGAGGCACGACAACGTTGCAAACTCCGGGCCAAAACAGTTCCCGAATGAATCCATACAGTTGCGTGATCGGGCCTGCCCCGCGCCGCCAGGCTGTCAAGTCACCTGACACCCGCGCGACAGGATCAGCCGGGATGTGCGCGGTGGGCAGCGGCCAGGATTGGCCGCCGCACACCGGTCAGCCTGCGGCCTGGATCCAGCTTGGTGGGAAGGCGGGCGAGCGGGCATGACCCGGCGCGGCGCGGAAAGACTTTGGGGGGATCGCTCGCTGCCCGCATGCAACGGGCAGCAGCTGCGCCCAGCGGGGTCCGGGGACCAAGAATTACCTGCGGATCCACATCCGCAGGCCGACCACCCCAGGTATCAGGCCTGGCGGCGGTCGATCAGACCCTTGCGGATCTTGCGGCCACGCTGGATGCGGTCCTCGATGAAGCCCGCCTCGCCCCACCGCACGGCGCGGCCCAGCGCCTGCGAATCCTCGGTGAAGCGGGCCAGCATTTCCAGCAGCGCCTCCCGGTTGTTCAGGAAGACGTCGCGCCACATGGTGGGGTCGGAGGAGGCGATGCGGGTGAAGTCGCGGAAGCCGGAGGCGGCGAATTTCAGCACCTGCTCCTTGGTTTCCTCCGCCAGGTCGTCGGCGGTGGAGCAGATGGTGAAGGCCAGCAGATGCGGCAGGTGGCTGACGATGGCCACCACCTTGTCATGTGTCGCCGGGTCCATCGTCTCGATCATGCTGCCGCAGCGGCGCCACAGCTCCCGCACCTGCTCCACCGCCGCCGGGTTGGTGTCCGCCACCGGGGTGAGGATGACGTAGCGCCCTTCGAACAGCTCGGCGAAGCCGGCATCGGGGCCGGAGAATTCGGTGCCCGCCATCGGGTGCGCCGGCACCAGGTGGACCCCTTTCGGTGTCAGCGGCGCCAGATCCCGGTACACGCTCATCTTGGTGGAGCCGACATCGGTGACGATGGCGCCCGGCTTCAGATGCGGCGCGACCTGCGCCATCACCGCCGCATTGGCGCCGACCGGCACGCAGAACACCACGCAATCGGCGCCCTGCACCGCTTTGGCCGCATCGGGTTCCACCACATCGGCGATGCCGAGCTCCCGCACCCGGTCCAAAGTGGCCGGCGTCTTGGCATGCGCCACCACGGTGCGGGCGATGTCGCCCCGGGCCTGCGCGACGCGGGCGATGGAGGACCCGATCAGGCCGACGCCGAGCAGGCAGAGCCGGTCGAAAAGCGGCTCAGCCATGTCGGGTAAAGTCGGTCAGCGCCTCGATCACCATCTGGCATTCCTCGGCGGTGCCGATGGTGATGCGCAGGCAGGGTGCCAGGCCGTAGGACCCCATGGCGCGCACGATCAGCCCACGCCCGCGCAGATGCACATCCGCCGCCTTCGCCCGTTCCGCCGCGCCGAAATCGACCAGGACGAAATTGCCCTCGCTCGGCCAGACCTTGAGACCGGCGGCTTCCAGCGCCGCTGCCACCTTGCCGCGCCATTCGGTGTTGTGCGCGACGGAGGCCTCGATCCAGCCCGGCTCCGCCAGCGCGGCGATGCCGGCGACCATGGCCGCACCGCTCACGTTGAACGGCCCGCGCACCCGGCCCAGCACATCCACCACATTGGCCGGCGCGTAGCACCAGCCCAGCCGCATGCCGCCCAGGCCGAAGATCTTGGAGAAGGTGCGCGTCATCACCGTATTGTCGCCGGCATCGACCAGCGCCTGGCCCGGGTCGTAATCCGGCGTCGTCACATATTCCGCATAGGCCGAATCCAGCACCAGCAGCACATCCCCCGGCAGCCCCCGGCGCAGCCGCACCAGTTCGGATTGCGGCAGGATGCTGCCCGTCGGGTTGTTCGGATTGGCCAGGAACAACAGCTTCGTGCGCGGCCCGACCGCGGCCAGCAGGCCGTCCACATCGGCCCGCAGATCCTTCTCCGGCACCTTGATGACACGGCAGCCGGCCCAGCGGCCGGCCAGGTCGTACATCAGGAAGCCATGCGCGGACATGACGATCTCCGTCCCCTCCCCGCCATAGGCCAGGATCAGCAGGGTCAGGATCTCGTCCGAGCCGTTGCCGCAGACGATCCGCGCCGGGTCCAGGCCGAAGCGGGCGCCGATTGCCTCCCGCAATGCCTTCGCACCACCGTCCGGGTAGCGATGCGCCTCCTTCGCCGCATGGGTGATGGCGGCGATCGCGGCGGGGGGCGGGCCGAAGGCGCCCTCGTTGGAGGACAGCTTGATGATGCGGTTGACCCCCGGCACTTTCGATTCGCCGCCGACATAGGGCTCGACCGAGAGGATGGACGGGCGCGGCATGACGGTCATGGGGCTGATCCGGCTGGAAAGGTTCGGCCCTGCATATACGCCGCCTGGGCCGGCGCCAAGGCGGCGCCCCGCACCGGCCAGCCGCGCCGGTTGCTCAAGCGGGCCCCCGGCCCTATTTCTGCCGCGCGCCCCAAACCCCGGAAGCCATGACCGAGGCCCTCGCCACCACGCCGCAGATCGACCACCAGCGGGCCGTCTTCCCGGCCGGGCTGGCGCTGGATTCCGGCGCGGTCATCGCGCCGGTCACCGTCGCCTACCGCACCTATGGCAAGCTGAACGCCCAGCGCAGCAATGCCGTGCTGGTCTGCCATGCCCTGACCGGGGACCAGTATGTGGCAGAACGCCACCCCATCACCGGCAAGCCCGGCTGGTGGGAAGCCGTGGTCGGGCCGGGCAAGGCCGTGGATACGGACCGCTACTTCGTCATCTGCGCCAATGTGCTTGGCGGCTGCATGGGGTCCTCCGGCCCGGCGGAGCTGATGCCCGCCCAGGCGGAGCCGACCCCTGGCGCCAGCCGGCCCTACGGCACGGATTTCCCCTCCATCACCATCCGCGACATGGTCCGCGCCCAGAAGCTGCTGGTGGACCATCTGGGCATCGCCCGGCTGCTGGCCGTGGTCGGCGGGTCGATGGGCGGGATGCAGGTGCTGGAATGGGCCGCGACCTTCCCCGAGATGGTGGTGGCCGCCGCCCCCATCGCCTGCGCCGCCTACCATTCCGCCCAGAACATCGCCTTCCACGAGGTCGGCCGCGCCGCCATCCATGGCGACCCGGACTGGGTCGGCGGCCGGTACTGGGAGGATGGGCGCATCCCGGCCAAGGGCCTGTCCGTCGCCCGCATGGTGGCGCACATCACCTATCTGTCCGAGGCAGCCCTTGGCCGGAAGTTCGGCCGCCGGCTGCGCGGTGCCTCCGCCCTGACCTTCCTGGAGGATGTGTTCGAGGTGGAAAGCTACCTGCGCCACCAGGGCAGCACCTTCGTCACCCGCTTCGACGCCAACAGCTACCTGACCATCACCCGCGCCATGGATTACTTCGACATGGCCACGGAACATGGCGGCGACCTGCAGGCGGCGTTCCGCAACACCGCTACGCGGTTCCTCGTCGCCTCCTTCAGCAGCGACTGGCTGTTCCCGACCGAGGAATCCCGCGCCCTGGTCCGCGCCCTGAACGCGGCCGCGGCCAATACCTCCTTCATCGAGATCTCGACCGACAAGGGCCACGACGCCTTCCTGCTGGACGAACCCGTCTTCCACCGCGCGCTGGGCGGCTTCCTGCGCGGGGCTGCGGAACGCGTCGGGGTCTGACGGGGGCGACAAACCGGCACGATCCACCCTCGCCCGGCCCGGCCGCGTAACCGCGGCGGTGTCGCCGGACTGACGCGCAACCGTCATCGGGATGCAGCCGGTTTGCCGCAGGGTGGCCGGCCCATCGGGTTGAGGATTGTGACGCATGGCGCCGATTCGGCTGGTGCATGTGACGGACACGCATTTGTCCGCCACCCACGGCTATTTCGCGGAGAACTGGGTGGCATTCCGCGCCGCCATGGCCCAGGCGCGGCCGGATTTCCTGGTGCATGGCGGCGACCTGTCCTTCAACGGGCCGGTGGCGGAGGGCGACATTGCCTTCGGTGCGGCGGAGCTGGCGCGGCTTGGCGTGCCGTGGCGGGCGATCGCCGGCAACCATGATGTGGGCGAGGCGCCGCAATTCTCGCGGCTGGACCAGCCGGTGAATGCCGTGCGGCTGGCGGCCTGGCACCGGCATGTGGGGCCGAGCTGGTGGGTGCAGGATCTGGGCGAATGGCGCCTGTTGGGCCTGGACACCGCATTGATGGGCAGTGGCCTGGCGGAGGAAGCGACGCAGGCGGATTTCCTGGCGCAGGCACTGGCCGGGCGGGATGGGCGGCCGGTGATGGTCTTCGTGCACATGCCGCCCTTCGACGGCGATGTGGCGGATACGGCGCCCAGCACCTCCGTCATTCCCCCGGCGCCGCGGGCCGCCTTCCTCGATGCCTGCGTGGCGGGCGGGGTGAAGGTGATCGCCTGCGGGCACCTGCATGTGTATCGGCGCCTGCGGCATCGCGGCATGGAGATTGTCTGGGCACCGCCAACGGCCATGGTGGATGTGCGCCGGCAGCTGGCGCGGCGGCGCCGCTTTCCGCGGCCCGGCTATGTGGAATGGGTGCTGGAGGGGCGGCGCGCGACGCACCGGCTGGTGGAACCGCCACGCATGTTCGTGCTGGATTTGTCAGGCTGGACCAGCATCAATGGCGGCACGACGACCAGCCTGCCGCCGAGCGGCACGGCAGCCGCGCCACAGCCCCTGGGGCTGAAACCGGCTGCGGCACGGCGCTTGCTGAACCTTCCCGCGCGCCGCGCGCCCCGCGGCACCTGACCGGAGGTTGCCCAAGATGCACGCAGTCACCCGCCGTAATGTCCTGACAACTGCCCTGTTGCTGCCCAGCCTGGCCGCGCCTGCTGTCGTGCAGGGCGCGCGCATGGCAAACGCACAGGGCGCGCGACGCCCGGTGAAGTTCTGCCTCGACTGGGCCTGGCAATCCGCGCATTCCGCCTGGACGCTGGCGGCGGATCGCGGCTTCTTCGCCGAAGCGGGCCTCGATGTGCAGATCGACCGCGGCTTCGGCTCCGGCGACACGCTGACCAAGGTCGCCGCCGGCACCTATGACATCGGCTTCGCCGACACCAACCTGGCGCTGAAGTTCAACCACGAGAATCCGGGCAGCCAGGTCACCTCGGTCTTCGTGCTGTACGATGCTTCACCCAACGCCGCGATCTTCCTGAAATCCTCCGGCATCACCAAGCCGAAGGACCTGGAGGGCCGCAGCGTCTCCGTCTCCCCGGGCGAGGGCACGCATCTGCTGTTCCCGATCTTCGCCCGCGCCAACCAGCTCGACATCGCGAAGATCAACCTGATGTCGGTGACGCCGCAGTTGCGCGACACGATGGTGGTGCAGCGCCGCGCCGACGCCACGCTGGGCTTCCTGACCACGACGGCACTGAACATGGTGGGCACCGGCATTCCGCTGCGCGACATCGGCTGGCTGCAATACAACCAGTGGGGCGTGCAGCTTTATTCCTCGGGCCTGGTGGTGCGGAAGGCCTTCGCGGAGCAAAATCCGGATGTGGTGCGCGGCTTCATCCAGGCGACCATCCGCGGCCTGCGGACCATGCTGGCCGAGCCCGCCGCCGCCATCGAATCGCTGAAGCGGCGCGAACCGCTGATCGACACGGCGGTCGAGATCGCGCGCAACGAGCTGCTGAACGAGGTGGCGCTGCTGACGCCGCATGTGCGCGCCCATGGCGTGTCGAGCGTGGTGAAGGACCGCTTCGAGACCTCCGCCCGCCAGGTGGCGGAGGCCTTCGGCATTTCGGTGCAGCCGAGCATGGACTTCACCTACACCGACCGCTTTCTGCCTGATGACCGGAAAATAGTGTGATGCCAACCTCAGGCGCTGGCGCCGCCTCCGGCGGCTTGGGTGATGCCAACATCAGGCGCCGGCGCCGCCTCCGGCGGCTTGGCTGCGCGCCACTTGGCGCGGCGGCCATTCGGCCGCTCGCCCGCCCATGGCGGGCGAAGGTCGCAACACAGGGGACCCAGCGCGAGCGCGAACTGAGGCGCCGGCGCGGGTGGCGCCCGCAACCCCGTGCTACGCCCGCCGCGCTGCGATGCCGGCCGGAATGCGCCCCAGCCGCCCCGCCGCGTCCCAGACGCGGCGGATGGCCGTGGCGCCGCGGCGCACCACCGCCGCCTCGTCCACCCCCTGCACCGTGCGGTCGCGGATCAGCGGCACGCCCGCCACCAGCATGGTGTGCAGATCCGCCGCCACCCCGTTGGTCAGCAGCGCCTGCAAGGGGTTCCACACCGGCTGGTAGCGGGCGCCGGACAGGTCGAACAGCAGCAGGTCGGCGGTGGCGCCGACTGCCAGCGTGCCGAGGTCGTCCCGCCCGATCGCCGCCGCACCGCCGGCAGTGGCGGCCCGCAGCATCGCCTCCCCGCTCGCGATGCCGCCGCGCCCGGCCTGCACCTTCGCCAGCAACGCCGCCGCGCGCAGCTCCGCCACCATGTCGAGCCCCACGCCATCCGTGCCGACGCCGAGCCTGATCCCGGCATCGAGGAACCGCGCGAAGGGCACCGCGACGCCGAAGCGGGAAAACGCATAAGGGCACGACGCCACCGCCGCGCCATGGTCGCGGATCATCGCCAGCTCCGCATCCGTCGCCATCACGCAATGCGCCAGCACCGTGCCGGGCCGCAGCAGACCCAGGTCGCGGATATGCTCGATCGGGGATTTGCCGTAGCGGGCGCGCACGATGTCGAGCTCCACCTGGCTCTGTGCCGCATGAATGGTCAGCGGGCAGCCGATCGCGTCCACCGTATCGCGGATGCGGGTCAGCAACTCCGGCGTGCAGGTATCCAGCCCATGCGGGCCGAAGCCGATGCGGGTGCGGCCGCGCGGGCCTTCATCATGTTCCGCGAAAAGCTGCATCACCCGGTCGAAGCCGGTATCCGCGGCCTCCGGCGCCGTCACCGGCCTGCCATCCGGACCCATGTCCATCTTCGGCGTGGAGAACAGGTAGGGGCAGGAATAGGTCCGCAGGCCGAGCCCCCGGCCGCGCGCGATGAAGGGTGCCTGCTGCAGGCGCCACACATCCATGATGGTGGTGGAGCCGCCCTTCATCGTCTCCAGCAGCGCCATCTCGGCCACGTCGCCGATGGCCTCCTCGTCCAGCACCTCCGCCGCGATGTCGCCCAAGGGCATCAGCAGCGAATAGACGATGTCGCCGGGCAGCTCGCCATCCGCGATGTCATCCGCCAGGCCGCGGAACAGCGGCGCGCTGAAGGCGTGGTTGTGCAGATTGACGAAGCCGGGCAGCAGCAGCCCTTCCGGCAGGCTGATGCGCGGCGCGTCCAGCGTCGGGCGCTGCATCACGATGTCGGCGATGCGCCCGTCCCGCACCACCACGGATGCGCCCTGCCGCAGGCCGCCGGCGGCATCCCAGATCCAGCCGGCCTCGAGGATCAGCGTGTCCAATCCAGCCTCCATCCTGTCGAATCCATCATGGCACCACCTGCGCGGCCCGGCAGCCTGCCGCCTGGCAGGCCATGGCACGTTGCCGAAATAATTCCACCCTGTCCCGCACTTCGGGTATCCGGCCGCGCTGCGACCTTGCGGCGCGACGAGCTAGAAGGCATGGGAAGGTTTCCTTCGGGCAGAGGCGCCAGCCTCACCGCGCCGCCGCCGCCACCGCGCCCCGTTCCACGCCGGAGACTGCTTGTTGGACACCGCAGCGCCGCAGCCGCACAAGCCGGACCAGATCGGCAAAGCCCCCCATCCGGCGCGGCATCCGGCTGTGCAACCGGTCGGCCGCCCGGTCCGGCGGCATCTCGCGCTGTTCGCCGCCGCGCTGGCGCTGCCGATCGTGGTCTTCGTCGCCACCCTGTCGCACCGTTTCGCGGAGGCCCAGCGCAGCCGGCTGGAGGATGAGGCGCTGAACACCGCCCGCGCCGTGGCCCTTGCGGTGGACCGGGAACTGACCGGCCTGGCGGCCACGCTGAACCTGCTGGCGCTGTCGCCGCAGCTTCGCATGGGTGACCTCGATAGCTTCCACCAGCAGGCGGTGGAATTGCGGCTGCGCCTCGGCATGGCGACGGTGCTGCGCGATGCCAGCGGCCGGCAGCAGCTGAATGCCTGGCTGGCACCCGGCGTGCCCCTGCCCGAAAACTCCCCGCTGCCGCCGCCACGGCCGGGCGGCCGGCTGACGGTCAGTGACCTGTTCCTCGGCGTCGCCTATCCGGTGCCGATGTTCGCGGTCGAGGTGCCCGTCGCCGTCCCCCTGTCCGGCCAGCCCGGCGGCGGCTTCCTCAGCCTCAGCACGCCGGCCCAGCGCATCCGCCAGGTGCTGGAGGACCGCCAGGCGCCGGAGGGCTGGACACTCGCGGTGGTGGATGGCCAGGGCCGGATCCTGGCACGCAATCGCCGGCACGACGAATTCGTCGGCACGCAGGCCACCGAGGATCTGCGCCGGAACGCCACCGGATGGGAGGGCAGCTGGCGCGGCTACACGGCGGATGGCGCGGAGGTGCTCGGCAGCTATGCCAAGACCGCGCTGGCGGATTGGCGCATCGCGGTGGGTGTGCCGCTGGCCACGCTGAACGCGCCGCTGCACCGCACGCTGCTGCTGCTCGGCGCCGTCGGCCTGGCGCTGGCGGCGATTTCGCTCATGCTGGCGCTGGTCCTCGGCAACCGCATCGCCGAGCCGCTGCGCCGCCTGGCCGCGCAGGCCGCCGCGCTCGGCCGGGGCCAGGCGGTGGAGCCGGTGCCGAGCAGCATCCGGGAGGTGTCGGAGACCGCCGCGGCGCTCGCCGAAGCCTCCCGCACCCTGCTGGGGCGGGAGGAGGATCTGCGCCGCCTGAACGAGGCCCTGGAAACCCGGGTGGGGGAACGCACGCGCGACCTGGCCGAGACCAATGCCCGGCTGATCGCCGCCGCCAATGGCCGGGACCGGGCGGAAGCACAGCTTCGGCAATCGCAGAAGATGGAGGCGGTGGGCCGGCTGACCGGCGGCGTGGCGCATGACTTCAACAATCTGCTGACCGTGGTGCTGGGCAATCTGGCACTCGCCCGCCGCCGGCTTGGCGAGCTGGAAGCGCAGTCCCCGGTGACGGAGCGCATCGGCCGTGGCATCGACAACGCGACCGAAGGCGCCAACCGCGCCGCCATCCTGACCCAGCGCCTGCTCGCCTTCTCCCGCCAGCAGCCGCTGGCGCCGGAGGCGGTGGACGCCAACAAGCTGGTCGCCGGCATGTCCGACCTGCTGCGGCGGACGCTGGGCGAGGATGTGGAGATCGAGACGGTGCTGGCAGGCGGGCTGTGGCGGGCGCATGCGGACCCGAACCAGCTGGAATCCTCGCTGCTGAATCTGGCGGTGAATGCCCGCGATGCGATGCCGGATGGCGGCAAGCTGACCATCGAGACCGCCAACGCCCATCTCGACGAGGCCTATTCGGCGGGGCGGGAGGATGTGGAGGCTGGGCAGTATGTGCTGATCTGCGTCTCCGACACCGGCTCCGGCATGTCGACCGAGGTGGTGACGCGCGCCTTCGAGCCGTTCTTCACGACCAAGCCCACCGGCAAGGGAACCGGCCTCGGGCTCAGCCAGGTCTATGGCTTCGCACGGCAATCCGGCGGCCATGCGGCGATCTACAGCGAGGCCGGCCAGGGCAGCACGGTGAAGCTGTACCTGCCGCGCCTGCGCGACCAGGACCTGCCCGCCCCATCCGCGCCCCAGGCCCAGCCCGCCATGCCTGGCATGTCCACCGCGCTGACCGGAAGCGCTCCCGGCGCCCTGGTGCTGGTGGTGGAGGATGAGGAGATGGTGCGGGATTTCGCGGTGGCGGCGCTGGAGGAAGCCGGCTGCCGGACCATCTCGGCCGGCGATGGCCCGGCCGCGCTGCGGTTGCTGGACGCGCATCCGGAGGTGACGCTGCTGTTCACCGATGTCGTGCTGGTCGGGCCGATGAATGGTCGCGAACTGGCGGCCGCGGCGCTCGCCAGGCGGCCCCGGCTGCGCGTGCTGTTCACCACCGGCTACACCCGGAACGCCATCATCCACCAGGGCAGGCTGGATGAAGGCGTCAACTTCCTCGGCAAGCCCTATACCGCGGTGGCGCTGCTGGAGCGGATCGGCCGCCTGCTGGAATAGCGGAACGCGGCCCGGATCAGCGCAGCACGCGCGCAAGCCCGGCGAGCAGCGCGGTCGTGGCCGCATCCCAATCCGCGGCGGCGGCGCCGGCGCGCGTTGCCTCCTGTCGCAGCGCCGCCAATCGCGCCGGGTCCATCAGCAGCGCCAGGGCCTCGGCCAGCGCCGGGGCGGTGACGGCGGAGGCCAGCACGCCGCCCTCGCCGGGGCGCACCTGCTCGGTCAGGCCGCCCACGGGGGTTGCGACCACCGGCACGCCCATGGCCAGCGCCTGCGGCGCCACGCCGGATTGGCTGGCCTCCCGGTAGGGCAGCACCACGGCATCCGCCTCGGCGAGCAAGGCGGGGATCTCCGCCTCCGCCACCCAGCGGCGTTCCAGCCGCACGCCGGGCAGGGCGGCGAGGCCAGGGGCGCAGGCTTCCGGATCACCCTCCCCCACCACGCGCAGGCTGGCGCCGGGATGGGACTGGTGCAGCAGGCGGAAGGCATCGCGCAGCAGGTCGAGGCCCTTGTAGGCACGGAGGCGACCGAAAAACAGCAGCCGCAGCCGGCCCGGCTCCGCGGCCCGTTCCGCTGGCCCGATGGGCAGGACGGTGGTCGGCACGGTGAACAGGGCGGGCAGCGGCGCGCGGATCAGCTTCAGGGCTGGCGCACGAACCGCCAGCGCCGCCGCCACCTGGTCGGACAACGCCACCGCCGCGCGCGCCGCGCCCAGCTCCCGCCCCAGGCGCCAATTCCAGGCCCAGCCGAAATCGCCCGGATGGGGCGTCGCGTCATGCACCACCGGCACGAAGGCGACCCCGGCCCGCGCCAAGGCGGGCGCCACCAGCGGGGTCCAGACATGCGTCATGCCGGAGACCACGACATCCGCCTGACCTGCTCGCCCGACAAGCTGCCGCGTCAGGGCTGGCAGGCGCAGCACGCCGGTGGCGAAGCCGAAAAGATCGCGGTAGGTGTCGACGATGTCTGTCGGTACGCTCAAATCACGAAAGCGGTCGCGAAATTCGCCCTGCGCCGAGATCGACAGGCTGAGCTCCACGCCCGGCTGTCGTGCCAGCGCCTCGGCCAAGCCAAGTGTATATTGTGCGCCGCCGCCGCGACGCCCCCAGTACCACAGCAGGATTCGCATGCGCCGGCCCCTAGCACCCGCCGCCACAGGCTGAAAGCAGCCGGGCACGCACAAATGAATCCAGATGTAATAACCCGATCTACACCCTCTGGTTGCTGTTCGTTACCGTGCTAGCCTCTTCGTTGCATAATGTGGGGTCAGGTCGCGCCACTTACCCCCTCGCCCCGGAGTCGTCCCGATGGATTGCCTGACCCCTGCGACCGATTCCACCCTGACGCTGCGGGCGGTGCATCCGGCTGGGCTGGACACGCTGCTGGCAAGCCTGCCGCCGGCCCGTGCCGCCTGGCTGCGCGCCAGCGGCTTCACCGCGAAGGCGCAGGAATGGCGGCTTCTGCCGGGCGAGGCGGGTCTGGCCGGTGCGGTGCTCGGGCTGGGCGAGGACGCGGCCGCCGCCGCCAGCCCCTGGGCCTTCGGCGCATTGCCCTACGCGCTGCCGGAAGGGACCGATTGGCGGATCGAGGATGCGCCGGATGCGGATGCCGCAACGCTGGGCTGGTGCCTTGGCGCCTATCGGTTCGGCGGGCTGAAATCAAAGCCGCAGCGCCGCCCCGCGCGGCTGGTGCCCGCGCCGGGGACGGAAGCGGCGCAGCAGCAGGCGGCGGCGATCTGGGCCGGGCGCGACCTGGTGAACCAGCCCGCCAACCACCTCGGCCCGCAGCAACTGGCCGAGGCGGTGGGCCGCCTGGCCGCGGCGCATGGCGCGGCCTTCGAGGATATCTCCGGCCCGGCGCTGGAACAGGGTTTCCCGGCGATCGCCGCCGTGGGCCAGGGCAGCCCGCGCGCGCCGCATGTCGCGATCCTGCGCTGGGAAGGCGCGGCGGATGGGCCGCTGGTGGCGCTGTGCGGCAAGGGCGTGTGCTTCGACACCGGCGGCCTGGACCTGAAGCCGGCCGCCGGCATGCTGCGGATGAAGAAGGACATGGGCGGCGCCGCGGCGATGATCGCGCTGGCGGAGATGCTGATGCGCGCCGGCACGCCGATCCGCCTGCTGCTGCTGGTCGGCGCGGTGGAGAACAGCGTCTCCGGCACCGCCTTCCGTCCGCTGGACGTGATCCGAACCCGCAAGGGGCTGACGGTGGAAATCGGCAATACGGATGCGGAAGGCCGCCTGGTGCTGGCGGACCTGCTGGCTTTTGCCGGGGAGCAGAAACCGGACCTGCTGCTGGATGCGGCGACGCTGACGGGCGCGGCGCGCGTGGCGCTGGGCCCGGACCTGCCGGCTTTGTTTTCAGACGATGCGGAGCTGGCACAAAGCATTCTCTCGGCCGGCACGACAGTTCACGATGCGGTGTGGCAACTACCGCTGATGAAACCTTACGTTTCTTGGCTGGACAGTTCGGTGGCAGACCTCAACAACGTCAGTTCCAGGCCTATGGCGGGATCCGTGGTTGCCGCGCTGTTTCTGCAACATTTTATACCAAGTGGCATCCGCTGGGCGCATCTCGATCTTTATGCTTGGAACGATCAAGCGCGGCCCGGGCGGCCCGAGGGTGGCGAGGTCCAGTCGGCTCGCGCCCTGCTACGCGCCGTCACCGCCCTGGTTTCACCCAATCAGCCCCCAGTACGGTAACGAATTTGAGATGAAACGGGAACTTTCTGGCTCGCGGCGCTCTCAGAAGAGGACGTCGGCACAAGACCTTTCGCAAAGCGGGCCGAAAGGAAGGCGCGGCGCAAGCCGCGGCGCCGCCACGGCGAAACACACCCAGGCCAGCCGCAAGCGTGACGCAGAAGGAATGGACAACATGGCCAATCAAGCGAATTCAGACCAGCTCGTCGGCATTCTCCGAGACACCGTGGTGGCGCTGGTGCGCCGCGATGGGCCGGACCTTTCGGCGCGGCAGCTCGGGGTCTTCCTGACCGTCTATCTGACGGACGGACCGCATACGGTGCGTGGGTTGGCAGCCGAGCTGAACGTCTCCAAGCCCGCCATCACCCGGGCGCTCGACCGGCTTGGTGAGCTGGACCTGGCCCGCCGCAAGGTGGACCCGATGGACCGCCGCAGCGTGCTGGTGCAGCGCACCCTGAAGGGCGCCGCCTTCCTGCGCGACATGCGTAGCATCATGACGGCGGCCGAGCAGACGGCGCATGAGACGGTGGTGCCGGAGGAAGCCCGCAAGGCGGGCTGACCCGGCGCCGGCCCAGGCGCCGTCTAATAGCCGGCGGTGAAGTCGACCAGGTTCAGCAAGGGCTGGCCGACGCGGGCACGGTGGAGGTTCTCCACCACCTGCGGCGCGGCACTCTCCGGAATGGTGATGCTGGCCGCATGCGGTGTCATCACCACCCGTGGATGCGACCAGTAGGCATGCGCTTCGGGCAGCGGCTCCGGGCTGAAGACGTCGAGCGCCGCGGCGGCCACTTGGCCGCTGTCCAGCGCCGCCAGCAGATCGGCATCCACCACATGCCCGCCCCGGGCACCGTTGATGAGGAAGGCGCCGCGCGGCAGCAGGCTGAGCAGGCGCGCATCGACGATCCCGCGCGTTTCCGGCGTCAGCGGCAGCAGGCAGACCAGCATGCGAGACCGCGCGGCCATGGCCGCCAGGCCCTCCGCACCGTGGAAGGTCTCGACCCCCGCCATCTGCTTCGGCCGCCGCGACCAGCCGAGCACGGGAAAACCCAGGCCGCGCAGCAGCCCGGCCGCGTGGGTGCCGAGCTCACCCAGGCCGAGAAAGCCGATGGGCGTCTCCGCCGTGACCGGCGCCGGCAGTTCCTCCCACACCCGATCCCGCTGCTGGGTGCGGTAGTCCAGATCCTGGCGGTGGAAGCGCAGCACGTTCAGCAGCACCCATTCGCCCATCTGCGTGGTCAGCATCCGGTCCACCAGCCGCGCCACCGGAATGCCCGGCGGCGGGCCGGGCGGCCGCAACAGATGGTCCACGCCGGCGCCCATGGAGACGATGAGGCGGAGGTTCGGGTAGCGCCGCAGCTCCGCCATGTCATGCGACGTCCAGACCACCGCGGCCTCGATCGCGGCCGGGTCGCCGGCATCAGGGAACATGCGGATTTCAAGCGTGGGGTCCACCGCCAGCAGGGCGGCGCGCCACATCTCCATCGTCGCCGGCTTGGTCGAAAGCAGCACGGCCATCAGGCGTTGTTCCCCTTGGTTTCGCGATAGACGAGCCGGGCAAAGGCGCGCCAGTCGTCGCGGCGCGCGGCGGCGAACTTCCGGCCATCCGGCAATTCGGCGTGCAGCGTCAGCACGCCCTTCGCCCAGAGTCCGTCGAAATGGTCCTCCGACTGCAAGGCCCAGAAGCTGGCGCGCTCGAACACCCCGTCGCGGATCCTGGGCTGCACCTTGGCCAGCCACCACCAGCAGCCCGCCGCCAGGATTGCCGCGCCGAGATAGAAGTGGATCAGCGCCGTCGCGGCGAAGGAGGACACCAGGATGCCGGCGGCCGGCCAGATATTCTCGCCATGCCGGTACACCGGGCTGCCGGGCGAGTTCATCTTGCGGATATGCACGCCAAGCTTCACCTGCTGCGAATCCAGCAACTGGCGCAGCCGATCCAGCGGCGGCAGCACCGCATCCTCCGCCTCGCTCATGTCCGAACCGTGCCCTCGCTGCCGGCGGTGGTCAGGTCGAAGGCCGCCGCCATCAGGGCGCGGGTGTAGGGTTGTTGCGGCGCCTCGACAACCGCCTGCGCCTCCCCTTCCTTGGGCCAGGGCGCGGACCACACGCAGATCGTGGGAGATGAACAGGTAGGCCAGGCGGTGCCGGGCCTGGAGGTCGCGCAGCAGGTCCACCACCTGCGCCTGCACCGAGACATCCAGCGCGCTGGTCGGCTCATCCAGCACCACCAGCCGCGGCTTCAGCACCAAAGCGCGCGCGATGGCGATGCGCTGGCGCTGGCCGCCGCTGAATTCATGCGGGTAGCGGGCGAGCATGGTGGGATCGAGCCCCACCTCCTCCAGCGCCGCCGCCACGCGCTTCGCCTGCTCGGCGGTGGAGAGGTTTTCGTGCACGCGCAGGCCCTCGCCGACGATCTCCGCCACCGTCATGCGGGGTGACAGGCTGCCATAGGGGTCCTGGAAGACGATCTGCATGCGCCGGCGCAGCGGCCGCAGGGCGGCGCGGGACAGCGACTGGATCGGCGCGCCCTCGAAGCTGATCGGGCCCTCGCTGGTCTCCAGCCGCAGCAGCGCCAGGCCGAGGGTGGTCTTGCCGCTGCCGGATTCGCCCACCAGGCCGACCGTCTCACCCTCCCGGATCGCGACGGTCACGCCATCCACCGCCTTCACCTGGCCGACCGTGCGCCGCAGGATGCCGCGCCTGATGGGGAAATGGACCTTGATCTCGCTGCCGCGGATGAGTTCCTGGGCATCCGGCGCCACCGGGTCCGGCCGGCCGCGCGGTTCGGTCGCCAGCAGCATCCTCGTGTAGTCGTGCTGCGGGTTGCCGAAGACGTCTGCCACCGTGCCGGCCTCCACCGCCTGGCCCTGGCGCATCACCACCACGCGGTCGGCATGGCGGCGGACGATGGCGAGGTCGTGGGTGATCAGCAGCACGGCCATGTTCAGGCGGCGCTTCAGCTCCTCCAGCAATTCCAGGATCTGCGCCTGGATGGTGACGTCCAGCGCCGTGGTCGGCTCATCCGCGATCAGCAAAGCCGGGTCATTCGCCAGCGCCACCGCGATCATCACCCGCTGCCGCTGGCCGCCCGACAATTGGTGCGGATAGGCCCCCAGCCGTGCCTCCGCCTGCGGGAAGCCGGCGCGGGTCAGCAGTTCCACCACGCGCAGGCGCAGCGCCTCCCCGCCCAGGTTCCGGTGCAGCGTCACGGCCTCCGACACCTGGCGGCCCACCGTGTGCAGCGGGTTGAGCGAGGTCATCGGTTCCTGGAAGACCATGCCGGCGATGCCGCCGCGCAGCCGGCGCAGATCCTCGCCCTTGGCGGTCAGCACATCCGTGCCGTCCAGCGTGATGCGGCCCTGCGGGTTGTGGCCCGCGCCGGCCAGCAGCCGCAGGCAGGACAGCGCGGTGACGGATTTGCCGCTGCCGCTTTCGCCGACCAGCGCCACCGTCTCCCCCCGCTGCACGGTGAAGGACACGCCCTGCACCACCGCCTTGGGGCCGAAGGCGACCGTCAGGTCGCACACATCGAGCAAGGGCTGTGTCACGTTCCGCCCCCCGGCAGCTTGCGCGGGTCGAAGGCATCGCGCACCGCCTCGCCCACGAAGATCAGCAGCGTCAGCATGCCGCCGAGTACGAAGAACCCGGTCATCGCCAGCCAGGGCGCCTGCAAATTGTTCTTGCCCTGGTTCACCAACTCCCCCAGCGAGGGCGAACCAGGCGGCAGGCCAAAGCCGAGAAAATCCAGGCTCGCCAGCACCGTCACGGACCCCGAGAGAATGAATGGCAGAAAGGTCAGCGTCGCCACCATCGCGTTCGGCAGGATATGCCGCGCCATCAGCGCCACATCCGAAACGCCCAGCGCCCGCGCCGCCCGCACGTAATCCAGGTTGCGCCCGCGCAGGAATTCCGCCCGCACCACGCCGGTCAGCGACATCCAGGAGAATAGCAGCAGGAAGACCAGCAGGGTGATGAAGGTCGGCTCGATGATGCTGGCCAGGATGATCAGCAGGTAAAGCTGCGGCATGCCCGACCAGATCTCGATGAAGCGCTGGAAGCCGAGATCGACCCAGCCGCCATAATACCCCTGCACCGCCCCCGCCGCGATGCCAACCAGTGAGCTGACGATGGTCAGCGAGAATCCGAACAGCACGGACAGGCGAAAACCGTAGATCACCCGCGCCAGCACGTCCCGGCTCTGGTCATCCGTGCCCAGCCAGTTCTGCGCGGAGGGCGGCGCCGGCGAGGGCTGGCCCACATCGCGCACCACCGAATCATGCCGGTAGGGCACCAACGGCCAGATCGCCCAGCCACCACGCTCGGAGAATTCGGCGCGGAGTGACGGTTCGTGCCAATCCATGGTGATGGGCAAGCCATCCGGCAGCACGTCGCTTTCCGCATAGCCACCGACGAAGGCCGGGAACAGCCAGCGATCATCGATCCGCGCCACCAGCGGCTTGTCGTTTGCCAGCAGTTCCGCGAACAGCGTCAGCACGAACAGCACCAGGAAGATCCACATGGACCAGTAGCCGCGCCGGTTCGCCTTGAAATTCGCAATGCGACGAAGGGTGATGGGGGTCATCGGCGGGCTTCGAAATCGATGCGCGGATCGACCACGGTGTACATGACGTCGCCGATGATCTGCAGGATCAGCCCCATCAGTGTGAAGATGTAGAGCGTGCCGAACATGATGGGATAATCGCGCCGGATCGCCGCCTCGAACCCCAGCAGGCCCAACCCATCCAGGCTGAAGACGATCTCCACCAGCAGCGCGCCTGTGAACAGGATGCCGATGAAGGCGGCCGGGAACCCCGCGATGATCAGCAGCATCGCATTGCGGAACACATGCCCATACAGGATGCGCGTTTCCGAATTGCCCTTGGCCCGGGCGGTGACGACATACTGCTTGCCGATCTCATCGAGGAACGCGTTCTTGGTCAACATGGTCAGCCCGGCAAAGCCGCCGATCACCAGCGCCAAGGTCGGCAAGGCCATGTGCCAGGCATAATCCAGCGCTCGCTGCCAGAACGGCCACATCTCACTTCCCGAACTCGCCAACCCGCGCAACGGGAACCATTGCAGGAAGGATCCGCCGGCGAAGAACACCACCAGCAGGATGGCGAACAGGAAGCCCGGAATCGCATAGCCCACCAGCACCACGCCACTGGTCCAGATATCGAACCGCGTCCCGTCCTTCACCGCCTTGCGGATGCCGAGCGGAATGGACACCAGATAGATGATCAGCGTCGACCACAGCCCGAGCGAAATCGAGACCGGCATCTTCTCCGCGATCAGGTCCACCACCGGCCGATCCTGAAACAGGCTGCGGCCGAAATCGAAGGTGAGATAGCCCCACATCATCTCACCGAACCGCACATGCGCCGGTTTGTCGAAACCGAATATGCGCTCGATCTCCGCCACGATCGCCGGGTCCAACCCCCGCGCCCCACGATAGGTGCCAACCGGCCCCTCACCCCCGCCACCACCACCCATGCCGGCACCCGGCGCCCGCGTCTCCCCCGGCCCCTCCCCGGTCAAACGCCCGAGCGTCTGCCCCTCACCGCGCAACTCGGCGAGCATCTGCTCCACCGGCCCACCCGGCGCGAACTGCACGACCGCGAAATTGATGAGGATGATCCCGAGCAAAGTCGGCACCACGAGCAGAAGCCTGCGGAAGATGTAGGCGGCCATGGGGTTGCGCTATGCGGCCGTGGGGAGGGCGCTGCCCTCCCCACACCCCACCCGCGCGCTGGACCGCGTGCTGCTGTGGAACAACTTCATGATACCGAACTGGCACAGCCGCAGCTTCCGCATCGCC
>LNFM01005542.1_pt1 | contig 21717 bp, 18 predicted proteins | sample 596031 | NCBI WGS metagenome assembly LNFM01 (sample SAMN04254537, study PRJNA301005) | activated carbon metagenome | isolation source: dual media filters at the Ann Arbor, Michigan drinking water treatment plant | place: USA: Ann Arbor
CGGCAAGCGATGTAATACCAACGCACGTCATGTGTGCCCTCGTACACGGAGACGCCGGACATCAGCTCAAACACCTCGTTTTCACACACGCACTCGTGCGCCTCGGGCACGGCTTCTTCAACGTATTCCGCACTGTCGCCCATCAGGTGCTCCTGCCCGCAGTCGGTGCAGGTGCGGATTGCAACGCCGGCTTCTTCTTCGGTCTGCAGCGCGAAGCTCCGGCACCCGCAGTCGCATTTGGACGCGGCAAACCGGACGGCCTCGTGGCCATTCGCAATGCTGTAACTGCGCAGCTCGGCTTGGGTGTCGCCCGACGTCGTCCCGTACCAGAACTCGCCTTTCTTCGTCAGTGCCATTGTTGCTGCTCCATTCTTCAAGGTGAGATTCCCGGCAGGCCCGACGCCACGCTCGCCACGATTGTCTGGATTTTGCCTTGGCCCGGCGAATCCTCGTACGTCCGTTCCGGGTCGGAAGCTGCAAGCTGCAAGCTGCGCAGTCGGGGGCGAACTTCCGAAATCAGTCTTGAGCGGGTATCGAAGACGTAGGCCCACTCCGCAGCGGTTGCTGCCGTTCATGGAGCTCTTCCAGTTCACGGGGCGTTTTTTTGGCATTCATTCGACCTACGCTTTGGATTCATGATCGAGCGTCAGGGTTGGAAGTGAAGCCGTCGTTCGACGCACAGACAGAAATGAAGCGAGCTCCCTGCCAGTCGCGTTTGCGTCCGGCAACGTACAGACTCTCCCGCCATCGTGCGTCACCCTGACGCATGGAAAAGAGCTCTGACGCCGAACCCACCTCCGCTGCCGAACGCGCATTGAGGATCTCTGAACGCAGGTACAGGAGGCTTTTTGAAGCCGCTTTCGACGGAATTCTTTTGCTCAACGCAGAAACCGCACAGATTGAAGACGTCAATCCCTACTTGGTGAAGCTGCTTGGGTATTCCCGTGAAGAGTTCCTGGGCAAAAAGGTATGGGAGCTTGGCGCATTCAAAGACACGGCGCTCAGCAAACAAGCATTCGCTGAACTTCAGGAAGATCACTTCATCCGGTACGAAGATTTGCCCCTCGAGACCAAGGACGGGAGGCGCATCGCCGTCGAGTTCGTCAGCAATGTGTATCTCGTTGAAGACTTGCGGGTCATTCAGTGCAACATCCGCGACATCACCCTTCGCAAGCAGGCGGAGAACGATCTGCTTGAGGCGAACAACCGTCTGCAGAGCATCGTCGGCTCTGCGATGGACGCCATCATCACCGTTGATGAAGCACAGGACATTTTGGTGTTCAACGAGGCCGCCAGTGCGATGTTCGGCTGCCCTGCTGCAAACGCGATCGGCGAGCCGATCGACCGATTTTTTCCTTTGCGCCACCGATCTGGTGAAGCAGAAAAACTGATTGATATTGACGACAGTTTCGATGCATCGCATGCAGTGAACAGGCTTCGACAAGTCAGTGGACTCCGGGCAAACGGACATGAGTTTCCCGCCGAAGCGTCGATCTCGAGTACCCGAGTCCAGGGGCGGCAGCTGTATACCGCGATCGTGCGCGACGTCAGCCTTCGAGTGGCCGCTGAACTCGCACAGAAGAACCTTGAAGGACAGATTCGCCAAGCTCAGAAAATGGAAGCACTGGGGACTCTGTCAGGGGGCATTGCGCATGACTTCAACAACATCCTTGGCGTCATCATCGGAAACGTCACGCTGGCTCAGGAAGAGGTTGATCACGCGAGTGCTGCCCAAGTGAGCTTGACGGAAATCGCCAAAGCCGCGAAGCGCGCGAGATCTTTGGTGGACCAAATTCTGACCTTCAGCCGCAACGAAGTTCAAGAGCTCGTTGACCAGCCGCTGCTGCCACTGCTTGAGGAAGCCAGGAGGTTGCTGCGCGCCACGCTCCCCGCCGCGGTGCACTTTGAGGGGCGATTTGCCACCGTGCCCATCTATGCACGGGTTGACGCTTCTCAGATCCTGCAGCTGCTGATCAATCTGGTGACCAACGCCTGGCATGCTTTGCGCAGCGAAGCAGGGAAGATCAGCGTTGAGTTGGATGAGGTGAAGCTCTTCAAGCCAGAGGCTCAGCGATGTGGAGGTCTGTCTGCGGGACGGTATGCACGCATCCGGGTGAGCGACGACGGACAGGGTATGGATGCGGCGACGCAGATGAGGGTTTTTGAGCCGTTCTTCACCACCAAACCCAGGGGAAGCGGGACTGGTCTGGGTCTTGCAGTCGTTCACGGCATTGTCAAATCGCACAGGGGGGGTATCACTCTGAAAAGTGCACCGGGCGAGGGGTGCGTTTTTGAGGTGTACCTTCCTGCGGTGCCAGCTCCGTTTTCGGACTCAGCAAAGGCAATCGAGCAACCTGTTGAAGTGATTGGTCACGGCAAGCATGTTCTTTACCTCGATGACGATGAGTCGATGGTGTTCCTCATGGAGCGTCTGTTGCGCACTCGCGGCTTCAGAGTCAGCGCTTTTGAGATCGCCGAAGAGGCGCTGAAAGCAGTCAGAGCAGACCCGACTGACTTTGATTTGATCGTCAGCGACTTCAACATGCCCAATGGCTCCGGACTCGAGGTCGCGCTTGCCATGCGCAAAATCCGGTCGGATCTGCCGGTGGTGATCATCTCAGGCTTTGTGACCGACGAGTTGCTCGAGGGCGCACTTGCGGCCGGCGTGCAGGAGGTTGTTTACAAGCCCAACTCTGTCAGCGAGCTTGTCGACTCGATCGGCCGTCTGCTGCACGCATAAGGCGGCGAAATGCTCGGGGAACAACGCAATCTCATCACCCACGAAAGTCTGTCCATGTCTCACACCCAAGTCCCCAAGCCGCATCGCCCGAGCCACGACCTGCCCGCAGAGCGTGAGCCGCCTGAGCCTCCGGTCGAGCTTGACGAGGGGCTGACTCCACCGCTCATTCCCGATGACCCAGAGCACGACCGGATCATCGACCCCTCCGGCATGCGATCGCAGGCGGAAGATGCGAGAACAGTCCAGCCTCACAATCGATGAAGCATGCCTGTGAACTGGATCGATAGCCTGCAATGGCCAGCCATGGTCGTGACGGTTATTGCTGCCTGGCTGATTGCATCCCAATCAAAACGTAGGCGGCAGACAGGCTTCTGGATCTTTCTTCTGAGCAACGCGCTCTGGGTCGTCTGGGGGTTGCACAGCAGTGCTTACGCCTTGGTCGTTTTGCAAATCGCACTGGCGATCCTCAATATGCGAGGCGCAAGAAAGAATGAGCAGCCTTCCAGTCCAAGTGCGGACGCATGACCCGTTCACCAACGCGGAGGTCCAACGGCAGGCTCGTGGTGGTATGAGGTCGTCCAGATGCGTTCCGATGTCAACCCTCCGCTGCCCTACCGAGCGCGCTTGCTTCATGTGAACTTTTCAAGATTCGCAGGAGATGTGGCGATCAGTCGCCTGCATGTGTCATTCATGCCTCTGCTGTTCTTCTTCCCAAGGTTGGCCCGCCAGGGTTGGCGTGCTGACCAGAAGCAGGTCCCGGCCGCACCAGTCCGATCCGGCTCAAGAGTCAATTCATCCGTCGATGCAGAAACATCTTGCGTAAGGTATTTTTTTGCATAAAATTCATTTTGTGCAAAATACAAGCCAACCCAAACTGGCCACTCAGATCGGCCAGACGCTGTCCGAGCAGGCGTTCCTGCGCCTGCGGCGCGATGTCATCGGTGGAGCCCACGCCCCCGGCGCAAAGCTCAAGGTGGATGAACTGCAAGAGTCATATGGCTATTCGAGCAGTCCTTTACGAGAGGCCTTGAACCGACTGAGCCAGGAGGGCCTGGTCAAGGCGGACGACCGGCGCGGCTTTCGCGTGGCGCCGATCTCATCCGAAGACCTGGCCGACCTGACCCACATGCGGCTGATGGTGGAGGTGCCCGCATTGCGCCTGGCCATCGAGCACGGCGACGACGCTTGGGAAGCCGCCGTGGTGGCGGCAGCGCACCGACTTGAGCGTGCAGAGGCTCACCTCGGTGAAGGCCCTCAGGTGCTGGATGAGGCCTGGAGCCAGGTGCACCGCGACTTCCACATGAGCCTGCTTGCCGGTTGCCCTTCGAAGCGGCAGCTGGCACTGAGTGCCAGCCTGTTTGACCAGGCCGAACGTTACCGACGCTTTTCTGCGCGCCACCGCGTGAGTTCGCGCAGCAAGAACCGCGAGCACAAGCGCCTGCTGGAAGCGGTTCTCAAGCGTGATGCCGATACCGCGTGCGCGTTGCTGGCCGAGCACACCCTGGGTACGCAGCGCAATGTGGACGCGGCTCTGCTGCGCATGCGTTCCGCGGCCAACTGACATCTCCCGCCCGCCCTCTTTTGAGAAGGACTGCCCATGCTTTCCGTGACCCGGCCCACGCCTTCGCACTTCGGCATCTACGCCACCGACCCCGACCTGCTGGTCAACTTCTACACAAAGGTCTTCGGTTTGACGCAGACCGATCGCGGCCAGGGCAAGACGTTTCCGGTGGACCTGATCTTTCTAAGCGCGAGCCCTGATCAGCACCACCAGTTGGTCATTGCGGGTGGCCGGCCGAAGGAGGCCACGTTCAGCACGATCATGCAGATCTCCTTCGTGGTGCCCAGCATCCAGTCGATGCGCGAGATCCGCCAGAGCGCGCTTGCGGCGGGCGCCACGAAGATGCGCGGACTCAACCACGGCAATGCGCTGTCCATCTATTTTTCTGATCCCGAGGGGAACACGGTGGAGGTCTACATCGACACGCCTTATTACGTCGCCCAGCCGCACGGCGATCCGCTGGACCTTGAGAAGAGTGACGAAGAATTGATGCGAGAGACCGAGGCGATCTGCCGCGCCGACCCGACCTTCATGCCCATCGACGAATGGCAGGCGCGCTTTGCGCAGCCAGCACCCCGCGGCTGATTCAGCAAGCCACCCAACCCGATTCATTTTTCAGGAGACTTCATGCGACTGCTTTCATACCTTCACAACGGACAGGAGAGCTACGGCGCCGCCATGGGCGAGAACGTCGTGAACCTCAGCCGCGCCTTCCCGCAGTACCCCACCCTGGCCGACTACCTCGGTGCAGGACGTTGGAAGCAGGCTGCCCGGGACGCCGAGGGGCAACCGGTGGACGGCACCCTGGCCTCCACCGTGTACCTGCCGGTCATTCCGCGTCCGGAAAAGATCGTCTGCGCCGTGCGCAACTACATGGACCACCACAAGGAGGTGCTGGCCGCCGGTATGCAGCGTGAGCTGTCCGAAGAGCCGCCCATCTTTCTGCGTGTATGGCGATCGCAGGTTGCGCATGGCCAGCCCATCGTGTGCCCCCGCGTCTCCGAGACGTTGGACTGGGAGGGCGAACTGGCCGTCATCATCGGCAAAGCCGGGCGCGACATTCCGGAAGCGGAGGCTTTCGAGCATGTGGCTGGCTACGCCTGCTACAACGACGGCAGCGTGCGCGAGTGGCAGTTCCACGCCAAGCAGATCGCTTCGGGGAAAAACTTCGAATCCACCGGCGGCTTCGGTCCCTGGATGGTCACGGCCGACGAGATCGAGCCCAACGCGGAGCTCAAGCTCGAAGTGCGGCTCAACGGCACGGTGGTCCAGTCCAGCCACACCGGCCACATGATCTTCCCCATTGCGAAGCTCATCAGCTACGCCTCCACGATCTTCACCCTGGTGCCGGGCGACGTGATCGCCACTGGCACGCCAGCCGGTGTGGGCTGGAGCCGCAAGCCCCAGTGGTTCATGAAGCCCGGCGATGTATGCGAAGTCGAGATCGAACGCATCGGAACGCTGGTCAATCCCATCGTGGCCCAGGTCTGAGCGAGGCGAAGCGCGTGCAGGCAGTTCAGGTTCAGACGCCGGGCGGTCCCGATGCGCTGCAGCTGGTGGCTCTGCCGGAGCCCCAGGCTGGTGCGGGCGAAGTGCGCGTGCGCGCGCAGGCCATCGGCGTCGGGCGCCCCGACGCGCTGATCCGCAACGGCACCTACAAGTGGATGCCGCCCCTGCCCGCCATACCCGGCGCTGAACTGGCCGGCCTGGTGGATCAGGTGGGCCACGGGGTCACACAGTGGGCCGTGGGTGACCGTGTGCTGGTCAGCGCTCGCGATCTGGCGCAGCGCGGTGGTTGTTACATGCAGTCCATTGTTGTGCCCGAGGCCGCGCCGTACCGGCTGCCCGATGCCATTGCTTTCACCGATGCCGTCAGCCTGCCCAACCTGCAGCTGGCCCAGGCGCTGCTGCTGGGACTAAACGGGGGCCGTGCCGACGCGCGCAGCGTGCTCATCACCGGGGCATCCGGCGGTGTGGCCACCATGCTGGCCCAGCTGGCGCGGCACCACCAGATGTTGACGCTGGGCACGGCGCGCACGACCGACAAACGCGCCTTTGCCATGGCGAACGGATTTGACGCGGTGCTCGATCCGGCAGAGCCGAACCTGCCGCAGCGCGTGAAAGCCCTGACCGAAGGCGTGGGGGTGGATCTGGCGCTCGACCCCATCGGTGGGCAAACCCTCATCGACTGCCTGCACAGTCTGGCGCCCCTGGGCACGGCGGTCTCCTACAACATCGTTGCCGGCCCACCCGCAGAGGACGTGTTCGCCACCCTGCGCAGCCTGCTCGGACGCAGCCTCGCGGTGCGCTGCTTCTCCATGCACACCTTTGACGAAGACACCCAGCGACGGCGTGCGCTGATGCAGGGCGCGATCGACCTCATGGCCGCGGGCCATGTGAAAGCGCCCACGCCCACCTTGCTGCCGCTGGCCGAAGCAAGGCAAGCCCATGTCCTGCTGGACTCCGGAATGACCACTGGAAAGATCGTGCTGCAACCCTGACCTGATTCCTCAACCGCGGAACAAAGCCACGGCACGCACTGTGGCATCCGCTTCATCCACCACCCGCAAAGGAGACATTCCATGCAACGCAGACATTTGATGCAGGCCGGCGCCGCTCTGGCCGTCACGCCCTGGTTCCCGGTCCATGCCGAGACGTATCCGGAGCGCCCCATCAGGATGCTCCAGGGCTTCGCCCCGGGGGGCAACGCCGACAACATCGCCCGCGTCATCGGCATGGAGATCGGCAAAACCCTGGGCCAGCCGATCGTGGTGGAGTCGCAAAGCGGCGCCGGGGGCACCCTGGCCGCCGGCAGCGTGGCACGCGCCAAGCCCGACGGCTACACGCTGTTGCTGGCCACAGGCGGTCATGCGGTGGCGGGTGCGCTCTACAACACGCTGCCCTACCGAACCGTGCAGGACTTCGACGCCGTCTCCACCATCACCTTCTTTCCGTTCCTGGTGGTGACCACGGCCGAGTCCAAATACAAGAGCTTTTCCGATGTGCTGGCCGCCGCGCGTGCGGCACCAGGTTCTCTCGCGTACGGCACGGCGGGCATTGGCTCCACCCACCACCTGGCGGGCGAGCTGCTGGCCAAGATGGCCGGCGTGCAGATGCTGCACGTGCCCTACCGGGGCGACTCGGCATCGCTCACCGCGCTGCTGTCGGGTGACGTTCCCTTCATCATCGCCCCGCCCACGGCGGTGCTGTCGAACATCAAGGGGGGCAAGTTGCGCGCCCTGGCGGCCACCGGCCCCCAGCGCTGGCCTGGCCTGCCCGACGTGCCCACAGTGGCGGAGCAAGGTGTGGCGGGTTACGACGTGCGCTCGTGGGCAGGCGTGCTGGCGCCCGCCGGCCTTCCCAAGCCGGTGCTGGACCGCCTCAACGCCGAGATCAACAAGGCCTTGCTGCTGCCGGCCGTGAAAGCCCGCTTGGAAGAAATGGGTGGAGAAGCCCGGGGCAGCACACCCGAAGAGATGAAGACCATGGTGGCGAACGAAACCCAGCGCTGGTCGCAAGTGGTGGCAGACGCCAAGATCCCAAAACAATGAACGGCCACGCCCGCTTTGACGGCCCTTTCCCAACCAACTGCACACCATGTCCCTGATCGAAATCCGCAAGCGCAGTCTCACCGTCGAAACCATCTATCACGAGGGTGGGCCGCCGCCGGCCCAGCCGTTGAAGCTGGCGGCAGCTTGCGCGGTCATCCGCAACCCCTACGCCGGGCGCTACGAGCCCGACCTGATGCCCTTCATGGCAGAACTCCGCGGCCTCGGCACGCTCCTGGCCGAGGAGCTGGCGGACACGCTGGGGCGCGACCAGGTGGAGGTCTACAGCAAGGCCGCCATCGTGGGGGTGAACGGCGAACTTGAGCACGCAGCCGTGTGGCACGAGGCCGGGGGCTGGGCGATGCGCGCGGTGCTGAGCGAGCCCAAGGCCATCGTTCCCGCCTCCAAAGCAGTGGCTGCCACCGGCTACCGGTTGATGGTGCCTCTGCACTACATCCACGCTGCATATGTTCGCAGCCACTACAACAGCATGGAGATCGGCATCCAGGACGCGCCGCGTCCCGACGAAATCCTGTTTGCCCTCGTCATGGGGACCGGCGGACGCATCCACTCGCGCCTGGGTGGTCTGACCAAAGAGAAGGTGTCGGTGCACGATGGCCAGCGCTGACCGTGGATGACCCCGAAATCGCTGGAAAAAAAGCGTCGAACTGCGCCAGCTGAGTCCTGCGACGCGAATGCGCAGGAATATCGGGTGATGAGATCAACCCCAACTGTCCAAACTCTGGGGCCGCTTCACCTTCATCAAATTGAACCGCCACGGAATTGAGTTTCCCCGGCTTCGTGGAGTGGCCGATCTCGAAGGAGCTGCAGCCATTCGAGCATGCGCTTCCCCAGCGACCTGTGATCACCCTCCCTCCCGCTTCAGGCCTGTGTTGTGAAAGTCCGCAACCAGTCTTGAGCCGACCTCAAAACACCCCGGAACCACAGCCCCGCACAGAACACAGGCACCGGCGTGTCCCGCACGCCCCTCCGCCTGGGGCAGATGCCTGCGGCCGTTCTTCAGCCCGGCATCGCACGCAGTGCAGACAGATAGTCCGCGCCTCTGGCCTCGGCAAAGATATCCAGCGTCAGTGTGAAAGCCGCCTGCAGGACCAGGCCCACGCCGATGCCGGCGGCCACATCGTGGCGCTGCAGGAAGGCAATCATGCCCACACCCAAAATCAGCAGCAGCATCTCGACCGTCTTGTAGATCGAAAACTTGTTCATCACCGTCTGCATGCGGGTGGTTTCTTCGGCCTGGAGTGCTGCGGGGTTGGACACCAGCTGCGCGCTCAGGGTGGACAACTGGGTGTCGGTGCGCAGGTAGACCGATGCACCCACCGCCACCTGCAACAGCGCAATCGCCACCAGGGGCCAGGCCATGGATTTCAGGCGATGACCGTTCATGCAGAGCCAGGCGCTGAGGCCAATGGCCAGCAGGCCAACGGCCATGAATATCAGGCTCTCCTGCTTCTCTGCGCTGAAGTAGCTGCTCATGTGGTTGATCATGGTGCGCGCCTCAGGCAACAGGTCGTGTCAGGTTCTTGACCACCCGGGTGGCCAGGTTGCGAGGCGTGACGCGCATGCTTTGCGCCATGGCCCAGTTCACGAAGCCGGGGATGTACACCCTCTGCCCGCGCTGCATGGCACGGTAGCCCAGTGCTGCAACGGCTTCTGCGGTGGGCAGATTTTTGCCCTTGACCAGTGCCGACTGGCCCAGATCGGCCTTGTCCTGAAAGCCGGAGGCGGTCGGGCCCGGGCACAGCGCTGTCACGGTCACACCGGTGTCTTCCAGCTCGGACGCGATGGCCTCCGAAAAGCTCAGGACGAACGACTTGGTGGCGTAGTACACCGCCATGTAGGGGCCCGGCTGAAAGGCCGCGGTCGATGCCGTGTTCAATATCTTCCCGCGCGTGGCCAGCAGGTCGGGCATGAAGAGCTTGGTCAGCACGACAACCGTGTTCATGTTGAGCTGCATCATCGCCAGCTCGGAGGCCAACGCCGAGTCCTTGAACTCACCAAAGGCGCCGTACCCGGCGTTGTTGACCAGCGCACTCAGGACGATGCCGCGCGCCTTGATGTCGGCATGCAGTCGTGCTGCGCCATCGTTGGTTTCGAGGTCTGCACCGATGACGGTGACGACCACCTTGAAGCGCTGTTGCAACTCATCGGCCAGGGCCTGCATCCTGGCCACGCCGCGGGCGGCCAGCACAAGGTGGTAGCCGTCTTGCGCGAAGTGGTGGGCGAGCGCCTTGCCGATGCCTGACGAAGCGCCGGTGATGAGTGCTGTCTTGTGGTGTGCGGGGGATGTGGGCAAAGGGGTTCTCCAGTGGGCTGTTGTCGATGGAGGCATTGAGAACCCGGCACCAAGGTGCCATGTCAAATGTTTTTTGGCCTGGACCGAAGGCATTGAAATACCTTGACCTGGCACCTTGGTACCAGGTTCAGAATGGGCGCAAGCCTTGTGCGAAGACTTCTCGGCCACCCGACACCCACACCCCATGAAAACCGTCATCACCGTCAAGGCCTTCCAGGCCTTGCAGACCACCAGCGCCTTGTGCAAGGCGGCCAACGTGAGCCGGGGTCAATTGCGCCTGTACGAAGAGGACGGTTTGATCACGCCACACAGCCGAACCGAAGCCGGTTATCGGCAATACGGCACCGACACCCTGGACCGGCTCAAGGTCATCAAGAACCTGAAGGAACTCGGCTTCACACTGGCCGAAATTGCGCTGTTGCTGTCCGATCGCGATCAGGGCGCGCTTGACGAAACGGCCATTCAGCGCCTGGCCGCGCAAGCGCTGAAGAAGATCGACGAACGCATGGCCGCCCTGCAGGTCATTCGTGGGTATGTGGCGCCGGTGGCCGTGGGCGACATGAGCGTGCTGCAGGACGAAGACTGCAACTTCGTCTTTGAATTCATGACCGCCCTGTCTGCTGGAGAAACCCGGCGACGGGCCTGATACCGCGAGCGCTGCGGCGTCCAGGGCCGGCAACTCCTGCAGGCGGACCTGGAGCTGGCGGCCCGCAGCGACTCAGTTTTTCTTTGGGGTCGACTGGTCCTGCAGTTTTCTCAGGATGAAGAGCACGATCCATCCAAACACGGCACTCACCACGGCCGTCGCTTCCAGCCCCATGCCCGCCGCCACGCCCACGGCCGCAGTGAGCCAGATGCCTGCGGCGGTCGTGAGGCCTTTCACCGATTCGTCCTGCAACTTGATGATGGCGCCGGCCCCCAAAAATCCAATACCGGCAATGACGCCTTGCATCACCCTGGAGACATCTTCGATCCGCATGCCGGCTTGATGCGGAATCAGCATGAAGAGGGCCGCGCCCAGGGCCACCAGCATGTGTGTCCTCAGTCCAGCCGCAGCGCCCACCGACTCCCGCTCGTAGCCCAGCAGGGCACCGAGCAAGAGGGCCACAGAAAGTCGCAGGCAGATCCTCGTCACATCTTCAGCGTTGGCGAGGTCCGAGAACTCCAGTCGAACGGTTGTCCATATCTCATTCCACATCGTTGGTCCGTTTCATTGTTCACAGGGTGGGGGCCATTCTGGTCCAAGGCGCGCGCCTCAACCCATGACGCGATGGCGTGTGTTGCCGAACAGACCACAGCTTGCAGCGCAGACAGACTGCAAGGCACGCGTGACCTCTGGCACACGTTCCTTGCAGATACCCATCTGCGTCCCATTCACTCCATTCACAGGAGCACCCCCCATGAACTACCAAGAACGCGACTCCCTCGGAATCTATGCTGGCGCCAATGCCCTTGAAGGCGGCGCCCCTGACCACGATCGCGGCCCCGGCCCACACCTGATGGGCGCTGACACCTTGATGGGCAATGACGTCTTCAATGCACAGGATGAAGACCTCGGCGACATCAAGGAAATCATGCTCGACATGCGCACTGGCCGCGTGGCATACGCCGTGCTCTCGTTTGGTGGCTTCCTGGGCATGGGCGAAAAGCTGTTCGCTGTGCCCTGGGACGCATTGACCCTGGACACCGTCAACAAGCGCTTTGTGCTCGACGCCAGCAAAGACCGTCTGGAAAGCGCCCCCGGCTTTGACAAGGACGCCTGGCCCGACATGGCTGACGCGAGCTGGGAAAAGGGCATTCACGATTACTACGGCACCAAGCCTTACATCGACCCGCGCCTGAGCTGAAGTTGCATGGTGCCGCGCCGTCCTCCATGGTCGGCGTTGGCCACCCCTCACCCGCGCGAGTTCTGCTTGCGCGGGTTTTTTTGCGCGGGCTCCCTTGCGCTCACCAGCCATCTGGTGCGGAAATGACCGGTCGTATTCGACCTTCACCACCGGACAGCACTCGCACAGCCTCGGTCACGCCTTCGCGGCGCACGCCCATCATGTTGGAGGTCATCTCCTGGGTCATGAACTCCCACCATGCCCTCATTGCCGACCACGGCAATCCCGGCGGAGTCGCCGTTCTTCATCACGTGCAGCAGGGAATCAAGAAAGGGCATGCCTTCATCAGAGCTTGGGAGGCTCTGACATTTCCGTGGTTCGCCAGCCGAGATCCAAACTGTCCAATCCACGAAATCATGGACTTTGGCTACGGCCACCTTTGCTGGCCTGGCTTTTCATGTCGGAGCTCAAGGAGCGGGAAGAACTGGCGTGCATTCCGCACCCTTTTCGACTTTTGACGAGTGCGGTGCTGCGTCGATAGTCAAGGCTCTCTCTACTGCCAGGCCCCAATGACACAACAAGAAACGCGCCCAGGGTGGTTGGTGAGCATCCAGAACATTGGCCCTCGCCCAGCTGGCTCGACATGGCTCGCGCTCCGCACCCGTCATCACACGCCCGAGAACCCCCCGAGACGGGCGGTGCCGACACATCCCGGCTCATCGTGGGCGGCTTTGTTGATCCTGGCTCGGCTTTTCTCCATTTCCTCCCTTTTGGCCGCTGCTCCCGCCGTGTGGGCGCAGCAGCAGCCGAGCGCTGGCAGCGAGCTCTTGCAAATCCCACAAGCGCCCAGCTTGCCGCCCAGGGCGCCAGAAATCCGCATCGAGCAGGGCAAACAGGCTCCGTTGCCCCTGTCAGACCAGACCGGCGTGCGTGTCAACACCCTGCGCATTACCGGTGCCAAGGCGTTCCCGGAGGCCACGCTGCTCGAAGCCAGCGGCTTCAAGCCGCAAGGCGTGATGACATTGGCCGACATGCGCGGCCTGGCCGAGCGCGTGTCCGACTACTACCATGCGCAAGGCTATTTTCTGGCTCAGGCCTACCTGCCTGCGCAGGACATCAAGGATGGCCTGGTCACGCTCGCCGTGCTGGAAGGTCGCTACGGCGCGGTCACGATTCGCAACCAAACACGGCTCAAGGACAGCATCGCCCGGGGCTTGACCGAGCCAGCGCCCGACGACGCCGTCACCATTGCACCACTGGAACGCAGCTTGCTGCTGCTGAGCGACCTTTCTGGCGTGCAAGTGCAGTCCACCCTCACGCCGGGCGCCTCGGTGGGCAGCTCGGACCTGGTGCTTGACGTGGTGCCCGGGCCCCTGGTTTCCGGCAGCGTTGATGGCGACAACCACGGCAACCGCTACACCGGCCGCGGGCGCGTCGGCGGCTCGCTCAATTTGAACAACCCCTCGGGATACGGCGACGTGGCAAGCCTGCGCCTGCTGACCTCGGGCAAAGGCCTGAACTACGCCCGCGCCGCATACCAGGTGCAGGTCGAGCGCGCAAAAGTCGGCGTGGCCTATGCCCACCTCGACTACAGGCTCGGCAAGGAATTCGACAGCCTGCAGGCCCACGGAGCGGCCAGCATCGCCAGCGTCTACAGCAGCTACCCGCTGCTGCGTTCGCGCCAGTCCAACCTGTCCGTGCAGCTGGCCTTTGACAGCAAAAGCCTGCACGACCAGGTGAACGCCACCAACATCAGCCAGAAGAAAGTGGTTCAGGTGCTCATGCTGAGCCTCCAGGGCGACCACCGCGACAGCTTTGCCGGTCCGGCAGTCAACACCTACAGCGTCACGGGAACGGCTGGCAACGTTGACCTGCGGGACACGGTGGCCCAGGTGGCTGATGCCTCCACCGCCAGAACCCAGGGCTCGTACGGCAAGCTGGGCTTCAACCTGGCCCGGCTGCAAGGCGCCGGCGCTTCGACCCAGTTCTACGCAGCAGCCAGCGGGCAGCTGGCCTCCAGGAATCTGGACGTCTCTGAAAAGATGCAACTGGGCGGGGCCAATGCCGTGCGCGCCTACCCGGAGGGCGAAAGTTATGCCGACCGCGGTTTTGTGCTCACGCTGGAAGCGCGGTACACATGGCCTCAGACGAACAGCGTGGCGGGGCAAGTTCATCTGGTCGGGTTCATCGACAGCGGCGCTGTGACGTTCAGCCGCAACCCCTGGGCTACCGGCGCCAACACACGCAAGCTCAGCGGCGCCGGCGTCGGCCTGAACTGGTCGGTCGGCGACTCGTTTTTCGTCAAGGCCTTTTACGCGCACAAGCTGGGGTTCGAGCCTGCCACCTCGGCGCCGGACGCCAGCGGCCGGTTCTGGGTGCAGGGTGTGAAGTACTTCTGAACAAGCTGCTCTGCGACTGACAACGCCAACGAAACAAAGGGCCATTGACATGAACCACATCCACCGCTCCGTCTGGAACAGCAGCACCGCCACCTGCGTGGCCACAGCCGAAACCTCAAAAAGCAGCGGCAACAAGGTGTCGTCCAACACGGGTGCATTGCAGGCGGGTCGCTGGGCGCTCAAGGCCCTGGCGGCCTCGCTCTGGCTGGCCTATGCGGCGGGCGCTTCCGCGCTTCCGCAAGGCGGCGAGGTCACGGCCGGCAGCGCCAGCGTGACGGCCACACCCGGCAAGTTGACGATCGTGCAAGGCAGCCCGAGTGCGGTACTGAACTGGCAAAGCTTCAGCATCGGCGCCGGCGAGGCCGTGCAGTTCGTGCAGCCCGGTGCCAGTTCGGTAGCACTCAACCGCGTGGTCGGCACAGATCCGTCCACCATCCTGGGCAGCCTGTCGTCCAACGGCAAGGTATTCCTGGTCAACCCCAACGGCATCCTGTTCGGCAGGGGCGCTTCGGTCAACGTGGGTGGCCTGGTGGCCTCCACGCTCAACATCACCGACAGCGACTTCATGGCCGGGCGCTACAAGTTCTCCGGCAGCAGCACCCAGGCGGTGAGCAATCAGGGCACGCTCAACGCACCGGGTGGCTCTGTCGCCCTGCTGGGCGCCCACGTGAGCAATGAAGGCGTGATTGCCGCGCGCATGGGCTCGGTGTCACTGGTCGGCGGCCAGGCCATCACGCTCGACGTGGCCGGTGACGGCCTGCTCAACATCACCATTGACCAGGGGGCGGTGAATGCGCTGGTCAGCAACGGCGGACTGATCCAGGCCGACGGCGGCCAGGTGCTGATGACAGCCCAGGCCGCTGGTCATCTGCTGAAGACGGTGGTCAACAACACCGGTGTCATCCAGGCGCAAACCCTGGTCAACCACAACGGCAGCATCAAATTGTTGGGGGACATGCAGAGCGGCACGGTCAACGCGGCGGGCACGCTGGACGCCAGTGCGCCGGCCGGTGGCCATGGTGGCTTCATCGAGACCTCGGCCGCGCAAGTGAAACTCGACGGCGCGCTCAGGGTCACGACGGCGGCGTCTGCAAATGGTTTGACCGGCAACTGGCTGATCGATCCGACCAACTACACCATCGCTGCCACCGGAGGCGATCAGACAGGCGCGTTCTACACCAACGCCCTGCAGACCAGCAACGTGAGCATCGCGACCGTCGCCACCGGCGCCGGACTCGGCGACATCAACGTCAACGACACGATTGCCTGGTCGGCCAACAAGCTGACCCTCACCGCACACAACAACATCAACATCAACCAGCCGCTGCGCGGCTCCGGCACGGCCAGCCTGGCGCTGGAATATGGCCAGGGCGCTGTTGCATCGGGCAATACCGCCACGTACAACGTGAAGGCCGCCATCGACCTGCCTTCGGGCCAGAACTTCAGCACAAGGCTCGGCAGCGACACCGCCGTGCCGACGGTCTACACCGTGATCAACAGTCTGGGCGACCCGACCAGCACCAGCGGAACCGACCTGCAAGGGATGTCCGGCGATCTGGCCGGCCACTACGTACTCGGCAGCAACATCGATGCGAGCTCGACCGCAGGATGGAACTCGGGCGCGGGCTTCACGCCCATTGGTGAAGACAGCTTGCCGTTTGCCGGCGTCTTCGATGGTCTGGGCCACACCGTGTCCGACCTGACCCTGCGCCTTGTCCTTGGTGCCAGCTCGGTCAAGGTTTCCGGATTGTTCGGATCAACCACCTCCAACGCCCGGATCCGCAACGTGGGATTGGTGAACGTCAGGTCGTTCACATCGGGTTGGAACAATGAAGGCCGGGTGGGAGCGCTGGTCGGTATCAACCGGGGCGCCATCCACAACACTTACGCCACGGGCACCCTGGTGGGAAACACCTATCTGGGTGGCCTGGTTGGCCTGAACCAAAACACGGGGACGATCAACAACAGCTACTTTTCGGGCTCGGTGACCGCGGGCAACCGCCTGGGCGGTTTGGTCGGCGTCAATGAGGGGAGCATTTCGAACGCCTACAGCACCGGGAGCGTCAGAAGCTCCGCAGGCCAAGACCTGATCGGCGGTCTGGTCGGGCACAACAACGGCGGCACCATCCGCACGAGCTATGCATCCGCCAACGTGTCCAATGCCGATCCCAATTCCATGGGTAGCCTGGTCGGACACAACGGTGGCTCGGTCAGCAACAGCCACTGGAACGTCGACGTCAGCCCAATCCCCGGGATCGCCGGGGGCACGGCGACCGGGGCCACCGGGTTGACTTCTTCCCAGATGAAGCAACAGGCCAACTTCGTCGGATGGGACTTTGCCGACACCTGGCTCAGCCAGGCGGGGCTGGTCGATCCGCTGCTTCGCGCCTTCATGGCGCCGCTGACCGTGAAGGCCAATGACGCCACCATGACCTACGACGGCATGGCGTATGACGGCGCAGGCGGTGTCAGCTACACCAGCCAACCCAACGCCAGTCTGCTGGGGAGCGTGACCTTTGGCGGTGTCTCCCAGAACCCTTTGCACGCCGGCAGCTACACCTTGACCCCAGGCGGGCTTTACTCTGCCCAACACGGCTACATCGTCACCTATGCCAGCGGTACGCTCACAGTCAACCGCGCAAGCGTCAACCTGAGTGGGGAGCGCGTCTTTGACGCAACGACCCGCTTCACTGCGTCCAGTTTTGGCTCCAACGGTTCGATCGGTACCGGGGTCGGGACAGAAACATTGATCCTGAATGGCACCGGCACGGTCGCGAGCGCAAACGCGGGCGTTCAAGTGCTGAACCTGGGCACGCTCGCGCTGGCCGATGGCAGCGGCCTGGCCTCGAACTACACGTTCACGGGCGGCACGCACACCGGACGGATATCTGCCCCCGAAGGCGAGCTCACGCTGGCCAACGGCGCCAGCAGATTGGGCATGGCGATCATGAGCGGCGGCGATATTGCGCGCATTCAAAATCCGGTGGCCAGTGAGATTTCGCTGAGCGCATACGGAGAGTCTGACGGCGAAAACAAGGGCGTCAACGTCGTCCCATCGGTCTTGGGCAACACAGCCGAACTGAACCTCACCGTGGTTGGAGCAGGCATCAAGTCACCGCCGGGTGTGCTTGCAAACAACGGGGAAGACCCGGAAATCCGATGACCGCTCCCGGTCAGCAGTCGCCGTCCGTGTCCGTGGTTCCCTCGCGCGCGGAACGCTCTAAGCTATCGCATGCTGGATGCTCTGATACAAGCTTGGCCCACTGTGTTTGCGGTCATGCATGCCGCCGCAGCGGCCGCCGTCACTGTTGATGCGGTGCTGCGCAAGCGCCACGTCAGCGCCGTGATCGGTTGGGTCGGACTTGCCTGGCTGGCGCCGGGCATCGGCTCGCTTCTCTATCTGGTGTTCGGCATCAACCGGATTCAGCGCAACACCGTCGCACTCGACCTGCGCGCGGCTTGGGGAAACGACAAGCACCCCATCCCGGCCGAAGCCAGCTCAATCGCTGCACAAGCCCTTTTGCAGGCCGATGTGGGTCTCGCCGGCCTGGAACAGCTTTGCGATCGCCTGACCGGCAAGCCGCTGCTGGCTGGCAACCACATCGATGCGCTGGAGGATGGCGATGCTGCCTATCCGGCCATGCTCGCTGCCATTTCAGGTGCTCAGCGGTCGATCACGCTGGCCACCTATATCTTTGACAACGACGCAGCAGGTCAAGCCTTTCTGCTGGCCTTGCGGGGCGCTCGCGAACGCGGCGTCGAGGTGCGCGTGCTGCTCGACGGACTGGGCCTGCGCTACAGCCGGCCGGACATGCTGCGTGCCCTGCGTCGCGCAGGAATCACCGCGGCGGCGTTCTCGCCGACGCGCAACCCCTTGCGCACGCGCTATGCCAACCTGCGCAACCACCGCAAGATCATGGTGGTCGACGGCACCTTTGGCTTCACCGGTGGGATGAACATCCGCGTGGGCCACTGGCTGGCCCGCCGACCAGCGAGCCCGGTGCGGTGCCTGCACTTCGGTGTGCGGGGGCCGGTGGTGGCCGATCTGCAGCGCACCTTTGCTGTGGACTGGGCCTATGCCTGCGGCGAGCACCTGCTCGGCGAGGTGTGGTTTCCGGCTCTGGATGCGTGCGGACCAGTTGCTGCCCGGGGTGTTGCAGACGGTCCCGACGCCGACATCGACAACCTTCCCCTAGTGCTGTTGGGGGCACTGGCCGTGGCACGGACGCGCGTTCGCATCGTGACCCCCTACTTTCTGCCCGACGAGACCTTGCTGGCGGCGCTGAAGGTCACAGCCCTGCGTGGCGTAGCCGTGGACATCGTGCTGCCGGAACGCAGCAACCTGCGTGTGATGGACTGGGCGACGCGTCCGCAACTGACTGAGCTCCTGGCCAGCGGGTGCCGCATCCACCTGAGCCCTCCACCTTTCGATCACACCAAGCTGTTGCTGGTCGACGAGCACTGGTCACTGATCGGCTCGACCAACTGGGATGCGCGAAGCCTGCGTTTGAACTTCGAATACAACCTCGTTTGTATCAACGAGGAACTTGCGCAGACGCTGAACAGCCTCGTTGGTGCCCGAGTTGGAAGTGCACGCCGCCTGGGGATGGCAGAACTCCGGAATCTTTCCATGCTGGTCCGCCTTCGAAACGGAATCGCCAGGCTGATGTCACCCTATCTCTGACCAATGATCGGCGGCGTGCTGGAATCCGCCAGACCGTGTTTCCATCAGCGTTCGGCTGACCGTGAAGCCTCCTGCAAGGCAAAAGGCGTCATCATCCAGACATGCAAGTCGCCATCTTCAGCACCCGCCCCTACGACCGCGAATTCCTCACCCGCGCCAATGCCGCCGGCCGCCACACGTTTGTCTTTCATGAAGCCCGACTCGACGCGGGCACGGCCGCAGCCGCCCAGGGCGCGCAAGCGGTCTGTGCCTTCGTCAATGACCGGCTGAATGCCGAGACGCTGCAGCGCCTGCATGGCCTGGGTGTGCGCCTGGTCGCCCTGCGCAGCGCCGGCTTCAACCATGTGGACCTGCCTGCCGCTGCGGCACTGGGCATGGCGGTCGGCCGCGTGCCCGAGTACTCTCCCCACGCCGTGGCTGAGCACACCGTGGCCCTGGTGCTGACGCTCAACCGCAAGATCCACCGCGCCTACAACCGGGTGCGCGAAGGCAACTTCGCGCTGGAGGGCCTGCTGGGTTTCGACCTGCACGGTCGCACCGTCGGCGTCATCGGAACCGGCAAGATCGGAGCCTGTTTTGCCCGCATCATGGCCGGCTTTGGTTGCCGGGTGCTGGCCTTCGCGCCCAGCGTCAACCCGGAACTCACGGCGCTGGGGGCGCACTACGTCCCGCTGCCCGAGTTGCTGGCCCAAAGTGACATCGTGAGCCTGCATTGCCCGTTGACGCCTCAAACCCACCACCTGATTGACGACCATGCGCTGGCCACCATGAAGCGCGGTGTGATGCTGATCAACACCAGCCGCGGAGCCGTGGTCGATGCCCGGGCAGCGGTCGCAGCCTTGAAGAGCGGGCAACTCGGCAGCTTGGGCCTGGACGTGTACGAGGAAGAGGCCGACCTGTTTTTTCGCGACCTCTCGAACACGGTGCTGCACGACGACGTGTTTGCCCGGCTGCTGACTTTCCCCAACGTCATCGTGACCGGCCACCAGGGCTTCTTCACCGAGCAGGCGCTCACAGGCATCGCCGAAACCACCCTGGCCAACCTCGATCTTTTCGAAGCCGAGGGCCGACCGCTGCACCCGGTCTCGGTCGAGCGGATCGTCTGAGGGGCGGCGCAAGTGCAAGGCCTGGGCTGGGCCGCCACGTTGGCGGCAACACCGATCTTTGCGATCCTGGGGCTGATGCTGGGGCTGCACTGGTCCGCTGCGCGGGCCGGCGCTGCGGCGCTGGCGCTGGCCGCCTTGCTGGCTGTGGTGGTGTTCGACTTCGGCGCGCCGGGTGCCGCGCCGCTGAGGTCATTTGCCGGCGTGGTTGCCGAGGGCGGTTTTCTCACGCTGACCATCCTGTGGATCCTGTGGCCAGCACTGGCGCTGCACCGCCTGCAGCAAACCCGTGGTGCCATCGACACGCTGCGCAACAGCCTCACACGGTTGACCGGGTCAACAGCATTGCAGGCCTTGCTGGTGGGCTGGCTGATGGCCTTGTTCTTCGAAGGTGCGGCCGGCTTCGGTACGCCCGTGGCGCTGGCCGCGCCGCTGCTGGTGGGTCTGGGTTTTGCACCTGTTCCGGCGGTGGCGCTGGCCCTGCTCGGCCATGCGGTGGGGGTCTCGTTTGGCGCGCTGGGCACGCCGGTGCTGGCGCAGGTGGCCCTGACCGGGCTGGACGGCGTGCAGATCGCGTGGCGCACCGCCCTGCTGCACACGCTGCTGGGTGGCGTGATGATGGTGTTCTTCGTGCGCACACTGGCCGCCAGCGGGCACCGGCCCGGCTGGCGTTGGGCGGCACTGGCAGCGGCCGGCTTTCTGTTGCCTGGCATGGCGCTGGCAGCGTTGCTGGGGCCGGAACTGGCCACGTTGGGTGGAGCCCTGATTGGTGGGGCACTGTTCATTGCCGTGCTGCGCCGTCAGGCGGTGGCGCGCCTTGTGCCGTCGGGTGGCGGTGAGCCATTGGGCGCAGCAAGCGGCATGGCTCAGGCGCTTGCGCCCTACGGCGTGCTGGTGGTCGGGGTCGTGGCGCTGGCCGTGGCCAGGCTGTGGGCGCCGGTGGACGACGCCTTGTCCGGGGTGCAGGTCGCCTGGCAAGGCTTCGGTGGCTTTGGTGGGCGCATGCAGCCACTCACGCACCCTGGCACTCTGCTGCTGGTGTCGCTGCTGATCGGGGCGAGGCTGCAGCGAGTGCCTCTGCGTGATGTGGGTGGCGCGCTGGCCCACTCGGCCAGGCAACTGGTGCCGGTCACGCTGGCTTTGCTGGCCATGCTGGTGCTGTCCCGGCTGATGCTGCACGCCGGTTTCATTGGAACCCTGGAGCAGGCAGCGGTGCAGTTGGTCGGGCCGGCGTGGCCGTGGGTGGCTCCCGCCGTTGGTGCCCTGGGCAGCTTCGTCACCGGGTCGGCCACAGCGTCCAATGTGTTGTTCACCTCGCTGCAGGTGCAGACGGCGCAGGCCCTGGCGCTGCCGGTAACGGCCATCGTGGCGGCCCAGGGTTTTGGTGCTGCGGTGGGCAACATCGTGTGCCCGCACAACATCGTCGCTGGAGCCGCCACGGTGGGTCTGGCTGGCCGCGAAAGCGAGATCCTGCGGCGCATGCTGCTGCCCTGCGCGATCTACCTCGCCCTGGGCGGGGCCGTGCTCAGTGGTTTGTTG
>LNFM01005544.1_pt1 | contig 21713 bp, 16 predicted proteins | sample 596031 | NCBI WGS metagenome assembly LNFM01 (sample SAMN04254537, study PRJNA301005) | activated carbon metagenome | isolation source: dual media filters at the Ann Arbor, Michigan drinking water treatment plant | place: USA: Ann Arbor
TGAAAACGATATAGAAAAAGCTTCTAAAATTATGTGGAGTTTTTTCTATATACTGGATCCGAAAAGTTTTTATCACGACAAAATGACCGAGGAAGAAAGAGAGTTGAGATGTAAGAAAAATTATTTTGATATAGATTTTTCAGACTATATTGAAATGAAAGAATTTTATAAAGGAACAATCCTTCTTGACGAAGATCAGGTAAACTATAATACCCTAAAAAAGAAAATGGATTTTTTGATGATGACATCAAATGGAAAATACGACACGTTAATTGCGTCCCAAGACAAAGAGCAGTTGAACATTTATCGACAAAGAGTTTTTAATGATAGCGACGGATACAAGACTATTCGTGTTGCCGGTAAAAAACAAGCTGGCATGTTGGCATCCAGAGTAATACAGAAGTAATGTTTAAAAAACCTCCATTCATAAAGCTTTTTGATTTTGAACTCAACAATATTGAAGAGTTTGTTCATACGCCATTTTTGGAGATAAATCCAATACTTGAAGAAAAAAGATATTTTAATTACTGGGAAGATCATTTGTATAAAATAATGAACGGCATGTGGGGCCGGGATTATGATAAAAAAAAGGATGTTGGGGGATATAGGTACCAAACCGGAGATCATTATCACTATACGAGATTTTTCCACATGCGTATGGAAACAGAAGGTTCTTCTTCTGATCTTGAAAGACCTATACTTCGGGATTTTGACTGGTGGGCACATTATAACTTCATTATTGCGGATGGATTATCGGGGTTTAAAGATGACAAGGTACATACGTGTCATAGATTTGCAAGAGACTATCAATCGTTTAAAGATATTCGGGAAGACGAAAAAATACTACTTGATCGATATGCAGACGACATACTTGATAAATATGGAAAGTTCAAGAAATATATAGATCCGCACGAATATCTTCACATGACTCACCGGGAGCCGCTTGGTGACCCACTGATGCAAAATGAAAAAGAAAACGTAATTTGGTTTGCTTCGAGAAGGATGGGAAAAACATATATTTCTCTTAATAGAATGCAAAGAGGTTTTGTTACAAATGGTGCTAAGACCATAGAGCAATATTACTCTAAATCAACAAAATTTACGGGAATTCTGGGATCATATGGAGATAAATATACGGCAGAACACCTTACCAAATTTTTTGACAGTTATAATAAATTGGCAGAAATTGGTTCATATACAAAAGAAGGATTAAATATTCAAGGAGCTTTTTGGGTCCCATGGACAGGATCAAAAGCGCTGAGTGCTTATATTACAAACTTAAATAAAGAGGAAGGAGGAAAAACAGATGTTTTTTGGGGTTCTCAAATGCATCGTTTTTCTTTCGAGAATAACAATTCCGCCGGTGTTGGGGTTGCCTCTGATTTTATGCTTGCAGACGAGATAGGTCTTTGGGATGATGTTGAAGGTGTAAACTCTGAAATGATTCCGACGCAAAAAAGAGATACCGTTCGATTTGGAAATACTTTTTATACCGGTACGGGGGGTAATGTTACAAAAGCATTGAAAACTAAAAAAGTGTACATGAATCCACGGCTTATAAACGCCATGGTTTTTAAAGACTATTGTAATCCAGCAAACGTTAATGGTTGCGGAATGTTTGCACCAGTTCAATATACAAGGAATATTTATCGAGATGAAAACGGAAATATTAATTTAGAAAAATCCTATCGGGACGAATGTAGAACACGAGAAGAAAAGTTTAAGCAAGGGATGTCTGCGTATATCAAACACATATCAGCATATTGCATGGTATATAATGATATTTTTATGCAAAGTTCCTCTGGAGTTCTTCCAGTTGACCGCTCTGCAGAAGCATTGGAGAAGTTTACTTCACTGAAATTAAGAGAGAGACCACAGGTTTATAGTATTGGAAAAATAAAGAGACCGGTTGAAAATGAAAAAAATGTTTCGTTTGTAAAAGATGATAAAGTAAATCCAATTTGTAATTATGATGATCTTGCAAAAGCAGATGATTATCAAAAATCAGGAATTGTAATTATTTATGAACCGCCTGATGAAACAGGAAACTCAAAATATCTGACTACTTTTGACGACGTAAAAGACCCAACAGGTACTTCAATGTGTATTGCTGCTACATGGAAAGTATCCGGAGTTTCAGGAGTCAGATTTAATTTGGTGGCAGAATCTATTTTCCGGAGGATAAGAAAAGAAGATAATAGCGATATCGCAATAAATATGTCCTTATATTATAAAAGTAAATTTTGCCCGGAAACCAACATACCATACGCCAGGTCAAGAGTAATAGAGCTTGGAATGTATGATATTTTAGAGCCTTCTCCTAAAATGGCTATTTCCCAACTTTTAAATCAGTCTTCAAAGTATGAAGAAGGATTTTATAAGAGTCCCACAATGAACGAAGATGTTCCCACGATATGCGCCGAAATTCTGATGACTTGCGTAGAGGAAATTGATCAGGAAGATGGAACTAAAAAAGAAGTGTGGATGGTAGACGAAATACCATCTGAATTTTTACATAACGATATAATATACTGGAGTTTGGAAGGAAACTTTGACTTTATGGACAACTTGTTTATATTTTCAATGTGTGTGAAAGAATATAAAATCAGAAGGTATTTTGAAAAACCAAGAGAAGGAAATGACACCTTTAAAAAGGTGCAAGAGGCCATAAGAGAAGATGTGAATATAACAAATGCCATAGATGATTTATTTTCTTATTAAAAACGGATTTTCAATATGTTACGAAAAAATAATTATTTTTGCCAAAGTTAAAAAAATGAAATGGGTAGAAATGCCATAGTATTGCCACTTAATGACGATCAGGACACTTTTTCAGGAGGTCTTTATAAATTTGTTTATTCCAAAAAAGAAAAGGAAGCAAAGAAGTTTAAAATCGTTAAACATTTTGCCGATGCGGTAAGAAGTAACGAGAATGATCCTAAAATGAAGGAAAAGTGGTTGGAGAACATGAATATCCATATGGGTAGGTGGGACAATACTACTTCAAACAATAAAATAACTATAACTCTTCCAGACAAAAAAGTATTAAATTTCGGACGGGACAAAACCAGGAATCACCCGTATCTAGATATTATAACTCAATCGATTGCTACTGATTTTAATTCAAGACCAACTCATATAAAAATTACTGATACTTCTAAGTATGCTATGAAACTTAGAAAACAGAATATGCAGCAAATTGTAAAAGAAAAGCTGAATGAAATTTTTGTAAAGCCTGAACTTGAAAAAGCAACCATGGCCGTAGATTCAAAATATGGCGATCCATTGTCATTACCTGAAGAGGCGCTGATGCAAAGAAATGATGAAATAAACAAAATGGTTCTGGCTAGCTTATCAGAGGATGTAAAAAAAATGCTTGATAACCAAGAACTTCCTTCTGAAAAATTACAAAAAAAACTTTTTGATATTTGCCAGGAAAGAAACGACATGAAAATGAAGTTTGAAATGGCTACAGATTATATGATAACAACCTCAATGGTTGTTTTTAGGCAAGATTTTGGATTTGGCGAGGTTTATTTTCATCCGGTATCTCCATTGGATTTTACATTTCAGTTATCATATGACTCTGTTATGTTCGAAGATGGACTTCATGCAAACGCAAGAAGATTTCTATCACCAATGGAGATTATTCAAGAGGCGTATCATGTTTTTAAAAATAAAGAATGGAAGGATATTGAACAAATGTTCACGACAATACCTTCTTCAAATTTCATGGATGCAGATATTATTTACCAGCGTACAGGAAGGCCGGTAGACATGAGTCATTCATTTCAAATACCAATAGTTGATGGAGGTATAGATTTGGCGGCTCAGGAATTCAGAGATTTTAGAATTGACTCTCGGGATGGATTGATATGGGTTAATAGTTTGGCCAACAAATTGAATGAGGCTTACATGAATCGCCGGCAGGGAATTATTGTTGATCATCCGGCATGGAGATGGACAGCAAAAGCCAAAATGGTTACCAGAGTTATAAATGGAAGAAAAGCTCAATTTATAAGAGGTGAAGACTATGAGATGGATCCTGTAAATGGAGATATAGATGTTTATGATACGGTAATACCCCAAACGTATAAAGCAAAAGTTTTTGGAGATAGGATATACACCGAAATGGAGCCGGTAAAATGTCAGTATCTGGACCCGTTCGATATGTCAAAACCGAAGCTTAATTTTTACGGATCTCAATTCATGGTTATGGACGGGGACGTTAAGAATTTGACAATCTTGGATCCGGCCAAAATATACCAAAAAAGATATTCTGAGGCGCACGAAGCAATAGGGGATGCCATTTCAGCAGATTTAGGTACCGTACTTTTTGTAAACAGAAAAACATTTGAAAGCCAGGGAGGTCCGGAAGGATTCTTTGACATGCTTTATAAATTGAAAACAGTTGTAACGGAAGATGCCGCTTTTCCTGGTCAGCAAGGAAATGGTCAAGGAAATGTTTTTGTTCAGAATTTCACTTCGTCCGGAAAGATTAATGACTACATATCATTGGCGCAATATTACCAATCTCTCATGGTTAAAATACTTCGATATACAGAAGCTAAGTTGGGAGGATCTGGTCAATATGAAAATACGGCCAACATACAGGCTTCTTTGGCGGCTCCAGACCGGCAAATGGGAAGGATGCACAGCATTATGCTCAAAATAAAAAACAATGTAAACGAGGCAATGGCCAAGGCTGCATTGATTGCGTATGAAAATAATGAGGAATTGCTTGCCAATTATTTGGATGAAGAACTTTATATACATTTTAGGGAAAATTATGATGAAATTCTTGGGACAAAATTTAAAGTAGAAACCACTTCTTCTCTTGAAGAATTTGATAATTTACGTCAATACAAATCCCTTTTGGTCAATTACATGGCTACGGGCGGTGATCTACATAATCTTCCTGAAGCATTAGAGGCAAAAGATATGGCTATGGCCAAAGAACTTGGTAAAGCAACAGCACTTAGAAAAGAGCGTCAAGACATGGAAGCTAGACGACATGAAAAAGAGTTGGCAGAACTTAACTCCAGGACCATGGAGAATATTGAGAAACAGCGTCAAGATCGCGAAGATGCAAGGTTCGGTTTGAAAATTGACGCAGGTAGAGAAACAGCATACTTATACTCTATGGCTCAGGCAAATGCAGCTGACGTTAATGGAAATAATGTGTCTGATTCCATTGAAAGAGATAGGGTTAAATCTCAGTACCAAAAAGAAATGCATGATGATGAGATGAAGCTAAGACAAAAAGAATTGGACATAAAAGAAAAGGCAATTACAGTAAAAAATCAAAAAAAATAAAAAAGTTAAAAAGTTTTTTTCATAAATTAAAAAAATAAACATTATGTTTGACACTGAAAACGAACAAGAAGGGATTTTAGACGATATCCTTCTTTACGAAGAGGACCAGGATGTTTTAGAAACACCGGTCGAATATACTAAAAAAGCAGAAGATGAAGGCGGATCAGTTGCTGCAACGGCAACAGCTGAACCTGAAAAGAAGGTAGAGACAAAACAAACAGAAGATCCTGCAGAAAGTAAATCAGAAATAAAAAATGATATTGCTCCACAGGTTAAATTTATTCTGGATAGTGTTGTTCAGTCTTTCAAAGAGTCAGGTATTGAAATATCATTAGACGAAAATGATTCGCCTCAATTGTTGGCTGAAAAGCTGACAAAATCAATTGTTTCAAAAGAAGTGGAAAACCCGGAGTCTGAATTATTCCAAACAGTCAAAAAGCATATTTTTGATGAAAACGGAATAGATGATCGGGTTTTGGCGATGGCAACAGGAATACCGTTTGGGATTCCGAGAGATAAGTATCTGGAACTTTATGATATTCAGGAATTTGCAAGTTCTGAAATTCAAATGAGTGACAAGGATGCTTTAACAGCATTGTTTGCTACTTATCATACAATCAAAAACATATCTGAAGAGGATATGGAAGATTATGTTAAAGCCGACCTGCAGAATGCCACGCCAGATTTAATTGAAAAACGAAAGAGTGCTCTTATTTCTCATGTAGATTCTGAATTTAAAAAAATAAATAAAACTGTCGAGGACAGAAGAGAAATTCAGCGATCAGAAGAAAGTAAGAGAAATGAGCTTGTAAATTCTTTTATCAAAAAAGGAGAGGTTGCCGGACACACATTTTCAAAAGAGCAATTTGATTCGTTTTTTTCTGCTATAAATGACAAAACAGAAGAAATTGAATTGCCGGACGGTAGCAAAAGAAAAGTAAATCCTTTTGATAAGAAAAAGTACGAGTTCCGAAAAAACAATTACGAGAAGGCTCTTTTAGAAGACATGCTTTTTTTCTTTGACGGAGAAAATAAAGGCGCCGCAAAAACAAAAGAGGCTGAATCTAAAAAAACGACAGGAACATTTGCTAAACTTTTAGAAAAAGATCTTAAAGATTATGGCATTGATCCAAAAGAAGTAAATTATAAAAAAGAATCAGATCCGGATTCCATCGACTGGGAAGACGATCTTTAATACTTTATTTACATAAATAATTTTTAAAAAGAAAAGATAATGAGTGGAAGCACAGGATTTAAAGCTCCCGGGCAAATTGAAGGCTGGAAAGTCAAGGAACTAAACAAAAATCACAATGTAGTGATCGGTGAAATGCTTACTTCGCAGAGCATTTACACTATTTTTCCAAAATTGAAAACCGATTATAAGATCAATGAGGTCTTGGATAAGGTTTCAACAATGAGACCAAACATTTTGGGGCAAAAGTCCGAAATGTTCACTTTCTTTAATCAACGTATTCAGCGAATTAATACAAATAAGGCGTTGAATGTGATGGTCCAGGTGGAGTTGCCTCCACAGGAAAACTTTATTGAAGTTAAGAAGGTTCATGTTGCCGGAGGTGTCGAAACAGTTGGTGGTCAGAATCAGCCATGGACAATGACAGTTTCTACCAACCTGTCGCCAAACAATATGTACCAGTTAATGGATTTTCCGGATATACAGTTCAAACCTATTGATAACGGTATTAATGAGGGTACACTCGGCTACAAACACGAGTTTAAGGTTATTGGAAACTACAATGACTTTATCAAACTGAAAAGGCTTAAACCAGGATCAAGATTTTTGAATATTGGTTCTCCGAGAGGAGAGGCTGCTAAAGAAAGAGGTATGGTCAATATGACTCTTTCGGGGGCTGCTTATGTATGTTACAAATATCCATTTACAAAAATGGGTTTTCACACATTTATTACTGACGAAGCATGGAGGCTAGGTACTCACTTTGGAGTTGTTCAAGGGGACTACGAAAAAGATCCACAGAATTATAAGATAAATTTTTCGTTTAGTGAATTTGACATGAAATTCAAAAACGAAACTGAAACGGTCTATGACAGATACCTTACTACTGGAAAGGGATTCCCTCCAGGAGAAGGATATTCGGTAGATAACTATACGCATTTGATGCATAATCTTGGTCCTACATGGATGGACTTTTTCCGGGCTGCGAACAAGGAATTCTATTATGTTTCTAATTTCAATATTGAGTATATACTCGACAGAATCAGAAGACAGATTCAAAAAATGAACATTGACGACAGATCGGGAATGGTCGTCGACGTATTGACCGGAGATGGAGGATGGACGCTTTTAAGGCCAGAGCTTGATAGACTTGACAAACAAGGCGTTATAGATCCTGAATGGATATATGGACAAACTCCTGCTCTGGATAAAAACAGAAAAGGTGTAATCTTGAATAAAAAACAAGTTAAGGGGTTATATCTTGATGACTATGGTACAGTTATATTCCATAATAATGACATCCTTAATAAAGGATTGCTTTCAGGACAAAGGGATGTAAGAAAAGGATTTAAGTTGTCTTCTTATTGGTTTATTATCATGATTAGCCATAATAATGATAGACAAAATCCAGTAAATAAAGCAATCCAGCTTTATGAGAATAAAGATATGGAGCAATTTACTCCTTTGGTTGGTGATTTTACTCCTACGGGCCCAATTGGTAAGACGACAATAAAATACAATTCTGCAGGAGATATAGGACGAATGTATAAGATTATTAATGACTTAGAAAAGGCAATATACGTACCAAATATTCAGGGTATGCATATATTGTATTCTGATCTAGTCATTAATGACTAATTTTTAAACAAAATAGCGATAAAAAAATAAGATGAAGTATTTAATTAAACCAAACACAAGTTCTTTGAATTCCGCTTTCAGGAATGCGGAAATAATACGTCATGACAAGGAAAGGGGGGAAGTCCCAGAAGGACTTCATATTGATCGTATGATGCCTGATACCGGTACTACAATAGTAGTTATGAAAGATCAAAACGGAAAACCAATGATCAATATTTCCGAGGAAGATCTTTTAAAAGCGGTAAGAGCATTTTCTCTTACTTATAGAGACAAAGATGAGACCGTTAGAATCGAAACCGCTTCTCTTTTGTACGGTAATGAGCGATTTTGGAATCATCCGGAATTAAGGTTGGAAATTCCAAACATTGGTATGGAATTGGAATGCCTCGGATTTGATGAGACACCAATCAATAATTTCTGGTTTTCAGTTCTTGAAAGGAATAAATTTTTCTTTATTGAAGACGGAGAGCACGAACGTCCAGAAAGTATGTCAAGTGTTCTTTTTATAGTAACTCCTGCTTATTTGGGTACCGGAAAGAATGTCATGACATCACTGAAAGAGTCTGGAGGCAATCTGACTTCTACTTATGAAGTTGCAGCAGCAGTTTTAAACATGGAGCGTGATACCAAAAAATATCTTTTGGATTGTGCCCAGGTTAAATATGAAGAGTCTTTTTCAGACAGAGATTTGGACAAATTGATTATCGAATGTTTAGAAAAATCTGATCAGTTCAGTGTTTTTGGACAGAGATTTGATAATTTCTTTGTAGAGGTTTCAAAATACAATCCGGGACAAGTTGATGCATTAAAAGTAGTGCAGTCAATGATAAAGCGAAAATTGATTACAAAAATAGGAGATCATTTTTATTATGAAAATGAGATTCTTGGTTACAATGTAAGAGAGGTTGTTGCTCATCTTAACAAGCCGGTCAATTCTGCTTTGCTAAAGAAAATTGTCAAAGCTTCAAAAGTAGCTGAAACAGTTTAATGGATGTCAAAAGTTTAATATTTCTTTTTGACAAGGACCTTAGAAATGTTGATGATAAAAAATTCAAAGACATGTTGGTTCCGGAAAAAATCGCAGTATTAAACCGAGCAATAGATGTTTTTTATAACAAAATATTTCAAAACAGGGATAAAGATCCTTTGTTTAACCAATGGCTAAGACCTTTTTTTGTTGACGGCCAGGAATTGAAATTTATAGAAGAAAAGGAAGTATATACACTTTATTCGTATCCTGAAAATTTCCAAACGATAACAAGTGTATATGTGAAAGTTTCTAAAGGCGATTGTAAGGCGCAATTTGACGCAAATCCCATAATGAAACAAGGTGCAAATACTGCGCTAAATTCATTTTTCTGGGAGCCGTCATTTGAGTTTGAACAAACTTTTAGGACCTTTGATCAGAACGGATTAGCAATTTATCATAAGAGTCATTTTAAAATTGACGAAGCTATTGCGAATTACATTCGAAGGCCAAAAGAAGTTCATGCCGGAAAGCTGGCCACCCAAGGATTTTATGTTTATCATGATGGAAGAACGATAAATTTTAATAGTGATTTGGAGTTTGGCGAAGGAGCATATCCTTATATAATTGACATCGCAGTAATACTCGCAACAGATAATCCTTCAGACTTGAATTTGAAGGTAAATAAAATGTTAAATATTAAAAATTCATAATAAATAATAATGAATACAACAAGAAGAAGTTTTTTTAGAATGGTTGCAACAACTAACAACCAGACGCTTTATACCAGGAACTTGCCTGTTTTCGATGAAGATGGAGAGCCATTAGCAAAGGTAGGACAACCGGTTCTATTCGACCCAAGACTGAATCTATCCTTAGACGAAACGGATTTACCTAATTACGAAACATTTGAATTGGGTGTTGTTATCATGAACAACAGAGGTGACAAAAAAATGATCACCGTAGACGGTACCGACTGGAATATGTGCCGGGACTCATTTACGGTGTCTCACACACTTCCTGAATGTGCCTGCCCGCAAAAGGCAGACTTCTATTTCCGTTGCGTCAGTCCATATAAAGGATATTCAATCAACGTAAGATATCGTTCACCGCTTACCAAAGCACAGTACGGAGGAGACGGCGATGGTATTGATTGGCAGTTTAACTGGGCCAAAGGTCATAAATCTTGGGATTGTAGTACTTGTGACGAACCCACAATTTCAGCATGGGAAGTTGCTTGTGGCTTAAAAAAAGAGGTTAATACCTCTAACGAAGTAAAATACTTGGAGCAAGTAGGCAAGGTAAACACCGGCGAACAGGTGTTTATGCCAATCAAGGCCAACGCATTACCTTATGGAAAGCCATGGTTAAAGATCTGTTTGTCACCGGGCAACACCAGTTGTAACACTTGCAATATTTTGGGAGGACTTAAAACATTGACGGTTGTAAATGTAGAAGGAGAGGGACCAGAAGCAGTAACGACTACCCATGACATTGATCTTCAAAGATTCAACAATAATGGTATTACTGATACTAAAATTATGCTCAAAAAGGTTTACAAGTATCTTGAAAAAGAACTTGACAAAATTAACGTAGGAGTACATGTATCCGGTGGTAACGGAAACTGTTGCGACTATGAAATTGAGCTTGGTGGATGTGCTACATCTGCAACACTTACTTCGGTTATCAATGGATCAGATACTACAGTTGCTTTTACAGCACATAATCCATGGAGTCAAGCAGAAGACAATACGTCATTCAAATGGACCCACGGAAAGAAATGCCAGCCATGTAATGCAGAAGGTGAGACTTATTATCCTGAAGCAGTTATTCGATTTTATCCGGAAAACATAACCACGCCATGTGGATGTTACGATCTTCCTGGTAACAATATGGTTTTCACTGATTTTTATAATCAAATTGTGGAAGTCCATGGTATTGAAGGATTTGATCCTGATAAGACCGGCTTCCATATTGCTCAGGAACAAAAATATCCTGTAAACTCTGGATATCATTTCTTGAATAAAGTATATGAACAATCTTTGGGTTATAGAGGAGCCCAGATTTTCCAAGGAGGAGGATTTTATGGAGAATTTCCAGAGCAACCATTCAACCATCAGTTGTATGAGGCTATGTGGAACATAAAATGTGCTACCGATTATTGTAACTTAAACATTATTGCCAGAAAGCAGAGCGAAGGTATGCCATATCAGAACTCACAGCAGAGTTTTATGGAATCTGAATCATTGTTGCTGATCCCAAAAACGGATATTGCTACTTATGACTCAATCAGGCCAATATTTGACTATATCGCTTCTTTGGGAAGGTGCAATAAGTTGACCGGTGGATGTTTTGTATTGCCAACAGCAATTGCAATTACTCAGGGAGCAACAGCTTCAGTTGCAGATGGAGCAACACTTCAACTTGGATTGACTCCTACTCCTGTTGGCGCATCAGAAGCAGGTACTTGGACAAGTGCAACTCCATCTGTTGCCACTGTAAGTTCATCAGGATTGGTTACCGGTATTTCTGCGGGAACTGCGGTAATTACCTTTACGCCATCCTATGGAACGGCAACTCCGGATACTATTACTATTACAGTAACGCCATAATAAATTGGGCGGCTAAAAACCGCCCTTTTTTTTAATATAAAATAAAGTGAAATGTTGTTAGCTTTTTTTAAAAACATTTATGCAGAAATAACCGGTGGAAACAATGAAGTTTCTAAAGCGATAGATTCTCCTTTTAAAGCAAAATGGAAATCTTGCCAAAAGTGCTTTTCTTATGAATGTGAATGTGACTATGGTGTTGCTTTGCCGGTAGCAGATGACAGTACGAAAAGAATTTTGTATGTTGTCAATAACCAATTGTTTTTTGGTACTATGGAGAACTTGAAAACGGTAAGAGCCGGAGGCGCAAACGGAGGTACAAGACTTGACGTATAATGCCAAAGTTCTGTGTCAAAAAATTGAATGTTGATTTTCGTAAAATATCAGACGATGTTTACTCTGTAAGGGATTTGTCTGAATACGATTTTAACGACATTCAAGATGTTTTGACATCGGCTATTGAAATAAAAATAAAAACTCCTGGTGACGAGGAGTTTTCTTTGTTAATGCCTGGAGGTGGCGCAACACAATTCTCTTTAAAAAATAAGAAGTTGTTTGCGATGGAGGACGGGCAATATTGTGTAACTACAGAAAGCTGTGGTGGTATTGTTAAAAAACTTGTGGGGTATTATCCAAATATTAAAGAAAAGATAGATGGATTGATTTTAACCACAAAAGACAAGCAGTACATAAAGTTGATTTTTGAGCAGTATAAAATAATGCAAGTACTTGATGAATACGATAACAAAAAAGATGCCGGACGCATTTACCAAGATATTACAGATATGCTTGAAAAATGCATGGCCGGACAACACTGTTATCGGTGATCCGGTAAGTTGTCATGCCTGTAAAAAGTGTGATTGTAAAAGCAAGTGCTCGTGTTATGATAATAGTTGCCGGTGTAGACAAAAATGTGGGTGTGGCAAAAAAGACTGTTATTACCCTTTGCTTGAAGAAGTGAAGGAAGATATTGATAGGATTAAAAATTATATTTACAATCAGGGAGTAGCATATGCACAATACCTGGATTATGATTATAAGAAAGTTTGTTTTGGAGATAAAATAAGCGATTTGTATATGTACCTGAATGTTTTTCAGGGGCTGTACGATTCTATTTATTTTGAGTCAAAAGGGTATAAGAAGTGTTTGTATTATTGCCCGGAAGATTATTTTAAAGCCAGATCAGAAGTCAATAAAATCATAGGAATTGTAAAGATTGAATATGCTGATCACTTTAAAGACGAATCAGGAATTGATAAGTTTTTGGCCGCGAATCCAAATATGGTTTCTTTTGATCGGTGGAAAAAACATCTTTATAATTTCCAGACCCAGTATGAGATAAAAGTAACTCGATTGGATTCCAACGAAAAATGCCTGAAAGTTTCTTATGAAGCTTTGAAGGCGGAACCAAAAGATTGTAAAGTTTTATTTTCTGCTTTAAAGAAAGTAGAAAAATGCAATGTTTCTGCAGAGGTTAAAATTGATGAATCAAAATGCAGCTTGTCATACAATGCTCTTGTAAAGCAGCACGATTGCAAAATATCATATGACGTTTATCGATCGGTTATGAAGTGCGGTTTTGATGCGGCGGCAATAAAAACGGTTTATCGTTGTGGTGGAAATTTTGAAGTAAAAGGAACCGAAAATAAATGCTACGTTTCCTTCGGGAGTTCTCCTTCCGTTGAATGTAGCCCAAATAATATAAAAACAATAATAAAAGCTCTCGAATGCGCAGATATACGTTAACAGTAACAGATGTATTAAATTGGAACGGAATAAAATGTCCCGCCAATAAAATAGATATTCAATTTGAGCAACCGGGTTGCGCAGACATTGTTTGTAACCCATTAGCGAATTCTATTGTTGTTGAAATTCCGGACGGATGTACTGAAACATGTTTTTACGGTGTTGCTACTTGTACCGAAGATTGTGACGGATGTGGAACAAGGAGAATTGAAATTTGTGTTTGTGACACAAATGTTGATTGCGGTCCATGTTCAAAATGTATTACTGAAAAAAATGTTTGTATAACTACGTGTGCGCCTCCGTTAATTTGCTCTGAAGAGTGTGGTGGATGTGCCGAATGTGACAGCGAAAATCCTTGTTCTGGAGGTAAAATTTGTTCTGGATGTAAGTGTACTTGTCCGCCAAACGCTCCGTATCAAAATGAAAATGGTCAGTGTATTAATTGCGCTGTTGACGGCCATTGCCCTCCATGTCACAAATGTACACCGGAAGGCTGTAAACCAGTAAATTGTCCTGGAAGTGTTTGTGATCCAACTATCAATGAGTGTGTTGAATGTTTGTCACGAACTGATTGTAAAAAAGACAATGAATGTTGTGAAGGTAAAAAATGTGTTTGCTGTCCAGGATTTCATAGAGACATAAACGGAGATTGTGTTCCTGATGGATGTAAAAATGACGGCGATTGCGGCGATTGCGAAACTTGTGATATACCAACAGGAAAATGTAAACCATTGGTTTGTCCTCCAAATCAGGTTTGTGTGCCAGGAAGAGGTTGTTTGCCTATTTGCGACTGCGAAAATCCTTTGTGCGACAATCAATCCCCATGTATTCGATTAAATGAAACGACATGCTATTGCTCTGGATGTTCAGGTGACTGTTCAGACGGAAAACCATGTGGCCCTGGTTGCTATTGTGACAAATCAGACATGAAATGTAAGCCAAACCCGTGTAAAGGAGGATGTGCGAACGGGACCGATTGTGGCCCTGGATGCGGATGTAATAAAGAAACACTTCAATGTGAGCCGTGTGCTTCTGTCCTTTGCGGACAACCATGCGACAACCTTCTGGGATGTGGATGTCCAAATGGAGCCACATGTTCTGATCTTGTTGATTGTGGTCAAGAGTGTACCAATGGAAATACGTGTCCTCCGGGATGTGGATGTTATAAAGGAAAGTGTGTTCGATGTGAAAACTTTACTTGTGCGGATTGTGCTAATGTTGATGGATGTCAATGTTCGGATGGAGAGCATTGCGTTTCTGACAACAACCGTGGATGTGATGACAATGCCGTTATCGTTAAAAACGACCAGAATTGCAGCATAACAGCATATTTCGACATTAAGAGTACATGTAGCTGTCATGTCATTACTACCGGAGTAGGACATATAAGGTTTACAAATACTTCGAATGCACTGGGTACCTCTTTGTACGTAGGCTTTAAGAAAGGAATTGCAAACAATCGGGTTGGTTTTGACTCATTGCCTTTCCTTGACATTATGCCGGAATCCGGTGTGATAAAAGTTGTTTCTTATGCAGTTTATCGTGATGCCGGTAGAGTAAAAGCTGACGAGAAAAATGTCAATGTAAATTTGGATGCCATTGAGGTAAACAATGTAAAACTTGGCAATTTTACAGTTAATAATGATGTTTTGGTTTCGTATGAAATCGAAGTATTTTTGAGCTCAAAACTTAAATTTGCGAACGATTGTGAGTATGATACAAAGCGTATAGCAAGAATTACCGGATTGGCGGATCAGTCAAGTCCTTCAGTAAGTGGATTTTTTACAGATCAGATTACTTCTGAATCTAAAAGAAGGCCATTGATCTCTTGGTCAAGAACACAACCGTCTGGCGGCTATGGAGCACCTTTCAGAAGGGCTTATATTGGAAAAGGAACCGACGGACGATATTTCGATACTCTTTTTGGTCCTGCAGATTTTGACCCGGCATTTGATAACTGGCCTTTGCAAACGCCACAAGGAAATTTATATACCGGTTTTGGTTATAAAGCGACTGCAGATTGTGCGTGTGAAGATGCAAGCATAAATGATGTCACTTTCTGTAATTTGGATAAATTCCAATATACCTTGAATGAGGTTAATTGTAAGAAGACATTGATTTTGAACGGAAACTTTACCGTTTGTCCTATCAATGATCCTATTTTTAACATGCCTACGTCTTCTATGGCTACATTTGAATTGTATTTGAATGGAAACCTTGAATATACATGGCAAGGAAACTTGTTGAGCGGTTTTACAACCACTATTGACGAGACAATCACAGAGGTGAAAATTGTTCAAAAGGCCGGAACGAGAATTATATGTGAGCGAAAATATGCTCACACTAATGACTTGGTGTCACCGGTGATCAATGTAGATTGTGATTCAAGTCCAGAAAACATCAGAGTGACTGTAAATCAAATACAGGGGGGAGTTCAAATAAATAAAGTAGACTTTGGTCTTAAAACTATCAGTGGAAATACTTTTCCGGGAAGTTTAGACGGGTATGTTATAAATGGAGTTTTTACAAGTCCTGTTTCTAAAGATGTTCAGAAGTCATTAGTTGGTGAAAATACTTTGATTGTTAGAGTTCAATACACTAACGGATGTTCTAAAATAATTGAACTTCCAAAGTGTAACGCACAAGTTACCGTTACTTTTAATCCAGACAACATATCATATGCTAACTGTACGCCTGCGGGAGCCAATCCAAATATTACGGTTATGGCATTTGGATTTAATTCAAATGTACAATATTCATTGAATAATGGTCCGCTGCAAGTGTCAAATGTGTTTACAAATGTTCCAGTAGGTGTTCATTCTGTAAGGGTTTTTGATGGGGTGTCTGAAAAATTTGCAACCATTGAGGTGTTTCCGGCAGTAGTTCCGAATGTATATTTTACAATTCCGCAGATTTGTGTAAATCAATCTACGAAGCTTGTTATCGAAGCCCCTAATGGAACCCAATTTTTGATTACAACTCCTACGAACACAATTAATGCAACTGTTCTGGGAAGCAAGTATGAGTTGCTGATTAATTATGCTCCAAATGTAGCTGGAAACTATACTGTTTCTTTGGTAGGAAGTGGCACTCAGGTTTGTAATGGATTCCAAAAAACAGTTGCTTTGACAGTAGGGGGGCAATCCCTTAATCCAACTATTGAGATAATGCCAGGAAGTTATTGTGTAGGAGCTGCAATTCCGTTTAGAATTTTAAATGGAAACGGAGCAACATTTACGGTGACTTCTAACGGCACAGGAACAATAACTCCAACTGTATTGTCCGGAAATGCATATAACGGTACTTTTACTCCTAATGCTACAAATGGTCAGATTCAAATAACTGGTCTTGCGTCAGGAAGTGAATGCAATACTACAACAACGCCGGTTTTACCTGTTTTGGTTAGTGCTTCGCCAGTAATACTTAATGTTACAAGCATTTGCGAAACGAACAATAGTCATACAATTACAGTGACTACATCCGATGCAACGTCTGTTTTGATAGGAGGGGTAGCGGCTTTAAATATAGGTACAGGACTTTGGCAAAGACCGGGGGCTACCGGATTATCCGGAAGTATTCCGATTGTTGCTCAAAACGCAAATTGTGTTACAACTGAAAGCCATGAGCTTCCAAATTGTACTTGTCCGACAGGAACTCTTTTAATTGAGGCGGGAGATAATATCTGCGGATCTGGACAGATAGTTTGGGATTATTCTGTTTTTCATAATCAAAATCCAAATTCATCATGGAATTATGTTTGGCAATCTTCTTATGCTAACGTATGGACTTCATGGGGAAATCCAATTGCATTTGACCCTTTAAATCCTCCTCAACAAGTGGTTTATTTTTTAGCAGGAGATTCATATACTTTAAGGCTTTTGATGACCAATACCGTGAATGGATGCGTTTATTATTCTAATGAAATAACTAGAAATGCATATGTTGGCTCATTATATGTAAACCTTAGTATGTCTCCAAGTCCTGTATCGGTAGGTCAGATAGTTACTTTTTCAGCGCAACCAGGATTTGCTTCTTATCAGTGGAAAATTAATGGTATTAATGTTGGCACAAGTCAAAATACGTATAGTTACATACCTACTGTTGTAGGAAGTGTTACTGTTCGAGTAGATGTTGTGGATGTAAATGGATGCATTTCTTATGGGCAAGAAAACTTTACGATAGGGGGTAATTGTCCGGACATACCAGTTACTTATGAACCACAATCAATTTGCGCTTCATCTTTACAGTTTTTGGTTACCAATAATGTAGGGGTATTGAATTATTCTTATACAGGAACCGGAGATAATTCAACTGTCGTAAGTGGATCGGGAGTTGTGCCGGGTTCTAATATTATTACCGTTCCAATAACAACTTTGGACCCAGGAGAGACATTGGCGATGGTCACCTTTACTTTTACTTACACGCAAGGTGCTAATCCTCTTTGTACAGTAGTTAAAGAAGTTTCAATAAATTACGAGAATTGTGCCAATGACTTGGTAGTAGATTTATCTGGAATGACCGTAGGCGCAGGACAGTTCTTGTTTTTAACCGACGGAAGATTTTATCCATGTGGACAGCCAAACGATAATCATATTCCATTCTGGAGTAATTCCGGAAACAACTTGGGTATTACTACTCTTGCTACAAATGGAACTCAGGAGTATATGTTGGACAACAATACTACATGTACTGACCAACAGGTGGTTGACAGTGAGTTTGGAGATACCAGAACACTAGTTGCAAGTATTGGAGCTTTGGCTACAGAAATGCAAGCTAAGATTCAAAATAAAGTAGGTTTTGAACATGTTACGGTTACCGGATCAGGAACAACTCTTACTTTCCAGAATGTACTTTGTAGAGTAGCGTCTAGAGTAGTTGTTATTGCTTACAGAGGAACAATGAATGGTACTTGTGACGGAACAATAGGAAGAACCGATTTACAGTTATCATCAACTTGTTCTTGTTAAAAAAAAATAAAAAGATAAACAATGAGTCCTAACGTATATGGATATGGTTGTGGATGCGGATCTCCACAAGTTTATACACCTCCGACGCCTCCGAATTGTGACAACTGCATAGTTGCTCCTACGATTCGTTGGGGATGTGATGTGGGCCCGATTCCGGGCGGTACAATGTCGTTCAACATTGTGGACGAAACGAACATTAAGTTACCGGATGGGCATACATACACATTTGAATTGTACGACTTTGATACGAAAGGGATTAATTCAGCTACGGTTTCCACGTCCGGTGCGGTGCAAGTAAACTTTCATAAAGTATTTGTGCTAAGGAGGGAGTATCGGTTACGGTACAAAATCCGTCAAGTAAATGGAAAGGTTTCAAAAACAGGGGAAATATTTTTCTGTATGAGAAGCCGTTGTGGAACTTGTACCGGTAATTGTGACGAATTGACAGCAGACTGTATTACCATGCCTCCGTTTACCGTTGAGGCTGAATGCGGAGAGACAGTAATTGTAAACATTCCGAATTGGAATGCCACAAATGTTATTTTCCAAAATCAGCCAATTTGTGTTTCTTCTCTTACTTTCAATCCAGGAACAAAGAATTTGACGGTTGTTGTTGATTCCGGCGCGCCGGGATGTAATATTGGTCAAAATATTCCAATAACTGTTCTTGGAAGCCGCGGTAGCGTTACAGCACAGACAATATTGAATTTTAAAATAACAGACAAGTCAGTTGGAGTTATTTGCGGTCCAGGCGAAATTGCCAATAAGTGTACAGGTATTTGCGAAACAGTTCCGATCGATTTACAGGTGTCGGACAATATTGATTTACAATTAGGTTAAAAAATAATAAATGATTCCAGTAATAAGTCCAAATCCAAGCACGATAACAGTTCCAACCCAAAAGGTAATCTGGAGAGTAGTTGCCAGAAACAATGGGGAGGCAGGTGTATTGTCCGGTGTTAAAGTACAGCTCACTTTTAGCAGTACCGTTGTGATTCATCGCGTGTCATCATCTGACAATGCTTTTGCTATTGCGCAAGGCGATACTTCTGCGCAGGGAACATTTTTCAATACATCTACCAAATTGTGGACAGTAGGTTCTTTGGGAGTTGGTGAGGCGAATAAAAAGGTTTTGTTTGTTGAAACATCTTTGCCTTCAGATGCTAATTTGGCGTCAGTGTTACCTTTGACGTTGACTCAGGTAATATCTGCTACCGGAATTACTGATTCGCAATTGGGTAATAATACAAGGGTTGATACATTGGTGTCTCCATTTGTAGATATTCCATGTGCTCCGATAGCTGTTGGTCAAGACGGGGAATGTTTGTGCAGTGTAGCAACGAATGATTTGCCGTGCAATTACGGTGTTACTAAGTGGGAAATAATTCCAGGAACGTATGTTAATGTAGATCCGGACAGATTGCATTTTGATATAAATACAGGGTATCATTCTCCTTATGCGCTTATTGATCCTACCGTAGACGGAAGTTTTCAGTATTTTATGAAGTGTTATGATGAAAACGGTATTTTGATTGGCGGTAGTTCTGTTCCGACGACGCAGACCATTCGGGCGCTGTTTGCAATTTCAGGATTGGACTTAGGTTTACAGGTTGATGCAGATGAACAGACCTTAAACCTTCTGAAAGGTTCGACGATATTGGCTTCCGTTGACATATGTGATATCGTTAACACATGCAGTGCTTTGGACGAAAATGATTTGCAAGATTAAAAAAACAATATAATGATTCAAATATTAAGAAGGGCCGCATCTGCGGTTGTCAATGCGGCGGCAAATAAAATTATTATATTTTTCGACCAAGACAACAAGGTCAAAACAAAGGATCAAAACGGAAATGTAAAAACATTTGTGGTTGAAGATTCTGGTGGTGTAAGTTCTGCAAAACCATACTTATTGTATATGGCTATGGCTACCCAGACAGGTACAAGTGCGCCAGTAGTCACGGTATTAAAGAATGAATTGGGGGGTAATATTTCTTATGCATATACAAGCGTAGGTACTTTTACAGCGACGGCTACGGGCCTTTTAAATCCAACAACTGCAATACAAATAGGTTCTGGTCATAATCCTGTAAACAGTAGTGACGTCCCTAGTATTGGCCATAAAGGACAGACAAACGACGGTTTTATTATTACTACCGGAGATGCATTGAATCAGGGATTGACTAATGGAATATTAGATAAAACATTGATAATAATATATAAATTTCAGTAATGTTAAAAAGAACATATATTTCAAGATATAATCAGTCAGGTGCATTAGTTCCAACTGCGGAAGTATTTAAAAATACAATAGGAAGTGGTGTTTGGTCAAGACCAAGCATAGGTTTGTATGAATTTACGTCTATTGGGGCATTTGGCGCAGGAACTACAACGCTTCCTATAAACTATACAGTAATGAATAGTGACGGAACAGTTGTTCACCTTATTGGGCAAACTATTTCAGATAACGTTTATCAAATATCTTGCGTAGATTCTTCTTCTACTGAAATTGATTTACATGCCATCATAACTCTTAAAATAGAACAATTCGTTGATTAATTATGGAAAGAGTATTAAAGGTATCGGACTTTTCAAAAAAAGACTCATTCGTATCTGGAGGAGTATTTAGGCTTAAAAACGGTTCTTTCGTTATTGATAGTTCGTCCGTTGACTTTAATGCTTCTTCTCCGCTTTTGGGATGGACACCGCCATCAAATCCTAAACTTGACGCTACTCTTAATGTTATTTTTCAAAAAGGAGTTGCTTATTTTAGGTACAACGGAACGGATTGGTCTCTTGTAAAATATGATAGGGATTATTTTGTTCCTATTGAGATAAAGATTGATGAAGAGTATGTTGTTCCCGAAAACACGCAAGTTCTATATCACCAACAGATAGACGTAAATGGATTACTTACTGTAGATGGTATGCTCATTTATGTTGGTGATGGAGACATGAACGAAAATTGTTGGTGGGGAAATATTTTCTATGATTATTCAGGCACAGGAGACATTTTGCTTTATACTGAAAACCAACAAATAGGAGACGTTATTACCTGGCAATTTTTAGACTCAGGAAATTGGGTCGACGTAGAGACGGAAGTAACCTCATATGCATGGCCGGAAGGACCAGGCCTTTATCGGGTTAGGCAGGAAAGAACAGGGTATTGTACAAAGTATTCAAATATTGTAAAAGCATACAACTTATAAAAATGGCAGACAGAGTAATAAAGACGAAAGATTTATCCAAAAAAGATATTCAAGTTTCAGGAGGATTGA
>LNFM01018920.1_pt1 | contig 21713 bp, 19 predicted proteins | sample 596031 | NCBI WGS metagenome assembly LNFM01 (sample SAMN04254537, study PRJNA301005) | activated carbon metagenome | isolation source: dual media filters at the Ann Arbor, Michigan drinking water treatment plant | place: USA: Ann Arbor
ATGGATGTAAACCACGATGAAGAAGAACGACGCGCCGTTGGAGTGCACGTAGCGCAGCAGCCAGCCGTAATTCACGTCGCGCATGATGTGCTCGACCGACGCGAAGGCCATGGACGTGTGCGGCGTGTAGTGCATGGCCAGGATGATGCCGGTGATGATCTGCACACCCAGCATGAGGCCGGCGAGCGAGCCGAAGCTCCACCAGTAATTCAGGTTCTTGGGCGTCGGATAGGTGACCAGCGCGCCGTGCAGCACGCTGAACAGCGGCAGCTGCCGGTCGAACCACTTGACGAAGCCGTTCTTCGGCTCGAAGGGGCGAGTTGAGTGCATTGCTTTCCCCCTTTAGCCGATGCGAACGCGGGTATCGTCCAGGAACGTATACGCCGGCACTTCGAGATTTCTCGGCGCCGGGCCTTTGCGAATGCGTCCCGAAGTGTCGTAGTCCGAACCGTGGCACGGGCAGAACCAGCCACCGAATTCGCCCTGCTCGCCGAGCGGAATGCAGCCCAGATGGGTGCAGACTCCGACCATGACCAGCCAGGCTTCGTGGCCGGGCTTGGTACGCTCCGCGTCGGTCTGGGGATCCGGCAGTTCCGCTATGTCCACCGCCTTCGCCTTGGCGACCTCGTCCTCGGTCCGGTGGCGGATGAAAACCGGCTTGCCGCGCCACTTGACGCGGATGCTCTGGCCGACCTGGACCTTGGAGATGTCGACCTCGATGGTCGACAGGGCCAGCACATCGGCCGAAGGATTGAGGTTGTCGATCAGTGGCCAGACGGCGGCGGCGGCGCCGACGACGCCGAAGCCTCCGGCGGCGACGAACAGGAAATCCCTGCGCTTGACGCCATCGCCGTGGTGATCGCTCTTTGAATCAGTCGTGGACATTCAGACCCACCCGTTCCGCTTCTTCTTGTGAATGTGGGGCATCCCGCCCCTGATGTGGCAGGCGTGTTTTGGCACCATCAACGGCAATTGTCCAGACAGGAAGCTTGCAAATCTGAGGCCCCGCGGACGCCGATACGGCGGCTTGACGCAGGCCGGCGATCCGCCCAACGTCGGCGGCATGCGGCTCGCCCTCTATCAACCCGACATCGCCCCCAACGTCGGCACGCTGCTGCGCCTTGCCGCCTGCCTGGGCGTGCCGGCGGACATCATCCAGCCATGCGGATTTCCGTTCGGTTCGCGGGCGCTGCGCCGCTCGGGGATGGATTACCTCGAGCATGCCGACTATACCGCCCATGCGAGCTGGGAGTCGTTCCTGGACGCAGGGCCGGGCCGTCTGGTGCTGCTGACCACGCGGGCCGATACGGCCTATACGGCGTTCAGCTTCGCGCCCGGCGACGTGCTGCTGCTGGGCCGGGAGTCGGCGGGCGTCCCCGGGGACGTCCATCGGCGGGCCGATGCGAGGGTGTCCATTCCGATGGCGCCCGGCATGCGTTCGATCAATGTGGCGGTGGCGGCGGGCATGGTATTGGGAGAGGCGTTGCGCCAAACCGGCGGTTTTCCGGCAGGCGGCTTTCCGGAAGCGGGGAAGAACCGATGACTTACGTTGCAGACGACCACAAGGTGCGAGCCCGCATGTGGTTCCACAGCCTGCGCGACCGCATCTGCTCGGCCTTCGAGATGATCGAGGACGAGCTGCGCGGCCCGCTGCGCGATCGGCGCGCCGGGCGCTTCGAGCGCACCGAATGGATCCGCCCCGAGGGCGGTGGCGGCGTGATGGCCATTATGAAGGGACGGGTGTTCGAGAAGGTCGGCGTCAACGTCTCGACCGTCGAGGGCACGTTCTCGCCGGAATTCGCCAAGACCATGCCTGGCGCCGACGAGGACCCGCGCTTCTGGGCGAGCGGCATCTCGCTGGTCGCCCACATGCAGTCGCCGCTGGTGCCGGCGGTGCACATGAACACCCGCCACATCGTCACCACCCGCGGCTGGTTCGGCGGCGGCGCCGACCTGACGCCCATGGTTCCCGACGACGAGGACACCGACCAGTTCCACGGCGCGCTGAAAGCGGCGTGCGACGGGCACGATCCCGACTACTACCCCAAGTTTAAGGCGTGGTGCGACGAGTACTTCTTCCTGAAGCACCGCAACGAGCCGCGCGGCGTCGGGGGCATCTTCTACGATTCGCTCGACACCGGCGACTGGGAGGCGGACTTCGCATTCACCCAGGACGTTGGCCGCGCGTTCCTCGACGTCTATCCGCAGATCGTCCGCCGCCACATGAATGACGAATGGACCGACGCCCAGCGCGAGCACCAGCTCGTCCGTCGCGGCCGCTACGTGGAGTTCAACCTGATCTACGACCGCGGCACCACCTTCGGCCTGAAGACCGGCGGCAACGTGGACGCCATCCTGATGTCGCTGCCGCCCGAGGTGAAGTGGCCCTGACCTAGGCCGCCCTTATGGCCGCGATATAGGCGCGCCAGGTATCGTCCATCCGGTATTTGGGGTTTGACTCCCAGATTCGCGTCACCAGCGCGTCGGCCTGCGCCGTGCTCCAGCCCAGATGCCTGATGGCATAGGAAGAAAAGAACGCCGTTACCCGGTAATTGGCGGCGCAGTGCACCAGCACCTTCCTGTCGCCGATCTGTTCCATGGCCGCGCAGAAGGCGGCGAACTGTTCTGGCTTCGGGTCGGTCCAGACCACCGGAATGTGGTGGTACTCCAGGCCCAGTTCGGCGAGGACACGTTCCTCGTCCGGCAATGCGAAATTGTCCGTATCGCCGGGCGCCAGGTTGATGACCACCCGGTAGCCTTCCTCGCGGGCCGCCTCGAACTGCTCTTTCGTGGGCTGTCCGCCAGTGCCGATGCGGTCGCTGATGGCGATGAAATTGAAGATGTCCGTGGTGGCCATGGAACTCCCCTTCTCCGTCCCGGGCTAGTCGATATCCTGGAGGCGCGCCAGCAGCTCGGCCTTGCCAGCCTCGAAGCCCTCTTCCACCCACTGCCGCTCCAGCGTGCGCAGCAGGGCGCCGACCCGTTCGCCGGCCGGAACGCCTCGGCGCAGCAGATCGGCGCCCTTGAGCGGGAACGTGGGCACGGACCATCTTTCGGCCAACGCGACCAGGTGGCGCCGGTCGTCGCCATCCGCCGCCCAGTCGAGCAGCGCAAGGTCGCGGAAGCGTTCCGGACCCAGCCAGTAGACCTGCGCCCGCGCCTCGGCGTCGGACAGGCCGGCGGGGACATCCGTCTCGCCTGCCGCCATACGGCGGAGCCGGACTTTTTCCTTCGTCGACAGCTTCCATCGTTCGGCAAGGCCGGTGAGCACATCGGCGCGTCGGCTGGTCAGCGACGCCAGTCGAAGCAGCGCATCGCTTTCGCCAATATCGACCAGCCGCCCGAGGCACCGCAGCGCGCCCGCCTCGGGCACCACCTGCGGCAGGACGCCGGCCTCGGCCATGACCTGCAGCGTCCACTCCGGCGCGGGCGCCTCCAGCAGCCGCATCATCTCCGCCCGGATGCGCTCGACCGACAGCCTGCCCAGGTCGGCGCGGCGCTCCCGGCACGCGGTCAAGCCCGGTTCGTCCATCGCGCCCTTGCCGTACCAGGCGTGGAAACGGAAGAAGCGCAGGATGCGTAGCGCGTCCTCCTCGATGCGCGAGAACGGATCGCCGATGAAGCGCACGCGATGCGCCTTCAGGTCCTCGACGCCGCCGACCGGGTCGTAGACCGTGCCGTCAGGGTCGCAGTAGAGTGCGTTCATGGTGAAGTCGCGGCGGCGGGCATCCTCGGTCCAGTCGTCGGTGAACTCGACCACGGCATGACGGCCGTCAGTTTCGATATCGACCCGCAGGGTGGTGACCTCGAACGGCCGGCCATGCACCACGGCGGTCACCGTGCCGTGCGCGATGCCGGTCGGCACCGCTTTCAGCCCGGCGGCCTTGAGCAGACCGACCACCACGGCGGGCCGCTGGTCGGTGGCGATGTCGAGGTCGCGGACGGCGCGGCCGGCGAGCGCGTCGCGGACGCAGCCGCCGACGAACCGGGCGATTCCACCCTCCGCCGTCAAGGCACCCATGACTTCCGCCGCCCCGTCGGCGGTCAGCCAGGCCTGGGTGATCACCGTGCCTGCCTTACGCATCAGCCCTTGAGCTTGTTGTACAGGTTCACCAGCATGCCGGCCGTCGCCCCCCAGATGTGATGGCCACCATAGGGCATCACATAATAGTGGCGCATGGCGCCGCGCCATTCACGGCTTTCGCGCTGATGGTTGGCCGGATCGAGGAAAAAGTCGAGCGGCACCTCGAACACCAGCGCCACCTCGTCCCGCTGCAGGGTCAGGGTGAAGCCCGGACGGACCAGCCCGACGATGGGCGTGATCGAAAAGCCGGTGCCGGTCTCGTAGGTGTCGAGCGCGCCGATGACCTCGATGAAGGAACGGTCGAGGCCGATCTCCTCCCAGGTCTCGCGCAGCGCCGTGTCGACCGGGCCGGTGTCGGCGTCGTCGACGCGGCCGCCCGGGAATGCGACCTGCCCGGCATGGCTGCTGAGGTGGTCGGTGCGCTGGGTAAGCAGCACGGTCGGCGCGCCCTCCCGGTCGATCACCGGCACCAGCACGGCAGCCTCGCGCAGCGTGCGATCCTGCGGCAGGCCGGCGCGGATGTGAGGCGTCAGGTCATAGTCGCTGGCCGGCGAGTAGCGCCGGGGTGTGGGCTCGCCATGGGCGCTGGGAGCCTCGAGAAGCCGGCCGTGGAACAGCGCGTGCAGCATGCTCAGCCAGCCGCGTCCAGGCTGCCGATGACGAAGAACCGGCCTCGGCTGGCAACGCCGAGCACGGTCCTGCCGTCGATCACCCGCTCCTCGCCCGCGTCGACCAGCTGGTAGAACACCGGCCGGGCGATCAGCGCCCACAGGTTCTTGCGCACCAGCACATAGGGCGACGGCTCGGCGGTCTCCGGGTCGATCTCGACGCGAATCGGATTGTCCGGGCCGGCAATCACCTGGTCGTCCACATTGGTGCGGAACACGACGCTCTGGTCAGGCCCGGTGTCGTAGATGTCGGCCTCGACGGCGACGAACGGCGCGTCGTCGACGGTGATGCCCAGCTTCTCGACCGGCGTGACCAGGAAATACCTGTCGTCGTCACGCCTTATGACGGTGGAGAACAGCTTGACCATGCGCTTGCGGCCGATCGGCGAGCCCATGTAGTACCAGGTGCCGTCGCGGGCGATGCGCATGTCGATGTCGCCGCAGAAGTCCGGGTTCCACCTGTCGACCGGCGGCAGCTTGCTGTCTTGCAGCCGGGCCATGATCTCCGCCAGGTTGGGTGTCGGCTGGCCGGTTCCCGGGTCGGTCACGGCGCAGCTTCCCGGTGGCCGGCCGCGACGGTGACCTCGGCGCCGCTGCCGTCCGGCTTCTCGATCAGGCCCTCCAGACCATTGGCCGCGCCCTCGACAAGCTCGCGGATCAGCAGCCGGTTGGGATCGACAGGGCCGGGCAGCCGCAACCCTTCGGCGCCCTCCCGGTGGAATCCGACGCGGCTGTAATAGGGCAGGTCGCCGACCAGGATGACGATGGCGTGGCCGAGTTGCTTGGCGCGCTGGAGGCCGACGCGCATCAGCCCCATGCCGATGCCGCGGCCCGCATAGGCCGGCTCGACGGCGAGCGGCCCGAGCAGCAGCGCGGCGACAGGCGGACCGCAGGACTGGAGCGGCCGCACCAGGATGGGCCAGAACTGCAGGCTGCCGCGCAGCGCCTTGTTGTCGAAGGCGACGAAGCCCAGTTCCTTCACGGGCGCCACGCCTTCACGCAGACGGTAGACGGTCTTCTTCTGCCGGTCGGGGCCGAAGGATCTGTCGAGCAGAGCCTCGACGGCGGCCGGGTCGGCCTCGCGGTAGGGTCGGATACTGATCATGAGCCGCCAATATACAGGAAATCGGCCCAAGCCAAAGGAAACGACAAGGGGGATATCACAAAAGCGAAGCGGCCCGCCCTTTCGGGCGAGCCGCTTCCAACCTTGGGGAGGTTGTCGTGAGTGCTTACCAATCGACCTGGAAACGGGCCGTGAAGCTATCGATGCTGTTCTTGCCGTTCGGGAACGTATCGCCAAGGTTGTCGAACGCCTTGTCGACATCCGAGTGGGCATAGTTGAGCTTGATGACCGTGTGGCGGTTCAGGAACCAGTTCACGCCGACGACATAGGTGAGCTGTTCGCCGCCGCAGATGCCGGAGGCCGCCATGATGCACGGGCCGCCGCCGAAGGTATCGTTCAGGTCCACGAAGTCGATGCGGCCGACCAGCGCGATGGCGCCCCAGCCGCCTTCGAACACCGGCTTGTTGACCTTCTTCGGGCGGTCGAAGGTGCCTTCGTCATAGCCGCGCTGCTCACCGGTGATGAACCAGCCGACGCCGAAATAGCCACCCTGGAAGGTCGCGCTGTCGCCCGGCTGGCCGACGATGTCCTTCACCTTCAGCCAACCCCACTCGGCGTTGGCCCAGAACGGACCCATGATGCCCGCCAGTTCGACGCCGAAGAACAGGTCGCTGCCGGCGTTGAGATTGTTGGTGTCGACATAGCGGATACCCGAGATGTGGGCGTGCGGCCGCTGGCGGTACCGGACGGTTCGGTCGGCGAAGTCGTCATTGTAGTTGCGGTAGAGCACCGAGGCGCCGATGTGCAGGATGCCGTCATTGCCGATCTTGGGGAACGCCACGGCGCGCGCGCTCAGCGCATAGCCCTCGTCGTTGAAGTCGACGTCCGGTTCGTCCAGCTCGGAACCGAAGCCGCCGACGTCGACGCGGAACCAGTCGCCCACATAGCCTGCCTGGATGCCGATGCGGCGGTTGAAGTTGAAGGCGTCGGTGAAGCCGCCGCGCTCGACGAGGTCGATATGACGCGAGCTGGTCAGCTCTTCCATGGAGTTGGTGGTCTTGGCGTGACCGACGAGAACATAGAAGGGATCCCAGCCGGCGTATTCCAGGTAGGCGTCGGTGATGTCGACCGTGTTCTCGGCGAAATCGATCTCCATCTTGTACTTGAAGTCCTTCCACGCCTTGCCTTCGATGCCGAGGCGCAGGGCGCGGAATTCGGTGCCGTTGCGCTTCTGCTTGTCGGCACCGTCGGAGACATGACCGAAGTCGACCAGCAGGCGACCGCGCACATGCATCTCGAACTTGCCGTCAGCGCTCTGGATGGTCGGGCTCGGACCCCACTTGAACTTGACGTCGCCGGTCGCGGTCTTTTGCGCCGCAGCAGCCCGCGTCTCGGCCGAGTCGGCCTTGATGGCGGCGGTCTGGACCTGCTCGGTCAATTCCTCGACCTTGGCGCTCAGGTCCTGGATCATCCGCAACATCTGTTCATTGGACTGGGCCTGCGCCCCGCCGGCGAAGGCGGTCGTTCCCGCGGCGACGAGGCCGGCTGTTATGAGCGCCCTGGCGCGTTTTCCGGTTGGCATCGCTAACCTGCTCCCTTGAAATTTGGTTGGGAACACGATGGCCGGCGAGGACTCCCCCACGCGTAAAGGGATAAGCGATGACGTTTAAGTGACTGTTGCTTTACGGTTTCATGACAGCCGCGAAGGCTGTTGCTGCAGCGCAACAGCCTTCGAGCGGAGAAGGATTATCTCCCCGCGCGAGCCCCGAAATGCCGAGGAACGGTTTGCCGGTTACTTGCCGGCGGGCGGCGCGCCGTCGCGCAGCAGCTTGTAGACCAGGCTGTCGTTGAGCGCCTGGTAAGACGCATCGACGATGTTGGGCGAGATGCCGACGGTGAACCACCGGTTGCCCTTGGAATCGCCGCTTTCAATCAGCACCCGGGTCGTGGCCTCGGTACCGCGCGTGTTGAGGATCCGCACCTTGTAGTCGATCAGCTGCAAATCCTCGATGAACGACGAATAGCGGCCCAGGTCCTTGCGCAGCGCCTGGTCGAGCGCGTTGACCGGGCCGTTGCCCTCGCCCGCCGAGATCAGGTTCTCGCCGTCGACCGTGAGCTTCACCGTCGCCTCGGCGACGGTAACCATCTCGCCCGCCGCGTTATGGCGGCGCTCGACCAGCACGCGGTAGCTCTGGGTGTCGAAGAACCTCGGCATCTGGCCCAGCGCGCGGCGGGCGAGCAGCTCGAAGCTGGCCTCGGCGCCGTCATAAGACAGACCCTGGGATTCGGCTTCCTTCACCTCGTCGAGCAGCCGGCTGATGCCGGGATGATTGTTCGGCACCGTCAGCCCCAGCTCGTCGAGCCGCTGGATGATGTTGGAGCGTCCGGCCTGGTTCGACACCAGGATCTTGCGCGCGTTGCCGACGGATTCGGGCGCCACGTGTTCGTAGGTGTGCGGGTCCTTGGCGACCGCCGAGGCGTGCAGCCCGCCCTTGTGGGCGAAGGCGTTGTCGCCGACATAGGCCTGGTGCCGGTTGGGCGCCCGGTTGAGGATTTCGTCCAGTACGTGCGAGATATGCTTCAGCTTGCGCAGGTTCCTTGGCGGGATGCCGGTCTCGAACCGCTCGGCGAATTCGGGCTTCAGCATCAGCGTCGGGATCAGCGAGATCAAATTGGCGTTGCCGCAGCGCTCGCCCAGCCCGTTGATGGTGCCCTGGAGCTGGCGCACGCCGCCCAGGATCGCGGCGAGCGAGTTGGCGACCGCGTTTTCGGTGTCGTTGTGGGCGTGGATGCCCAGCCGGTCGCCAGGGATTTCCTTCACCACCTCGGCGACGATGCGCGACACCTCGTGCGGCAGGGTGCCGCCATTGGTGTCGCACAGCACCACCCAGCGCGCGCCAGCCTCGGCCGCCGCGTGCAGGCATTCCATGGCGTATTTCGGGTTGGCCTTGAAGCCGTCGAAGAAGTGCTCGGCGTCGAGCATGGGCTCGCGGCCGCGCTTTCTGATTTCGGCGATGGACGAGCCGATGATCGCCACGTTCTCCTCACGCGGGATGCCCAGCGCCACGTCGACCTGGTAGTCCCAGCTCTTGCCGACGATGCAGATCGCCGGCGCATCCGTGTTCAGCAGCGCCGAAAGCCCCGGATCGTTGGCGGCGCTCTGGCCGGGCCGCTGGGTCATACCGAACGCGGTGAAGGTGGCGGTTTTCAGCTTGGGCGGCGATGCGAAGAATTCCGTGTCGGTCGGGTTCGCGCCCGGCCAGCCGCCCTCGATGTAGTCAAGCCCCAGCGCGTCAAGCTCGGCGGCGATGCGCTGCTTGTCGTGCACGGAAAAGTCGACGCCCTGGGTCTGGGCGCCGTCACGCAGCGTGGTGTCGAACAGATAAAGCCTCTCGCGGGCCATGATGTCAGTCTTTCTTGTCCCCGTGTGCCGTTAGGCACGGGCGGCAGCTTACACTACCGCCTCAACTCCGTTCACCCCGAAGGGTTGTTGGACCAGAAACTGCTACCCTCGCCGCCAGGTGGTCCCCTGCGGGCCATCCTCAAGGATAATGCCCTGCGCGGCAAGGGTGCCCCTAATTCGGTCGGCCTCGCCGAAGTCCTTGTTGTGGCGCGCGGCGATGCGATCGGCGATGAGCTGCTCGATCTCGGCCTCGGTCTGACCGTCGGCGTTGCCGTCGCGGCGCTTCAGCCAGTCGTCCGGATCGCTGCCGAACAGGCCGAGCGCCTGACCGCCGGCCAGCAGCAGCGCCTTGTACTTGCCGCGCGTCGGGTCGTTCTTGGCCTTGTTGGCCTTGGTGGCCAGCTCGTGCAGCGCGGCGAGCGCCAGCGGCGTGTTGAGGTCGTCGAGCAACGGCGCCAGCACGCTTTCGGGAATATCGGCCTCATCGGTCTCGATGTCCTCGAACGCCTTGAGGGTGCGATACAGCCGGTCGAGGCTCTCGCGCGCCTGCTGCATCCCAGCCCTGGTCCAGTCGATGGGCTGGCGGTAGTGGGTCGCCAGCATGGTGTAGCGCAGCACCTCGCCCGGCCAGTCGGCCAGCAGGTCGCGCACGGTGAAGAAATTGCCCAGCGACTTGGACATCTTCTCGCCTTCCACCATCAGGAAGCCGTTGTGCATCCAGTAACGCGCATGGGGCTCGCCGGCATGGGCGCAGGCGCTTTGCGCCACCTCGTTCTCGTGGTGCGGGAAGATCAGGTCGATGCCGCCGCCATGGATGTCGAACACCTCGCCGAGGTGGACCTCGCTCATGGCCGAGCATTCCAGGTGCCAGCCCGGACGGCCGCGGCCCCAGGGAGAATCCCAGCCCGGCAGGTCCGGCGTCGAGGGTTTCCACAGCACGAAATCGGCCGGGTCCTTCTTGTAGGGCGCCACCTCGATCCGCGCGCCGGCGATCATCTCGTCCATGGAGCGGCCGGAAAGCTGACCATAGCTGGGGTCGCTCGACACCGAAAACAGCACGTGGCCTTCCGCCTCGTAGGCGTGGCCGCGCTCGATCAGCGTCTGCGTCATGGCGATCATTGGGGCGATGTGCTCGGTCGCCCGCGGCTCGACGGTCGGCCGCAGCGCGCCCAACGCGTCCATGTCCTCGTGATAGGCGGCGACGGTCCGCTCGGTGATCGTGCGGATGTCCTCGCCGGATTCCGTGGCGCGCGCATTGATCTTGTCGTCCACGTCGGTGATGTTGCGGACATAGGTGACCGCGTCCGCGCCATACAGGTCGCGCAGCACCCGGAACAGCACGTCGAACACCACGACGGGCCGCGCATTGCCGATATGGGCCAAGTCATAGACCGTCGGGCCGCAGACATAGAGCCGCACATTGCTCTCGTCGATCGGCTCGAAGCGCTGCTTTTCCCGCGTCAGGGAATTGTAGATCGTCAGGTCCATGGTTTCCGCCAGTGTCGGGACGTGCGGCTATAACGCAAGGGGCGGGTGGCGGCAAGTAATGGGTGTGCATCACTACTTCTTCAATCGTCATCCCGGCGAAGGCCGGGACCCAGACTCGACGAGTGGGTCGCGCGCTTCGCGCTGGTTTATTCGTATTGGTACTGGGTACCGCCCTTCGGCGGTATGACGACCGAGTTAGATGGCCGTCAACCGCTCCCGCACCCGCTTCGGGCCGATCAGGGGCAGCAGCAGCTTCATTTCCGGGCCCTGCTCGCGGCCCGTCAGGGCCAGGCGCAGCGGATGGAACAGCTCGCGGCCCTTGCGACCAGTCGCCTGCTTGACGGCGCCGGTCCATTCGCCCCAGGACTCGTCGCTCCAGGGCAGCGGCGGCAGCAACTCGGCGGCCTGCCGCAGGAACGCCGCATCCTCGATCACCGGCTGCATCGGACCTTCGACGATCTTCAACCAGTCGAGCGCGTCGGCGACCCTGGTGAGGTTGGCCCGAACCGCGTCCCACAATTCCTCGCTGACGGCTGGGATGCGCCCGGCCACGTTGGCATAGTGAAGCTGGTGGACGATGCGGGCGTTCAGCACCTCCAGCTCGTGCGGATCGAACCGCGCTGCCGATCGGCCGAACTTCCCGACGTCGAAGCTGTAAACCAGCGGCGCCAGGTCGGTGAACGGCTCGACGGGATCGGACGTGCCGATCCGCCCCAGCAGGCTGTTGATCGCCATGGGCTCCAATCCCCGCTCGCGCAGGTAGCGGATGGCGAGCGAACCGGCGCGCTTCGACAGTCCCTCGCCGCCCGCGCCGGTCAACAGCGCGAAATGGGCGAACCGCGGCGGCGCGCCACCCAGCGCCTCGAACAGTTCGATCTGCACGGCGGTGTTGGTCACGTGGTCCTCGCCCCGGAAAACGTGGGTGACGTGATGGTCCAGGTCGTCGACGCAGGACGGCAGGGTATAGAGCAGACTGCCGTCCTCGCGTACCAGCACCGGGTCGGACAGGGTCGCGGTGTCGAACGTCACCTCGCCGCGCACGCCGTCCTGCCATGTCACCGGCCGCTGGTTGAGGCGGAAGCGCCAGTGCGGCTTGCGGCCTTCCGCCGCGTAGGCGTCCTTCTGCTCCTGGGTGAGCGCCAGCGCGCCGCGCTCGTAGACAGGCGGCTTGCCGCGCGACAGCAGCACCTTGCGGCGCAGTTCCAGCTCCTGCGGCGTGTCCCAGCAGGGATAGAGCCGGCCCGACGCCTTCAAATGGGCGACGGCGGCGTCATAGGCTTCCTGCCGGCGCGACTGGTGCGACGACGTGTTCCATTTCAGCCCCAGCCAGCGGAGGTCGTCTTCGATGGCGTCGGCGAATGCTTCCGTCGACCGCTCCGGGTCGGTGTCGTCGAAGCGCAGCATGAAGATACCGCCCTGCTGGCGCGCATAGAGGAAGTTGACCAGCGCCGTCCGCACATTGCCCACATGCAGGTAGCCGGTCGGACTGGGCGCGAAGCGCAGCCGCACGCTCATGCGTTGAATTCCCGCTTGCGGGTGGCCGAGCGCGCGTTGCGGAACCCGTTGGTGATCGGATAGCGCCGGTCGCGGCCGAAATTGCGGCGGGTGATCTTGACGCCGGGCGGCGCCTGACGGCGCTTGTATTCGGCGATGTAGAGCAGGTGTTCGATGCGCTGGACCACCGCCGGATCATGGCCGCGGGCGACGATGTCGTCGAACGTCATCTCGTTCTCGATCAGGCACTCCAGGATGTCGTCGAGCACGTCATAGGGCGGGAGATTGTCCTGGTCGGTCTGGTTCTCGCGCAGCTCGGCCGACGGCGGGCGGGTGATGATGTTCTCGGGGATCACCACCTGGCCCGGCCCCAGCGCGCCGTCCGGCACGTGGGCATTGCGCCAGCGCGACAGCTCGAACACGGTGGTCTTGTAGACGTCCTTGAGCACCGAATAGCCGCCGCACATGTCGCCGTAGAGCGTGGCGTAGCCCACCGACATCTCGGACTTGTTGCCGGTGGTCAGCACCATGTGGCCGAACTTGTTGGACAGCGCCATCAGGGTGATGCCGCGGGCGCGGGCCTGCAGGTTCTCCTCGGTCGTATCGGGCTCGCGGCCCGCGAAGGCGGGCGCCAGCATGGACAGGAAGCCGCTGACGGCTGGTTCAATGGGGATCACCTCATGCCTGGCGCCGAGCGCCCGCGAGCACAGCTCGGCGTCGCGCACGCTGTCCGAGCTGGTATAGCGGTAGGGCATCATCACGCAGCGCACCCGCTCGGCGCCCAGCGCATCGACCGCCACCGCCGCCGACAGGGCGCTGTCGATACCGCCCGACATGCCGAGCACCACGCCGGGGAAATGGTTCTTGTTCACGTAGTCGCGCAGTCCCAGCATCATGGCGTTGTAGATTTCCTCGAGGCCTTCCGGATAGCGGACCTTCTCGCCGTCCTCGCAGCGCCAGGTGACGCCGTCGCGCCGCCAGCGCGTGATCGCCACGGCCTCACGCCAGGCGGCCATGCGCACCGGCACCTTGTGGTCGGTGTTCATCACGAACGAAATGCCGTCGAAGACGATCTCGTCCTGGCCGCCGATCTGGTTGACGTAGATCAGCGGCAGGCCGCTTTCGCTGACCCGCTGGGCGGCGAGCTGGGTGCGGGTGTCGACCTTGCCCAGTTCGTAGGGCGAGCCGTTCGGCACCACCAGGATTTCCGCGCCTGTTTCCTGCAGGCATTCGGTCACGTCCGGGTACCACATGTCCTCGCAAACCATGGCGCCGAGACGGATGCCGCGGAAGTTCATCGGGCCGGGCAGCGGGCCGGGCTGGAAGATGCGGATCTCGTCGAACACGCCGTAATTGGGCAGGTGGTGCTTGTAGCGCCTGGCGGCGATCTTGCCGCCGTCGAGCAGGATGACGGCATTGAACGGCTTGCCGTCGCCCTCGCGCCAGCTCGCGCCGATCAGCATGGCCGGGCCGCCGTCGGCGGTGTCGCCCACCAGCTCCTCGACCGCCGCCTCGACCGCCTCCTGGAAGGCCGGCTTCAGCATCAGGTCCTCGGGCGGATAGCCGTTCAGCACCAGCTCGGCATAGACCACGAGGTCCGCGCCCGACGCAGCCGCTTCAGCCCGCGCCGCGCGGATCTTCGCCACGTTGCCGCTCACGTCTCCCAGGGTGGGATTGAGCTGCGCCAGCGCGATGGTGAGACTGTCGGTCATGGGAGCCTGCGAATGATCTGTGGGAAGTATCCGTCAGGAAACGCGGTTGTCCAGCATCGGTGCCTTACGCCATCGAACCCCTCACCCTATCCCTCTCCCACAAGGGGAGAGGGGACTCCGCTGGTGCGCGCCTTTGAGCCCTTCGCCCCTTGACGCTTTGACAAGCTCCCTGGAACGTTCCGGCTAGAAACGCCAATCGGATGTAAGCCGCCGCGTTCCTTGCGGATGCCTTCGGCGATGATGAAGGCCAGCTCCAGCGCCTGGCTGCCGTTGAGCCGCGGGTCGCAGTGCGTGTGGTAGCGGTCCTTCAGGCCCTCGGCCGTGATCGCCTGGGCGCCGCCCATGCACTCGGTCACGTCCTGGCCGGTCATCTCGAAATGGACGCCGCCCGCATAGGTGCCCTCGGCCTGATGCACCGCGAAGAAGCCGCGCACCTCGGCCAGCACCTTGTCGAACGGCCGGGTCTTGTAGCCTGACGTCGAGATGGTGTTGCCGTGCATGGGATCGCACGACCAGACGACCGTGCGGCCTTCCTGCTTCACCCTGCGCACCAGCGCCGGCAGCACGTCCTCGACCTTTTCCGCGCCCATGCGGGCGATCAGGGTCAGGCGGCCGGCCTCGTTCTGGGGGTTGAGCGCGTCGATCAGCCGGATCAGTTCGTCCGGGTTCATGGTCGGGCCGACCTTGCAGCCGATCGGATTCCTGATGCCGCGCATGAATTCCACGTGGGCGTGATCAAGCTGGCGGGTGCGCTCGCCGATCCACAGCATGTGGGCCGACGTGTCGTACCAGTCGCCGGTGGTCGAATCGACGCGAGTCATGGCCTGCTCGTAGCCCAGGAGCAGCGCCTCGTGCGAGGTGTAGAAGCTGGTGCCGCGCAGCACCGGCGCGGTCTCCGACGTGACGCCGCAGGCTTCCATGAAGGCCAGCGCCTCGGAGATGCGCGAGGCCATCTCCTGGTAGCGGCTGCCCGCCTGGGAATCGGCGATGAAGCCCTGCATCCAGCCATGGACGCGGTGCAGGTCGGCGTAGCCGCCCTGGGCGAAGGCGCGGATCAGGTTCAGCGTCGCCGCCGACTGGGAATAGGCGCGCACCAGCCGCTGCGGATCGGGCCGGCGCGCCTCGGGCGTGAACTCCATGCCGTTGATATTGTCGCCCTTGTAGCTTTCCAGGGTGACGCCATCGATGGTCTCGACGTCGCTGGAGCGCGGCTTGGCGAACTGGCCGGCAATGCGGCCGACCTTGACCACCGGGCACGACGCGGCCCAGGTCAGCGCCACCGCCATCTGCAGCAGCACGCGGAAGGTGTCGCGGATGTTGTCGGGGTGGAACTCGGCGAAGCTCTCCGCGCAATCGCCGCCCTGCAGCAGGAAAGCACGGCCCTCGGCCACGTCGGCCAGGTCCTGCTTCAGGCTGCGCGCCTCACCCGCGAACACCAGCGGCGGATAGGACTTCAGCGTCTTCTCCACCTCGGCGAGGGCCGCGGGATCCGGGTAGGCCGGGATATGCTTGGCCGGCAGCGCTCTCCAGCTGTCCGGCGACCACTTCTTGGTCATGGTGTCGCCTTGTCGTTTAAAGTCATTCGAGGGCGCTGATATACGCTCAGCGCCCGGTTTTGGCCAGTTTTTAGAATTGGTAACGTTATTCCGCCGCCTGCTTCAGCCGCGGCGCCGGCGTGCGCATGGTGACGAATTCCTCGGCGGCCGTCGGATGGATCGCGACCGTGGCGTCGAACTGGGCCTTGGTGGCGCCGCACTTGATGGCGATGCCGATGCCCTGGATGATCTCGCCAGCGTCGTGGCCGACCATGTGGGCGCCCAGCACCCGGTCGGTCTTCGCGTCGACGATCAGCTTCATCATGGTGCGCTCGCTCGACCCGCCCAGCGTATGCAGCATGGGCCGGAAATCGGCCTTGTAGATGTCGATCTCGTCATAGCGCTCGCGCGCTTCCTCTTCGGTCAGGCCGCAGGTGCCGACCGGCGGCTGGGTGAACACGGCGGTCGGGATGTCGCGGTAGTCCATGGTCGCCGGCCGGCCGCCGAACTGGGTGGCGGTGAACGCCATGGCCTCGGCGATGGCGACCGGCGTCAGCTGGAACCGGTGGGTGACGTCGCCCAGCGCGAAGATATTGGGCACGGAGGTGCGGAAGTCGTCGTCGATGACGATGGCGCCGATGTCGTCCAGCTTCACGCCCACTTCCGCGAGACCCATCCCGCTGGTCTTGGGGTTGCGGCCGATGGCGTACATGACCGCGTCGATCTCGATGGTCGTGCCATTCGCCTGCGTCACCAGCAGGCTGCCGTCGGCCTGCCTGTCGATGCGCGCGATCAGCGAGCAGTTCACCCGCAGGTCGATGCCCTTCTTGCGCATTTCAGCGGCGACGGTGTCCCTGATATCCTTGTCGAAGCCGCGCAGGATCTGCTCGCCCCGGTACAGCTGGATCACCTGCGAACCAAGGCCGTTGAAAATGCCGGCGAATTCGACGGCAATATAACCGCCGCCCGCGATCAAAATCCGCTTCGGCAGCTCGGGCAGGTAGAACGCTTCGTTCGAGCTGATGGCATGCTCGCCGCCGGGGACGTCGGACATGGCCGGCCAGCCGCCGGTCGCCACCAGGATCTTGTCGGCGGTGACGCGGCCCACTTCCCTGCCGTCCTTGGTCAACGCGATGGTATGCGCGTCGACCAGCGCGGCGTGCGCCTCGTGCAGCACCACGTTGTTGTTCTTCAGGGTCTGGAGATAGAGGCCGTTGAGGCGGTCGATCTCCCTGTCCTTGTTGGCGATCAGCGTCGACCAGTCGAAACGCGCGCCCTCGATGGTCCAGCCATAGCCGTGCGCCCACTCGAACTCCTCGGCGAAGCCCGACGCGTAGACCAGCAGCTTCTTCGGCACGCAACCGCGGATGACGCAGGTGCCGCCCACCCGGCTTTCCTCGGCGATGCCGACCCGCGCGCCATAGGACGACGCCATGCGCGCCGCCCGCACGCCGCCCGAGCCCGCGCCGATGATGAACAGGTCGTAATCGTAGTCAGCCATTCTTCTGGTCTCTTTCCACTTTGGCGATCAGATCGTCGATGACGGTCGCGCAGTCAGGAAGGTCCTGATCCACGATCGCCCATACTTCGGCTGACGTTACCTCATAGTACTGAAATTCAAGGCGCTCGCCGATCTTGGCGAGCCTGGCCCACAAATGTCCATGCCTCAGGTGAGGGGAAATGCGTTTGCTCGCCTCGTACAGGATCACCAAGTTACGCTCGACAGCATCTTCCGCCATCGACAGGTTCTTCTGATTGTCGGAAGCCGCGTAAGCGCCGATCCGGCCGACGGCAGCCTTCATATCGAGCAACGCCTGTGAATTGCTATTCCGCATGGATTACCGCCACCGTGAGCAAGGAGTGCAATATGGCCGCCCTCGTACATTTACTCAACTGCCGAACCCCCCTCTTTGTCACCCCGGACCTGTTCCGGGGTCTGTCTCTACGCGTGACGGCGCTTACGGCGTGAGCACGATATCCTCCCAATGAGGATTGCGTTCCTCGACGAGATTGTACTTCCACTGGCGCACGTATCGTTTGAGTTGCTTCTCGCGCGCGATTGCCATTCGCACATCTTGGAACACTTCGTAATAGACCAGCCGGTCTATGCCGTACTTCCTGGTATGGCCAGGGACGGCCTTGCTCTTGTGTTCCCACACACGGCGCAGCAAATCGGAAGTCACGCCAACATACATCGCGCCTCGGGGGCGATTGGCGAGGATGTAGACATAGTACTGCTTGTACATGCAGTCGTGCCGATATCGAGACAGACCCCGGAACAAGTCCGGGGTGACAACCGAGGAACGCAACGGCCGAAGAAAGCGATCACCTAAAATCTACTCAACCGTCACCGACTTCGCCAGATTCCGGGGCTGGTCCACGTCCGTCCCCTTGCTGACGGCGGCGTGGTAGGCCAGCAGCTGCACCGGGATCGCCTGCAGGATCGGGGCGACGAATTCGTGCATGTCGGGCAGCACCAGCGTCCAGGCGGCGCCGTCGCCGGCCGATTTCTCGCCCGCCACGTCGGTGACCAGTAGGATGCGGCCGCCGCGGGCGATGACCTCGTGCATGTTGGACACGGTCTTGGCGAACAGCCGGTCGCTGGGCGCCAGCACCACCACCGGTACGGCCGGATCGATCAGCGCGATGGGACCGTGTTTCATCTCGCCGGCGGCATAGCCCTCGGCGTGGATGTAGGAGATTTCCTTCAGCTTCAGCGCGCCTTCGAGCGCGATCGGGTAGAGCGCGCCGCGGCCCAGATAGAGTACGTCGCGCGCCTTGGCGATGTCGGCGGCGATGGTCTCGATCCGGTCGTCGTGCTTGAGCACCTCGGCCGCCGCCTTGGGCACCTCGACCAGCGCGTGGGTCAGTTCGGCCTCGGTCGCCGCGTCGATGGTGCCGCGCGCCCGCGCCGTGGCGACGGCAAGGCACGCCAGCACCACAAGCTGGCAGGTGAACGCCTTGGTGCTGGCGACGCCGATCTCCGGCCCTGCGTGCGTCGGCAGCACCACGTCCGATTCCCGGGCGATGGAACTTTCCGGCACGTTGACGACGCTGAGGATGTGCTGGCCCTGCTCGCGGCAATAGCGCAGCGCGGCGAGCGTGTCGGCGGTCTCGCCCGACTGGGAGACGAAGATGGCGAGCCCGCCGGCGGGCAGCGCCGCCTCGCGGTAGCGGAACTCCGACGCCACGTCGATCTCGACGCTGACTCGGGCGATCCGCTCGAACCAGTATTTGGCGACCATGCAGGCGTAGAACGCCGTGCCGCACGCCACCATGGTGATCTTCGGCACCGCGGCGATGTCGAACGGCATGGCCGGCATCACCACTTCGCGGCTGAGCGCGTTGTAATAGGTGCCGAGCGTGTCGCCGATCACCGCCGGCTGCTCGAAGATCTCCTTCTGCATGAAGTGGCGGTAGTTGCCCTTCTCGATCAGGCCGCCGACCAGCTTGGCCAGCTTGATCTCCCGCTGCACCACCGCGCCGCTCTCCTCGTGGATCACCGCGCTCGTGCGCGTCAACTCGACCCAGTCGCCTTCCGCCAGGTAGCAGATGCGGTTCGACAGCGGCCCGATGGCCAGCGCGTCCGAGCCCAGATACATTTCGCCGTCGCCGTAACCGACGACCAGCGGGCTGCCGCGCCGGGCGCCGATCAGCAGGTCACCGTGCTCGGCGAACAGAATGCCGATGGCGAACGCGCCGTCGAGGCGCTTGAGCGCCGCGGCCGCCGCCTGCTGAGGCGTCGCGCCCCGGTCCAGTTCGGCGGTGACCAGATGGGCGATGACCTCGCTGTCGGTCTCGGTCACCATGACGTAGCCCTGCGCGGTCAGTTCTTCGCGCAGCTCGCGGAAGTTCTCGATAATGCCGTTATGCACCACCGCCACCTTTTCAGTGGCATGTGGATGGGCATTGTTCTCGTTCGGCGCGCCGTGGGTCGCCCATCTTGTGTGGGCGATGCCGACGGTCCCCGGCAGCGGGCTGGCGTCCAGCACCTTGCGCAGATTGCCCAGCTTGCCCTCGGCGCGGCGGCGGTCGATGGCGCCGCCGTCCGGCAGGGTGGCGACACCCGCCGAATCGTAGCCGCGGTATTCCAGCCGCTGCAGCCCCTCGACCAGCCGCGGCGTCACCGCCTCACGGCCAACGATACCGACGATGCCGCACATTCAGCCCTTGACCCTCTGCTTAGCGCTTTTCGCGCGGAACTTCGCCGCGCCCTTGGGAATCGACTTCTGCGGCGCGCGGGTGACGGCGATGGCGTCCGCCGCCACGTCGCCGGTAATGACGCTGCCCGCGCCCACGAGCGCGCCGTCGCCGATCTTCACCGGCGCCACCAGCGCGGTGTTGGAGCCGATGAACGCGCCCGCGCCGATATCGGTGAAGTGCTTGGCGAAGCCGTCATAGTTGCAGGTGATGGTGCCGGCGCCGATGTTGGCCTCGGCGCCGACCCGCGCGTCGCCGATATAGGACAGATGGTTGGCCTTGGCGCCCCTCTCGATCACCGCCTTCTTGATCTCGACGAAGTTGCCGATATGGGCGTCCTCGCCGATGTCGGCGCCGGGCCGCAGCCGGGCGAACGGGCCGATCCGCGCGCCCGAGGCCACATGCGCGCCCTCGATATGGCAGAACGCCTCGATCCGCACGCCGTCCTCGATGGAGGCGCCGGGGCCGAACACCACGCCGGGGCCGATGAACACGTCCCGGCCCAGGATGGTGTCGGCGCTGAAATACACGGTGTCCGGGTCGGCAAGGGTCACGCCCTCGTCCATGAAATGCTCGCGTCGGCGGCGCTGCCAGATCGCCTCGGCCTTCGCCAGCTCGGCGCGGGAGTTGACGCCCATCACCTCCCCGGCTTCGGCCTCGACCACGGCGCAGTGCAGGCCCTGGTCGCGGGCGATCTCGACGATGTCGGTCAGGTAGAATTCGCCCTTGTCGTTGTCGTTGCCGATGGCGCGCAGGAGCTTCAGCGCGTGCTCGCCGTCGAGCGCCATCAGGCCCGCGTTGCACAGGCCGATGGCCAGCTCCTTCTCATCGGCGTCGCGGGTCTCGACGATGCGCTTCAGCTTGCCGTGCTTCATCACCAACCTGCCATAGGCGGCCGGATCGGCGGGTGTGAAGCCCAGCACCACCACGGCGGGATCGTCATCAGCCCGGCGACGCTCCAGCAGCAAGCGGTAGGTGGCGGGCGTGACCAGCGGCGTGTCGGCGAAGGCGACGATGACATCGCCATCAAAGCCGTCCAGCGCTTCGGCGGCGGCCAGCACCGCATGGCCGGTGCCGAGCGGCGGGTCCTGCACCGCGACGATGGCCGGCGCGACAGCCTTGGCGACCGGGTCCATGTCCCTGCCGAGGACGACGATGGTGCGCTCCGGCGCCAGCTCGGCGGCGGCGGCCAGCACGTGATGCACCATGGCGCGGCCGGCGATGGGGTGCAGCACCTTGGGCAGGCTGGATTTCATCCGCGTTCCCTTGCCCGCGGCAAGGACGACGACGGCTGTTTTCCGGACTGTCATGAAGGGGTTTCTCGCTTCCGCGCGGGTCTTTGCTTTCAAGGCCGAAACCTGCCACAAAGGCCGCCGGTTTACCACCGCAGGATGCAGACAGGCTGGCCATGCGCCTTCCCGACACCGTGATATTCGACCTCGACGGCACCCTGGTCGACAGCGCCCCCGATCTGACCGGCGCGCTCAACCACACCATGCGCACCATCCGCCTGCCCGAGATCGGCGCCCATGAGGTGCGCCACATGGTGGGCCACGGTGCCCGCGCGCTGATCCAGAAGGCGGTGACGGCGGCCGGCACGACACTGGACGACGCGGCATTCGACCGCGCGTTCGAGACCTTCCTCGATTACTACGCCGACCACGTCGCCGACCTGACGACGCCGTTCCCCAACGCGGTCGAGACGCTGACCCTGCTCAGGGACAACGGCGTGAAGCTGGGCGTTTGCACCAACAAGCCCCAGCGCCTCACCGAGCTGCTGCTCGACAGCCTGGGCATGAGCCACTGGTTCGGCGCCATCATGGGCGCCGACGCGGTGACCGAGAAGAAACCCCATGCCGGCCATCTGACAGCCACCGTCGACCGCCTGGGCGGCGACCTGCGGCGCACGGTGATGGTCGGCGACAGCCAGACCGACGTGGACACCGCCCGGAACGCCGGAACGCCGGTCGTGGCCGTGAGCTTCGGCTACTCGACGGTCCCCGCCGCCGACCTGATGGCCGACCGGCTGATCGACGATTTCAGGGAACTGCCCGAGGCACTGGCGG
>LNFM01005545.1_pt1 | contig 21712 bp, 11 predicted proteins | sample 596031 | NCBI WGS metagenome assembly LNFM01 (sample SAMN04254537, study PRJNA301005) | activated carbon metagenome | isolation source: dual media filters at the Ann Arbor, Michigan drinking water treatment plant | place: USA: Ann Arbor
ACTGGATGGATCGCCGCCGCAGCGTCACCTTCGAGATCACCGAGGGCCTGGTCGGCGGCGCCGCGCTGGATGCCACCGGCTCGCCCTGCCCGGATGAGACGGTGGCCGCCGCCTCCGCCGCCGATGCCGTGCTGTTCGGCTCCGTCGGCGGCCCGAAGTGGGACAAGCTGCCCTTCGACAAGCGGCCGGAGCTCGGCATCCTGCGGCTGCGGAAGGATCTCGGCCTGTTCGCCAACCTGCGCCCGGCGGTGGTGCTGGATGCGCTGATCGATGCGTCCTCGCTGCGGCCCGAACTGGTGCGCGGCCTCGACATCATGATCGTGCGCGAGACCACCGGCGGCATCTATTTCGGCGAGCCGCGCGGCATCCATGTGAACGAGCAGGGCAAGCGCGTCGGCATCGACACGGAGATCTATTCCGAGGACGAGATCGCCCGCGTGGCCCGCGTCGCCTTCGACCTGGCGCGCAAGCGGCGCAACAAGGTGACCAGCGTCGAGAAGGCCAACGTCATGCAGTCCGGCCGCCTGTGGCGCGCCGTGGTGGGGGAGGTTGGCGCCGCCGAATACCCGGATGTCGAGCTGGAGCACATGTATGCGGATAACTGCGCCATGCAGCTCGCCAGCCGGCCCAAGCAGTTCGACGTGGTGCTCGGCGGCAACCTGTTCGGCGACGTGCTGTCGGACCTGGCCGCCGCGCTGACCGGCTCGCTCGGCATGCTGCCCTCGGCCACCATCGGCGCGCTGCAATCGGATGGTCGCCGCCATGCGCTGTATGAGCCGATCCACGGCTCCGCGCCGGATATCGCCGGCAAGGGCATCGCCAATCCCAGCGCCCAGATCCTGTCCTTCGCGATGCTGCTGCGCCTGTCCTTCGGCATGGAGGAGGATGCGGCGCTGATCGAGCAGGCGGTGGAGAAGGTGCTCGGCGGTGGGCTGCGCACGGCCGACATCATGGGCCCCGGCATGGCGCGCGTCGGCACCACCGTGATGGGTGAAGCGGTGCTGCGGGAGTTGGAGAAACTCTCCGCATAGAATTGCGGATGGCGGGGTTGCACGATCCAAAAGCCCCCGCTATCTAGCGCTTCCCGTACGGACCCGTAGCTCAATTGGATAGAGCACCAGACTACGAATCTGGGGGTTAGGGGTTCGAGTCCCTTCGGGTCCGCCACGGGTTCATCTGCTGAAGAAAAGGCCGGATCTTTGATCCGGCCTTTCTGCGTTTCAGCACGGCATTACTGGCCGGAACGGTCGCCCCGGATGAACAGGCCGTCGTGGCGGCCCGCAATGTGCTGGAACAGCTTACGGTCCTCCCGCGTCAGCTCCAGAAGCTGCTCGCAGGTCTCGCTGGTCAGGCTGACGCGGCCCTGGCCGGCGGTGACATTCTCCCGCCCCGGAACCTGCGGTGTCAGGCCGAGCCACCGGTGCAGGTGTTCGGCCACATCCGGCACGCGCGCCGTCGTGCCGACCAGGGCGTAATGGGCCTCGAGGATGGGGATCGCCTCCGCCGCCGTGGCGCGGCCGGTGAGCTGCCGGCACGCTTCGGCGGCCAGATCCAGGCCGGAATCGGCGATGAACTCGGCGAAGCCACGGTCGCGGAAGCTGGCGTGCAGCGGGTGGTCTTCCCAGGTGGACATGTAGTTGAAGGCGGAAAGCAGCCGCGCCACCGGGTCCCGCAGCAGGGTTGCGAAGCGGGCGCCGGGACGGGCACGGGCCCGCGCATCCTCGAAGGTGAAGTGCCCGCTGACCATGCTGAAGGGCGCCACCTGCTCCGGGCCCATGGCGACGAAGTCCCGCTGCGCCGCGCTGTCGCCCACCCGCAGCACGCTGCCGGCGGGCAGGGCGCGTTCCAGCGCGGCATGCAGCGCGAAGCCGCCGGTCTTGGGCAGGTGAACGAAGATGAGCTGTGCCGGAGCTGGCGTATCGGTTGGTTCGGCAGGGGGCATGGGCCGGCGGAACTCCAGGTGATTTCAGCAGATGCCGAACCCGCATACTGCCACGGCGCGCGATGCCACGGCAGGCCAAGTCGGGCCGGCACACCTGGCCCTCTACGCCGCCGGATGCGTAACCCGCGTCAGCTTCGGCGCGGGCGCAGGAAGGCCCAGACCACCAGCACGAAGCCGGCCAGCCACAGTACGCTGACGATCCAGGGCCGCCAGGCCATCAGCTGCGGCAGCCAGGCCACCGGGCGGGGCGAATCCGGATAGTCCACGCGCAGTTGCGGTCCCGCCAGGCTGGACCAGGCCAGCGCCACGCCCTGCTGATCCAGCAGCGCCACATCGCCCTGCTCCAGCCGCGGCGCCGCGGCGGGCAGCAGCGGCGGCGGGCCGATCGGCCGCAGCCACAGCCCCGGCTGACCACCCGCCGAGACCAGCTGCACCGAGATGGCCCGCGCCACCCCGCCCAGCTCCAGCACCGGCCGCCCCGCCCGGTTGGACAGCTGGATGCGCCCCGCATCGAAGCGCAGCACCGGGTCGCTGTCCGCCGGCGGCTCGAAGGTCGCGGCGACGAAGGGGCCGGAGGGGGCGGCCGGCGTGCCGGGCTCGGCGAGCGTCACGCGCAGCGGCGCGGCGGCGGGCACCACGGCGCGCAGCACCCACAGCAGCGGGTTCAGCGCCTCCGCCACCAGCACGCCGCCTGGCGCATCCACCAGCACCTCCACCCCCGCGCCGAAGGCCGCCGGCAGGCCGAGGAAGCTGCGGGGCGGGCCGGCGGATGCCAGGCGAAGCTGGCTGCCTTGCAGAAGCTGTGCCGGGCCGCTGGCCATGGCGCGCTGCAACACCACCTCAATGCGATTCTCGGCCGCCAGGACCTCGCCAGGCACCGGCACGGTGATGCGGCCCTGGCCCTCCGCCGTCAGGGTGGTACTGCCGAGGATCACCTCGTTCAGCAGGACGGTCGCCACGCCCAGACCACCGGCGGGGTCGGGGGCGGCGCGGAGCAGCACCTCCAGCGCCTGGGGCTGCGTGGCAGGTGGCAGGTCCCGCAGGCTGAAGCCGAGCGTCCAGGCGGCGCGCGCCGTCTCCTGCGGCGCCAGGCTGCCGCGCAAGGCGGTGAAGGGCAGGCTGCCGGGCGGTGTGGTCGCTGCTGCGTCCTCGGTGCCGCCGGTCAGGCTGTTGGCCAGCGCGAGGCCTCGCCAGGGGCTGTCCAGCAGCCGGGCCAGGCTTTCCGGGGTGGCGCCGCCCAGGCTCAGCACCGGCAGGCCGTTCACCAGCCGCACCATCGCGGCTTCCGCGCCTTCGCCCACCAGCACGGCGCCGGTCGCCCAGAGCCGGCTGCCGCCCCGGCCAGCCAATGCCACGCCGGGAGGGGCGCTGGCGATCGTCGCCTGCCGCCCCGAAGCTGCCAGCGCCAGCCCGATGCGGAGTGCCGCGGCGGCTTCCGAGGCCGAGATCGGGCCGGGGCGCAGCAGCACCTGGGTGGTCTGCGGCAGCAGCCCGAACAGGGTGGCGACGGAAAGCTGGCCGGGGTCGGGCAGCAGCAGCGCCAGGTGGCTTTCGGGCAGCAGCGTGGCGCTGGCCTGGTCGGTATCGCCCAGCAGGCGTAGGCCGAGGCGCAACTCGGCGCCGGCGAGCTCCGCCTCTGGCACCGGCACATCAAGGCTCAGGCGGTTGCTGCCGGGCGGGAAGGCGGTGCTGGACAGCAGGCGGCCATTGGCGCGCAGCTCCACCGCATGGCGGCCAGGGAAGGGCGCCGCAAGTTCCAATTCCAGGGAAAGCCGTGCGGCCAGGCCGGGCACGGCGCGCGGCAGGGGGAAGCTGGCCTCCGTGCCGGCGGCCTCGAATCCCAGGCCGGTCGGCAGTCTGATCTCGCCCAGGGCGAGGCGCCGTTGCAGCGGGGGCGCTTCCGGCGCCGGGGTCGCCACCGGAGCAGCGCCGGGGGGTGGCGGTTGCGGGACCACGGGTATTTGCGGTGCCGTCGGGGCGGGCGGTGGCGGCAGGGGGATCGATTCGGCCGGTCGCGGCTGTGCCATGGCCTGCACCCCCAGCGTGAGCAGGGTCAGGGCGAGGGCGGTGCGGGTGGCGTGGCGGATCAGGGGGCGTTTGGCTCGCACGGGTCCTCGGTGGTTCGGATGCTGCGAAGCCCCCAGGGGAAGCCCTCGACGCAGCGCAGGGAAAAGCTGCGGCGGGCCAGGCTGGTGGGTGGATATTCCACCCACCGTGGCATCGGGCAAGGCGCCCGGTGGCTGGTTCAGTAGCCGCGTTCGGGCTGCGCCAGCAGCGGGAAGGCGGAATGCACATGCGGCGTGACCACCGGCGCCACCGCCTGCAGCATCGAGGGCTTCACCTCGGCGAAGCTGGTGGCGCCGAGCAGGCCGAGGCAGGTCTGCACCTCATCTTCCAGCAGTTGCAGCACCCGCAGCACGCCTTGCTGGCCATCGGCGGCCAGGCCGTAGCAGTACAGCCGGCCGAGGCCCACCACCTCCGCCCCCAGCGCCACGGCCTTCACCAGGTCCGAGCCGCGGCTGATGCCGCCATCCATCCAGACGCGCGCCCGGCCGGAGACGGCCTGCACCACCTCCGGCAGCACGGCGAGCGAGCCGCGGCCATGGTCGAGCTGCCGGCCGCCATGGTTCGAGACATAGACCACCTCGATCCCGTGCTCGACCGCGATCTCCGCATCCTCCCCGGTGCCGATGCCCTTCAGGATGAGGGTGACGTCCGGATGCGTTTCCCGCACACGGGCAATGTCGGCCCAGGACAGCGCGGCCTGGTAGTTCATGCCTGTGGAGCGCGCCCGCCAATGCTTGACGAAGCGCTTGGCGATGTCGCGTTCGCGGCGGCTGTAATGCGCCGTGTCCACCGTGATGGCGAAGGCGTCGTAGCCGGCATCCATGGCGCGGCGGATGTGCTCGTCGATGAAGTCCGCGCCGCCGCGGACATACAACTGAAAAACCTTGGCGCCGTCCGGATTGGCCTGGGCGGAGCCTTCCAGCCCAGGCTCCGTCACGCTGCTAACGATGATCGGCACGCCGAATTCGGCGGCAGCACGGCCCGCCGTGGCGGCGCCGCCCGGATCGAAGCTGTCGAGCGAGCCCACCGGGGCGAGCGCCACCGGCAGCCGGATGCGCCGCTTGCCCAGGAAATCGCCGCCGCTGTCCACCGCGCTGACGTCGCGCAGCACGCGCGGCTTGAAGGCCCAGGAATCGAGCGCGGCGCGGTTGCGCAGCATGGTGGTCTCGGTCTCGGTCGCACCGACCAGATAGTCCCAGATATTGGCGTTGAGGCGGATCTTCGCCGCCTTCACCAGCTCATGCATCGTCTGGAACCGCTGCTGTGCTTCCGTCGACATTTTCCACCCCTGAGCCATTGGTGGCGCAGTTTGCCCCGATGGGCGGGCGGTTCCTACCCCCGGGCCCCCGCTTCCTACCCCCGGATATCGCGCAGGGCCGCAAGAATGGCCTGCGCGCGGGGCAGGGCAGCCAGCGCCGAGACCGGCATAGGCATCCGGCGGCGCCAGTTTGGACGCTCCCGGTCCGTGCCGGGCAGGTTCACCGCCTGCGTCTCGCTCGCCAGATCCTCCGCCTGCGCCAGAAGCAGGGCGGAGGGGGTGGCGGCGACGAAGCCGTGGATCGCGGCGGCCAGCGCATCCGTCATCGGGCCATCCGCGCTGGCGCCGGGCGGCAGAAGACCCTGCTGCTCCAGCGCTTCGAGCAGCGCCGCGCGGTCCGTGGCGCGTTCCGCCTGTGCGGCCGCCACATCCGGCAGCAGGCCAAGCCCGGCCCGCTCGGCGATATCCGCGCCCATCCAGAAGCCTTCGAGCGTCGCGAGGTCATGGGTGGAGACGCAGGCGGCGGCGCGGGCCGGCCACTGGGCCGGCGCATTGAAGCGCGGGCCGTGCCGTTCGAACCACAGCACGCGATAGGACAGCACATCGGCCGATTGCAGCGCTTCCCCGATGCCTTCCGGCACGGTGCCCAGATCCTCGCCCACCACCAGGCATTGCGCCTGATGGCTTTCCAGCGCGAGCTGGCCGAGAAGATCCTCGAAGGGCTGGGCGAGGTAGGTGCCCTCGGACCCGCGGGCGCCTTCCGGCACCAGGAAAAGCCGCTTCAGGCCCAGCACATGGTCCACCCGCAGCGCCGCGGCGTGGCGCATATTGGCGCGGATCAGCCGGGCGAAGGGGGCGTGGCCGAGGGCCGCGCCGTGCCGCGGGTCGGGCGGCGGCAGGCCCCAGACCTGGCCGTCCAGCGCGAAGGGATCCGGCGGCGCACCGACCGAGAAGCCGGGCAGGAAGCGGCTGTCGCCGGACCAGATCTCGGCGCCATCCGGCGCGGCGCCTACGGCGAGGTCGCGATACAGCCCGGCGCCGGCGCGGCCGGCCTCGCCGAGCTGGGAATCCGCGACCCATTGCTGGAAGGCGGCGAAGCCGATGGCGTCGGCGTGTTCGGCGCGGAAGGCGGCAAGCCCGGCATCCTCGCCATGGCGAAGCCCGGCGGGCCAGGCGCGCGAATCGGGGTGACCCACCTGATCCGCAATGGCGACGAAGGTGCAGAAATGCGCCAGCGCCTCCCCGCCCGCCTGGCGGAATTCGGTGAGGCCCGGCGGTTCGCCGCCAAGCGCGCGCCAGGCCGCCAGCAGCACGCCGCGCTTGGCCTGCCAGACCGCCGCATGATCCACCGAATCATGCGCCGCCAGCGCCTGGAAGATGCGCGCCGCGGCGGCGAATTCGGGCAGGTCGCCCACGCCCGGCAGCGCCGTGACATCGATGAAGATGGGATCGAGGAACCGGCGGTCGGAAGGGTGGTAGGGGCTGGCGCGGCTGCGATCCGTGGGGAACAGCGCATGCGGCGGGCTGAGCCCGGCCACGGCCGCGCCCTGGTCCCGCGCCATCCGGGCGAATTCGGCGACGGCGGAGAAATCGCCGATCCCCTGGTCCCGCGCGCCGCGCAGCCCGTAGATCTGCGCCGACAGCCCGAAGCCACGGCGGCCATCGGCCAGGTTCGGCGGCATGAAGCAATGGGTCGGCGCCACGGTCAGCAGGCAGGCGCGATCCGGCGCGGCTTCATCGAACAGGCGGTGCCGGCCAGGCGACAGCGGCGGCAGGGCCACCATCCGCTGCGCCGCGGCGCTGCCATCGGCCAGGGTCAGGCGCTGCGTCGTGCCGGCATCGGGCGCGACGGGAATGCGCTGCGTGCTGCCATCCTCGGCCTCCAGCCGCAGCATCACCGGCCGGTCGGACAGCGGCAGCGGCACCAGCGGCGGGCTGGTGCCGCGATGGGTGAGGGAGGCGGGCATCGCGGGTGGGGCCGAGAGCGCATCGAGGCTGCCGCGGATCGCCGCCGCATTCTCCGCCGGCAGGCCGAGCGCGCCGAGCAGGGCGCGCAGCGTGCTGGCCGGCACCACGCTGCGCGGGCCGGAAATCGGGTGCCATTCGGTGCCGATGCCGGCGGCGCGGGCCAGCCGCGCCAGTATTTCAGTATCCATGCCCCTCTCAACCGCGCCGCACGCCGTTCGTTCCTCGGCCAAAAGCAGGACGGCACGCGCGGGCAGGATATCGGGCAATTCGGTGGCTGCCGGATCGGCGCTGTCCGCCAGCAGGCGCCAGCGATGGCCGGGGCGCGGTTCCGGCAGCGCCAGGGGTTCGGCCGCGCCGGCATTCAGCAGCAGCAGGCAGCAATCGCCCGCCGCATGCAGCAGGGCGCCGAGGGCGTGGAGGGCCGGGTCGTGCCAATCCTCAGGCTGCATCGGCGCGCCATCCGGGCGCAGCCATTGCACATCGGGCAGCCCCCCGGCATCCGGCAGGCCCGTCAGCGGCGCGGTGGCGTGCAGCGCGGGATGCGCGAGGCGGGCCGCGATCAGGCGCCCGGTGAAGTCACACAGCACCGGGTCCAGCCCGGCCCAGTCGAACCAGCTTCGCGCATTGTCCTGGGCATAGGCGTTGTTGTTGCCGCCCTGGCTGCGCCCGGCCTCGTCACCCATCGAAAGCATCGGCGTGCCACGCGCCAGCAGCAGCGTGGCCAGCAGCGCGCGCATGTCGCGCTGGCGGCGGGCGAGGATGGCGGGGTCATCGGTCGGCCCCTCCACTCCACAGTTCCAGGAGGTGTTGTCCCAGGTGCCGTCGCGGTTGTCCTCGCCGTTGGCGTGGTTCGCCTTGTCGGCATAGCTGACCAGGTCGGCGAGGGTGAAGCCGTCATGCGCCGTGACGTAGTTCACGCTGTCCGAGAGCGGCCGCGCCACGAAGGCATCGGCTGATCCCGCCAGCCGCGTCGCCAATGCGCCGATGCGGCCGGTGTCACCGCGCCAGAAGGCGCGCATATCGTCGCGAAACCGGTCGTTCCACTCGCCCCACCCGGCGGGGAAGCGGCCGAGCTGGTAGCCATCCGGCCCGATGTCCCAGGGCTCCGCGATGATGGTGAGGTTTCGCAGGACCGGGTCCTGGCGCATCGCCTGCAGCAGCGGTGCCTGCGGGTCGAAGCCTGAATCGCGCCGGCCGAGCGTTGTCGCCAGGTCCAGCCGGAAGCCGTCCAGGCCCGCCTGTTCCGCCCAATGCCGGAAGGCGTCCATCACCAGCCGCAGCGGCCAGGGGCGATCGAGCGCCAGCGTATTGCCGCAGCCGGCATCGTTCACGTAGCGGCGGCCATCCTCCGGCAGCAGGCGGTGAAAAGCGGCATTGCCGAGGCCGCGCAGCGACAGGGTCGGGCCGAGCTCGTCGCCTTCGCCGGTGTGGTTGAACACCACATCCTGCACCACGGCGATGCCGGCCGCATGCAGCGCGCCGATCGCCGCCCGCACCTCCGCCATGCCGCCTGGCGCCAGGCGCGGATCGGGGGCGAGCAGCGCCACGGGGTTGTAGCCCCAGTAATTGGTCAGGCCGAGCGGCGGCAGGTGCCGTTCATCCACCCAGGCGGCGGTCGGCAGCAGCTCCACCATCGTCACGCCAAGTCGCTGCAGATGCGCGATGCTGGCGGCGTGGCCGAGGCCGGCGAAGGTGCCGCGCAACCCCTCCGGCACCGCCGGGTTGGCCTGGGAAAACCCCTTGACATGCAGCTCGTAAATCACATGCGGTCCGGCGGGCGCATGGCCTGGCGCGGCGGCCAGGGGGGCGGCGAGGATCGCCTTCGGCAGATGCGGCGCGCTGTCGATGTCGCAGGGCGATTCACCCGTGTCGAACAGGCTGGGGTGCAGCGCGAAGGGGCGGTCCAGCGCCCGCGCCCAGGGGTCCACCAGCAATTTGATCGGGTTGAAGCGATGCCCGCGCCAGGGCTGCCACGGCCCCTCCACTCGCAGCCCGTAGCGCGTGCCGTGGGTAAGGCCCGCGATGTGCCCGTGATGCACATCCCCGGTGCGGCCGGGCAGGCGGATGCGCGCCACCTCCCGATCCTGCGCGTCGAAGATGCAGACGAACACGGCGGTCGCGTCCGGCGCTGGGAAGGCGAAATGCGCGCCCGCCTCGTCCAGTGTCGCGCCCAGCGGCTCCGGGATCCCGGCCGCGGCCTCAGCGTGCATGCGCGACGGCATCCCTGTACAGCGCGGCATAGCGCGCCGCGGATCGCGTCCAGGACACGTCGCAACGCAGCGCATTGGCCTGGAGCTTGTTGAAGACCGGCTTGTCCCGCCAAAGCGCCGCCATCCGCAGCACCGCCGCTTCCAGCATCTCCCGCGTCACCGGGGAAAAGTGCAGCCCGGTGCCCTGGCCTTCCGCCAGCGCCATCTCATTCGCGTCGATCACGCTGTCCGACAGCCCGCCGACATGGGCGACCAGCGGCAGCGCGCCGTAGCGCAGCGCGCAAAGCTGCGCGAGGCCGCAGGGCTCGAACCGGCTCGGCACCAGCACCACGTCGGCACCGGCGTAGATCTGCCGGGCCAGCGCCTCGTCATAGCCGATCTCGTGGCCGACGCGGCCGGGATTGGCCCAGGCGGCCGCGCGGCAGGCCGCTTCAAGATCGGCGTCTCCGGTGCCGAGCACGGCAAGCTGCGCGCCCTGGCCCAGCATCGTGCCGATCGAACCGAGGATCAGGTCCACGCCCTTCTGCCAGGTCAGCCGCCCGACAAAGCCGAACAGCAGCGCCTCAGGATCCTCATCCAGCCCCAGCCGGCGTTGCAGCGCCGCCTTGTTGATGGCCCGCGGCCCGGGGTTGGTGGCGCTGAAATTCGCCGGCAGAAGCTTGTCCCGGGAAGGGTCCCAGGCCGCCGCGTCGATGCCGTTGAGAATGCCGGAAACGGCATCGGCCCGCCCGCGCAGCAGCCCATCCAGCCCCATGCCCATCTCCGGCGTGCGGATTTCGGCGGCATAGGTGGGGGAGACGGTGGTGATGCGGTCGGCGTACCACAGCCCGGCCTTGAGGAAGCCGGTGGTGCCGAAATACTCGACGCCTTCCACCGCCAGGGCCTGCGCCGGCAGGCCGAGCAAAGGGAACAGCGCCAGCGGGAATTTCCCCTGGAAGGCCAGGTTGTGCACGGTGAAAACGGACGGCATGCGCTTCGCCGCGTAGCGCAGATAGGCCGGCGCCAGCCCCGCCTGCCAGTCATGCGCGTGCATCACGTCGAAGTTCAGGCCGCGGAGGCCGCCGGTGGCAACCAGCGCCGCCATCGCCCCCAGCGCCGCGAAGCGCACGCCGTTATCGGCCCATTCACCGCCCTGCGGCGACAGATACGGGTTGCCGGTGCGGGCAAACAGATGTGGCGCGTCGATGGCGATGATGTCCATCCCCGCCACCTCGCCGCGCTGCAGTCGTGCCGGCCCGCCGAACAACTCGTCCACCCGCCGCAGCGCCCGCCCGCCGCCCATCGCCGCCATCACCGCCGGATAGCCCGGCAGCAGCGTGGTGACGCGTACATCCTGCCCGGCCAGCGCCGCCGGCAGCGCGCCCACCACATCCGCCAGGCCGCCGGTCTTCACCAGCGGCACGCATTCGGACGCGACGGACAGGACGCGCAGGCTCATGCTTCCAGCTTGTCGAGCATCGCCTGGGTCACCAGGCAGATGCCCTTCTCCGTCCGGCGGAAGCGCTGGGCGTCCAGGATCGGATCCTCGCCGATCACCATGCCCTCCGGGATCCGCACGCCGCGATCGACCACGACATTGGTCAGCCGCGCGCCGCGGGCGACATCGACATAGGGCAGCAGCACGCCGCCCTCGACCCGGGTGAAGGAATGCAGGTGCACGCCGGTGCACAGCAGCGACCGCCGCGCGCTGCCGCCCGAGACGATGCAACCGCCCGAGACGAGGGAGGCGATGGCCTCGCCACGCCGGCCGTCCACGTCATGCACGAACTTCGCCGGCGGCACGACCTCGGCATAGGTCCAGATCGGCCAGTCGCGGTCGAACAAATCGAGGCCCGGGACCACATCCGTCAGGTCGATATTGGCTTCCCAATAGGTGTCGATGGTGCCGGCATCGCGCCAATAGGGCGTGGCTTCCTGGCTGGACCGCACGCAGGACCGCTCGAAGCGATGCGCCACGGCTTTGCCGTGCTTGACCAGGTAGGGGATGATGTTGTGGCCGAAATCCCGCTGGCTCTCGGGGTCCGCGGCATCGCGGCGAAGCTGTTCGAACAGGAACTTCGTCTCGAAGACGTAGATGCCCATGGAGGCAAGGGCCAGGTCCTCGCGGCCCGGAATGCCCGGCGGGTCCTTCGGCTTTTCCAGGAAGGCCACGATGTTGGCGTTGGGGTCCACATGCATCACGCCGAAGGCCGTGGCCTCCATCCGCGGCACGGCGATGCAGCCCACGGTGACGTCGGCGCCGGATTCGACATGCTGTTGCAGCATGTGCTCGTAATCCTGCTTGTACACATGGTCCCCGGCCAGGATCACCATGTGCCGCGGCGCCAGATCCTCGATGATGTCGATGTTCTGGTACACGGCATCCGCCGTGCCGAGATACCAGTTCTGCCCATCGCCGCGCTGGCTGGCCGGCAGGATGTCGAAGGTCTCGTTACGCTCGGGGCGCAGGAAGTTCCAGCCGCGCTGCAGGTGGCGGATCAGGCTGTGCGCCTTGTACTGGGTGGCCACCGCGACGCGGCGGATGCCGGAATTGATCGCGTTGGACAGCGCGAAGTCGATGATTCGCGACTTGCCGCCGAAGAACACGGCCGGCTTGGCCCGACGGTCCGTCAACTCCATCAGGCGGCTGCCCCGGCCACCCGCCAATACGAAGGCCATGGCCGTGCGGGCCAAGGGCGCGGAGGCCTGACTACGGCTGTTCGGCATGGCCTGTTCCCTCGTCTTCGTTGTCGTCACGATCCGGCATCAGATAGAGGGTAGCGAGCGGAGGCAACACCACGACGGCCGAGGCGGGGAAGCCGTGCGCGGGCAGGTCTTCCGCCACCACGCGCCCGAGATTGCCCATGCCCGAACCGCCAAAGCCCGTCGCGTCGGTATTCAGGACTTCGCGCCAGACACCCGCCTGCGGCAGGCCGAAGCGATGATGCAGCCGCGGCACGGGTGTGAGGTTGCACAGCACCGCGACCGGCGGTCCACCTTCACCGTCCATCCGCAGCCAGCTGAACACCGAATGTTCCGCATCATCCGCGTCGATCCAGCGAAAACCCGCCGGCATCGCGTCCCCCGCATGCAGCGCGGGTGTCTCCCGGTAGAGCTGGTTGAGCTCGCGCACCAGGCTCTGCACGCCCTGGTGGGTGCCGAATTGCAGCAGCCACCAATCCAGCTCCCGCGCCTCGGACCATTCGCGCCACTGGGCGATCTCATCGCCCATGAACAGCAGCTTCTTGCCGGGATGGCCGTACATGAAGGCGTAGTAGGCGCGCAGCGTCGCGAAGCGCTGCCAGTCATCGCCCGGCAGGCGCCCGAGCAGCGAGCCCTTGCCATGCACCACCTCGTCATGGCTCAGCGGCAGCACGAAATTCTCGGAATGGGCATAGACCAGGCCGAAGGTCACCAGGTTGTGGTGCCAGCGGCGATGCAGCGGGTCCATCGCGATGTAGCGCAACGTGTCGTTCATCCAGCCCATGTTCCATTTGAACTGGAAGCCGAGCCCGCCATCCTCCGCCGCATGGGTGACGCCGGGCCAGGATGTCGCTTCCTCCGCGAATACCGCGGCACCTGGCGCTTCCTCCGCCACCAGGGCGTTCACCTGGCGCAGGAAGGCGACGGCCTCATGGTTCTCCGTGCCGCCGCCCGCATTCGGGGCCCAGTCGCCGGGGGCGCGGCCATGGTCGAGATGCACCATGGTGGAGACGGCATCCACCCGCAGCCCGTCCGCGTGGAAGTCCTGGGTCCAGTACAGCGCGTTGCCGGCGAGGAAGGCCGCCACCTCCCGCCGGCCGAAATCGAAGGTCGCGGTGCCCCAGCGCCGGTGGAAGCCGCGCGTGGGGTCCGGATGTTCGTACAGGGTTTGGCCATCGAAGCGGGCGAGCCCGTGCCGGTCCTGCGGGAAATGCGCCGGCACCCAATCCAGGATCACCCCGAGGTCATGGTCGTGGCAGGCCTGGATGAAGCGCTTGAGGCCCAGCGGGTCGCCCATCCGCGCCGTGGGCGCGTGCAGCCCGATCGGCTGGTAGCCCCAGCTTTCATCGAGCGGATGCTCCATCACCGGCATCAGCTCGATATGCGTGAAGCCCATCCAGGCGGCGTAGGGCACCAGGGCGGTGACCAGGTCGTCCCAGGAATAGAAGCGGCCATCCGGATGGCGGCGCCAGGACGGCGCATGCACCTCATAGATCGTGATCGGCGCGCGGGCCGATTGGCGGGCGGCGCGCTTCGCCAGGAAGTCCGCATCCTGCCAGGGAAATTCCTCATCCGCCTGCACCAGCGATGCCGTGGCGGGGCGCAGCTGCGCCGCGCGGCCGAAGGGGTCCGCCTTCAGCGGCTGCACCTCCCCATCCGCGCCGAGGATCTCATACTTATAGGCGGCACCGCCACCGAGGCCGGGCAGGAAGATCTCCCACAACCCGCTATCCACGCGCTTCCGCATGGGATGGCGGCGGCCGTCCCAGGCGTTGAAATCGCCGACCACGGAAACCCGCCTCGCATTCGGGGCCCAGACCGCAAAGCGCGTGCCCGCCACACCCTCATGCTCCAGCACATGCGCGCCGAGGCGCTCATGCAGCCGGCGATGCGTGCCCTCCACCAGCAGATGGTCATCGAGCGGCCCGAGCGTCGGGCCGAAGCGGTAGGCGTCCTCCAGCTCCCAGGCGCCGCCGTCATTCTCCGCCCGCAGCCGATACGCGAAGGGCAGGCGGCGCTGCGGCAGCAGACCCTCGAAGATGCCGGCTGCGTCGCGCTGGCGCAGCGGCACCGGCGGCCCGCCATCGGCCGGCAGCACGAACAGCCGCGCCGCATCCGGTACGAAGGCGCGCAGGACCAGGCCGCCGCCTTCCGGCCCGGCCGATGGCCCCACTGGCATCGCATGCGGCCCAAGCCAGGCGAAGGGGTCGCCATGGCGGGCATTCCGCAGCGCCTCAAGCTCGGCCGTCGGCATCTGCCAGGCTTCGATCATCGACCCTTCACCTTCATCCCTGGGCCGGGCTTCGCTTGACGGGCACATTCCAGATCTCCTCCGCATACTCCGCGATGGTGCGGTCGGAGGAGAACCAGGCGACATTGGCTGTGTTCAGGATCGCGGATTTCCACCAGGCGGTCGGATTGCGCCAGCGTTCATCCACGCGGCGCTGCGCGTCGAAGTAGCTGTCGAAATCCGCGCTCACCAGGAAGTAGTCCGAGGCCCGCAGCGAGGCGACCAACTCACGGTAGCGGGTGGGATCGTCGGGGGAGAAGACCCCGGCCTCGATCTGCTCCAGCGCTTCCTTCAGGCGGCGGGACCGGGCGATGGCGGCCGCGCCCTGCGTGCCTTCCGCCCGGTGCTGCGCCACTTCCGCCGTCGTCAGGCCGAAGATGAAGATGTTGTCGTCGCCGACATGTTCCTTGAGCTCGACATTGGCGCCGTCGAGCGTGCCGATGGTCAGCGCGCCGTTCAGCGCCAGCTTCATGTTGCCGGTGCCGGAGGCTTCCATGCCCGCCGTGCTGATCTGCTCCGACAGGTCTGCCGCGGGCACGATCATTTCGGCGAGCGACACGTTGTAGTTCGGCAGGAAGGCCACCTTCAGCAGGTTGCGCACGGTGGGGTCGCTGTTCACCACGCGGGCCACGTCATGGGCCAGCTTGATGATGAGCTTCGCCCGGTGATAGCTGCTCGCGGCCTTGCCGGCGAAGATCTTCACCCGCGGGATCCAGTTCTTCGTCGGCTGGCTGCGGATTTCATCGTACAGCGCGACCGCCTCGACCACGTTCAGCAGCTGGCGCTTGTATTCGTGGATGCGCTTGATCTGCACGTCGAACAGCGCGTCCGGGTCCAGCTTGAGCTGGTACTGGTCCCGCACCAGGGCCGCCAGCGCCTGCTTGTTGGCGCGCTTCACGGCGGCGAATTTCTGCTGGAAGCCGGCATCGGTCGCCAGCGGCCGCAGCTTTTCCAGCGCCGCGGGATTGTCCAGCACCTCCGCCCCGCAGGCTTCCACCAGCAGCCCGGTCAGCCCCGGGTTGCACTGCTGCAGCCAGCGCCGGAAGGTGATGCCGTTGGTCTTGTTGGTCAGCCGCCCTGGGAACAGGCGGTGGAAATCGGCGAAGACCGTCTGCTTCAGCAGGTCCGAATGCAGGGCGGAGACGCCATTGACCTTGTGCGAGCCGACCACCGCCAGGTGGCCCATCCGCACGCGCCGCCCATGCCCTTCCTCGATGAGGGAGACGGAGGACAGCAGCCGCCCATCCTCCGGCGCGCCGCGTCGCACCTCATCCAGGTGGAAGGCGTTGATCAGGTAGATCAACTGCATGTGACGCGGCAGCAGCCGCTCCATCAGCGGCACCGGCCAACTCTCCAGCGCCTCGGGCAGAAGCGTGTGGTTGGTGTAGCTGATCGTGCGGCGGGTGATGTCCCAGGCCTCGTCCCATGCAACGTCATGCAGATCGACCAGGATGCGCAAAAGTTCCGCGACCACGATCGCCGGATGCGTGTCATTCAACTGGATCGCGACGCGGTCGGGCAGGGACCGGATGTCGCCGTAGACGCGCAGGTGGCGGCGGACCAGGTCTTGCAGCGCGGCGGACGAGAAGAAGTACTCCTGCCGCAGCCGCAATTCCTGCCCGGCCGGGCTTTCATCGGAGGGGTAGAGCAGCTTGGAGATGCTCTCCGCCCGAACCTTCTCGCTCAGCGCGCCGACATGGTCGCCGGAATTGAACGCCTCCAGCTTCAGTGCATCCGTGGCGCGTGCCGACCACAGGCGCAGCGTGTTCACATGCGCCCCGCGCCAGCCGACGATCGGCGTGTCATAGGCCACCGCCTGCACCGTCTCGCCGGGCTTCCAGACATGCTTCACGCTGGTCTCGGAGATGGCCACCGCCTCCACCACGCCGCCGAAGCCGATGGTGTGGTTGATCTCGGGGCGGGCGAATTCCCAGGGGTTGCCGAAGTTCAGCCAATCCTCGGGGAATTCATGCTGCCAGCCCTCGCGGATGATCTGGCGAAACAGGCCGTGGTCGTAGCGGATGCCGTAGCCGAAGGCGGGAATGCTGAGCGAGGCCATGCTCTCCATGAAGCAGGCCGCCAGCCGGCCGAGGCCGCCATTGCCGAGTGCGGCGTCCGGCTCCGCGATCCGCAGCTTCTCCGGGTCCACGCCGAGCGGCTCCAGCGCATCGCGAATCGCGCCGACAAGGCCCAGATTGCTGACATTGTCGCGCAGCAGGCGGCCGATCAGGAACTCCAGGCTCAAATAATAGACCTGCTTGGCTCCGGACTGGTAGGTCGAGCGAGTGAGGTCGATCCAGCGATCCACGATCCGGTCGCGCACCGCCAGGGCGGTGGCGATGAACCAGTCGCGGTCCTGCGCGCCGAGCCGGCTTTTGCCCAAATCGTAGGTCAGCTTGTGCAGGATGGTCTCGCGCAGTGCGGCAGCATCATCCGCCGGCATCCGAGTGGGCGCGGCGGCGGGGCTCGGTGTCGTCGGGCTATCCATCGTGTCTCGGCTCCTGTGGCAGGCGTGACTGCACGCCGTTGGAACGTTCGCGCCAACGACGCTGCTTTGCAGCAATTCGCAGGTGTCGCCAAATGAAAAAGGCGCATCCGCTTTCACCTGCCAGTTGCAGGCAGAAGCGGTTAATCCGCGTTGAAGCGCGCCAGCGCGGCCAGGCCGAGGAAAGCCGGCGCGGGATGCGTCACCACCGCCAGCGGCACATCGGCCATCCAGTGCCGCATCGGCGGCTTGGCCTCGAACTGTTCACGGAACTGCCGCGCATCCAGCGTCGGCAGCAGGCGCGGCAGGATGCCGCCGGCGATGAACACGCCGCCACGCGCCCCCCAGGCCAGCGCCATGTCACCCGCGAAGCCCGCGAGGAAGGCCAGGAAATGCGTCACCGCCTCAGCCGCCACGGGGCAGGTGCCGGCGGCGGCGACAATCTCCGCGGCATCGCGCGGCGGCGCCGCCACGCCCTGCAGATCCGCGACGATCGCGTGCAGGTTCACAAGGCCGCGGCCGGACAGAGCTTCCTCCGCCCCGGCGCGGCCGCAGCGTGCGCGGAGCCCGCTGATCACCGCATCCTCCCGCACCGTCTCCCCGGCCAGGCCGATATGGCCGCCTTCGGTCGGCACGGCGATGGGGCCGGAGGGGGAGGGCACCAGCCCGGCGGCGCCAAGCCCGGTCCCCGGCCCGACCACCAGCATCGGCGCATCGGCCACCGCATGGCCGCCGCCGATTCGGTGCACATCGCCCTCGCCGAGTTCCGGCAGGGCATGGGCGAGCGCCAGGAAGTCGTTCACCAGCCGCACGCGCTTCATGCCGAAACGATCGGCGATGGCGGCGGAGGAGAAGGCCCAGTCGGCATTGGTCAGCCGCACCGGCTCCACCAGCACCGGCCCGGCCAGCGCCAGCACGGCGCGGTCCGGCCGCGTGGCCGGCGCCAGGCGCCGCAGCGCCTCCGCCATCGCATCCTCGGCGGTGGCGAAATCCGCCACTGCCAGGATCACCGGGTCGGTGACCCGGTCATGCTCCAGCAGGGCGAAGCGGGCATTGGTGCCGCCGATATCGGCCAGAAGCGCGCTCAATAGGTGGCGCGCCCGCCGCTGATGTCGAAGACGCCGCCGGTGGAGAAGGAACAATCGGGCGTGGACAGCCAGCAGATCAGGGCGGCGATCTCCTCCACCTCGACGAAACGGCCCATGGGGATCTTCGACAGCATGAAGGCGATATGCGCCTCCGTCATCTGGTTGAAAATATCGGTCTTGGCGGCCGCCGGCGTGACGCAGTTCACGAGCACGTTCTTGGTCGCGAGTTCCTTCGCCAGTGACTTGGTCAGCCCGATCAGCCCGGCCTTGCTGGCGGAGTAGTGCGCGGCATTCGGATTGCCCTCCTTCCCCGCGACGGAGGCCACGTTCACCACGCGGCCCCAGCCATTGGCCACCAGATGCGGCACCAGCGCCTGGCAGACCAGGAAGGGCGCGGTCAGGTTCACCTCCACCACGCGGCGCCATTGCGCGGCGGGAATATCAGCCACTGGCATGTTGCCGCCGGTGATCCCGGCATTGTTCACCAGGATGTCCACCTTGCCGTGTGTGGCCAGGGTCTTCGTCGTGGCCTCCGCCACCGCCACCTCATCCGCCAGGTCGAGGACCTGGGCCGAGACGGCGCCATCGGCGGCGAGTGCGGCGCGGCTTTCCTCCGCCTTGGCAGGGTCCGCATCCCAGATCGAGACGGCGGCGCCGGACTGGATCATCCGGCGCGCCACCGCGAGGCCAATGCCACGCGCGCCGCCGGTGACGACAGCGACGCGGCCCTGAAGATCGAGCTTGTTCATCTGACCCGTACCCCCTCTAACCACGCCCCACGAAGGGCATCTTGCTCGCCATGATGGTCATGGTCAGCACATTGGTCTCCAGCGGCCAGGCCGCCATCTGCGCGACGGCGCGGCCGACATGGTCCACCTTCATCAGCGGCTCTGCCTTGATCTGCCAATCCGCCTGCGGCACGCCCTTGGCCATGCGTTCCGCCATCGGCGTCGCCGCATTGCCGATATCGATCTGGCCGACCGCGATATCGAAGCGGCGGCCATCCAGGTTCATCGACTTGGTCAGGCCGGTGACGGCATGCTTGGTGGCGGTATAGGGCGCGCTGCCCGGCCGCGGCGCATGCGCGCTGATCGAGCCGTTGTTGATGATGCGCCCGCCCATCGGGTCCTGCTTCGCCATCATGCGGAAGGCGGCATGGGCGCAGAGGAACACGCCGTTCAGGTTGACGTTCACCACCTTGAACCACTGTTCCGCCGTCAGTTCCTCGAACGGCGTGCCGGGCACGTTGTTGCCGGCATTGTTGAACAGCAGATCCAGCCGCCCGAACTCTTTTCCGATCGTCGCAAAGGCAGCGTCGATCGCCGCGGGGTCGGTGACGTCGGCCGGCACCACCAGGGTCTTGCCGCCGCTGCACAGCCCCGCCGTCTCCTCCAGCGCATCCTTGCGGCGACCCAGCAGCGCCACCGTCCAGCCATCCTCGGCCAGCGCCAGCGAGGCCGCGCGGCCGACGCCGGAGCCGGCCCCCGTCACCAATGCATATTTTTGAGCCATTCCCGTTCCCCCAAAGCCGGTCTGTGCGGCAGGTTGGAGCGGCAGGGGCGGTCCTGTCCACCCGAGGCCATTCTGCGCCTTGCGGCCCCCTCCATTCCGGTGGGATAGCAACTGAGAACTCCCGGCCGGACCCGCACGCCCCATGAGCATCCACGCTGCGCTCACCCATCGCACCAGCTACAGCTATGACCGCCTGGTCGGCATGTCGCCCCAACTCATTCGGCTGCGCCCGGCGCCGCATTGCCGTACGCCGATCCTGTCCTACTCGCTGGATATCTCGCCGAAGCCGCATTTCCTGAACTGGGTGCAGGACCCGCAGGGCAATTTCATCGCCCGCGTCGTGTTCCCCGAACGGGTCCGCGAATTCGTCGTCACCGTGGACCTGCTGGCCGACATGGCCACCATCAACCCCTTCGACTTCTTCGTGGAGCCGGAGGCGGAGAGCTTCCCCTTCACCTACGACCCGGTGCTCGCCCAGGAACTCGCCCCGTTCCGCCGCGTCTCCGCGCCCGGCCCGCTGCTGGAAGCCTATCTGAAGGACATCCCCCGCGCTGCGCCGAGCACGGTGAACTACGTGGTGGACCTCAACCAGAAGCTCTCCACCGAGATCGGCTACATCGTGCGGATGGAGCCCGGCGTCTGGACGCCGGAGGAAGTGCTGGCCAATCGCAAGGGGTCCTGCCGCGACTCGGGCTGGCTGTTGGTGCAGATCCTGCGGCATCTCGGCTTCGCCGCGCGCTTCGTCTCCGGCTACCTGATCCAGCTCGTGCCGGATGTGAAATCCGTCACCGGCCCGGTCGGCACCTCGGTCGATTTCACCGATCTGCATGCCTGGTGCGAGGTCTATGTGCCCGGTGCCGGCTGGATCGGCCTCGACCCCACCTCCGGCCTGCTGGCCGGCGAGGGGCATATCCCGCTGGCGGCGACGCCGGAGCCTGCCTCGGCGGCGGCCATTACCGGCGGGGTGGATGAGGCGGAGACGGAATTCGGCTTCCACATGGAAGTCCGCCGCGTCGCCCAATCCCCGCGCGTGACCAAGCCCTATACCGAGGAAGACTGGGCGCGGATCATGGCGCTGGGCACCACCGTCGACCAGGCGCTGACCGCGGGCGATGTGCGCCTGACCGTGGGCGGCGAGCCGACCTTCGTCGCGGAGGGCGATCGCGACGCCGCCGAATGGAACACGGACGCGCTGGGCCCGACCAAGCGCAAGCTCGCCGGCCGGCTGCTGCGCCGCCTGCAACCGCTCTGGGCGCCCGGCGCCGCGCTGAGCTACGCCCAGGGCAAATGGTACCCGGGCGAGCCGCTGCCGCGCTGGGGCCTGCATTGTCATTGGCGCGCGGATGGCGAGCCGGTCTGGGCCGACCCCGCGCTGCTCGCCTCGGATGACGACACGGGTGATGCCACCCCCGCCGACGCCGCCGCCTTCGCCGAGGCACTGGCCGCGCGGCTGGGCATCGATGCGGCGCTGCGGATGCCGGCGCGGGAGGATGTCCACTACTATCTGTGGAAGGAAAAGATGCTCCCGGCCAATGTCGTGGCCGAGGATGCCAGGCTGAAGGACCCGCTGGAACGCGCCCGCCTGGCGCGGCTGTTCGGCCAGGGGCTGGCGGCGGAGGTCGGCAGCGTGCTCCCGCTGCGCCGCGCCGGGGTGGGGGCGGACCGTGCCTGGGAATCCGGCAAATGGTCCTTCCGCGACGGCGAATTGCTGCTGGTGCCAGGCGACAGCCCGATGGGTTTTCGCCTGCCGCTGGACAGCCTGCCCTGGGCCGCCGAGGACAGCATCGAGGCCGAGCCGGAGCCCGACCCCTTCGCCCGGCGCGAGCCCTTGCAACCGCGCCGCGAAGGCCCCGCGCGCGGCCGCGTGGTGGAGCAGCCGGTGCCGGAGCCGGGCCGGGAGGAGCCGGGCGTGGTCCGCACCGCGCTGTGTGTCGAACCCCGCGGCGGGTTGTTGCACATCTTCCTGCCGCCGCTCGCCGTGGTGCAGGACTGGCTCGACCTGGTCGCCGCCATCGAGGCAACGGCGCGGGAGACCGGCCGCAAGGTGTTCCTGGAAGGCTACCTGCCGCCGCACGACCCGCGCCTGCTGAACTTCTCCGTCACCCCGGACCCCGGCGTGATCGAGGTGAACATCCACCCCTCCGCCAGCTGGGCCGAGACCAGCGCGCGCACCGAGACGCTGTATGAGGAAGCCCGCCAGATCGGGCTGG
>LNFM01009600.1_pt1 | contig 21703 bp, 16 predicted proteins | sample 596031 | NCBI WGS metagenome assembly LNFM01 (sample SAMN04254537, study PRJNA301005) | activated carbon metagenome | isolation source: dual media filters at the Ann Arbor, Michigan drinking water treatment plant | place: USA: Ann Arbor
CTCTGCTACATAGGCAATCTGGCCGCCGACGATGAACCACTGACCTTTCTGGATTTCCGCCATCGTTTGAAACGGGCGTGTCTGCCGGAGGCCGGTATCGAGGTCCCTCTTCACCTGAATGAACATCGTTTTGAAGTCTTCAAAGTCCTCACACTTCTTGCGCGTGGCGATTTCCTCGGCCACTCTCTTCTCTTCGGATGAGCGAACATGCCGAAGGTCTGTGATTCCCTCCCCTAAGCCGTCAACGCCAAGTGCCTCCAGAAGCGCATCGTCGTCCAAGTTGTCAGCCGCCGGAATGGGTGCGGAGTTCCCGCCTTCTAGTAGATTTTGACGATCCATAGGTTCAAGGAGAGTCCGGCACTCCGTCAGGCCGCGCAGGCGATCCAGACGCACGGCGTATAGACGCTCGAGAATGCCCCGATCTTCTCCGTGCTGAGGCAAGCGCCCGTGTTCGTTAACGAAGCGCTGGACTTCCTCGAAACCGGCAATGATGCGCTCCTCGCGCGGCGTACGTCCGCCCGTCGCCTTCGCCTCAACGTCGACACCAAGCTCTTCAAGGAGAGCGTCATCTTCGTCAGTGAACTCAGCCACGCGCCGCCTCCCCCTTCATCCGTGTAAGGTATGCCACGCCTTCGGCCATGCGCTTCTCCCACGCATCGGGCGAGGTGATGGAGGGCAAGCGCCCACGTTCCTGCTTAAATCTCAAGGCGCGCCTGGCAAGTTCCCGCGCCTCCTCGATGGTGAGGCTGACCCGCTTTGCCGAGATGGCCGCCTGAACCTGTTTAAGACTATCCTCGCTCATGCTCTTGGCCAGGATGGCATAAGCTTCCCCGAAGGGGTTGATCCTGTCGATCAGGTCGATGTCGAGATCGCGTACATCCATTGTAAATTTGCGAACGCCGTCGATCAGAGCGGTATTACTGCTCTGCTGCCCTTCGCCACCCGTTCCGCCAAGCGCAATCTGTTTGGCTTGCTGGGTCAGATTCAGCGCGGCGACTGCGTGCTGGCGCACCGCCTCCTGATCATCCTCGTTCAATTCGGGATATTTGTCCTTGATGATCTTGCCCATACGGACCTGGGTCAGCTCTTCGGGTACAAGCTCCTCGTCGAACAAGCCGCGCTCAATGGACGTTTTGTCCTGAACGAAGGCTGCAATGACCTCGTTCAAGTCCTCACGGCATATGCGGGCCGCCTCCGGGCTCTTTGGTTCGGATAGTCCCTTAATCTCAATCTGGAATTGCCCGGTCTCGCCATTGAAACCCACGTTGCATTTGTTCGGGTCATAACCGCGTTCGCCGTAATCAAAGCCCGGGGCTGGCCCACTATTCGGGTTCTTTGGCTTGAACTCGAAGCGTGGAGCGAGAACCTGCTCCATGAGGAGACTTGCGGCGATCGCCTTGAGCGTATCGTTCACGGCCTCCGTGACGGCTTCCGTCGACGCATCAGGTTCGGCGATCAGATTTGTGAATCGCGCGCGGGTCTTTCCCGGAGCGTCGCGCGTGGCGCGACCTATGATCTGCACAATCTCGGTCAGGCTCGCCCGGTATCCGATGGTCAAGGCGTGTTCGCACCAAATCCAGTCAAAGCCTTCTTTCGCCATGCCAAGGGCGATGATGATGTCCACATGGTCGCGGTTGTTTTTCTGCGTCGGGTCTTTGAGCGCGGCGGACACGAGGTCGCGCTTCATCGCGTCATCGTCGACCAAGTCGGCAATCTTCAGGATTCGGCCAGAAGCCGTCTTAACCAACTGGAACCCGGTCACGGAGTCGGCTCCCTGCCATTCGCCCAACTCTTCGATGATGTGCTCGACCTCCTTAATCTTATCCTTCGTGCTTTCACGCGAATTGACGCTTGGGATGTGGATGATGGTCTTTTCCCCTGGCTCTAGAACCTTGAGGATGTCGTCCGTGTAAGACCCTGAATAGAAGAAATAGCCGATGTCGAGCTGCTTCAGGTACTCGTAGCCGTTGAGCTGTTCGTAATAAGTATAGGTGACGGTATCAAACTTCGCCTCGTCATGCGGGGCCAGGACGGCCTCGGCATCGCCACGGAAATACGACCCTGTCATGGCAACGATATGTGTCTTGTCGCGGGCAATGAGCTGGCCGAGATGCTGGCCCAGCTTGTTGTCGGAATCCACCGAGACGTGGTGAAATTCGTCAACGGCGATAAGTCGGTTGTCGAACGCCTCGATACCGAACTTTTCGACGGCAAAGCGGAACGTGGCGTGAGTACAAACCAGCGCCTTGTCGTCGCTCTTCAGGAAGGCACCGAGCGAGTTGACCTTGCCGCCGTTGTCTCCTCCGGGGGCATCGCAGAGATTCCATTTTGGCTCGACGTGCCAGCTTGCCCAGAAGCCGTATTTGGTGAGCGGCTCATCGTGGAAGCTGGCGCCAATCGATCGCTCCGGCACAACAATAATGGCCTGCTTGACGCCCTGGTTCTGCAACTTGTCGAGCGCAATGAACATGAGCGCGCGGCTTTTACCAGACGCAGGCGGCGATTTGATGAGAAGGTACTGCTCGCCGCGCCGCTCATAAGCGCGCTCTTGCATCGGCCGCATACCGAGAGCATTGGCCTTGGTCGCATTGCCGTTCCGTGCGTACGAAACGGAAATCGACGGAACCGACTTCATGTCATCACTCACGTGCTCGCCCCTTTCTTTTCCTTTTTAGCTTTCCCCTGGCCTGCGGTCATCTTTGTATAGAGTTCAAAGAGCTTTTCAAGCCGCTCCGTGTCGTTGCGGAATCGCCGCCCGATGTAGATGCGTTCCAAAACCTCGTCATTGCGCGCATGAGCTTCGCACAGATCAAGTGGCATACTTTCAGGGTCATATAGCTCCGCCATTGTTGCCGGGAAGTGCCCTTCGCGAATCAATATAATGTCCTGCGCGCACCGCGTAAGGTCGGTCTTGTTCTTATCGGTCAGTTTGGGTAACGGAAATGTGTTGTAGCAGAGCGCCGAAGAGTACCGAAGGTCGGTTTTCAACCTCCCTGCAACGGCGCGCACCCAAGCCATATGCAAGAGGCTCAACAACACGGATAGATGCCACAACTCGGCGTCGTAGATAGCCTGGGCAGAGTCTGAAACGATGCAGTCTTCTGCTAGTAAGCCGAAAGGAATGTACAACCTGCGTTCTGAAGACACTCTGGGAACGATAATTACTTGTTTCTTCGCTTGATGCGTATATCGAAACTGGTGAGGCCGCGATGCAAGCCCCCGAGCGACCTGTCCACCCGAGGCCCTGAACTTTCGGACGCTTTCAATGCGATGCTTGATCTCACTTATGGCGCTGGCCTTAGCTACTGAAGAGTCACTGATCCACAAGCAATACCTTTGTTCACCGTTCAAATAGTCCCTTGAGCCATAGAGCCGCTTGACCAGAGGACCCGCTTCCGGGGCGCTCTCGAGGAGAGATAGCCGTTCTTCGGTCGTCAACAGCAGGTTACCTCCGTCATACGGACTATTGCCGGTGATGATGGGCTGTAGTTCCGAAATGGGCGCTAAGGCTTGATCGACAATCGTCTCGTGCCCGGGTACGAGATAAGGGCCGATACAATTGACGTCACGTGCCAAGCCCTCATAAAAAAGTGTTTTTCTCCTTCCATCTTTGGGCCTGAGACCTATGATGGAGCAAATAACAGCGGCGTTGTTTTTCGCGTTGTTCGACCATTTGAAGTCCTTGTGTGCGAAGAACAGTTCGATACCGAGCTCGAAGATACGCGGCCACAACTGGTGAACCTGCGCTCCTTGGTTCACGGAATTTGTAACCACAAACGCGACACTCGCACGACTGCTAACGGCGCATCTGGCCCCCTTGACCAACCACCCAGCCACATAATCGAGTTCGCCGATGTTTTCAGCGGAACCGAATACGTCAGCGAGCTCCGCCTTTTGTTCCTGCGATTGGCTCTTTCCTCCCAAGTATGGCGGGTTACCACAAATGTATGTTTCCCCACCCTCATTCTCGAAGTCGATCTGTGCTTGATCGAGTGGTGTGCTGAATAAGTCGTCACCGATTAGCTTTACCCCTGTTCCAGTCGGCGGACAGATGCTCAGCCAGTCCAGACGCAAGGCGTTGCCGCACGTAATCCAGTTTTCATTCTCCAGTGGCAGGAATTCGGCTAGGGCCAGTTTCTGGCCCCGGTAGTGAACGTCGCACTGATACTCGGCGATGATGAGTGCCAGTCGTGCTATTTCGGCAGGGAAGTGACGCAATTCTATGCCACGGAAATTTGTCAGAGGTATTTCCGAGCGGCGGTCGGGTTCACCGCGACGCTTGTTGATCTCGGCCTCAATTGCCCGCATCTCTTTGTAGGCTATGACGAGGAAATTGCCGCTCCCGCAGGCCGGATCGAAGACCCTGATCTTTGATATCCTGGTGCGCAAGTTCAGAAGCTTGCGCGAGTTGTCGCCCGCTTCCTCGATCCGCGCCCGGAGGTCGTCCAGGAAAAGCGGATTGAGTACCTTCAGGATGTTCGGGACACTGGTGTAATGCATTCCGAGCGCACCGCGTTCCTCGTCCTCGGCGACGGCCTGAATCATCGAGCCGAAGATGTCTGGGTTGATCCTCGTCCAGTCGAGATTGCCAATGTGCAGGAGGTAGGAACGCGCGATCTTGCTGAAGCGCGGCACGTCAAGGTTGCCCGTGAAGAGCCCACCATTAACGTAAGGAAAGTCGTCGACCCATCGTGGAACGGAAGCATGCTCGCGGTCGTCCTGCTTGAGGTTCAAGGCCAGGAAGATCGTTTGGATCACCTCATGGGTGTTAGAGGAATCCCGCGCGCTCATGCGCTCGACCGTGGACGTAAACAGACGGCCCCCCCGGAAAATGTCGGTATCCTCGGCGAAGAAGCAGAAGATCAGCCGTGCCATAAAGTGGTTCATATCCGGCCGGCGCTTTTCCGTGCCCCATTCCGGGTTGTCCTTTAGCAGCTCGACATAGAGCCGGTTCAGGCGGCTGGTCGCGCGGATGTCGAAAGAGCTTTCACGCACCTGCTGGACGGTCGTGATACCGGCCAGCGGGAGAAAGAAGCCAAAATGATCCGGGAAGTCGCGGTAGACGCAGGCGACCGTATCGCCGCTCGACAGGTCTTCGGCCTCGAAGGTCTCCCCATCCGTTGCCAGGACGAACTTGGCCTTGCCGCGTGCTGTTGCCGGACTTGCCTTCAGCGCGGCGAGAATCTTGATTACCTCGCCCGGCGCAGCGACAGCGATATGGATGTTGTTGGTCTGAAGAACTCCGCCGAGGTCGGATTTATTGGACTCGCCCTTACGGAGGCGCTTGAGGGTTGTTTCCTTGTTGCCAAAGGCTTGCAGGAAGGCGAACGGAAACTCCTGAGGATCGAATGTCTCCTCGGCCAGTGCTGAAATTGCCTCTTCAATTTCGACTGCGTTCATTCTTCCCCATCTCCTGTTACCGGCTCTTATTGCCGCTGCATTTCCGGTAACCGCATTTCATTGCGGTTAATTTCATCAACCACCCTTTTACACTTCGGTTCTGTTGTCCCATTGGCTCCCCATATAGTCACATAAACGACCCCCGAAAATACGGCAAAAAACGGTACCCCGCAACCACCAGTATCATGTCCCGGTCTCCCCTCGTGACTAATTCTGGTCCTCTCCCGAGTTCTGAATAGTCGTCTGCCACAGGTTTTCCCGCGCGTGGCCGGCTGGGCGTTTTAAGCCTGCGGGTCCGCACAGGCCGCGCCAGAGCCAAGAGGCTCTGTCACGGTTGACCCTGTGCAATCCAGCCCCTCCGGCACGCCCACCGGCCCCCCGCTCCATCCTCCTTGTTCCCTGTCGGGTTGAGTTTGCTCTCCCGCGCTCGTGAGAGAGCAAACATCAACTGCGAACAAGGAGGACAACATGAAAACCTGCACCAGCAACGACAACAATCAACATGAAGGGATCACGCGGCAGGACGTTTATACCCGCGTCACCGACCGGATCGTAGCCGATCTGGAAAAAGGCGTCCGCACATGGATGAAGCCGTGGAGCGCCGAACATGCGGCCGGGAAGATCACCCGTCCGCTGCGGCATAACGGCACACCCTACTCCGGCATCAATATCCTGATGCTCTGGAGCGCGGCCATGGCTGGCGGCTTTGCAGCCCCGATCTGGATGACTTTCAAGCAGGCTTTAGAGCTGAACGCCCATGTACGCAAGGGCGAGAAAGGCTCGCTCGTGGTTTACGCCAATTCCATCACCCGCAAGGAAACCGATGGTGCGACCGGCGATGAAACCGAGCATGAAATCCACTTCATGAAGGGCTACACCGTGTTCAACGTCGAGCAGATCGAAGGTCTGCCCGCCCACTACTACGCCAAGCCTGAGCCTAAATTCAGCGCAGTACAACGGATTGAGCACGCGGAAAGCTTTTTCGCCAATCTGCGGGCCGATATCCGCCATGGCGGGACGCAAGCCTATTACGCGCAGGAGCCTGACTACATCCGTATGCCGCCGTTCGAGGCCTTCTGCGATGCACAGAGCTACTACGCCACCCTCGCCCATGAGTCCACGCACTGGACCAAGCACCCGGCGCGCCTTGCCCGTGAATTCGGGCGCAAGAAATGGGGCGACGAAGGCTATGCCGAAGAAGAACTCGTAGCCGAGCTGGGCTCAGCCTTCCTGTGCGCCGATCTGGAGCTGGCTCTGACGCCCCGTGAGGACCACGCGTCCTATATTGCCCACTGGCTGACCGTCCTGAAGGATGACAAGCGCGCCATCTTCCGCGCTGCCGCCCATGCGCAACGAGCCGCCGACTTCATCCACGGGCTCCAGCCGTCCGTTACCACGGAGGCAGCCTGAATTCGAGGTATACGGCTTCGCCGGCCACTCCTGGCTCTGCGCTTAATACGCTGGACGCGTTGAAGGCGGCGGGGAATCAATAGCTCTTCACCTGCCCTTCAGCAGTGCGTCGGTTTATGCGGTGTTTTTCTATCTTAATCTGTTTTCTACATAATATTGAGGCTGGGGTATTTTCACCGTGCGTTATGTCCCGATGTCGTTTAGAATAAAAGACGAACAAGAGCGGAGCTATGCCCACAGCCGATCAAATCAAAGCCTTGCTCTCATCCCACGCAGAGGGTGATGAGTCGCAGTTTTTCTCCATCGCAATGCAGATTGCGGCGACGGAGGCGCGTCAAGGCCATGGTAAATTCGCTCAGGAGCTCCGCGCCATCATCGACAAGGGGAAGAGCCGGTCGAGCGTCGCGGCAGTGGCGCCGATCCCGATCGCAAAACCGCGTGGCGAACTCGCCGACGTTCTGTCGGCTTCTTACCCCAAAACCAAGCTCACCGACATGGTGCTCAGCAAAGCGCTGGAAGAGCGCTTGTTGCGCGTTATCCGTGAGCACAAGGCCGTCCGTACCATTCGCAGCCGAGGACTCGCGCCTCGACGCAAGCTGCTTCTTATCGGCAAACCCGGCACTGGCAAGACATTGACCGCTTCTGCGCTGGCGGGCGAACTCGGGCTTCCGCTTTTTGTCGTGCGGCTGGACGGGCTTATCACGAAGTACATGGGCGAAACCTCTGCCAAGCTGCGCTTGGTATTCGACGCGCTCAATCAGTCGCGCGGCGTCTATTTCTTCGATGAGTTCGACAGCATCGGCTCGGAACGCGGCCTCGGGAATGATGTCGGCGAAATCCGCCGCGTCGTGAACAGCTTTCTCCAGATGGTCGAACAGGACGGCTCAGACAGTCTGGTGATAGCGGCTACCAACCACGTTGGCTTGCTTGATCGCGCCATGTTCAGGCGCTTTGACGACATCATCGAGTTCGAGCTTCCCAACGAGCCGCAAATCAAGCTCTTGTTGTGCGCCAAGCTCTCCGGCTTCAGCACGCCTAAAATGCGCTGGGCGGACGCGGCCAGAGCCGCCGTGGGTCTGAGCTACGCCGACATTGTGCGGGCGACCGAAGATGCAATCAAAACGGCGCTGATCGAAGAACGTGAGGTCATCAAGAACGCTGATCTGGTGGTCTGCATTCGTGAACGCAAAGCCACCATCACAGGCGGAAACGGTTCGCCCTAATGCCGCCAGAAGATGTCCGGCTTCATCCGCATATCTTAGACCCGACCGCCGCCGCCAGCCGCGACTTCAAGACCCCGCGACCAGGGAGAGCAACGGCCCTCTCGCTTCAAGCCCGTGATCGCGCGGGACATGCCGCGCAACTTCTCGCACAACTCGAACAGATCGAGCGAAGCGCGCAGCAGCGCATCGCCGAGCAAAGAGCCGAAGGCGTTGATGCGGGGAACGGCATTTATCTGCAGTTCGACAGCGAGCCTGGCTTCGATCTGAAATTCGAGAGCCTTGAGTTCTCCCGCAGCGGCATCGAACTCTGCGCGGTGAAGAAGTCGGACAACCGCACACAAGCCACGGTCTTTGTCCCCGAAGGCAAGCTCTCCTTCTTTCTCAAGCGCATCACCGACTATCGTGATGGCGATAACGTGCCCAATGAAAATGGCGTCGCCACGCCCAAGAACAAGGATATGGTCGAGAGCGTGTCGAGCGTTCGTTTGGCGGTGCTTGAGGCGCTCTGGACAGATGAACACCGCTTGTCCCCAAATCCCACGCATGACGCAATGTGGGAGGTATGGCTTCGCAAGTCCGATCAGATTGACCATCTGGAACGACTGCGCGGATACGCGGTCGGCCACAATCTCACCGTCAGTCAAGAGTCGATTTCATTCGTTGATCGCGTCATCGTGCTTGTTTACGGCAAGGGGCGCGATCTGGCCCGGTCGGCGGATATTCTCGGCTCTATCGCCGAACTTCGCCTCGCAAAGACGACCGCCGACTTTTTCACGCGCATGTCCGCCATCGACCAACAAGCGTGGGTCGATGATCTGGCAGGGCGCTTGCGGCACCCGCATGCGAACGCGCCTTATGTCTGCCTTCTCGACACGGGTCTCAACAACGCCCATCCACTGTTGCAGCCCGTTGCGCACAATGATGACCTTCACACCTATAGACCCGCGTGGAATGTCGATGATCGCTGGCCACACGGCACAAGCATGGCGGGGATCGCCATTTATGGCGACCTGACCGACGCGCTGGCCTCGCATGGCCAGTGGCAGCTCACCCACCGCCTTGAGTCGGTGAAGATCATTGCGCCGGGCGCAGCGCATCCGGCGGAATTGTATGGCGCGGTCACGATTGAGAGCGCCAATCGAGTGGAAGTGATACCCGACCGCAAGCGTATCTATTGCATGGCCATTTCGACGCCCGACGGCCGAGATCGCGGGCGTCCGTCCTCTTGGTCGGCAGCCGTGGATGCGCTCACATCCGGCGCAACCGATCAGCAACGACGTTTGATGGTTTTGTCGGCGGGTAACACAGATCTCGCCAGCCGCAGAGACTATCCCGACTCCAATTTGACGGACGGCGTTCACGACCCCGGACAGGCATGGAACGCTATCACGGTCGGTGGCTACACCGAAAAGGCGCTTGTCGATCAAACGCGCAATCCCGGCTGGGAGGCGCTGGCCTCGCATGGTGATCTCGCACCATGTGCTTGCACGTCCCTCACTTGGAAGGGCACGAAGTGGCCCTACAAACCTGACATCGTGCTTGAGGCGGGCAACATGGCGCGTAACGCGAACCATGCTGACCCCGACTATATTGACAACGCGCTTCAGTTGCTCAGCACGTCACATGATTTCGCGATCAACCGACCACTCACGACATTCGGAGATACGAGCGCGGCGGCTGCTGCCGCCGCGCGTCTTGCCGCAATGTTATGGGCGAAATACCCGCGCTTAACACCTGAAGCCGTACGCGCACTCATCATTCACTCTGCGACGTGGACTGAGCCGATGGTGCAACGTTTCACGAACGCACAGGGCGAGGTTGATTACGATGGCCTCATGCGCTGCTTTGGCTACGGTGCGCCCAACCTGCGTCGCTTGCTGTCGAGCGCCGACAACTCGCTTACCTTGATCACGCAAGGATCCATTCAGCCCTTCCATAAAGAGGGCAGCGACGTGAAGTTCCGTGAATTGAAACTTCACGGGCTTCCGTGGCCAGTCGAGGTGCTTCAGGAGTTAGGCGAGACGGAGGTTCAACTCCGTGTCACGCTCTCTTATTTCGTTGAACCCAACCCCGGTGATCGCGGCTGGACTACGAAGTACGGCTATCAATCCCATGGTTTGCGCTATGCGGTGAAGCGCGCTCGCGAAACCGTCCCACAATTTGAGAAGCGCATCAACAAGGCCGCGCGCGATGAGGACTATGATGCCGATCATCGGCAAGAGTCTGGCTCATGGCAGTTCAGGCAGCCTGCCACCCTGACGACATCAGGGTGCATTCACTCCAATCTCTGGACGGGAAGCGCGGCCGATCTGGCTGCGCGCGGACACATCGCTATTTTCCCGACCTATGGCTGGTGGAACAAACGGCCAAATCTCAGAGCCTATGACAGGATCTCACACTACGCCTTGGTAGCCACCATCACCACGCCGGAAACAGACATCTACACTCCGGTTGCTACACAAATCCGCGTTCCCATCATTATCGAGACTTGATCGACTAGCGTTTCAAAGGCTGAGGAACTTACTTCGGTCGCAAATGGTAGCGCGTGCCGTTTCGTCTGCCCAAAGAAGCCGTTCCGGCTTGCCGCGCTCGATGGTTTTGTGCACACGAGCAATTTGAGCCAGGCTCTTGCCCACGCGCAACGCGCCGCTGACTTCATCCACAAGCATCAGCCCGGCAGCCAAAAGGAGGCGGCATGACAACCCTCCACTTGATTTCCATTGGAGCTATTGGGAGAGAATTGTAAATTGCCTTACGTCAACCACGATGAATCAATAGAGTAGAATGACTGACCCGGAGGTTTGTGCTTTGGTAGATATAGATGAGATACGGGCCGCGCATTTAGCCATGCATCGCCTTACCAAGGCTGATGCAGAATATATCTTTTACCATGACGAAACGAACAACATTAAAAAGCTGCGCCTTGGTGTGCAGGGCTTCAATGTTACGGAGCCTGGTGTCTTTGTGCTGGGCGGCGTTGTTCATGACGGTACGCCTCGGAGTTTTGACTTAGAGCCTTTGCGCAAGGCGATGCGCATTCAAAGGAGCGCGGACGAACTCAAGCTGAAACATGTTGCCAAGGGCGATTTTCTCGATCTGCTGACGTCAGACAAATTGACCACCTTTCTACAGTGGATCTCCGATAACGGCCTGTTTGTCCACTATCATGCCCTCGATCCGCTCTTCTGGTCGCTCGTCGACATTATGGACTCGATACTTTACAGGCTCGGCGAGCCACGCCTGAAGGAGCTTCATATTTATCTAAAGGCGGACCTGACCGCGCTTCTTCGGGCCAACCTGCCCGAAACGACCAGCCTGTTTTACCGCTATAAATATCCAGATCTGGCCCCGGAGAACCGCAAACCTTTCCTGAATGAACTTATCTCAATACTGGAGCGGAGCGATGATGTGCTGCCGGAATTCAATACGATGATTCTCAAGGGCATGTTGCAGGCCGGGCGCAATCTTCCTAGCCTCGACTTCATTGAAGGGTTCACACCCCACCTTCTAATAGAAAGCTTCACCATCTCCTATCTGACAAGGATAGCAGTGTTCAAATATTCAAGCCACATCCTTGATATGGAAGATTCCATTCGCGATGATTTGGAATCTATGAAGCTGGTATCAGGCGGGCAACCAGTAAAGAATTACCGGTTTGCCGATTCCAAATCCGAGCCGGGCATACAGGTATCGGACATCGTGGTTGGACTAATCGGCAACATGTACAGCTACTTCGCCGGCACCACGCGCGATGAGGTTTCTGCCGCGCGTGCATCTTTGATAGGCACCAGCCTGAAGAACGCGGAACTACTACGCGACATCATCGACGCTTCACATGAGGCCAATATTGCGTTCCTCAATCACGTTACCAGCGCCAATGAAATTGACAAGATGAACTTGTTTCTTCGGTCTCGCGGAAGCGCATATGAATGACATAGCAGGTTGGAGTTTATTGAGACTAAGCCGAAAGCGGTGACGCATGGTGCACCGCTCTGGGTTAACTTCCGATCGCCCCAGAAGGCGGCAGATAGTCCAGCTCCTAGACCTTATCAATGCCGGTGCCTTGCCAGCTCACGAGCCCCCACGCCCGGCCTCGATCAGCGCCAGCTTTTTCCCCTTCCGCATCCCTTTGATCTGCCGCTCCCGCCGCAGCGCCGCGCCTTTCGCCGATGTCATCTCCGTATACACAACCTTGAAAGGCCCGCGGCCTCGGGTATAGCGGGCGCCATTGCCCGCCACGTGCCTCGCAAGACGTGCGTCAACATCCCGCGTCACGCCCGTATAGAACGTTCCATCCGCGCACTCAAGAATATAAACGACCCACGTCAAATCCCGCACTCTCAGACAGAAACTCCCATACGATCCGTCACCAGCCGGACTTTCACTTTCCCGGTCTTCTTTTCCGCCTGCGCCAGATCGTACGCCGCCAGCATCCGCAGCCACAGCCACAGCCACGTCTCCGCCTTCTCGGGAACGCAAACCACCTAGTCAGCTAACGAATAGCTGGTGCTTCGGCCACCTGCCGCGTCTTTGACCAGTATCCCTTGGCCAATCAAAGCCTGAATGTCCCGTTGGGCCGTGTCCTGAGAACACTTCGCGAGCTTTGCCCATTTGCTGGAGGTGAGTTTGCCTTCAAACCCATCGAGCAATTTATTCAGGATCAGATGTTGCCGGTCGTTGATGTTTTTCCCGGCAGTGTTCTCCCAAAACTTTGCTTTACGGAACACGCCGGCAAGGCTGGATTCAGTGCCGGCAATGGCACGGTCAAGGCAGCCGAGAAACCATTCCATCCATTCGGTCACGTCGAGGGTGCCTTTTTGCGTTTCTTTCAGTATGTCGTAATAGTCATTCCGCTCCAGACGGATTTGCGACGACATGCTGTAAAAGCGCTGAGAGCTGTTTTCAGACTGCGCCAGCGCCCAATCCGCAATCGCCCTTGCGATGCGACCATTGCCATCATCAAACGGGTGAATCGTCACGAACCACAAATGCGCCAAAGCCGACCGTAAAACAGGATCTATGTCGCTTTTCTTATTGGCCCAATTGATGAATTGAGCCATCTCGGCCCTCAGGCGTTTGGCCTTGGGCGCCTCGAAATGTACTTTCTCACGGCCCACAGGTCCCGAGACAACCTGCATCGGGCCTGTGGAATCATTGCGCCATGCACCGACGATGATTTTATGAAGGCCGCTGCGTCCTGTCGGGAATAAGGCCGCATGCCACCCGAACAGGCGCTCTGCCGTCAGAGGCTTGTCAAAATGCTGCGTGGCATCAAGCATCATCTCCACCACACCCTCAACATGGCGGTCTGCCGGGATCGCTCCGGCAATGTCCATCCCCAGCCGCCGTGCGATTGAAGATCGCACCTGTTCCGAATTGAGAACCGCCCCTTCAATTTCACTGGACTTCACAACGTCGAGGGTAAGCGTTTCCAGCACGGCCTCCTTGCGAAGAGGAAAGCCAATGGCTTCCATACGTCCGAGCAAACGGCCCTGCCGATGACGCACAGCGGCTAGCTTTGGGGCCAGCTTCTCCTGATCCCAGGTAAATTGTGGCCAATCCGACCGCTCATGGATATAGGTCATTCTCCGCACATCATGCGGAGATTATGCCTCATATTCTCCGCCTCTTCAAGCTTAATATGCGCACGTTATGCGGAGATTAAGGCGCCATTATTCTCCTCAAATTGGCTCAAGCAGTAGTATGTAGCCTAGACCAGTGCCTTCCGACCGCCTGCCCTCCTTTCCAGTCCGGCCCCGACCTCTGAGCTAGATTCTTGTTATGCATGGTAACGACCTTTATCATGCATAAATGGGAGAGTACCTTATTTACCGTCAGGTCAGTTTCGACACTGTCCATGTCTCCCTTAACCAGCCTGGCTCAGCCACGTTCTTCGAAGTCGCCCCCTATCCTTCCGTGGACGACGGCTCTGCCCGTGTCACGGCCTTCGACGAGAAACCCATTATCCGCTGGCTTGGGCCTCCCGCCCGATGCCTTCCATCGCCCGGAAGTCGTGCAGCCGTTCTATGCGCCCGGCGAAGGCGACATCGACCTGATTATCTGCCCGCGTCTTTCGCAGCATCAGGCGGTCGCGTTTGAATGCAAGCGCGTCAAGGTTGAGAGCGTGAACATCGGTAAGGACAAGGTTAACAAGCTGCAGGATGTGGCCGGCGGCGTGCGCCAAGCCAACAAACTTTACAACGGGAGTGCCGCGTTTTTCCAAACGTACCTGGCCATCATTACCGAGGTTGATGCCTCCGGCCAGGGCGAAATAAATATCCCGAACCGTGGCATCCGTTCCGACACGACGCCGCAGCGCGGCGACACCAGAACGACCACCTTCAAACAGATCGTCGAATTTCCCGGCCGCGCTGAGCTTCACGATGATGTCGGGATCATCTTCATAGAGATTGCGCAGCCATCGCATCTCTCAATCGACAAGCAGGCGTCCGTCCGGGTCTGCGTCTACCGCCGTGCAGAACGGCGCGACCAGCTCACGGGCGTCACCAACCGCGTCATAAAGATCATGCAATGAGCACGGTAATTGTTCACCTCTCTCCGGTTGGGTGTCGATGGATTTGGCGATTCACCAACACCCTATACCGTTGGATGACCCAACGTCATATGCTGTTTTGGACAAGAGTGAGCTATTGTAATCAACTTACTCAGTCGATTACGAACGACGGTTGATACGTTTTGTTTCCCTTCCGGTCATAATCGAATTCGTACACGACACACGGTGAGACCCCCTGATGCCCCTGACCGAGAAAGAACAGCAGCGCATTTGGGCAAGCAGCAAAGATGTGAGCCACAGCCTCCAGATCGTGCGCTTTGACCTGGCGCAGGTGATTGGAGACCTGCTCGGCGAGACGAGTTGCATGCCCTCCACCTGCGACAGTCTGTTGCCCTGGGCCGCCCGGCAGACTGAAAGAAACAAGCTTGCCAACCTGCGCAAGGTTCTTCGACACATAGGCCCGTGCCTGCATGACAGTAGGCTGTGCAATGCTGATGGCAATTGCTATATCTCGACCTGAGCCAACGATTTCTTCTGTCACATCGAAAGCCGCTCCCTTGTCCGCCGTGCTATCAGTGGCACGCCAAGTTTGAGAACCGGCACGCCCCTTCTGGACAAGTTCGATATCCACGCCCGATTTGAGGTCAAGAACAGCACCGGTAAGAAAGGCGATCGAAGCATGTGCATCAAGAATGAGACGAAGCCGAGGTGATTTAAGAACAGCATCGCACAGAAATGCCTCCACTTTTGGCCTGATGTCTTGCTGCCAGTCCATGTCGTCACGCAAGTAGCGCTGTCTAAAATCGTTGGTCAGCAGGAGCGTATTTTCGGGAACAGCGCCGATAATATCCGCTGCTGGCCCGAGAAAGCTGCGAATCGCGATGGGCAGGAACGGCTCTGGCACTGTAGCTGAAGCGGGAGCTAACAATCCCTCGTCACGGCAAAGCTGGAGCAGGGTTTCACGATTAAGAGAGTTCAGCCTACGTGCCTTCAGCTGCCGGGCTAGCTCGTCGAACCGAAAATCGGAATCCGTGGCGGTGCAAGGAAGCACGCCAACAGCTCGGGCTTGAAAGTTGATTTCGTTGCGCAACTCTTCCAGTGATCGATGCCCATCAAATATGCGCAAATTATTAACCACAGCCTTCAGCTCGCTATCACTCTCAAGTTGCAAGTGGTCGCGCCACAGTTTCCTGACTTTCCCCATACGGCTGGCGTCCGTAGTGCCATCAAAGAGGCGCTCAGCAAGCAGGCTCTTGTCGTTCCCGGATATTAACTCGCCGAGTGGGTCGCCATCCTTGATACGGTCAGTCGTGAGGAAGGTGAAACAACTTGGTTCAGCTATAGACGCTTGGGCCTGCTTGAGGCGTAGCAGCAATGAAACTTTTTGTGCGCCAATGAAATTCGGATCAACAAAATCCTCGTAGCCAAACCGGCCAGCCATTCCCACATGCCATTTGATCTGATGGTAGTCGGCGGCAATGCGCTCCGGTCCAGATCGTGGGACCGGAGGGTCGTATTTGACGACCACGTCGTCAAAGGCCTTTGGCCTGTTCGCTTCAAAGGTAACTTCGACGACACAGGAGGTTGGATCGAGGAGGTTGAAGGCGTTTTGCCAGAAAATGCGAGCCTGATAATTGTTGCCGTGCCAGGGGGCTATCACCGAATCTACCATGCATACCCCTGCGATTTAGTCAGGACAGCGTGAATTTAGGGCCGAATAAGGCGCGCCAGACTTTGAGGGCTTCGCCGTTACGGCCCTTACGCGCATGATCGATAGCGATCGTTGCTTCGCGGCTTGCGGCACTCAGTAATTCACGAGCCCGCTGTTTTCGACCTGTATCCATACTATTGCTGATCGCGGGACCTAGTCCTGCAGGGTCCGGCCATTCATCAAAAATGCGGTCGCCAAGTGTAGATAAGAATCCCTGTATCTCGTAATCGAATCGTCCACCCCATCCTCCGTGCAGGCACTGAAGCGCCATCACCTCGATCAGGAATGACGGCTTGATGGGCTTGTCTGCACCGTGTTTAGGATTGTTATTCCAGTACTTGACCATTCTGACAAGGCCCTTCCACTCGCTGGAATATGCCTGATGTGCCGCCGTCGCCTTGTCGGCGTGTATCTCAGGATTGGTCTTAATCCATTTTCCAGAGTCGACGTCTGGGATCTCATAGTCCTTTCCGGCGGCAAACGCCGGAACGACATCCACGCTAACGACGCGGTAGTCCGTATTATCGTCGACATCAGCCACAATGCCAAAATCAACGTTCACGGAGCGACTCTGCTTCCGAAGTGCGCTCTGGCCGTATTCGTTCACAAGGGTGTCGTAGAACGCAACGATCACTGTCGACGGCTCCTTTGAACGGTAGTGTTTCTCGGTCTCCTTCAGCACAAAGAAGATGTCGATGTCCTTCAGTGGCTTCGTCTTTGTGTGTCGTGCATACGATCCAGTCAGAAAGCTCCGATCTATAGCGAATTTTGTTCCGATATATGCCCGCACTTCGTTATGGCGGGTGGATGCATTCTTCTGCTCCCGGTCATTTAATTCCAGACGACTCTTGAACTTTCTGAATGCTTCATCGATCGTCATCATGACACGTGTCTCCAGTACGAAGCGCTCGCTCCTAGCCCGGAGTGCTCCACAGTGGTTCCAAGGCTTTGCCTCACCATGCCCTGCGTAGACCGCATCGTTGCGTCCGACCAGCCAGGCAAGTCTGGCGTACCGGGCTTAACACTCAAGGTAAATCTGTATTTTACCTCGCTGGGAGCAAGGCCGACTTTCCTGATCGCATATCGCAATTGTTCAGTATCAGTCCAAAATTCTCCGTCGCCCCCGGACCAGGCATAGACGACGTCAATGTCCCAACGCACAATTAGCTCATTGGTTTTCGGATTGTAGATCTCCAGCTTCACTCCCAAGAGCACCCTTGAGTTCAGCCACGTCTGCATCGCCTGCAAGTTGGACTGCCAATCGCCGACAAAGGCGCCTGGATCCAGCCCGCTAAGCAGGATGATGTCTTTGATACTCTTGAGAATGTTATCCGCAACGTAGGTTACAGAATGAGAATAGGTGTTGACGACGACACTGGTCATGACCCCAAGAATCCTTTCGAATCAAGGACGAGCGAATCAGTTTTGGCGGGCAGGCTTTCATTAATTTCAAAACTAGAATTGACGTCGCGCGCGGTGATACGCAGGCTGTGCTTCTTCAGCGCCGATTGTACCCATACAAGATCGGCTTCGGGACAGGGTAATGACAAACGCCAGTCCCCATTTAGCGGATCGAACCCCAGCGCATCCTCGTTCGCATCTGCACCATCGATAGCGTTCTCGTCGTACAGGCAGTAGATGCGGGTACGTGGACCGTCACTGGTGACGATGATGGCCGAGTCCTTTGGACCTCGCTCGGCAATTATGCTCGCGGCAATTCCCGCGACTGAAAGCAGTTCGGTTCGATTGCCACCATTATTCCCCTGAGTCAACAGGTCAACGATGGCGGCCCATGTCTGCAATGAGTCCCGCTGTGGGCTACTGCGGAAAGTTCGGCTGGCGACGGTACCCATGCTTACTTTCCTCCCTTATTTCGGACCACCTTCGCGGCGCGGGCGGCCGCAAGGAGGTCTTCAATCGTCACATGTTCTGGCTTCATCGCTGTCTGTGGGCTGCTTGCCAGCGCGTTAGCGACTAACTTGCGGATCGCACGCCCGTCGAGCCCGACGCACTCATTGACGCAGTGATCAAACTTGGGGGAAGAAAGCAACTTGCTAATTGGTGGATAGGTCTTGGCAAGGCCAGTCAGGCAGTCCTTTAATATACGGCCACAGGCCTCCTTGTTTGGAAGCGGAATCTCCACTACGAGATCACACCGCGAGGTAAAGGCGGTATCAACTGCCTGTGGAAAATTACTGGTGGCAACAAAGAGCAGATGGTGGTGCTGTTCTGCCAATACGTCGAGCTGCACTAAAACTGCATCGGTGGCACGATGGATATCGATCGGGTTGGCTTCAAGGCTCATCTTTGATCGGTCAGCTGCCAGCGTCTCGACCTCGTCAAGGAGCACGATCGTCGGGCCCATCAACGCCGCTTCGGCAATCGCTTGGGAAAAAAGTTCGGAAACGGCCCGCTGCGTCTTGCCCATAGCCGAGCTGGTCAGCATATGCGGCTCGACTTCAAGTAGGCGGAATTTTGCGTTTTTAAAGCTCTCGGCGGTTCTATGCGCGAGACCACGAGCGAGCGAGGTCTTGCCGGTACCAGGCGATCCCACCAAGAAAATCACACCATGAAGAGGTAGGACACTCCGTTGGACCTTAGCGCGAACGGTAAAGTTAAGAACAGCCTGGGATAGCAGTTGGGACTTCACCGCCTCGTCGATAATAATTGAATCCCAGATTGCCCCAAGTTCGGGATCAGGAAGTTCACGACTGCTCTGTATCCCCTTCGGGAGATTCAAATCATTTGCGTTCAATGCTGCCATCCTTGCCAAATTACCCCTCCCCCTATAGAAGACCATTCGCACATATCTTTGATTGGGCTATGTGGCACATATAGCCATGATGACCACATGGTCAACTCCATATAGTGTATTTTTTCATGAAAGAGTCAGAAAATTTCACACACCTTTTCGTGTACTTCTGACGATACATACAACCATGACCGGTCAGAACTACCCACAGTATGAGATCGTCTCAACCCGGAAATTTACTCAAAACGACCATTCCGGTCCCATGCTGAACTCCTCTACCAAAGTAGAATGTCTGGAATCGTGTCGGAGCCCCTCGCGACACACGTCCTCCTCATCCTGGGTATCATAGGCCTTCCATTTTATGGAGAGGTGCCGATGCCAGCGAAGCACTTGACATGGCGAAAGATCAAAGACATTCTGCCGCTCAAACGGGCCTGCGGACGCAGTAACCAACAAGTCGCCGCCAGTTGTGGGGTGGCGCGGAGCACGGCGGCCGAAACCCTGTATCGGGCCAGGGCGGCCTGGTTGTCCTGGCCGTTCCCGGAGGAGCTGGATAATCAGCAGCTGGGAACCCGGCTGTATCCGGTGGCCCCGTCGCCGACGAACCCGCCGCGGGCCATGCCGGAGTGGGCGACCGTACATCCAGGAATTGTCGCGGAAGGGCGTGACCATGGCGCCGCTCTGGTAGGAGTACAAGACCCAGCATGCGGCCACGGCTCGCGATACCGGAGGTAGTGAAAGAAGGCGCGAAATAGTTGATGGTAGGCTGTGGTCATTTCCTCATTCAGGCAGGGGTCGGCTAATAAGCCAGCCGTTCGAAATTGGGTGAGGCAATGAGTGAGGAGCCCGGTCAGATCGCGCGCATCGATCCACCGGCTGCACGGATCGCAGGCCAGCCACTCGGGACTCATCATGGCACCAATTCCGTAGTCGGGATGGAGATCCTCGGTGGCCACATGCTGGAGCCCGTCAATGTTGTAGACCGGCGTATCGCCAAAGATTTGGTCGGAGGTAGTAAAGCCAAACGGATGGGTGTGATACCGGACCATGGGAGACGGGCCTGAGCAGAAATCGCATTGATAGGTCATGGGATGTCCGTTTGGCTACTTTGGGACAGAACCGGCGTGATGCTTGTGATGTGCGCGGCGTCATCGCGCGCCTGCCGGAGAGTGGGAGGGCCCGAGTGCTGGTGCGCCGTCGCGACGGGCTCTCGGAGCGGGATGTCTTCTGGATGTTCCTCTGTTCTCTGCCTCTCATGGTGCACAGGCCGTCTTCAGCAGACGGCACCTCCTGGCCGCTAGATCTGCGTGACCGCCTCCTCCGCGCCCTCCAGCAGCTTCTGCACCTCTTCCACATAAATCTCTGTCGTCGCATAGTGTTGGTGCCGCATCATCTTCTGCACGCGCGTGGGATTCGCGTCATTGAGCAGGGCAAAGGTGGGGGTCGAGTGCCGCAAACTGTGCACCACAATGCCGGGCTTCTTCACCCCGGCGAGGAGCAATCCTTCCGTGATAATCCGACGAATGGCGCGGGTCGAGAGTGGCTGCCCGGCTGGCGTGACGATGTTCCCGCCGCGATCGACACAGGCCGTGGTCGCAAAGAGCGGATCCGATCCCTGCGGCGGTCCAGATCTGAGTGAGAGATACGCCTGGATGCGGTCATGGACCTCTCGCAGCACCTGCACCGACTCATCGGCGGATGGCCGCCCCTTCCCATGCACCCACAGTTTCCATTTGTCGCCCGGCACATGTTCTTGGAGATGGTCAATCCGCGCCCGGCTCACCTCAATCGTCCGCAAGCCTGTCTTCAACATGAGATACGCCATCGCGACGTTGCGCGCTCGTTGCAGGTCCGTCTTCCTCGGATCAGTCTCGAGCGCCACCAACAACGCCTTCGCATCCTCCACCGGCAGATGGCGCCGCGTGTGCTGCCGACTGCACGTCCAGCCCTGCACGACGTCGGCCGGATTGACCAAGCCGGGGTGGAGCGGCACGAGCCAGTGCAGAAACTGGCGGACGGCCGTGAGATACCCGTTCTTCGTGCGCGGATTCGGAAACCGCCGATCCAGATAGGCGCGATAGGCCTCCACACAGGCGCGATCGAGCCGCCGCATCCCGCTCCCCTGCTCGAGCCACGCGATAAACGCGCGTCCACGTTTCAGATAGGTGCGGGCTGTGGTCGCAGAGGGTTTCTGCGCCGCGAGTTGTCGGGTAAATTCTTCGAGATAGACCCGTAGGCCAATCAGGGTGGACGACGACAGTTGCAGGCAGACGGGCTGGAGTTCGCTCCCTGCCCGTCGAAGCCCTGTCGTCGCGAGTGGGACCAACGCATCCGGCTGGTGTGGCTGCGGTAGCCCCGGCTCAGGCAGGGCCGGCACCAGATCCATAGACTGACACCCCTTAGAACAGATGAGACATCAGACCGGGTCGGCAATCCGACGGAGTGGTCGGCCTCGTCTCACACTGGCGCTCTCTCTATAAAATGGGAGCGGTCCCGTTGGACGGCCCCAGCGACCCACCAGGAGACGATTTCCTCCCGACCCAATTTCCCGTGGGTCTCCCTCACCCGCTGGCACTCTAATCTTGTCTCGACCAGAAATCAAGGCATCCGAGAAGGTCACAATCCCGGATGCTTAAGGTGTATAGATGCGAATTTCTCTTGACTTTATATACCTATTGATTTAGACCTCTAAA
>LNFM01005549.1_pt1 | contig 21693 bp, 16 predicted proteins | sample 596031 | NCBI WGS metagenome assembly LNFM01 (sample SAMN04254537, study PRJNA301005) | activated carbon metagenome | isolation source: dual media filters at the Ann Arbor, Michigan drinking water treatment plant | place: USA: Ann Arbor
CAACCTCGATCCCCGCATGGCCAAGTTCGCCGGCGGCGTCCACCGCCTCGACGGACAGCTCATGGTCGTCCTCGACGTCGATCGCGTCCTCGAACTAGCCTCCAAGACAGCCATTGCCGCGTAGCCAGGTTGGCATGCGCCGCCCCGTCAAGCCAGGAGATCGAAAATGAGAACATGTCTGGTGGTCGATGACTCCAGCGTCATTCGAAAGATCGCGCGCCGCATCCTGGAAGGCCTCGATTTCCAGATCATCGAGGCCGAGGACGGCCTGCAGGCGCTGGAAGCCTGCAAGCGCGCGATGCCCGAGGCGGTCCTGCTCGACTGGAACATGCCTGTCATGGACGGCTATGAATTCCTCGGCAATCTGCGCCGCATGCCCGGCGGCGACATGCCCAAGGTCGTGTTCTGCACTACCGAGAACGGCATCGACCATATTTCGCGCGCGCTGCATGCCGGCGCCAACGAATACATCATGAAGCCGTTCGACAAGGAAATCGTCGCCACGAAGTTCCAGGAAGTCGGTCTGATCGCGCCGGCAGAGCCGAGCCTCGTCTAAATAGTATCCGCTTACCTCAAGAGGCTCTCGTGACCCCACAAGACTATGAATACCTGCGTCGGCTCCTGAAGGACCATTCCGGTCTCGATTTGTCCGCCGACAAGCAATATCTGATCGAAAGTCGGTTGCTTCCGCTGCTGCGCGAATTCGACGTGCCGGGTATCAGCGAACTCGTGCGAAAAATGAAGGCCGGTTCACCTTCCCTGATCGCCCAGGTGGTCGAGGCCATGACCACCAACGAGACCTTCTTCTTTCGTGACAAGGTGCCATTTGACAACTTTCGCGACGTAATCATGCCCGAGGTGCTGAAGGCGCGCGGAGCCCGCAAGAGTATCCGGATCTGGTGCGCCGCGGGCTCGACCGGGCAGGAGCCATATTCGCTCGCGCTGTGCCTGAAGGAAATGAGCGCCTCCCTTGCGGGATGGCGGGTCGAGATCATCGCAACCGACCTTTCCCGGGAAGTGCTCGAGAAATCAAAGGCGGGCATCTACAACCAGTTCGAGGTCCAGCGCGGCCTGCCGGCCCAGTTGCTCGTCAAATACTTCAAGCAGATCGGCGAGCTCTGGCAGATCAGCCCGGAAATCCGCGCCATGGTTCAGCACCGGCAGCTCAACCTATTGCACGACTTCTCGCAGTTGGGCGTCTTCGACGTCATTTTCTGCCGCAATGTCCTGATCTATTTCGATCAGGACACCAAGATCAATACCTTTGGACGCCTTGCCGACGCGATGGAGTCGGGCGGCTTCCTGGTGCTGGGCGCGGCGGAGACAGTTGTCGGCCTGACGAATGCATTCAAGCCGTTTCCGAACAAGCGTGGGCTCTATCAGCCGAGCGCCGTGCGCGTAAGCGCCGAACTCCCTCGGGAAAAATTCACAGCGATGGCGGGCAGGTGACCATGACGGAGGAAAGCAGGGGCGTAGAACGGGTCTCTTTCAGCAGGGGATATGATGTCTGCATGATGGCTATCGACGGCACCTGGCGGCGGGATTGCCAGCTCAAAGCGATCTCGGACACCGACGCCGTGCTGACGGTCGAGGGCTCCATCCAAGGCCTCAATCTCAAGGAATTTTTCCTGCTGCTGTCATCGACCGGCCTCGCCTACCGCCGGTGCGAACTCGTGCGCGTCAACGGCACGGAAATGGACATTCAGTTCGTGCGCGGCAAGCTCGCCAAGAAACGGCTCGGTGCGTCACCGAACGCAAACGAGGTAGCGAACTAAGGCCGGCAAGGGCCAGGCGTGACCGCGTGCGCCGCGCAGGCGCCTTGCCAATAGGGCGTCGCCTTGCGGTAAGCGTTGCGGGCGCTCACCTCCAGGGCAGGTCCGGATCGCGGGCGATTGGATGCGGTTCCCTCCATTTCTGGACCGCGGAGACTGTATTCCGCAAGACTCTACTACCTTAGTTTATCGTCCCAGCGGGCGTTGTTGTTTGCGCGTCAAGTCGCAGTCCCGTAACATACAATCAGATTGTGATCCGGTCGCGTATTGGTAGCGTTATATCGATGCGCGCCGAATCAACCACGCATGGACTGGGAAAATGGTTGAGAAAGTCCATTCCCGCGGAGAGATCTTCGTAGTCGATGACGATCCTGCCGTGCGCGAAACGCTTTCGATGGTGCTGACGGCGGGTGGCTATCAGGTCATCTGTTTCGCAGACGGCGCGGCCCTGCTAACCGTTGCCCGAACCAGAACGCCGTCCTGTATCCTGCTCGATGTGCATATTCCCGGAAAGTCCGGCCTCGATGTTCTGCAGGAGCTGCACGCCGAGGACTATCCGGCACCGATTTTCATGATTTCCGGACAGGGCGACATCGCGATGGCGGTCGGCGCCATCAAGAGCGGGGCGCTGGACTTTATCGAAAAACCGTTTCGCGGCAGCGAAATCGTGGCGCGGCTCGACCAGGCGATCGACGCTTACGCGCGGCGACAGGTGAAGGATTCCGGCTCGGGGATCGCAGCACTCCATTTTCCCGGACGCGAACCGCTGACGCGGCGCGAGCGCGAGGTTCTCGAGCAGTTCGTATCAGGCGCTTCCAACAAGGAGGCGGGACGGCAGCTGGGGATCAGCCCGCGCACCATCGAGGATCACCGCGCCAGCATCATGAAGAAGCTCGGCGCGCGGAACGCCGCCGATCTGATCCGGATCGTGATGACGACCCGGCAGCAGGGCCAGGCGTGAAGACACGAAACCGGTTGGGCAAACCTCCGATACGGAACAAGGTTTCGGGCGCCGGCGCGGTGGCAGCTCCTGCCAACGATCAAGCGGCGAAGGCCTTCCGGATCATGATCGCCATGTCGGATTTCCGATATGGCTTGGCGAGCAGCAAAACACCATCGTCGAGCCGGCCGTCGTGGATGATCGCGTCTTCGGTGTAGCCGGAAGTGAACAACACTCTCAACCCCGGTCTGACCTTCGATATCTCGTCGGCGAGTTCCCGGCCATTCAGGCCAGGCAGGATCACGTCGGTCAACAGCAGGTCGAACGGACGGCCTGCATGCACGATCGCGAGAGCTTCGTTGGCGTTTGCCGCATGCAGCGTGACATAGCCGAGCGAATGCAGCTGGGTCAGGACGTAATCGCGCACCAGCTTGTCGTCTTCCACCACCAGGATCGTCTCGTGGCCGCCTTCGACCGCCGGCGTCGGCGGCAGTTCGGCCACCGGCCATACGCCCGTAGCCAGTGGCAGATACATCTTGATCGTCGTCCCATCACCTTCCTTGCTGGAGATCGTGATGAGACCGGCCGACTGTTTGACGAAGCCGTACACCATGCTGAGCCCGAGACCGGTGCCCTTGCCGGGTCCCTTGGAGGTGAAGAACGGTTCGAAGACCTTGTCGAGTATCGCGGCGGGAATGCCGGCTCCGGTATCGCTGACCGCGATGGTCGCGTAGCGGCCGGGCCTGAGGTCGCCATGCATGCGCGCGTCGCGATCGTTGAGCGTCGACGAGCCGGTTTCGATGGTGAGCCTGCCGCCGTTCGGCATGGCGTCGCGTGCGTTGAGGGCGAGATTGAGGATCGCGTTGGCCAGCTGGTTTGGGTCGACGACCGCCGGACACGCCTTTTCTTCGAATACCGTTTCGATTGCGATACGGGCGCCGATCGTCCGATGCAGCAGTTTCGTCGTATCCTTGATCAGCGCGTTGACGTCGGTTTCGCGGGGCTCGAGCGGCTGCCTGCGCGCGAATGCAAGCAGGTGCTGGGTAAGGTCGGCGCCGCGAGACGCGGCCTCGTCGATCATTCGCGTGATGGCGGCGAGCTGCGGTTCGTCCTTGACGGCGTCGGCCAGGATTTCGATCGTCCCCGTGATGACCGTCAGGATATTGTTGAAGTCGTGCGCGATGCCGCCGGTGAGCTGTCCCATCGCCTCCATCTTTTCGGCCTGCCTGATTCGCTCCTCGGCGGCGATTCTCTCGGTGAGGTCGCGGATGAAACCGTTGAACAGGAATCCATCGCGGGTCTTCAGCGCGGCGATGCTCAACTCCACCGTGATCTCCCGGCCGTCCCGCCGCCTGACCTTGAGTTCACGGCGGGGCTGTCGCACCACCGGGTTGCCGGCCAGCAGGAACGACTGCAGCGCTTTTTTCACAGGTCCGTGTCCGTCGATCCGGCCCATCAGTTTGAAAATGTCTTTCCCGATCACTTCATCGCGCGACCATCCGAGGATGCGCTCGGCCTGCGGATTCCAGTTCCGGATGAGGCCCTGCTCGTCGACCTGAACGAAGGCATCGAGCGCGGTGTCGATAATGCCGCGCGCCAGTTGCTCGCTTTCCTGCAACGTCTCCTGCGCCTGGCGGCTCTCGGTCATGTCGCGGCCGACGAAGAAGAACCGCTTGGCGGGATCGGACCAGGTGCCGAGCCAGGACAACCAGACGGCGCGCCCGTCCTTGTGGGTGCAGCAGCGCGCTTCGAAGACGTTCAAATTCTCTCCGCGGCGCGCGGCGCGCATGCCTTCGCGGCAGCTCTCGAGATGATCGGGATGGATGAACTCGCCCCCGCTGCGCCCGATCAATTCGTCGGGACGATAGCCCAGGATGGCTTCGCAGCTTGGACTGATCTGCACCACAAATCCGCGAGAATCCATCACCACGATCAGATCCAGCGAGGTTTCGAAGATCCTGCGGAGTTCTTCGGTCTGTTGCTGCAACATCTGCCTCGTCTTGTTGGTATCGGTGATGTCGCGGATCACATTGGAGATGCCGATGGTCGCACCCGAAGGCGACCTGATCGGGTAGATGCTGAGCGAGACGTCGATTCGGCGGCCGCCCTTCCCCAGCCGGACCGTTTCCTGGTGTGCGATGCTTTCACCCGATGCGATCCGGCGCATCGCGTCCTCGAACCTCGCCAGCCGGTCGTCGGGTACGAGCAGCGTGATGTTCTCGCCCGCGGCTTCCGCCGCCGTGTATCCGAACAGCCGCTCCGCGGCCGAATTCCAGCCAGTGATCGCGCCGTCGAGCGTCATCGTGATGATGGCGTCGTTGGAGGACTCGATCGCCGCGCTGAACAGTCGCTCGCGCTCGGCATGGTGGTCGCGCGAGGCTTCGGTGCGACGATGTTCCATGACCTCGCGCTCGAGAGCGAGCGTCTTGGCATTGGCCTCGTCGATCACGCGGGCAAAGGCCCGGGCCAGCACGTCGGTCTCGCCGTTTGCACCCACCGGAATCATCGTCGTGCCACCGTGGGCGGAACCCTCGACCGCCCTGGTCAACTGAATGATTGGTTTCGTCAGCGACCGCGCGATCATCGTGGCGAGCGCCGCAGCGCCGAGTACTGCGAGCAATCCGACCAGCAGGGAAGCGTTCCGAATCGCCTCGGCCGGCGCCAGGATGACCGCGCTCGGGACGGTTTCGATGACCCCGATCCATTCCTGGCCGGCGAGCAGGGCAGGCGCGAGCGCCACGCCCCCGGCCTGGCCGGTATCGTCGGGGACGATGCGCGCCAGGCCTTGGGTCGCCCCGGCGGATGTAGCCAGATATGGGAAATCGGTCAGCCAGTTCGCCGGCGCCTCCCGCGGCCGACCGAATTCGCGCATAGGCTGAGGATGAACCAGATATTCGCCCCGTCGGTTGACGGCGTATATCGCGCCACCCGGTCCCGCCTGCGACCTCACGCGCTCAAGGGCCGGGCGCATGTCGATCTTGATTGTAACAATTCCCAGCCGCTTGCCGTCCGGATTCAACAGCGGCGCTGCGAGCCGTAACGTCGGCATCGGCGGCGTCGTGGAATGCCCGCTCGGTGTTTCCATCTCGACCGGCGACACGAATGTTTCACCTGGATTCAGGGACAAGGCGCTGGCGAAATGCGGTTGATCGACCTGGCGTTCCGGTTCTGGCTTCGGGACAACGCGGATAGCACCTTCCGGTCCGGAGCGATCGACCCGGAGGATTTCGCGCCAAGTGCCATCAAGGCCAAAGACCTGAAATTCAGCATAAGCGGGCTTGGCCTTGAATTCGCTCACAATCCGGCTCGAGATTCGTTCGACCAGCACCTTTTCCGGGAAACCGTCGAGCGGGTCGGCTCCTCCGGCCAGGCGTGCTCGAATGAGCGCGGTCAACGGCGGAAGCGACCGGAAGCCTGTGATATCGGCGAGTGGTCCGGCTACATAGAACTTCAGTTCAGCCGCGACGAACTGAGCATGCGTGTCGGTGCGCTCGAGCACCCTGGGCAGCAGCGCCTGTTCCAGATTGCGATAACTCAGCCAGCCGACGGCGGACACCGCAATCGCGACCAGCGCGGTCATCGCAAAGACAAGCCTCGTGGTCAGCGTCATGTTGGCCTTGGTGATCGCGCGCCCAGTTCCCGACCGCGTGCCGGGCGGACTCAAACAATGCAATTTTGCATCGGGATCGGGAAGCCGCAATATCGGTCAATCCGGCGCGAGCCGCCGTGGGGATTCCCCCAAACGCGTCATCTGCCAGGCGCGACGGTTTCTCGCAGCGGGCCTGATTTGGTAGCGCGGCTCGGCGATTTGAGCAATCCGGGAAGGCGAGGCGTCATGCCTTGCCGCGCTCCGCCAACCCCACCGTCCACAGCGCGAACGCATAGGCGATCGCGACCTCGTCCAGCCGGTCGAATCGCCCCGCTGCGCCGCCATGTCCCGCGCCCATATTGGTACGCAACAGCACCGGGCCACCGCCCGACATGGTAGCGCGCAGCCGCGCGATCCATTTCGCCGGCTCCCAATAGGTGACGCGGGGATCGGTCAGCCCAGCCATCGCCAGAATCGCTGGATAAGCCTTCGCCGCGATGTTCTCATAGGGCGAGTAGGAAAGAATGGTGCGGAAGTCTGCCTCGCTCTCGATCGGGTTGCCCCATTCCGGCCATTCCGGCGGCGTCAGCGGCAGCGTGTCGTCGAGCATGGTATTCAACACGTCGACAAAGGGGACTTCGGCCACGATGCCGGCGAACAATTCGCCGGCGCGGTTGGCGACCGCTCCCATCAGCATGCCGCCGGCGCTGCCGCCATGACCGACGATGCGTTTTGCGCGCGTGTATCCGGCCGCGCACAGTGCGCGCCCGGCGGCGGCGAAATCGTCAAAAGAGTTCGTCTTCCGCTCGCGCTTGCCGTCAAGATACCAGCCCCAGCCCTTGTCCGCACCGCCGCGGATATGCGCGATCGCATAGACGAAGCCGCGGTCGACCAGCGATAGCCGGTTGGCGGCGAATGCGGCCGGCATCGCCATGCCGTAGGACCCATAGCCGTAAAGCAGCAGCGGGGCGCTGCCGTCGCGCACCAGTTCCTTGCGGTGCAGGATCGAGACCGGCACCTGGGCGCCGTCATGCGAGGTCGCCATGATACGCGTGGTCACATAGTCGGCGGGATCGTGTCCGGAAGGAATCTCCTGCCGCTTGCGCAACAGCCGCTTCCGCGCCGCCATGTCGTAATCGTAGACTTCCGCCGGAGTCGTCATCGACGAATAGGAAAATCGCACATTCGTGGTTTCGAACTCATAGCCGCCCATGGTGTCGAGCGAGTAGGCCGCCTCGTCGAACGCGATGGCGTGCTCCTCGCCGGTCGCAAGATCGCGGATGACGATCGATGGCAGCGCGTTGGCGCGCTCCAGCCGCACCATGTGTCCGGCATAGAGCTCGACGTCGATCACATAGATGCCTTCGCGATGCGGAATCAAATCGCGCCAGTTGGCGCGTCCGGGCGAGGCCAGCGGCGCGTTGACGATCTTGAAGTCGATGGCGTCGTCCGCGTTGGTGAGGATGAACAGTTCGTCGCCGCGGTCGGCAATCGAATATTGCACGCCCTCCTCGCGCGCCGCGACCAGGACCGGCGTCGCCGCGGGGTCGGCAAGATCGATCAGCCGATGCTCCGAAGTTTCGTGATCGCCGCCGGCGATGACGCAGAACCGGCCGGAGGCGCTCTCGTGCAGATGGGTGAACCAGCCCGAATCCGCCTCCTCGTAGACCAGCGAGTCTTCGGTCTGCGCGGTGCCAATCCGATGCCGCCAAACCTGCATCGGTCGGTGGTTGTCGTCGAGCTTGACGTAGAAGAAGCTGTTGCAATCCTTGCTCCAGACCATGCCGCCGTCGGTTTCCTCGACGATGTCGTCGCGATCGAGGCCGGTCTGCCAGTCGCGGACGCGGATCGTAAAATACTCCGACCCCTTGGTGTCGGCGCTCCAGGCATGGAGGCGGTGATCGGGCGAATGCCGCGCGCCGCCGAACTTGAAATAATCATGGCTTGCGGCGAGCGCGTCGCCGTCGAGCACGATCTGCGCGTCGCCGCCGGCTCGCGGCGTACGGCCGAACAGTTCGTGCTGCCCGCCCTCGCGAAACTTCCGCAGATAGGCGAACGGGCCGTCCGGCGACGGGACGCTGGAATCGTCCTCCTTGATCCGCCCGCGCATCTCCGCCACCAGTTTTTTCTGAAGGGACGCGGTATGGCCGAGCAGGCTCTCGGCGTAGTCATTCTCCGCCTCCAGATAGGTCCGGATGTCGGGGTCGAGGATCGTGGGATCGCGCAGCACTTCCTGCCATCTGGCGTCCTTCAGCCAGGCGTAGTCGTCGGTCAAGGAGATGCCGTGCGTCGTGAACGTATGTGGCCGCCGCGGTGCGACGGGCGGCGGCAGCTTGGGTTTCGTGCCAAAGGGATGCGTCACTGGTTCCTCGTGCGTCCGCGGGTCTATCGCATGTAAGGTCGTCGGATCGCCATGGCAGGGAAGGCTCCGCAGGCCGTTACGCCCCGACGTTCTCGCCGAGATATGCGATCGCGGCTTCGGTGCCGCCCTTGCCGTGCGGGACCCCGAGCGCGTTGAGGCCGACCTCGAGGACACCGAGCGTGCCCAGGATCATCGGCGCGTTGACGTGGCCCATATGGGCGATCCGGAACGCCTGGCCGGAGAGGTCGCCGATCCCGGTCCCCAGCACCACGCCGCATTTCTCCTTGCAATAGCGCTGCAGCGCCACGGGATCATGGCCGTTCATGGTCACGGTGGTCACCGTGTCGGAGCGCTCGGCGGCTTCGGCGATGTTGAAGCCGAGCACTTGGCCCTCGCTCCAGACCGCGACCGCGCGGCGCACGGATTCGGCGAGCAGGCGGTGGCGCAGGAACGCGTTCTCCAGCCCCTCTGATGTGAGCATGTCGATCGCCTTGCGCAGCGCGAACAACAGATGCACCGGCGCGGTGCCGGCGTATTTGCGGTAGTGCTCCGCGCCTTCGCGCTCGGTCCAGTCCCAATAGGGCGTGCGCAAATTGGCCTTCTTGTGCACCTCGCGGGCGCGGTCATTGGCGGCGACGAAGCCGAGGCCCGGCGGCGTCATCAGGCCCTTCTGCGAACCGGACATCGCGACGTCGACGCCCCAGGCGTCCATCTCGAACGGCATGCAGCCGAGCGAGGCCACGGTGTCGACCATGAACAGCGCCGGATGGCCGGCTGACTTGATCGCCTTGCCGATCGCCTCGATGTCGTTGTAGGCGCCGGAGGCGGTATCGACCTGCACCGCCAGGATCGCCTTGATGGCGTGACCCTTGTCCTGCCGCAGCCGCGCCTCAACCTCGGCGGGACGGATCGCCCGGCGCCAATCGCCCTTCAACACCTCGACCTCGGCGCCCATCGCCGCCGCGGCGTTGCCCCAGCCGATAGCAAACCGCCCGCTTTCCAGCACCAGCACCTTGTCGTCGCGCGACAGCACGTTGCTCAGCGTTGCTTCCCACGCGCCGTGGCCATTGGCGATGTAGATGTAGGAGTGGCCGCGTGTGGCGAACAGCCGGGAGAGGTCGGCAAGCAGGCTGTCGGTCAATTCGACCATCTGCTCGGAATAGATGTCCAGCGCCGGACGGTGCATCGCTTGCAGCACCTCGTCGGGCATGGTGGTAGGTCCGGGGATGGCCAGAAATTCCCGGCCCGCGCGAACGGTCATTGGTCGGTTGTCCTTATGGCAGATAGGTGGAATCGAAGCGGTCGGGGTTTGGCCGCGATGATATTGGATTGGCTCGGCCATGGCGAGCGCGGCAGGGCAATTCGGGGCCGCAAAAATAATCGATTGCTCTCATTGCTCCGCGTCTGGCAGGCGGGAAGGGGCGATCAATCTAGCGCCGGGTCTCGCGGCAGCCGGCCGCCTCGGCCTCGTCCACCGAGCAGAACCAGCGCGTGCCCTTGCTGATCTTCATCTGGATCTTCGCATACCAGCGGCTGTCCGGCGTGTGGTAGATGCATTCGCCGGAGCGGTTGACGTTGCCCTTGATGGTGCAGTCGGGCGAGGGTGCGATCGATCCGGACGCCGACGCGAGCAGGATCGCCCGGGCGTTCTCCGGCGGCTTGACGGCGCCGAGAATGGCCGTCTTCTTGTTGCGGACGCGCCAGTCCCACGGCGCGATGAACGCGCCCTGCCACATCCCGGCCTTGGCGTCGCGCGCGATCTTCTCGTCAGCCTCGTAGTCGCGCGAGACCCGTGTGTACGCCAGCGCCCAGCCTTGCGCCACCAGCCACTTCTGGATGTCCTCGCCGTCAGCTTCACACCGCGCCAGCGTTCGCCCGCGGCGATCGGTGGACCTGGTTTGGCAGGTCCAGCTCTTGCCCCCGAAGCGCCTGGTCAGTTCGTCACGCGCGGCGACGCCGCAGGTCCAGCGCTCGGCCTTGGTGTTGAGGCACAGCTGATCCACCGCCGGCGCGTCGATGCCGGCCAGCCGAAGCCGCTGGTTGCCGATCTGCACCTGGCCGCCGTCGCGGATTTTCGGAACGCCGGTGATGTCGGCCCCCTGCGCGAGGGTCGGCAGCAGCGACAGCAGAACGGCGGAGATCAGGGGCGTCGATTTCATCGGAAGTCCCGGCAAAGCGTGGTCGCAAAGCGTCTCAAATCAAATATGACACCTCGGATTGTGCGGACATTTGGGCCGCTGTGCCAGCGCGCGGCACGGTATCGGGTTCAACTTCCCGTCATTCCGAATCGTCGTTCCGGGCTCGATGCTTCGCATCGCCCCGGAATGACGAGCGAAGCTACCCCTTCATCATTCTCCGCCGCGCCAGCGCCAGTCCCATCAGCACGAAGGCCGAGGTGACTTCCGGCCCGCCGACCAGGATCCGGGTCGGCGTCTTCATCTTGTTCCACTCATACGCCTTGTAGGGGCCATGCCGGCCGCCCTCCCCGAGTTGGGCGACGATGCAGGCCAGGGCCGGCGTAAAGGTCGCGACGTCGGCGCCGAGATGCGCCAGCGCCATCAGCGCCAGCGCCGCGTCGAACGGGTTCATCTCGCGGGCGATGATCTCGGTTTCGACATAGACCAGCACCCGCTTGCGGATCAATTCGAACGTGCCTTTGGGATCGATGGCATGGCGCGCCGCAGGCGGCAACGACATGAAGGCGGCATGGCAGCGGCCGAAATAGGCGGAGTAGAGTTCCGGCAGGTAATAGATGTGGGAGCGCGGATTTTTGAACGCGCCGCTTTCCACCAGCCGCCGCTGGAAGTCGATGATGCGATGCACCGTCTCCAGCCGGGCCGGCGTCTCGAGGATCTGCCAGCGCGCAAGATGGCGAAAACTGACTTCGAGAATGTCGAGGTTGAGCGTGGGGTCGAGATCGTTGCCGTAGGGCCGCTCGCCCGCGAGATTGTCGATCCAGGTGACGACGCCGCCCTCGTAGTCGATGTGGTCGTTGAGCGGAACGGTGACCCGGGGCTCGTTGGCGCCCTCGCGCACCTGGTAGCCGCGGTAGAAATCCAGGAGCGGCTGGTCGAGGATCGGGTCGGTGGAGCCGGCCTGGGCAGCGGCCGAGAACGAGCAGGCCGTGGTGTCGCAATCCGGCACGTAGATGCCGAAGCCGAGGTCCTGCTTGATCTGCGAGAAGAACTTCGAAAAGCGCGGATGCGGCAGCGGCGCCAGCGCGGTGACGACCCGCACCGTCGAGCCGTCATGCGCGGGCACGTCCTCCGCGCTGGTCCGGAGGCAGAAATCGACCATCTCCGCGATCGCCCGATTTGAAGTCGCGGTCTCCGCCGCCGAGACCATCCCGGTCTCGAGATAGCTCAACAGCGCCTCGGTAAAGAAGGCGTCGTAATAGGCCGAGCGGTGGCGGATCTGCATCGGCTGCCACATCGGCTCGGCGATCCCCCGCCATGGCGGATTGATCAGCTCCCGCGCCGGCGAATGCGCGATGAAGATGCGCGCGAGGTTGAACAGCAGCGTCGAATTCTTGTAGCCGCGCGAGTTCAATCCGGTCAGCGCGCTCAGCATTTCGCGCCCGCCCATGTCGGCATCGCCGATCAGGTTGAACGCGGCATAGGTCGGGATGAAGCCGTTCGCGGAAAACGCGCGCAGCAAATGCGCGCCGCAGCGGCGGATCACCTGGTCGATCTCCGCCGGGGAGGGCGATTGGCCCGGTCCGGCCACCGGCGCCGGCTGGGGGTGGCGCACATCGATGTCGGCCATCAGCTCGGCGATGGGGGCGCCGACCGCGGCCCAGTCCGGCTCGGCGTCGTCGCGGGCGCGCGTCAGCGCTGCGCGCAGCGCCTGCAAGCGGCTGTCGTCCCGCAGTGCCGGCAACCCGGTTCGGCGCAGCAGCGGCCGCAGCGCCGGGTTGCCGAGCGCCGTGCGATAGAATTTGCCAAGATGGGGATCACCGCCACGGTAGTTCAGCAGCACGGGATCGCAGACGTCGTACAGCGAGGGGCCGTCTTTCCGGGCGGTCAGCGAGCGATAGGCCGCGACGGCAATGGTCTGGAGGCCCATTCGTTTTGCTTTTCCGACGGAACGGTGAAGGAGGGGACGCGTTAGCCTTAACCAAGGGCGAAACGACCAAATCAGGCCTGCAAGCCTTTGAAACTTATACGATTCCGAGAGAAACACAAATGTGATATAAGTCACATAAATGGAATTAACCTTTCGCCATTATTCCCTGCCGGTGAATGCCATGCGTCAAAGGAGGTTGTTCGGGAGGCCCTGGCAGGCTAAGGATTGTTGCGGTGCCGCAAATAGCTCGCAATTATGCGGCATGCACTTGGGCAACCCCTCAAACCCGAACGGCGCTCACGCGACTAACTGGCGCGTCTGATTGGGTGCCTTTGAATAAAACTGGGATTGGTAGCGTTATGAAACTTGGCATGCTCAGCATTTCCCGCCGTACCGTCACCATGGCCATCGCTTCCGTCGGCCTGGTGTCGCTGGCGATCGGCGCCCACGCGGCGCTGAACAAGCGTTCGCTCGACGCCGGCAAGGCGATCGGCACCGAGCACACCGGCTCTATCGGCAGGGGGGCGGACCGCGTCGCCCTTGTCATTGGCAACGGTCGTTATCCGGATGCATCCGCGCCCCTGGCCCAGCCCATCAACGACGCGCGCGGCCTCACCGCAGCGCTGCGGACCAAGGGTTTCGAAGTCGACGTGGTCGAGGACGCCACCAAGGACGACATGACCCGCGCGATCGACCGGCTCAAGGCGAGAATCAAGAAGGACACCGTGGTGATGCTGTTCTTCGGCGGCTACGGCGTCCAGGCCGGCCGCGAGAGCTACATGATCCCGGTCGACGCTGCGATCTGGAAGGAAGCCGATGTTCGCCGCGACGGCTTCAGCATCGAGCAGGTGCTGGACGCGATGACGGAAAAGGGCGCCAAGGCCAAGCTCGTCGTCGTCGACGCCTCCCGCCGCAATCCCTATGAACGCCGCTTCCGCTCCTATTCCCACGGTCTTGCGCCGATCACCACGCCGGAAAACGCGCTGATCCTGACTTCAGCAAGCCCCGGCAAGGTGGCCGACGACGGCAAGGGTCAGTACAGCGTGCTGGTGACGGAACTGCTGAACAATCTCAATTCGCAGGCCGGCGCCGCAACCGCTTTCAACAAGACCCGCAACTCGGTCTCCCGCGCCTCCGACGGCGCGCAAGTGCCCTCGGTCTCGTCTTCGCTGCTGGAAGACGTCCGCCTCGGCGGTTGAAGTAAGCGAATAGCGAATGGCGAGTGATGAATAGGCCACCCAATCCGGGTGGCGCTTCGTCCTACCGTCCTGAAATCCTATTCGCTCCTCGCCACTCGTCCCTTCAACCCTACTTCGCGTCCGCCGCCGCCATCACCGGCCGCACCGGATCGCCTTCGCGCAGCAGGGCGCCGGCGCGCGCGACCACGATGTCGCCTTCGACCAGCCCCTCGCGAATCTCGACCTGGCCGGCCGACATCAATCCCGTCTCCACCCGCCGCGTTTCGACCCGCGCACGCCGCACCACCTGCACCACGGTCCCGGCGGAGCCATAGAGGATCGCGGTGAGCGGCACCGAGACGCCGCAGCTCTGCCCGGTCTTGATCTGCGCGCGGCCGGATGAGTTCACCAGCAGGCGGCGGCTGGTGGTGACGCCGACGAACACCTGGGCGAGCTGGCTGTTCGGCTCGACCGTGGTCGACAGCCGCCGCACCCGCCCGTCGACCTCGCCGGCGCCGATCACCTTGATCCGCGCGGTCTGGTTGACCTGAAGCTTGGCGATGTCGCGGGTCGGCACCATGCCGACGAGGTCAAACTCGCTGCGCGCGATGATCGAGAACAGTGGCTCGCCCTTGCCCGAGGCCATCGCGCCGACGCCGGCGTTGGAGGCCGAGATCACGCCGGCCACCGGCGCCTGCACCGTGATTGTGCCGCCCTCCGGCAGCGTCAGCCGCGCCAGCACCTGTCCGGCGGTGACGCTGTCGCCGGCGTCCGCCATCACCTCGGCGACCTTCAGCCCCATCCGCTCCGGACGCACCTGCGTTTCCTCGCGCGCGATGATGGTGCCGGACACTTCGACGATGTTGGCGAAACAGGATTTCGCCGCCTTCAGCACCGTCACCGCGGCGCCCTTGGGGGCGTCCTCTTCGGCGGCGCCGGCGGGGGAGAGCGAAAGGCAGAGCACGGCTGCTGCCGCGGCGGAAAGCAGCGTTCTCGACGGGGCGGGCGCTGGGCAGGGGGTCATCGGCGATCCAGTCGGGTCAACTGCACCACCGATAACAGAATGTGGCCGGCTGAGCCAAGGGTCATGCGTCCCGTCAATTGTCGGGTGACTCACGCCGAACCTGCCCCGCGCGGGTGCAGCGCGCACCCGGTCTTCCCTGCGCCCTCCTGCTTCCGAGGGCCGCCGAACGAAACATACCTCGGGCGAAACATGCCGCGAGATCGCGAACGCATGTTCCCCGTCATTGCCAGCGCAGCGAAGCAATCCGTCGCGCCACAAAGGAAGTAAGGATGGATTGCTTCGATGCGCTGGCAATGACGGTCAGGCGCATTCGCGCGACCCGTTGGCTCGCAATGAACTCGTCAGGATTGCTTTTTCAGCCTTGCGCCAGCTGCCGCTGCATCGACGACGTTGTCGACTTCCTCGCGCCAGCCCAGAATCTCCGCGGCCAGGATCGGATGGTTGAAGCCTTTCAGGTTGAGGTCGTCGATCGGCCGGCCCAGGACCCTTGGCTCGACCATGCCGTAGACCCGCCGCGACACCACGATCTGGTTGGCCTTGGCCTCGTCGCACAGCCGCGAGGCGAGGTTGGTGACGCTGCCGATCGCGGCATATTCCAGTCGCTGCTCGAAGCCGATCTGGCCGAGCGTGGCGTAGCCGAGCGCGATGCCGATGCCGAAGCCGAGGTTGTGGCCGCGGTTGCGCCACCTCTCGGTCAATTGCCCGATGGTGTCGCGCATTTCCACGGCCATCCGCACCGCGCGCGCGGTGTGATCCTCGAACTGGATCGGCGCGTTGAACAGGATCATCACGCCGTCGCCGGCATAGCGGTCGAGCGTGCCCTCGTATTTGAAGATCAGTTCGCCGAGTGCGGCGTGGTATTCGCGCAGCACGTTCATCGCCTCTTCCGGCTCGGTGGCCTCGGTGAAAGCGGTGAAGCCGCGCAGATCGCAGAACACCACCGTGACCTCGCGGCGGTGGCTGTCGAGCAGGCCCTCATGGCCGTCGGAGGAGGCGATCAGTTGCGCCACCTGCGGCGCGAGGAAGCGCTCGAGCTTGCGGATGCGCTCGATCTCGCCGAGCTGGGTTTCCACCCGCTGCTCCAGCGACCGGTTCCAGTCCTTCAACTGGTCGGTCTGCTCCTGCAGCTTGTCGGCCTGCCGGCGCACCGTATCATGCGCAATCTCCAGCTCGTGACTCTTGCGGTCGACCTCGGTGAACAGCCGGGCGTTACGCATCGCCAGCACCGCCTGGTGCGCGAAGGTCCTCATCAGGCCGATCAGGTTTTCGGAGAACTCGCCGGCGTTGCGTCGCAGCACCACCAGCGATCCCAGAATGCCCTGTTGATCGACCAGCGGCACCACCAGCACCGAATGGAAGCCGGACTGGATCGCGAGATCGTGCAGCGGATGCCCGGCAGTGGCATCGAGATCGGCGATCGAGATCGGCTCGCTGTTGGCGGCGGCCTCGCCGAGCGGCGAGTTGTCGGCGTCGATGGCGCGGTGGCCGCCTTCGGCGGATCGATCGATGCCGATCGATTCCGTCAGGCTGAACTGGTGGTTGCCGGCGTCATAGCCGTAGATCAGCACCGCGTCGGCATGGGTGATTTCGAGCGCGCGGGCGGCCACTGTCGGCAGCACCGCGTTGAGGTCGAGAGAGGAAGAAACCGCGCGGCCGACTTCCTCGAGCACCTTGAGTTCGTTGATCGACTGCGCCAGGTCCCGGGTCCGCTCCTTCACCTTCTCCTCGAGGCCGGAATAGGTCTGGGCCAGCTGGGCGGCCATGCCGTTGAACTGGTTGGCGAGTTCCTCCAGCTCGTCCGAGGTCTTGACCTCGATGCGGTGGCCGAAATCGCCGGCGCCGAGGCGGCGCGCGCCGGCGCGCAGCGCCGTGATCGGCACCAGCATGCGGCGGGCCATGATGGTGCCGGCGATGATCGCGACCACGAGGCCCAATCCGATCAAGAGCGCGATGCGCACCAGCTGGTCGCGGATCGGCGTCAGCGCCTGCGCGGTCGGTTGCTCGAAGAACACGCGCCAGCCGAGCCTGGGCACCGGGATCGCCGCCGTCAGCACCGCCTGACCGCCGCTGTCAGTGCCGGACGCCAGCGCCTTGCCGCCGGGCGCGAGCACCGCGGCGACCTGCGGCAGTGCGGAAAGGTTCTTGCCGACCTCGGGCCCCTTGGCCGAACTCGCCAGCACCTCGCCCTTGGGATCGACGATGTAGGCCGACGCCACCCTGCCCACCTCGGTGTCGCCAAGGAAATCGGCCAGGAAGGCGAGATCGACCTCGGCCACGGTGAAGCCGCCATCGGCGTGCGAAAGCGCGATCGACATGAAGGGCCGACGGTCGCGCAGGTAGGCTGGGGTGAAGCTGGTGCCGCGCGCAATGGTTTCGGCAAACCTGACGTCGCGGGAGAAGTCGGCGCTGCCGCCGAGCGTGACGATCTGGCGGTTGATGCGCAACTGTTCGCGCCCCTGGCCGTCGAGCAGCGAGAGCTGGCTGACCTGCGGCACCTGACGCAGCAACTGCCCGTAATCTGCGCGGCGCAATTCCAGCGTGTTGGAGGAAGCGCGCGTCACCCAGGAGATCTGCCGCTCGAGATCGGACATCGATTGCTCGATCCGCTTGGCGGTGGCTTCGGCCTTCTGCGACAGGCCGTCGGCGAGCGAACTCCGGATGCCGCTGTAGCTGATCCAGATTTCCATCGCGCCGTTGACGGCGAGCACGAACACGACGAGGCCTACCAGGGCGACGACGTATTTGGCGAACAGGCCTTCGCGCAGGAACCGGACCTTGTCCTTGACCTCGTTCATCCGGACCCTCGTGCGCCACGCCTCGCCGGCGCTTGCATCCGTTTCTCGCAGCCCGGGGGCAGGCCGCTCCCGGAGCCTCGCATGGGGGCTTGTCTAGCACGAAATGAGGTCCTTCGCCGGGTCGGCCCCCGGCATGGTTAGCCCCGGGTTTGGACGGGAGTCCCCGATATCTCGGGCTCGGGGCCCAGCGAATCCGGATCGGAAGGCCCGCTCAGCGATTGAACAGCTGCCGCAACACATCGTTCATCGGCTGGCTCTCCGGTTGCGGAGGGGCGTCGGCCGGCGCGGGGGCGGCGGGTTCGGCGAGGCTGCGTTGGCCGCTGGGTTGGGCCGGCCGCGCGGCGCCCTGGGCAGGGTTGGCTTGGCCGGGGCTCTGGCCCAGTCCGCCGCTCAAGCCCTTCTGCAACAGGTTGCCGATCGCTTCGCCAAGCTGCCCGCCGAGCGGGCTGGACGGCTGACTTGTGCCGCCCGGTGCGCCGGCGGCGCCCTGTCCGCCGGCGGCGCTTTGGCCACCGCCGAGCAAGCCGCCCAGCGCCGCGCCGAGGCCCGCCCCATTGGGGCCGAACAGCCCCTTGCCCATCTCCTTGAGTTTCGCATAGGCGGCCTCGGGGTTATCGAGAATCCCCTGCATCTCCGGATAGATTCGTGGTTCGCCCCACGGGCCCTCGATCATCACGGGGATGCCGAGCCCGACCGGATCGGCGGCGCGGCCCTGGCCTTCAGTGGTCATCACGAGCTTCGGCTCGACACGAAACCCGATCTGCTTGGTGCCGAGATCGATGGTGCCGGCGCCGGTCATCTTGACCAGGGGGCCGACCAGATTGAGATCGGTGGTCTGGGCCTGGCCCTTGTCGATCCTGAACGACGCCGAAAGCTGCGTCAGATCCGTTGCCTTCTCCTGACCCTCCTGCCAGCCGGAAAGCGTACCCGACGTCAGCGAGCGGATCATCTGCGCGACGTTGAGACCCTTGATCGCGCCATCCTGGAACACGACAAAGGCGGTGCCGGACATGTTCGACATGATCGCGCGTTGGCTGGCGCCGTTCGAGCGCACGCCGATCCGGGCCTGCATCTTGCCGTCGAGCTTGTCGAAGTCGGCGAGGCTGCGCAGCAGTGGCAAGGCGCGGACGCCGGCAATGTCGGCCCGCATCGCGAAGGTTGGATTGGCGGTCGAGGCGTCGATGGTCAGTTCGCCATTGGCGTTGCCGTCATAGGCGCCGATGTTGGCAATCTGGGCTTTCATGACGCCGCTCGCCAGCGTGGCCTCGATCGCGGCGGGCGCGAACCGGCCGTCGCCGATCACGAGTTCAGCTGCGGAAATGCGCGCCTGAGCATCGACGTAGTTGAGGCCGTTGAGATCGATGTTCGCATTGCTCCAGGGTTGCGCTGCGGCGCCCGCGGCGCCGCGCTGCATCGCCAGCGCCAGCCGTTGGAAGTCGAGGTCAAGCTTGACCAGCGGCTTGCTCGCCAGATCGACCGAGGCCCATCCGTTGAAAGTGTCTTCGCCGAGCGTGCCGGTGACGCCGTTGATCATCACGATGGCGCCGTTGAGACGGACCTCGGCCTTGGCTGACAGCGCGGCCGGCAACAGGCCGGCCGCCTCGAATTTGAGTTCGGTCGGGATGTTCTGTCGTTCGACCGGCGGCGCGGGCGGCGTCGCCTTGACCGCGAATTTCAGTGGATAGCCGCTGCTGCGTGCGTTGCCGGTCAGGGTGACCTTGCGGTCGGCATCGATGCTGATTTCGACATTTACAGCCTCGATCCGATTCTCGACGCGGTCGCGCAAATTGGAAAACACGACGGTGCCGCCGGTGACGCTGACATGCTCGATCGAAACGGCGTCGGCCGACATGGCCGGCGCGGGCTTCGAAACCGCGGCGGGCTCTCTCACGCGCTCGCGCTGCAGCGGCAGGCTCAGCACCGGGCGGTTGATCGCGAGTTCGGTTACCCGCGGCTGGCCTGCCCACAGGCTTGCGAACGTCACGTCCGCCTGGATGCTGCTAGCGGTGAGGCGGTTGGTGATGTCGCGATCCTTGGGATCCCGCAGCGTCACGTCGTTCAGCGTGATGTGAAGCGACGGCCACAGGCCGAGCTTGGCGCCGCCGTTGATGGCGAGTTTGTAGCCAGTGTCGCGTTCCACCCGCGCCTCGATCTGGGGCGTCAGAAACCCTGAGGGGATGCCGATCACCAGCAGTAACGCGATGACGACGACCACGGCGGCGATGGCGGCGCCGGTAATTTTCAGGGCTCTCATATCGACATTCCAGACCGTGCAACCGGCATTGAACCCGGCAGCAACACGCGGGGCGCCACCGGCAGGCGAGCTTATCCCGGAAACGGGGTGCAGCTCAAAGAAGCGAAAAGTATTCCAGGGGTACTGCAATGTTATGTGACTTATGACACACTTGTCGGGTGACGAATCCTGCTACCGGCTGCCTAGAGCGGACAGGGCCGATCTGGAAGGTAACACAATGAGCAAACAGGCCGAATTTGCGGTTATTCTGAAAATGAACCCGATGTTTGCGGACCTCGGCGCGGACGAATTGCAGCGCATCGCCGGCCTTTGCCACACCGAACAGCTTGGCGTCGGCGAAACGCTGTTCCAGAAGGGCGACGCCGGCGATGCCCTGTACGGGGTTCGGCGCGGCCAGATCCGGATCGAAACCGGCGCCTCCGACGGCAGCCGCCTGACGCTGAACTTCATGGGTCCGGGCGATCTGTTCGGCGAGGTTGCTGTCCTGGACGGCCAGACCCGCACCGCGGACGCCACCGCCGGCGAGCCGTCGGAACTGTTCGTGCTGCGGCGGGAGGATTTTCTGGCCTTCCTCGAGCGAGAGCCGAAGGTCGCGATCAAGATCATCATGCTGCTGTGCCAGCGCATCCGCTGGCAGAGCGAGCGGATGGAGGAATCGGTGCTGCAGCCATTGCCGGTTCGTCTCGCCCGTCGGCTCTGCGCGCTGTCGGACGATTTCGGTTCGGAAGTGCACATCTCGCAGGAGCAGCTCGGCGTCTTCGTCGGCGCCGCCCGCGAAAGCGTCAACCGTCAACTGCAGCTGTGGCGCAAGGACGGGATCCTCGACCTGCAGCGCGGCCGCATCATGCTGCAGAACATGACCAAGCTGACGGCGGTGGCGCGGAACGACTAATCGGTTGGCGCGATCAGGCTGATTCCGGAACGTAGTGTAGCGTGAGAAGTTCGGCGCGAGGGCATGGCACGACAGCATAGGCTTGACCGCGCTCGTCACTGAATTCCACGAGCGAAGTGCTGTCGTCCAGCAATTCAACGACGGTTCCAACTTGCCCGCGGGCAAGGTGTTGCGCCGGAAGATCCGATAGCAGGGCGACCACGTCGAGCAAGGAGGGCCCTGCCTTCCCAACAGCATCCGTGGAAGTCATCATCGCACCCAACATGTAACGAACATGGGCTGGTTCTCACCGGCTCGAACGATCCAGATGGTTCTTACCACAACTTTCCTTCCATGTCGCCTGATCGTGGCATCCAGGCGCCAACGAGCGCCCCAAGCGTCGAGCGCAATCCTGTGAGCCTCGCCGGTGCGTGCGGCTTCCAGCAGAGCGTCCCGTAGCCAGGACGCATCGCCGCGATCGAGCCCAAGGGCCTCACGGAATACCCGGGCCTTGTGACGTCCGCGCGGGTGCAACGGGTTAAGACAATAATCTTCGATCTTGCGAATATCGAGGGTTGCGTCGCCGAAGTCGGGCAGCCGGGTCGCCATCACCGTTGTCCAGTTTCCCGATTAATCCGGCCCCTTCACTTCGCCGCAGGCGACATCGCCGGCGGTAGGGATGGCGGGCCCTTGGCGGGCGGCTCGCGATGGTGATCCGGTTCGTGATCCGCTTCCTCGGGCTCGCCATGGGAGACCAGCAGCTTCTGGCCGAAGCGCCAGCACAGCGCGCCGAGATCGTCCATCACCATGAACATCGCCGGCACGAACACCAGCGACAGGATG
>LNFM01005550.1_pt1 | contig 21691 bp, 24 predicted proteins | sample 596031 | NCBI WGS metagenome assembly LNFM01 (sample SAMN04254537, study PRJNA301005) | activated carbon metagenome | isolation source: dual media filters at the Ann Arbor, Michigan drinking water treatment plant | place: USA: Ann Arbor
GTTCACCGGGGAGAGCACGAAGTAAGCCGTAAAGCCACTGCGCAGGGAAGGCCGGGATGCTCCCGCTGAACCTGTATGCTCGTGTGCGCGTTTTCTGTGCGCAATTGCACACGAGACCGCGGGTGCAGCGCGCACCCGGTCTTCCCTGCGCCCTCTGTTTTCGAGTGGGCGAACAACGATGCAAGCCTCGGGCAAAACGTGTCGCGAGAATGTAAACCCATATTCAGTCGTCATCGTCCGGCTCGATCGGGCGACCAGTATTCCAGGAAAGCCAGTGATTAAATCGATAAGCCGCGGCCGGCTGGATACCATGCACGCGCGGGGTACGATGATCTTTGTGCGGTAGCCGCGCGGTCCGATGTACCCACGCTCTCGCCCCGCATGCGTAAACCCGGGATTAATCGGCGCATCCTATGATGCATATCTGCACCCAATTACCAGCGCAAATGGCATAAATCCCATGAAAATCGGTACCCTGCTCACCGCCGCCATCGTCTCGCTCTCCACTGTGGGCGGCGGCTTGGCTGTCTATGTGGCTGTCTCGAAGTACCAGACCATGGAAAGGGTCTCGGTCGCGCAGAGCCGGCTGGAGGTGGTGCGGGCGGTCGGCGAAATTCCGCGCTACATGAATCCCGAGCGTGGCTTTGCCACCAACATCCTCTACGGGCCGCCCGCGGTGGACCCCAAGATGCGGGCCGAGCTCAACGGCAAATACCGCAAGAACACCGACGGCGCGCGCGACAAGATGAACGCGATCCGCAAGAACCTGTCCGGCGGGCTCGACGACGCCGCGGCGCTCGGCGCCGGCATCGACGCACTGAACGTCACGTTCGCCGGCCTGCGCGACGCCATGGACAAGGCGATCGACGGTCCGGCCGAAGCCCGCAAGGACGCCGTCAAGAAGATCGTCGCCGACAACGCGGCGTTCAACCGCGCACTCACCAATCTGCTCGACGAGCAGGTGCGGCGTATGGCGCAACTCGACGGCGACGCCTACCGGCAGGCCGTCTACGCCAACATCGCATGGACGCTGCGCGACGTCGGCGGCTACAACTCCAGCGTTCACAAGAACCTCGTCGGCAACAACCGCGTCGCCACCGAGGCCGAAAAGATGGAATACAGCCGCTCGCAAGGCCGCGCCGACCAGATCCTGATGTCACTCCAGGAATTGCGCGGCAATCCCGCCACTCCCGCCAACGTCGCCGCGGCTATGGGAAAGATGGACGAAGCCTTCGTCAAGCGCTTCGGCAATGAACTGAAACTTGCCAAGGAAGGCGCGGTCACCGGAAAATTCGAACACGACATGGATAAGTTCTATGCCGAATCGCAACTCGGGCTCGGCTCCATCATCGGCGTGCGCGATGCCTTCTACGACAACGCCGAGCACATTCTCGGCACCTCCTATTCCTCCGCGCGCTTCAGCTTCCTGATCGCCCTCGCGGTTCTCGTTGCAGTAGCGGCGGCCAGCCTTATGATGATCGTGATGGTACGCCGTCGCGTCTGCAAGCCGATCGTCGACCTCACCACCACCATGTCGCGGCTTGCCAGCGGCGACGTCTCCGATGAGATCACCGGCACCGAGCGCAGCGACGAGATCGGCGCGATGGCGGCAGCCGTCCGCGTCTTCAAGGACAACATGATTGCCGCCGAACGCCTCGCCGCCGAAAAGGCCTCGGAGAACGATGGCAAGATGCGTCGCGCCCAGGTGCTCGACGAACTCACGCGGACGTTCGAAGCAAAGGTTACCGAACTGGTCGGCGGACTGTCGGCAGCCTCGTCGGTAATGGAGAACACCGCGCAGTCGATGTCATCGACCGCGACAGCCACCAATCGTCAGGCCGGCATCGTCGCCGCAGCGTCCGAACAGACCTCGAGCAACGTGCAGACGGTTGCGAGCGCCACCGAAGAACTGACCTCCTCGATTTCAGAGATCGGCCGCCAGGTCGCGCAATCGACCGAGATCGCCTCCCGCGCGGTCGAGAACGCCCGCCGCACCGGCGAGACCGCCCGCTCGCTCGCCGAGGGTGCACAGAAGATCGGCGACGTCGTGACGCTGATCCAGTCGATCGCCGCGCAGACCAACCTGCTGGCGCTGAACGCGACCATCGAGGCCGCCCGTGCCGGCGACGCCGGACGCGGCTTTGCGGTGGTCGCTTCCGAAGTCAAATCGCTGGCCGGCCAGACCGCCAAGGCCACCACCGAAATCTCCGAGCAGATCGCAGCCATCCAGGCCGCAAGCGACCAGACCGTCACGGCGATCCAGAACGTCGCCAACGTGATCGCCGAGATCGACCAGATCGGCACCGCTATCGCGGCGGCGATCGAGGAACAGGGTTCCGCCACCAAGGAAATCTCCCGCAGCGTGTCCGAAGCGGCGCGCGGCACCCAGGAAGTCAACTCCAACATCACGGGCGTCCAGAAGGCCGCCGACGAGACCGGTTCCGCGGCCAACCAGGTGCTGGGCGCGGCCGAGCAGCTATCGTCGCAGTCCAAGGACCTCGCCGGCCAGGTCAACCGCTTCCTCTCGGAGGTCAGGGCGGCGTAAGCGCTGCCCGTTCCCCAAGGGACGGACACGGGGCGGACTTGCCGAGGGGGATGCCGGCCATGCTACAAGCGGGAACATTCCCGCCGGCTGGAACTTGGTGTTGCGTAGCGTGGCCTATATCCCTGAAATGACCGCGGTTTTCGCGGTATCGCCCGGCGAGTGTCGTGAGTCTGCTTGAGACCGAAGAATTGCAGCGCCGGATTGCGGTGCTAGAGGCGGAGAACGCCCGGCTGAACGCGCTCGCGGTCGCCGACAACAGCGAGTTGGAACGCGCCGAGACCGCGCTCGCCGACAGCGAGCAGCGCTACCGTACCCTCTTCAATTCCATCGACGAGGGTTTCTGCATCATCGAATTCTTCGATGGCCCCCACGGTCCGCTGAGCGACTACGTCCATATCGAAGCCAACCCGGCCTACGCCGTGCATGCCGGCATCTCCAATGTGGTAGGGCAGAAGCTGCGCGAGATGGTGCCCGACGAGGCCGATGGCTGGGCCGAACTTTACGGCGGCGTGCTGCGGACCGGGGTACCGATCCGCTTCGAGCGCGAGCTCGTCGCCACCGGACGCTATCTCGAATTGGCTGCGTTCCGTGTCGAGCCCGCCAGCCGGCGCCAGGTCGCCGTATTGTTCCAGGACATCACGGCACGCAAGCGCGCCGAGGCGGCAATAAAGCACCTCAACGAGACGCTGGAGGCCCGCATCGCGGAGGCGATTGCCGAGCGCAAGCAGGCCGAAGAAGCCTTGCGCCAGTCGCAGAAGATGGAGGCGGTGGGCCAGCTCACCGGAGGCATCGCGCATGACTTCAACAACCTCCTGACCGGCATCATCGGCTCGCTGGAACTGCTGGAGACGCGGCTCCGCCAGGGACGCACCTCCGAACTGCATCGGTATGTCGCCGTTGCCCAGGGCGCGTCCAAACGCGCCGCGGCCCTCACCCATCGCCTGCTCGCGTTCTCGCGCCGGCAGACGCTGGACGCCAAGCCGACCGACGTGAACCGGCTCGTGATGGATATGGAGGAACTGATCCGGCGCACCGTCGGACCGCAGATTACGCTGGAAGTGGTAACGGCCGGAGGGTTGTGGCCGGCGCTGATCGACGCCTCGCAGCTCGAGAGCGCGCTGCTCAACCTCTGCATCAACGCGCGCGACGCGATGCCGGAGGGCGGCCGCATCACGATCGAGACCGCCAACAAGTGGCTCGACGACCGCACCGCCAAGGAACGCGATCTGCCCCCCGGCCAATATCTGTCGGTCTGTGTCAGCGACACCGGCACCGGCATGACCCCCGAAGTGATCGCGCGCGCATTCGACCCGTTCTTCACCACCAAGCCGCTCGGACAGGGCACCGGCCTCGGGCTGTCGATGGTCTATGGCTTCGTGCGGCAGTCCGGCGGACAGGTGCGGATCTATTCGGAAGTGGGATGCGGCACGACGATGTGCCTGTACCTGCCGCGGCACCATGGCGGTTCGCCCGAGACGGTGACGAGCCCGGCGACAGCCACGGCCGCACGGGAACGCACCGGCAAGACGGTCCTGGTCGTGGATGACGAGCCAAGCGTCCGCATGCTGGTGACGGAGGTGCTGGAAGAGCATGGCTACGCCGGCATCGAGGCGTCGGACGGGCCGTCCGGTCTGCGGGTGCTGCAGTCGGATGCACGGATCGATCTGCTGATCACCGATGTCGGCCTGCCCGGCGGTCTCAACGGCCGCCAGCTTGCCGACGCCGCGCGCACAACGCGTCCGGATCTCAAGGTCCTGTTCATCACCGGTTATGCGGAGAATGCCATCATCGGCAACGGCCAGCTAGCGCCCGGCATGCGGGTGCTGACCAAGCCGTTCGTGATGACGACGCTGGCGGAGCGTATCGCCGAGATGATCGGCGACGATCGAAAAGATTAGGCCGCCGGCCCGCCGCTATTCTCCCCGCCGCTATCCCCGCAATCCAAGAACACGCCGCGCGATCGCCTGGCGATGGACTTCGCTCGGGCCCTCATACATGCGCATCAGCCGCGCCTTCAGCGAGAGCGCGTTGAGCGGAATTTCCAGCGTCATGCCGAGCGCGCCGAGCGTCTGCATGGCGTGGTCGCAGGCCTCGTAGGCCATCTCGGTCGCGAACACCTTGATCATCGAGGCTTCTTGCCTGACATCCTCGCCGCGGTCGGTCTTGTCGGCGGCATCCTGCACCATCAGCCGGCAGGCGTGTATCCGCGTCGAGATATCGGCGACCCACCACTGGATCGCCTGGCGATCGGCGAGCTTGACGCCGAACGTCTCGCGCTGCCTGGCGTGTTCGCACAGCATGTCGAGCGCGCGCCTGGCGATGCCGATGCAGGTCGAACCCATTTCGAGCCGGCGGGTGCGCAGCCGCAGTTGCATCGGCGCATACCCCTTGCCGACCTCGCCCAGCACGGAGTCCTGGGGGATGCGGCAATCCTCGAACACGATCTCGTAGGTCGCCTCGCCACCCAGCATCGGGATCTCGCGCTCGATGATGAAGCCCGGCGTACCCTGCTCGACGATGAAAGAGGTGATGCCGCCCTGCCTTGCGTCATTGCCGACACGGGCCATGACGATGATGAAATCAGCGCGGCGCGCGTTGGTTATCCAGATCTTGCGGCCATTGAGAACCCACTGGTCGCCCTCCAGCACCGCACGGGTCTTCATGGCCGCGGGATCGCCGCCGGCGCCCGGCTCGGAAATCGCGATCGCGGAGACCATTCGCCCTTCGATGTAGGGCTGCATGTATTTCCGCTTCTGCGCCTCGGTCCCGACCGCCTGCAGCATTCGCAGGTTGGGCGAGTCCGGCGGCAATATGAACGGCACGCAGGTGCGGCCGAGTTCCTCGTGAACCGCGGCCATGGTGCGGGTCGGCAGGTCATGGCCGCCGAGGTCTTCAGGCGCATCGAGGCCCCACAAGCCCAGATCCTTCGAGACCGTGCGGAGCCGCTCCCGTTGCGCGTCACTCAATTCCGGCTGGTCGGACCCGGGCAGCCTGGACCTCAAATAAGCCGGTTCGAGCGGAATCAGCTCGCGATCGACGAATTTCGCGACCGTCTCGCGGATCATGGTGGTTTCGTCATCGGTACTCATATCAAGAAGCCTTTCAGTCGGCGAAACCGACATAGCGGACAAAGTCACCGTTCGCCTCGCGATCGGAGCGGACGGCATTGGCGGGAAAACTGTCGTCGGGATGATCCATCCGTTGCATCCCCATGGTCTCCCCCAATCCTGATTTGTTATGCGGCCGCCTTGCGGGCCGCAGCCGAGGCCAACACCATCTCGGCGCACTTCTCGCCGATCATGATCGCGGGCGCATTGGTATTGCCGCTGGTCAGCGTCGGCATGATCGACGCATCGGCGACGCGCAAGCCCTTGATGCCATGCACGCGCAGTTCGCGGTCGACGACGGCAAGCGCATCCGATCCCATCTTGCAGGTCCCCACGGGGTGATACGTCGTCTCGGCATTGTTGCGGACCCAGTCGAGCAGTTCCGCGTCGCTCTGAAGCTTCGCGCCCGGCGCGATCTCCTCGCCGGTGATTTCCTTCAGCGGCGACGTCGCCATCAATTCGCGCCCCTTGCGGATGACCGCGAGGATTCCAGCGCGGTCATGCTCGGTGGAGAGAAAATTGAAGCGGATCGCGGGCGGTTCGCCGGCATCTGCCGACTTGATATGGACCGAGCCGGTGCTTTCCGACCGCAGCACATTGGCGTTCATGGTGATGCCCTGCCGCTTGGCGACGCGGCGCTGGCGCCCAACCATCTCATACAGGAACGGCAGGATGGAAATGGTGGCGTCCGGCGTCTCCAGTCCCTCGCGGGTGCGGAAGTAGATGCGGACCGGAACGGCGGTCGAAGCCAGGAAGCCGGTGCCGAACAGCGCGTACTTCATTGCCTCGCGGGCGAGTCGCCAGCCCCGCGCATTGTCATTGAAGGTCATGTTGCGGGCCGCAATCGCAAACTTCAGACGCGGGGAATAATGATCGCGCAGGTTCTCGCCGACGCCGCGCAGCGCATGCACCGGTGTGATGCCAAGCGAGCGGAGCAATTCGGGCTGACCGATGCCGGACAATTCCAGCAGCTTCGGCGAATTGATCGAGCCGCCGCAGACGATCACCTCGTGCGCCGCCCTCGCCTCGCGGCGCGCACCATCGACGGAATAGCGCACGCCGACGCAGCGCTTGCCTTCCAGGATCAGCGCCTCCGCCATCGCGCCCTGCTCGATGACGAGGTTCGGTCTTCCCCGCACCGGATCGAGATAACAGACCGCGGTGCTCTGGCGCTTGCCGCCTGATATCGTCACCTGCGACATGCCGATGCCTTCCTGGGTCTCGCCGTTCTGGTCCGGGTTGAACGGAAGCCCAATTCTTCCCGCGGCCTCGATGATCTTCTCGAGCAGCGGCACCTTGTTGCGCGGCGTATCGTTGACCCGCAGCAGGCCGTTGCGGCCGCGAAACTTGTCGGAGCCGCCTTCATAACGCTCCATCCGCTGAAAGATCGGCAACACGTCCTGATAGCTCCAGCCGCGATTGCCGAGCTGAGCCCAATGATCGTAATCCTGCGCCTGACCGCGCATGTAGACCATGCCGTTGATCGAGCTGGAGCCACCCATCATCTTGCCGCGCGGCACATCGATGCGGCGGCCGCCCGAGCCTTCGTCGGGCTCGGACTTGTAGCACCAGTTCACCGTGGGATCGTCGATCATCTTGGAGGTGCCGACTGGTATGCGCGCCCAGAAATGGTTGGATCCCCTGGTGCCGGCCTCCAGCAGCAGCACGCGATAGCTGCCGTTTTCGCTCAACCGGCTTGCAACCACAGCGCCGGCCGAACCGGCGCCGACGACGATGAAGTCATAGGCGGCATTGTCGGACATGTCAGCTAATCCCGCTTGAAACGATAGTTGAAGCGGTCGCCGTCGGCCGTGATCAGGCCCGCCGTCGGCGTCGGAAAATGGATCGGCAGGATCAGCGTGTCGGTGCCGGCCACGGAGGCAAAGAATTTTCGCCGCGAGATCGCCGACTCTTTCGGGTCCCAGTCCGGCTTTGCCGACCATTCGGGCTCGCGGCACTGGATCATGTGATGCATGAGATCGCCGGCCACCACCGCGCGCTTGCCCTTCGAGAAGATGTTGACGCAGCAGTGACAGGGCGAATGCCCGGGCGTCGGCGTCAGCGTGATGGTATCGTCAAGCGCGTAGTCGTCGTCAACCAGCACCGCCTGGCCGGCTTCCATGATCGGCAGGCAATTGTAGCGGAAAACCGTGCCGGGCGGGTTGGCGCCCCTGGCATTCTCCGCCTCCCATGCTGCATATTCCCGTTTGTGGAATATGTATTTCGCATTGGGGAATGTCGGCACCCAGCGTCCGTCGCGGAGAGTCGTGTTCCAGCCGGTGTGGTCGATGTGCAGATGGGTACAGAACACGTAGTCCACCTGCTCGTAGGCGATGCCGAGCGCGAACAGCTCGTTGCGCCAGCGCTCCTTGCCGGGGAAATCGAACGGCGGCGGGTGGCCCTTGTCCTCGCCGGTGCAGGTATCGACCAGAATGGTGTAACGCGGCGTGCGCACCACAAACGTCTGGTAGGTGATGACCATCAGGCCGAGCGCGGTGTCGAACACCTCCGGCTCCATGCCCGCCAGATGATGTTTGAATATCGCCTCGTCATAGGCCGGAAAGAAATCCTGCGGCCGCCGCCACGGCCCCTCGCGCTCGATCACCGCGTCGATGGTGATATCGCCGATCCTGAGCTGCTTCATGGCCGTTCGCTCCCCATTTTTGAGGCAGGGTAACGGGGGCGTCCGGGGCCGACAAGCCGGGCGCGGCGCGCAGCGCCATGCGTTTCCGCAATCACGCGCTATTCGACATAACCGCCAAACGGCAGCCCTAGCTCCGCAACCCCGGCGCTTCCTGTCCGGTGCGCGCAACGTATTCCGAATAGCCGCCGCCGTACTGATGGGGGCCTTCCGGCGTCAGTTCCAGCACGCGGTTGGAGAGCGCCGCGAGAAAATGCCGGTCATGCGAGACGAACAGCATGGTGCCTTCGAATTCGGACAGCGCGTTGATCAGCATTTCCTTGGTCGCGAGATCCAGATGGTTGGTCGGTTCGTCCAGCACCAGGAAATTCGGCGGGTCGAACAGCATGTGCGCCATCACCAGCCGCGCCTTTTCGCCGCCCGAGAGCACCCGGCATTTCTTCTCGACGTCGTCGCCGGAGAAACCGAAGCAGCCCGCGAGCGCGCGCAAGCTACCCTGACCGGCTTGCGGAAACGAATCCTCCAGCCACTGGAATACCGTGCGTTCGCCGTCGAGCAGGTCCATGGCGTGCTGGGCGAAGTAGCCCATCTTGACGCTGCCGCCGAGTGCGACAGTACCGTCGTCAGGCTCGGTCGAGCCAGCCACCAGTTTCAACAGCGTCGACTTGCCCGCGCCGTTGATACCCATCACGCACCACCGCTCCCTGCGGCGGATCATGAAGTCGAGGCCCTGGTAGATGCTGCGGCTGCCATAGCCCTTATGCACGTTCTTCAGACTGACGACGTCCTCGCCCGAGCGCGGCGCCGGCAGGAAGTCGAACGCCACCGTCTGGCGGCGCTTCGGCGGCTCGACGCGCTCGATCTTGTCGAGCTTCTTGACCCGGCTCTGCACCTGCGCCGCGTGCGAGGCGCGTGCCTTGAAGCGCTCGATGAACTTGATTTCCTTGGCCAGCATCGCCTGCTGGCGTTCGAACTGCGCCTGCTGCTGCTTCTCGTTCAGCGCGCGCTGCTGTTCGTAGAATTCGTAGTCGCCGGAATAGGTCGTCAGCGTGCCGCCGTCGATCTCGACGACCTTGTTGATGATGCGGTTGATGAACTCGCGGTCGTGCGAGGTCATCAGCAGCGCGCCCTCGTACCCCTTCAGGAATTGCTCCAGCCAGATCAGGCTTTCCAGATCGAGATGGTTGCTCGGCTCGTCCAGCAGCATCACGTCTGGCCGCATCAAAAGAATTCGCGCCAGCGCCACGCGCATCTTCCAGCCGCCCGAGAGCGCGCCGACGTCGCCCTCCATCATTTCCTGGCTGAAACCCAAGCCCGACAGCGCCTCGCGCGCCCGGCCGTCCAGCGCGTAGCCGTCGAGCTCCTCGAAACGGTGCTGCACCTCGCCATAGCGCGCGATGATCTCATCCATGTCGTCGGCTCGATCGGGATCGGCCATGGCGGCCTCGAGTTCCCTCAGCTCTGCGGCGACGACACTGACAGGACCGGCGCCGTCCATCACCTCGGCCACGGCACTGCGTCCCGACATTTCGCCGACGTCCTGGCTGAAATAGCCGATGGTAATGCCGCGATCGAGCGAGACCTGGCCCTCGTCAGGGGTCTCCCGGCCGGAAATCATCCGGAACAGCGTGGTCTTGCCGGCCCCGTTCGGCCCGACGAGGCCGATCTTCTCGCCCTTCTGGAGGGCGGCCGAGGCTTCGATGAACAGGATCTGGTGGCCGACTTGCTTGCTGACGTTATCGAGACGGATCATTGGAGCCCGAAGGGGAGATAATCGTTTTCGGCCGCTGCTTAGGACATCTGGCGCGCCAGTGGAAGCGGTTCCGATGCCCGCTTCATCGCGGATGCAGGAATTGGTCACCTTGACCGTGGATCGATGCAGAATTTGGCTGGCCAGCCACATCCGCATCCGTCATGTGCACCCCCCCTTGTTCCAGACCGGCGCTTCGCGTTGTCTCTGCCCCTGCATGCCGGACGCTGTTCCGGCCCGGAAACCGGAGGATCATTTGCACATCTCCTTCCTTTACCTCCTCGCGCTGGGTGCCGGCATCAGCGTGGCGACCCAGCAGGTGCTCAACGGCAGCCTGCGCACGGCGCTGGGGTCGCCGGCTTGGGCGGGGCTCGTCAGCTATGCCGTCGGGCTCCTGACGATGATCGTCACGGTCATCGCGCTCCGCGAACGGGTGCCATCCTGGAAGACTATCGTCGATGTGCCATGGTGGGCGTGGCCCGGCGGCGTGTTCGGCGGCGCCTTCATCCTGCTGGTGATCCTGCTGCTGCCCTCACTCGGTGCAGCGACGCTGTTTGCGCTTGTCATCGCCGGTCAGGTGCTCACCGCGGTCACGCTCGATCATTTCGGCGCGTTCGGGCTGACGCCGCATCCGATCAGCACCGCGCGGCTTGCCGGTGCGGTGCTTCTGATTGCCGGCGTCGTCCTGATCAGGGATTGAAGGGCTCGAGCCCGCTGTCGCGCAGCACCGGCGCGACTTCGGCGGAAGCGAGATAGCGCAACAGCCGATCGGCCTCGGCGGCGTTCGACGCCGCCGCCATGCGCCCGGCCGAAAACACCGCAGCCGTTTGCAGTTCGTATGGAATGGGCCCCACCACCTCTATGCCGCCGATCTGCTTCAGCTCGCTGATCTGCTGGACGGCGAGGTCGGACTCGCCGGTCACGAGCTTCTCGGCGGTAAAGCCCTGCTGGATGATCACGGCTCTGGCGTTGATCTCGGCGGCAATGCCGAGTTGCTCGATCAGCTTTGCGAACAGAATGCCGCTGGCGCCGAGCCGCGAATAGGCCACCGAACGCGCAGCGAGCAACGCCGCGCTCAACGCAGTCTCGGTCGCGATATCCGGATGAGCCGCACCTGCCTTGACGGCGATGCCGACCCAGGAACGCGCCAGGTCCACGCAGCTCTCTTTGGCCACGCGCCCTTCGCGCGCAATTTCGTCCAAGCCTTCGCGGGTCAGGATCACGACATCGGCAGGCTCGCCCGCGCGCAGCCGCTGCAACAGCGCCAGCGTGGGTGCGAAATCGGCGTCGATCCGCGCGCCGCCGGCCGCTTCAAATTCTCCGCACAACCTCTGCACCGCGCCCTTCAACGCCAGAGTCGACAGCACGCGTATGATGACGGCCATCGCTACAGCCTGCGCATCAGCTTCAGAACCGCGGTCATGCGGAGACTGCGCTTGCCGGCGAGCGCGGTCGCTTCCAGCAGCGCGCCGTTGTCGTCGCAGGTGCCGGAGAAGCCGATCCCGACTTCATGGCCCCCCAAAACGGGGTTCTCGCCCAGCGCCGGCGTATGCTCCTGATTGAGGATCTGGCCTTTCCAGCGGCCTTCCTCCGACGTGTAGCTGCCGACATAGTAGAACGAGGCATCGCCGCCGAGGATGCGACCGTCATTGAGCAGCATCACGCCAGTCAGGCCGCCCTCAACGCCGTCGAGCATGCGGATGTGAATCGAATAGAGGCCGTTGACGATGCCCCCCTCGCCGACACCGCCGGCGATCGGTACGGCCGCCTCCTCGATCGGCGTCATCACCGAATGAAACATCACGCCGGGCAATTCCTTCAGACCGCCCTCGAAACGGTAGAGGTCACCGTCCGGCCCACCCTTCGCCAGCAAGGTCGCGTCGTCGGTGCCGGCCATCGCGCGATAGCTTGGATCCGGGTTATGACGAACGGTGTGGACTTCGATCGCGATCCGGTCCTCCATCTTCATGTAGGTGCCGATATGGGCAAAGGCCGAATTGCCGCCGAGCATCTTGCCGTCGCGCACATACATCACGCTGCGGCCGACCGCATCGCCAAGCTGGAACCTGACTTTGTAAAATCCCTCGAACAATGGCCGCGTCTCCGGCAAGCCCTAAGGGCCGCTATCTAGCGCGGTTCATAACGCAGGGGAACGGCCTTGAACCGATGTATTCGAATCACCCCCATCAAAACGCAATGATCCGCCAAGGCGGTCGCGCCTTGGCGGATCAGGTTGCACCCGGGTGCCCCCACACCCGGGACGGTCGTGGGTCAGTCGCTTAGGCAGCCGCCGACTTGGCCGCGGTCGGGACTTCCGCGACGGTCTTGAGGATCTGCGAAGCGATGGCGTAGGGGTCGCCTTGCGAGTTCGGACGGCGATCTTCGAGATAGCCCTTGTAGTCGTTCTTCATGAACGAGTGCGGCACGCGGATCGAGGCGCCGCGATCGGCCACGCCGTAGCTGAACTTGTTCCAGGGAGCGGTCTCGTGCTTGCCGGTCAGGCGCTTGTCGTTGTCCGGCCCGTAGACGGCAATGTGGTCCATGAGATTCTTCTCAAAGGCGGCCATCAGCGCCTCGAAGTAGGCTTTGCCGCCGGTCTCGCGCATGAATTTCGTCGAGAAGTTGGCGTGCATGCCCGAGCCGTTCCAGTCGGTGTCGCCGAGCGGCTTGCAGTGATACTCGATGTCGATACCGTAGGTTTCGGTCAGCCGCTGCAACAAATAGCGAGCCATCCACATTTCGTCCGCGGCCTTCTTGGAGCCCTTGCCGAAGATCTGGAATTCCCACTGGCCCTTCGCCACTTCGGCGTTGATGCCTTCGTGGTTGATGCCGGCAGCGAGGCAGAGGTCGAGATGCTTCTCGACGATCTCGCGCGCGACCGCACCGACGTTGCTGTAGCCGACGCCGGTATAATACGGGCCCTGCGGCGCCGGGTAACCCGCGGTCGGGAAGCCGAGCGGACGGCCGTCCTTGTACATGAAGTATTCCTGCTCGAAGCCGAACCACGCGCCTTCGTCGTCAAGAATGGTGGCGCGCTTGTTCGTCGCGTGCGGGGTGACGCCATCCGGCATCATGACTTCGCACATCACCAGGACGCCGTCGGTGCGTGCGCCGTCCGGATAGACTGCGACCGGCTTGAGCACGCAGTCCGAGCTCCTGCCTTCCGCCTGCATGGTCGAGGAGCCATCGAAGCCCCACAGCGGAAGCTGTTCCAGGGTCGGGAATGAGGCGAATTCCTTGATCTGCGTTTTGCCGCGCAGGTTCGGTGTCGGCGTATACCCATCGAGCCAGATATACTCGAGCTTGTACTTGGTCATTGAGCCTCTCTTGAGTTGATGCTTCGAAATGCGAGAAACCGACGGCTTGAAATCTGAGGTTTGACGCCCAGCCCCTGGAGATCTCCGCACGCGTGTACCCGGCCACGTCAGGCCGCAGGTTGCTAAGCATTTTGCGTGCCAGTCGCTGCACTGCGGCACCCGCTATCCACAGGCTGCGCCGTCGGCCCTCCGAAATAAAAGGTGCGACATAGGCGCGCGGCAGGCATGCCAAAGAGGCGGCCGAGGGCTTCGTCCGCGATGCGAATCCAGCCCATTTCTCCGGCATTTTCAAATATGAGCCGCGCCTCGATTAAAGCCGCGGCACTTCCCCGACACGTCCGCCATGGCACCCCGCCTCGGATGGCAACCTTCCCGCCAGCCCACGCGTTGGTCATTCAGTTGCTGCCTCCAAGGAAGCAACGCCGGAAATGCCTACGAATTAGACGCCACGGGACGATCTCTTGGTCAACTTGCATCAGCCGCGGGCACCAACGATATCCCGTATTGTAACGACTAGAGAACGAGTCGGGCGCACCATGGAGGCAGCGCTTCGGAAGGAGAGGATGAGATGCTGAATACGGGTTTGAATGAAGGCTCCGCCAAAATCTACCAATTCCCGGCTGGCGGCCGGGCGGCTCTCGCGGGTCGTCGCTATGGTGAGGCCAGGACCGAGCTTGCTGCTCCGTCGGTCAACCTCGCGGACTGCTGCGATAGCTGGTACCACGCAGCCGCCATTGAGGACGAAAAGACCGGGCGCGACCACTGATGTCCGGGAAGCGTCTGACAGGGCCGCGCCCGACAAAAGTGGCGCGGACGGCGAACTAGAAGAGGGTCGGAACGAAAGCGTTTCGGCCCTTTTTCATGTCTGCTCGCATGTCGTGAACGGCCGTTTGGCGTGCTTGAGCGTGGTTACTCCGGCCTTTGTGATCCTGAGCGTCACACCCTTCCCCGAATAGCGCGACCCCGACAGCGCCACGCGCTTGGGCAGCGTCACCGCCTTGCCGTCGAGTTGCAGATGGGCGCGGGAATCGTACTGGAAAAACGCAGCCATGAACTGTGTGCCGTCGGCGCAGCGGTAGTTCCGGAACTGCTGTTGCGCCAACGCCGCCGATGGTGCGCTGGCGGCCGCAGCGAGCGCCACGCCAAAAAACGTGATCCTGCAACAATTCATGTTTTGCCCCCTGAGAGTTCAGTATAGACGAGACGGAGGCCAACGACATGGCCATTACCGTCCTTCGCCGTCCCCTGTCCCGCCGCACGAGATCGTTCAACCGATGTCAGAATCCCCTGCCCGCCATCTCAACCTCGCCGGCGCCAGCAATTTCCGCGACCTCGGCGGCTATCCCACCAGCGATGGCCGCGTCGTCCGCTGGCGGCAGATCTTCCGCTCCAATCACCTCGGCCATCTCACCGATGAAGACATCGCCATGATGCGTACCCTCGGCGTCCGCAGCGCGTTCGATTTTCGCGGCGCCGAAGAGCGCACCGCCGCGCTGTGCGGCATGTCCGATATCACCGTCCATTCGCTGCCGGTCGAGCCCACGGTGGTGGCGGCGCTGCGCGCGATCGCGGCCTCCGGCACGCCGCTGACGACGGACCACGCCGTGGACGTCATGCGCGATTCCTACCGCAGCTACGTGCAGAAGAACACACAGCACTATCGGACGCTGTTTGCACATCTGCTGGAAGATCGCGCGCCGCTGGTGATCCACTGCACCGCCGGCAAGGACCGCACCGGCTTTGCCTGCGCGCTGATCCTGCACACGCTCGGCGTATCCGAGGAGGTGATCTCGGAAGACTACCTTCTGACCAACCGCTTCTACCGCCGGGATCCCAATCACAGCAGCGACCTGCCCGAGCATGTCACGCAGGTGCTCGGTTCGGTGCAGGCTTCGTTCCTCGGCGCCGCGTTCGAAGCCATCAACGCCGACTATGGCGACCTCGAAACCTATCTCTGCGACGGCCTCGGCCTCGGCAAGTCTGAACGCGCGCATCTCGAGGCGCGCTACCTGACCTGATCCGCCTTCACCCGCCGCACCACCGAGACGACGTCCGCGGACGGCTTGCCGCCCCTATCCCTGATATTGAGCTGCACCTTGTAGGTGTTGCTGATCTCGCTCCTGGGCACATAGAGCATCGCGGTGAAGCGGACACGGCCGCGCGCATCGAGTGTTACCGGCAGATCCTCGAGCACCCGGAACGAATTGCCCTTGCGATATCGCGGCGGCAGCCTGGCCGTCAGGACAGGCTCGACGAGCGCGCGCAGATCGAGCCTGGTCGCGGCGCCTCCGTCAATCCGGTAATAGGCAAAGGAATCGCTGTCCCAGCGGCTGTTTGCGATTTCGATCACGGAGCGGCTGTCTGGCGACCAGGCCGCCATCAGGTCGGAGCGGTTCGCCCGCATCTCGCCGGTTTCCCAATGGGCGCCACCGAGCTTGGCCAGCACCGCGCCATCGGCCACACGGATCAGGATGTTTTCGACGTCGTTGGGAGCATCGCGGCCGGATGGCAGGCCCTGCGCGGTCCGCCAGGCGAATGCATAATTCTTCGATGGCGAGGTGGTGTCGGCGAATACGCGCAACGCGCTCTTGCCTGCACCGCAGACAAGGTCGCCGCCTTGATCGGCGACACAGCCTTGGGCCTGCACCGCAGCCGTCGGAGCTGCGTACAAGGCGAGGAGCACAACCGGCAATGTCAGAACGAACCGCACGGTTCAATCCTACGCTCCGGTTCCCGTCCAGTAAAGCGGCGGAGGATCGGGCGTCCACCTAATTCCTCAGGCCGCGGCTTCCATTTCCATTTCAGCATCGAGATCGGCGATGACGTCCTCGAATGCCGAGATCGCCTGCTGGATCGCCGCGATCTGCATCAATTCCCAGCTCGATACCGGACCGCTGCGATTCTGCAGCGCTACGACCAGGTCGCGGCGCTGCTCTTTAAGCTGAACAAGCGGTAAACCATGATCCGGCAAACCCATGACGAATTCCCCTGCCTAACATTGGAGTTCGGGTTGTACCTGACGGGTTCTGCCAACGGCTTAGGGATTTCTGGCAAATTTTATCGATTCCGCCGCATAATGAAGACTTATCAGGCGCCCTCGGCGAGGCGGGACCCGCACAGGAAGCTGAAATCTGCCGCATGAAATCTGCCGCATTGCAAATGAAAAGCTCCCGGCGCTAGGCTCCGCTCCCCTGAGATGGAGGTCCAGCATGGACGGCAAGGTCGTTGTCGTGACGGGTGCGCTGGGCGCGCTCGGCGGCGTCGTCGTGGACGAGGCACTGGCGCTCGGCGCGAGGATCGCCAGTGTCGACCACGCGCCAACGCAGATTCCGGCCACGGCTGACCTTTTTGAGCTTGGCGGCGTCGACCTGACCGACCCGTCGCAGGCCCGGAAAGCGATCGCCGCCGCCGCATCGCATTTCGGCAAGATCGATGCGCTGATCAACATCGCCGGCGGATTCGCCTTCGAGACGGTAGCCGACGGCGATCCCAAGACCTGGCAACGGATGTATGCGCTGAACGTAACGACCGCGCTGAACGCGTCGCGCGCCGCGATCCCCCACCTCATAGCGTCCGACGCCGGGCGCATCATCAATATCGGCGCCATGGGCGCGCTGCAGGCCGGCGCCGGCATGGGCGCCTACGCCGCTTCCAAGGCCGGCGTGCACCGCCTCACCGAGGCGCTCGCCGCCGAACTCAAGGGCAGGATCACGGTCAACGCGGTGTTGCCCTCGATCATCGACACTGCAGCTAACCGCGCTAGCATGCCGAAAGCCGATTTCAGCAAATGGGTGAAGCCGAAGGAACTCGCCGAGGTGATCCTGTTCCTCGCCAGCGACGCGGCAAGCGCCGTCACCGGCGCGCTGCTGCCGGTGAACGGGCGGGTTTAATTCTCAACCCCGACCAGCTTTCGCATCTCGGCCTTGAAGCGGATGCTGCGCTTGCCGGCGAGTGCGGTGGCTTCCGCCTCCGCGCCGGCGTCATTGTAGCTGCCGGAAAAACCGATGCCGACTTCATGGCCGCCGAACAGCGGCCGCTCGCCCTTTGCCGGCGTATGTTCGCGGTTGACCAGTTCGCCCTTCCATCTGCCGTTGGCGGCGGTGTAGGCGCCGATATAGTCGAAGAATGCATCGCCGCCCCTGATGCGGCCGTCATGCAGCACCATGACACCGCTGTTGCCGCCATCGACGCCATCGAGCATGCGGATATGGATCGAATACAGCCCGTTGCCGATTCCGTCGGGGCCGACGGTACCGGGTGGTGGCGCATCGATGTCGTGAATGGCCGTCAGGATGACCGTGAAACGGACGCCCGGCAAAGCCGCGCTGCCGCCTTCGAAATGGACTTCATCGCCCTGGTACGTCCCGGTGAAATTCATGACGATATCGTCGACGTCGAACATCGGAACATATTGCGGACCGTAATAATGGCGCGACATCCTGAATTCGGCTGCGATCTGGCCTGCTGCCTCGGTGAAAGTACCGATGAAGGAATAGCCGGTGTCGCCGCCGTACAGCCTGCCGCCCGGCGCTATGAACATCACGCCGCAACCGGCGCCGCGCTGGGTCGTGAAACGGAATTTGTATAGTCCTTGCAGCACGTCTTGCCTGCTCCGGGGTTCGGCCAATGCCAGTCGGCCCGCGAACGTCGGATTCGCCGGTTCCCTCGCATTGCCGTTATGGCCTTGTCCCCGGCGGATAGTTTAGCCGCTGAAGTCCAGCGCGATCAAACGCTTTTGCCGGAATTCGGCTAGACTCGTGCGGTCGAGTCGCGGCCACGTCGGCCGCCGGAGAAAACCTTGGAAACCGCGCTTTACCTGCCCGTCAAACGCTTCCTCGAAAAGCTCGGCTTCACGGTCAAGGGCGAGGTCGGCGGCTGCGATCTGGTGGCGCTCAGCGGCGACGATCCGCCGGTCGTGGTGATCGGCGAATTGAAACTATCCTTCAACCTGGAACTCGTGCTGCAGGCGGTCGACCGCGCCGGCGCCGCCGACGAGGTCTGGCTCGCTGCAAAACTGTCCGCCCGCGGCAAGGGGCGCGAGAGCGACGCGCGCTACCGCAATCTCTGCCGCCGCCTCGGCTTCGGCATGCTGGCCGTCACCACCGCCGGCGATGTCGAGGTGATCGTCCAGCCCGCGACGACGGCCCCTCGCCGCAATCCGAAAAAGCGTTCGCGGCTGGTCTCCGAACATCAGCGGCGCAAAGGCGATCCAGCGATGGGCGGCTCGACGCGTGCGCCGATCATGACGGCGTACCGCCAGCAGGCGCTGGCCTGCGCCTCGGCGCTCGAAGGCGGGCCGCGGCGTGTGAAGGATTTGAGGGTCGACATTCCCGACGCCGGAAAGATCCTGCTGCACAACGTCTATGGCTGGTTCGACCGCGCCGAGCGCGGCATCTACGTGCTGACCGATGCCGGTCACGCCGCGCTCAGACGCTGGCCGCAGCAGCCGCTGGATCTGAACGCCACGGCGCCATAGCAACGGAGACGGACTTCACACGATCGTGCACGCCAGTCGCACGTCGATCAGCCCGTCACCATCGAACTGTATGGCGCTACCAGACTTGAGAGATTGTGATGCATGGCTGCGTTGCCGCACGAAATTCTGTGTTGCAATGCAGCATGAGGGCACCTAGGTATCTCGCAGTCAGATACGAGGCCCCGATGAGCGAAGACTGGAACACTAAATATGGCACCCGACGCGTCCGGCGCGATCCGCCGACGCTGGAAGAGGCAATCTTCGCCGCGGTCGGAATCACCGATGATCAGCAGCAGCAGGCGGAGATCGCCGCCGCGCTGATGGGCCTGCCGTATGAGGAAGTCCTCGTTGAAGTGAAGAAGACCGGCCGCGCGATGGCGCGATCGGCTACGCGTATCATCGCCGGCGAGCAAGGCGCCCAGCGCGCCATCGTGGTCGAGCGCCGCGTGGTCAGGCGCTTCGGCAACGACAAGCGCACCGGCACCTGACGAACTGTCCGGAATAGCCCGAGACTTCTATAGTTCGCCTTCTCCAATTCGCAGGGAGTGATCCCTGCGAATTGCGTTTTTGCGCGTGCCGGCCTATGAGGCGCCCCGCTCGGGCGGGGCGGCCCCAGCCATGCGGAGCAGCATGCGCCAATAGGCGCGGTTGAACGCCACGACCGTGCGCATCCCACTCAAAGTGCTCTCGGTCCAGGACCTGGCGAGCTCGGCCTCACCGTACTTCGTCAAATCGATGGTGCCGGTGGATTCGCCATGCCGGAAAACTAGCTTCGCGCCGAACTTGGCAGCGAGTGCCCGCATCGCGTCGTTCTGCGCGCCGGTGGTGATCCGCAGGCTCTTGTAGCCCTTGGCACGCGCTTCTGTGATCAGCTTGCGGAACAGAATGCTGCCCACGCCGCGCCGTCGCACCGACGATTCGACGCTGAAGGCGATCTCGGGAAGCGAATCCGGCGATTGATCCGGCGGATGCAGCTCCGCCGCGCCGCGGACCACGCCGTTCTCGAAGAAGGCGATAATGATTGTGCCGTCATCGGCGCATTTCTCGGCGTAGCGCTCGATGAAGCTGTCGTCCATGAAGCCATGGAAGCGGTCACGGCGACTGGTGCGGTCGAGCCGCAGCAGGTGATCGCGCAACAGCGGCAATTCTTCCTGCTGGCTCAGTGTGCGTACGCTGCTATCGGAAAGCGCGGCCGCGATAAGTGAAAGGTACATATTCTGTCTCCTCTGAGAGAAGCCCTTCGAGGAGGCGTCGAATCCCTAGACCACTCATATTGTGCGCCGCAGCATGAATTGCAAGCCCATGAAATGCTTCACATAAAATTCATCCACCGTTTACCAGACATTAGGAACCATTCCCGGATCAGAGGACCATCTGGGTTTGCGTAACGACGGCGACCAGCTTGCCGTCCTCGGTTTCCAGCCGCGTCTGCCACACCTGGGTACGGCGCCCCCGATGCACCGGGGTTGCGGTCGCAATCACGGTCGAGCCTTCCTTGGCGCCGCCGATGAAGTTGGTCTTACTCTCGATCGTGGTGGTGCCCTTGGCGTCCGCGGGCAGGTTGATGACAGTCGCTGCGGCGCCGACCGAATCCGCAAACGCCATTACGGCGCCGCCGTGAATCGTATTCCGCAGCGTACAGAGATCGGGACGCACCAGCATTTTGGCGACCACGCGGTCCGCTCCGGCTTCGGTGAAGGTCACGCCCTTCAACTCCGCGAACGGCATCTTCATCGACTGGATTTTCTCGAGCGGCGTCATGGATCCTCCGGACGTTTTTCGCGTGGTTTCACAGACAGAATGGAGGGCCACGGTAAGTCAGGCAATGACCTCAGAGGTAATGGCTTCCGTGACATAACGCGGCGGATTCGGCATATCACCCGTCATGCGCCAGTTCCCTCCTCGCCGGATCGTCTGCCTGACCGAAGAAACCGTCGAGACGCTGTATCTGCTCGGCGAGCAGGATCGCATCGTCGGCGTCTCCGGCTATGCCGTGAGGCCGCCGCAGGTCCGGCGCGAGAAGCCGCGAGTCTCCACCTTCATCACCGCGGACATTCCAAAGATCCTCGCGCTCGAGACGGACCTCGTGCTCGCCTTCTCCGATCTCCAGGCGGGCATCGTAGCCGACCTGGTGCGCGCAGGTGTTGCCGTCCACGTCTTCAATCAACGCGACATCGCCGGCATTCTGGCGATGATCCGCACACTCGGCGCCCTCGTCGGTGCGGCGGAGCGTGCCGATCAACTCGCAACGGGTTTTGAAGAACGACTGGCGCGCATCGCTTCGACGCCGCGGTCGCAGCCGAAACCAAAAGTCTATTTCGAGGAATGGGACGATCCGCTGATCTCAGGCATCGGCTGGGTGTCCGAACTGGTCGAGATCGCCGGCGGCGAAGACGCCTTGCCGAAACTGCGCTTGCAGCAGGCGGCCAGGGACCGGATCATTTCACCCGATGTCGTGCGCGAGTCGGCGCCCGACGTTATCCTCGCTTCCTGGTGCGGGAAGAAAGTCGTTCCTGACCGAATTCGAAATCGCCCGGGCTGGGGCGACATCCCGGCGGTCGCCAGCAACCGCATCGTCGAGATCAAGTCGCCGCTGATATTGCAGCCGGGACCGGCCGCGCTGACGGACGGACTGGATGCCATCGTGAAGGCGTTGTGGCCTGACCAGCCGTGAACTCTCAGCCGTCATTGCGAGCGAAGCGAAGCAATCCATCTCTCCGCGCCCGCTGAAGCATGGATTGCTTCGTCGCTTCGCTCCTCTCAATGATGTTGTGGACGGCCCCACCTGAACGGCATCAAGTGCCAAAACGTGGTCGCCGGAGCGCCACAAAGAGGGAGGCCGTCCATGTCGAAGT
>LNFM01005551.1_pt1 | contig 21690 bp, 18 predicted proteins | sample 596031 | NCBI WGS metagenome assembly LNFM01 (sample SAMN04254537, study PRJNA301005) | activated carbon metagenome | isolation source: dual media filters at the Ann Arbor, Michigan drinking water treatment plant | place: USA: Ann Arbor
AGATCGGCATGGGCATGGTCGGCAACGACATGGGCAAGTTCATGCAGTACCAGACGGCGCAGGCCATCCCGAAGTTCGCCGAAGGCGCGGCCGGCGGTGGCGGTGGCAGCGGCGTGGTGGGCGACGCGATGGGCCTGGGCGCCGGCGTGGCGCTGGGCCAGGTGATGGCGCAGCAGCTCAGCCAGGGCCTGCAGGGCGGCGGCGCGAACGCGGCCGCGCAGGCGGCGCAGGCTGCCAGTGCGGCGGCCGCGGCCGTGGGCATCAAACCCGACGAGGTGATGGCCACGCTGGAGAAGCTGGCCGACCTCAAGGCCAAGGGCATCCTCACCGAGGAAGAGTTCGCCTCGAAGAAGGCCGAGTTGCTGAAGAAGCTGGTCTAACTTGGCGACCTCACCGCAGCGCGCCTACCGCGCTGCGTGCCCGAACTGCGGCGCGCCGGTCGAGTTGGCCTCGGCGGCGTCGGCCAGCGCCGTCTGCAGCTTCTGCCGCAGCACGCTGGTGCGCGACGGCGAGGCGCTGCGCCGCATCGGCGTCAGCGCCGAACTCTTCGACGATCACAGCCCGCTGCAGCTGGGCGTCAGCGGCACGCGCCAGGGTGTGGCCTTCACGCTCGTCGGCCGCCTGCAATACGGCTACGAGGGCGGCACCTGGAACGAGTGGCATGCGCTCTTCGACAACGGTCCGGATGGTCCGAGGTCGGCCTGGCTGAGCGAAGACAACGGCGCCTATGTGCTGGCCTTCGACCAGCCGCTGCCGCCGGACGCGCCCGCCATCGAGGGCCTGCAGCCCGGCCTGCGCGTGCTGGCCGACGGCCGCGTCTGGGACGTGGCTTCGGTGCAGCGCGCCCACCTCATCGCCGCGCAAGGTGAGTTGCCCTCACCGCCGAAACTGGAAGGCGAGTTCACGGTCGTGGACCTGCGCAACGGCGCCGGCGAAGTGGCCACGCTGGACGGCAGCGACCCGGCGCGCGCGGCCTTCAGCGTGGGCCGCAGCGTGGCGCTGTCTGAACTGGCGCTGCAGGGCCTGAAGGACAGCAGCGAGAAGACGCTGAAGGGCCGCGGCGTCGAGTGCCCGAACTGCGGCACCGCGCTGGAAGTGAAGCTGGCCACCACGCAGAGCCTGGTGTGCACGAACTGCGCCTCGGTGGTGGACATCAGCGCGGGCATCGGCGCCGACCTGAAGCACTACCAGCAGAACAATGCAGGGACCGCCGGCGCCGAGCCGCAGATTCCGCTGGGCCGCAGCGGCCCGCTGGCCCTGGGCGGCCCGCTGCTGCACTGGCAGGTGGTGGGTTACCTCGAGCGCTGCGACATACCCGCGCCGGGCGACGACGAAGAAACCAGCTTCTGGCGCGAGTACCTGCTGTTCAACACCACGGCGGGTTTTGCCTTCCTGGTCGACAGCAACGAGGGCTGGAGCTGGGTGCGCCCCATCACCGGGGCCCCGGCGTTGCGCAGCGGCCAGGCGACCTGGGACAACGTGGTCTACCGCCAGAAGTGGGAATACGACGCCAAGGTCACCTGGGTGCAGGGCGAGTTCTACTGGCGGGTGCAGCGCGACGAACGCGCGCGCGTCACCGACTTCGAGGGCACGGGCAGCGCCGCGGCCCAGCGCCTGTCACGCGAGAAGACGCGCAGCGAAGTCACCTGGTCGGCCGGCGCCACCCTGGCTGCGGCCACGGTGGCCGATGCCTTCGCCATCGCGCCGGCGGCGCGTGCCGCGATGCAGCGCGACGTCTCGCCCACCAGCTTCAAGGCCGCGGGTGTGCCCAAGGCCTTGCTGATCTTCGTGGCGGTGCTGGCGGTGGTGATGCTCTTGTCGATGTGCAGCGACGACGAGTGCGACCAGGTCAAGAACACCTTCGGCGCGGCCAGCACCGAGTACCAGCAATGCGCGCGCAACCGGGGCTCGGGCAGCAGCGGGCGTATCGGCGGCGGCAGCTACGGCGGCTGGTCCAGCGGCGGCGGTGGGCACAAGTAGCACATAACTCTGAAGGAGCACTGACATGATGGGAATCGAATGGCTCAAGCCCGCCGCCTTCTTCGGCTCGGCGCTGTTTGCGCTGCTGGGCGTGGCGGTGTTCTGGCTGTGTTTTGTCATCGTCGACAAGCTCACGCCCTATGACCTGTGGGCCGAGATCATCGAGAAGAAAAACGTCGCGCTGGCCATCGTGGTGGGCGCGATGTGCATCGCCATCGGGCTGATCGTCTCGGCCGCCGTGCACGGCTGAGGACCGCCTGCGCTCAGGCGTAGGTTTCCCAGGCCTGCCGCTCCGGGTGGTCCAGGTGCGGCAGGTGGTTGTAGCTCAGCAGCATGTGGCGCTTGGGCGTGAAGCTGAACTCGCTGAGCGCACTGTTGCGGATGCGCAGGTTCAGCTCGATGGCGGTGGCCGGCGCGGTGCCCAGCACCTGGTGCATGGCGGTGGCGATGGGCCCGCCGCTGCTGACGAGCAGGACGTCGCCGGTGTGCGCCTGGCGCACGTGGTCCAGCGCACCGGCCACGCCGGCGCTGAACTCGGCCCAGCTGGGCATGCCTTGCGGCTGGGTCTGCCCGGCCATCCACAAACCCAGCGCGTCGCGCAGCAGCCGGAAGTGCGCGCGGTAGACCTCGGGGCTGTCGGGCTTGGCCAGCGGGCCCGCGTGCACGGTGCGGATGAGCGCCTCGCTGTCGTATTCGTTCAGGCCCGGCCACTCCAGCGCCGGCGGCAGCGCGCTGCCGCCGGCCTCGGCATGCCCCGCGGCGATGCCCGCCAGCGACTGCACATGGCGTTTCAGGCTGCCGCGCAGCACCGCCTCGAAGCCGATGCCGCGCTGCGCGAACCAGCGCCCCAGCGCATGGCACTGCCGCGTGCCCAGTTCGCTGAGCTGGTCGTAGTCGGCCGCGCCGAAACTGGCCTGGCCGTGGCGCACGAGGTAGAGCTTTCCCATGGCGGGCATTGTGGCCAGCGCGGCGCGCGTGCGCTGTCGCCGCGGAGACCGCTGCGTTAGGCTTCCTGGATGGCCGCCGCTGCTCCCCCACCCGACTCCACTGCGGCCCCAGCGGCCGCGGCCCGCATCCACCCGGCCGAGCTGGCGCTGCTGACTTCGGTGTTCGTGGTCGCCGCCTGCGGCCTGGTCTACGAGCTGGCGGCTGGCGCGCTGGCCAGCTACCTGCTGGGCGACTCGGTGCTGCAGTTCAGCACCATCATCGGCAGCTACCTGTTTGCCATGGGCATAGGCTCGTGGCTCAGCAAGCACATCCAGCACCAGCTGGTGGCGCAGTTCCTGCGCATCGAGCTGCTGGTGGCCTTCATCGGCGGCCTGATGCCGGCGCTGCTGTTCGTCGCGCACAGCAGCCTGCCGGCCTCGGCCGACCTCGCCTTCCGCGTCATGCTCTACGGCCTGGTGGGCCTGATCGGCATCCTCGCGGGCCTGGAAATCCCGCTCGTGATGCGCATCCTGAAAGCGCACTTCGCGCCGCGCTGGGCGCTGTCGGACCTGGTCTCGCAGGTGCTGACCTTCGACTACCTCGGCGCGCTGGTCGTCGCCGTGGCCTTTCCGCTGCTGTTCGTGCCCCACCTGGGGCTGGTGCGCACGGGCCTGTTTTTCGGGCTGCTGAATGCGGCGGTGGCGGTGTGGGTGCTGTATGCCTTTCGCGCCGACCTGCGGCGCTGGCGCGCGCACGCCACGGCCTGCTTCGGCGTCGTGGCGGTGCTGGTGGCGGGCATGGCCGGCGCCGACCGCCTGACGACCTGGGCCGAAGACAGCTTCTATGGCGAGAACATCGTGGTGCGCGAAAGCAGCGACTACCAGCGTGTGGTGGTGACGGCGGGCGATGCCGGCGTGCGCCTCTTCCTCAACGGCAACCTGCAGTTCCACAGCCGCGACGAGTACCGCTACCACGAGGTGCTGGTGCACCCGGCCATGGCCGCGTTTTCGGCGTTCTCGGCGGTGGCGGCGCCGGGCGGGCCCAGGCGCGTGCTGGTGCTGGGCGGTGGCGACGGCCTGGCCGTGCGCGAGGTGCTGAAGTACCCGAGCGTCGAGCAGGTGACGCTGGTGGAACTCGACCCGCACATGACGCAGCTGTTCGCGCGCAACCCGGTGCTGAAGAAGCTGAACGGCGACGCGCTGGCCAGCCCCAAGCTGAAGATCGTCAACACCGACGCCTACACCTGGCTGGAGGCCAACCGCGAGGTCTTCGACGTCATCGTCATCGATTTCCCCGACCCCACCAACTTCTCGCTCGGCAAGCTCTACACCACCAGCTTCTACCAGCGCGCTGACCAGGCCCTGGCGGCCGGTGGCTACATGGTGGTGCAGACGACCTCGCCGCTGTTCGCGCGCAAGAGCTACTGGACGGTGGTGGCCACGCTGGAGGCGGTGGGCTTGAACACCACGCCGCTGCACGTGCACGTGCCCAGCTTCGGCGAATGGGGCTTCGTCATCGCCGGCCGCCGGCCCTGGCAGCCGCCGCAAGCCCTGCCGCCGGGGCTGCGCTTCCTCACCGTCGAAGGGCTGCCGGCGCTGCTGCAGTTCCCGCCCGACATGGCGCGTGTGGCGGCCGAACCCAACCGCCTGAGCAACCAGGCCCTGGTGGCGACCTTCGAACACGAGTGGGGCCAGGTCCGTTGAAGCCCGAGCTGCGCCGCCGCACGGTGCTGGCGGGCGGCGCGGCAGTGCTGGCCGCCGGCTGCTCGCCGCCCGCCACGGCACCCGCGCTGCCGCCCAGCCTATGGGTGGGGGCCAGCCACGCGCGCGGCCACCGCCTGCGCAGCGGCACGGCGCTGCCGCCAGTGGCGGTGCAGCGCCGTGCCGGCGCGCTGGTGCTGGGCGGCGGCGTGGCCGGCCTGGCCGCCGCGCGCGGTTTTCTGCAGCGCGGTGTTCAGGACGTGCACCTGCTGGAACTGGAAGACCAGCCCGGCGGCAACAGCCGGGGTCATCAACTGGCCGGCATGGCCTGCCCGCTGGGCGCGCACTACCTGCCTTTGCCCGGGCCGCAGGCGCACGAGGTGAGTGAGTTGCTGCACGAACTGGGCCTGCTGCGCCAGGTGCTGGGCCGCACCGTGGCCGACGAGCGCCACCTGTGCCACAGCCCGCAGGAAAGGCTGTTTTTTGACGGCGCCTGGGTCGAAGGCCTGTTGCCGCCGGTGGCGCCGGGCTCGGCTGCGGCGCGCCAGATGCAGGCCTTTGCCCAGGCCGTGGCGCAGCTGCGGCGCGAGGGCGCCGGCCAGGGGGCCCGCAAAGCGGCCGGCAACGGCGCACCGGCCTTTGCGCTGCCCGCCCACCGCAGCGCCTGGGGCCCGCTGCAGGCCACGCTGAACAGCCTGAGCTTCGCGCAGTGGCTGGACCGGCAGGGCCACACCGACGCCCACCTGCGCTGGTACCTCGACTACTGCTGCCGCGACGACTACGGCGCCTCGCCGGCCGAGGTGTCGGCCTGGGCCGGGCTGCACTACTTCGCCAGCCGCCATGGCTTCCAGGCACCCGGTGACGAAGCCGGCGGCGAAGACCGCGAGGCGGTGTTCACCTGGCCCGAGGGCAATGCCTGGCTGACGCAGCGCCTGGCCGCGCCGCTGGGTGAGCGCCTGCACGGCGGGCGCACGGTGCTGCGCGTCACCGAAGGCCGGCACGAGGTGCAGGTGCTGGCCTGGGACGAAGCCCGGCAGCAGCTGGAAAGCTGGGTCGCGCCGCAGGTGGTGCTGGCGCTGCCGCTGTTCATCGCCGCGCGCATCGTGCAGAACGCGCCGGCCGCACTGGCCGAGGCCGCGGCGCGCCTGACTTACGCGCCCTGGCTGGTGGCCAACCTGCACCTGGACGCGCCGCTGCTGGCCCGCACCGGCGCGCCGCCCAGCTGGGACAACGTGGTCTACGGCGGCCGCGGCCTGGGCTATGTCGATGCCATGCACCAGAGCCTGCGCGCGGTGCCCGGCGCCACGGTGCTGACGTCCTACCACGCGCTGCCACGCAGCGAACGTGCGGCGCTGCTGGCCCCGGACCCCGCGCCCTGGGCCGCGCGTGTGCTGGACGAACTGCGCCCGGCCCACCCCGACATCCAGCAGCGTGTGCAGCACATCCACCTGATGCGCTGGGGCCACGCGATGGTCATCCCCGCACCCGGCGTGCAGCGCCACCCGGCGCTGGTGGCGCTGCGCCCGGCGCGTGGGCGCCTGCGCTTCGCACATGCCGACTTGGCCGGCTGCTCGGTCTTCGAGGAGGCCTACACCGCCGGCATCGAGGCTGCGCTAGCCTAGGGCATTGCGCCCCTTCACACCCTCTCTGGAAGCAGCACGCCCACCATGCAATACCGCCCCCTCGGCCGCTCCGGCCTGCGCGTCAGCGCCCTCTCCCTCGGTTCCTGGGTCACGTACCACAACCAGGTCGACACCGGCCAGGCGCGCGAGATGATGGCTGCGGCCTTTGATGCCGGCGTCAACTTCTTCGACAACGCCGAGGTCTACGCCGGTGGCCGCAGCGAAATCATCATGGGCCAGGCCCTGAAGGCCCTGGCCTGGCCGCGCCTGAACTACATCGTCAGCACCAAGTTCTTCTGGGGCCTGGACCGCGGCGGCGACCACCCCAGCGCCGGCATCAACCGCAAGGACACGCTGAACCGCAAGTACCTGATGCAGGCCATCGACGGCAGCCTGCAGCGCTTCGGCCTCGACTTCATCGACCTCATCTACTGCCACCGCCCCGACCCGCACACGCCGGTGGAAGAAACCGCGCGGGCCATGAACGACATCATCAACCAGGGCAAGGCGCTGTACTGGGGCACCAGCGAGTGGAGCGCCGCCGACATCCGCGCGGCCTGGGAAATCTGCCAGCGCCACGGCTGGCACCAGCCGCTGATGGAGCAGCCGCAGTACCACCTCTTCCACCGCCGCCGCGTGGAGCAGGAGTACGCCCGCCTCTACGAAGACACCGGCCTGGGCCTGACCACCTGGAGCCCGCTGGCCAGCGGCCTGCTCACCGGCAAGTACCGCGGCGGCATTCCCGAAGGCAGCCGCGGCGCGATGGAGAACATGGGCTTCCTGCGCGACAGCCTGTTGGATGCGAAGAAAAACGCCGCCATCGCCGCGCTGGAACCCATCGCGCAAGAGCTGGGCGGCACGCTGGCGCAGCTGGCGCTGGCCTGGGTGGCGAAGAACCCGCGTGTCAGCACCGTGATCACCGGGGCTTCGAAGCTGGAGCAGCTGCACGCCAACCTGGGCGCGCTGGCGCTGCTGGACAAGCTGACGCCCGAGGTGATGGCGCGCATCGATGCGCTGACGGCGCCGCTGGCCGAGTGAAACCTGTGGACGTTTGCGCCAGGTCAAATTGCGGCCACCAGCGCGGCTCAAGTTTCCCGGCAGGCGGGCGTAAACGGGTGTTGACACCACCCCAAAAAAATCGAGCCCCGCCATGCGCAGCAACCTGCCTGTCACGCAGCGTGAATACCACTTCCCGAACGACCAGACCCTGGTCTCCGTCACGGACCTGAAGGGCCGCATCGTCTACTGCAACGCGCCTTTCGTCTCGGTCAGCGGCTTCATGCGTGAAGAGCTGATGGGACAGCCCCACAACCTGGTGCGCCACCCCGACATGCCGGAAGAAGCCTTCCGCGACATGTGGGCCACCATCGAATCCGGCCGGCCGTGGTCGGCACTGGTGAAAAACCGCCGCAAGAACGGCGACCACTACTGGGTGCATGCCAACGCCACGCCGATGCAGCGTGATGGTCAGATCGTCGGCTACCTGTCGGTGCGCACCTCGGTCTCGGCCGAACGCGTGGCCGCAGCCGAACAGTTGTATGCCCGCATGCGGGAAGAGGCCGCGCAAGGGCGCGTGCGCACCGGGCTGCACCACGGCCTGCTGGTGCGACGCGACCTCTGGGGCCGCGCCCTGCAGGCCGTGGGCGGCGCGCTGCAGCGCACCGGGCTGCACGGCGCCCTGGCGCTGGGCGCGGTGCTGGCCGGCGCGGCCGTGGCCAGCGCCACCACGCCGGCGGTGTGGGTGCCGGTGGCGATGGTGCTGGCCATCGCCGCGCAGGCCTGGCAACGCCGCGTCGTCGAGGCGCCGCTGCGCGCGGTGCTGGCGGACACCCGCCAGCTTGCCGCCGGCGACCTGACGCACACCGTCTCGGTGGACGCCACCGGCCTGCCGGGTGAGCTGCAGGGCGCGCTGGCCCAGCTGTCGGTGAACCTGCGCACGGTGATCGGCGACGTCACGTCCGAAGCCGATAACCTGCGCGTGGCGGTGGCCCAGATCGCCGCCGGCAACCAGGACCTCTCGTCGCGCACCGAAGCCCAGGCCAGCAGCCTGGAGGAGACGGCGGCGTCGATGGAGCAGATCACCGGCACGGTGAAGCAGAGCGCAGCTTCGGCCGCCGAGGGTTCGCGTCTGTCGGGCGAGGCTTCCGGCATTGCCGGCCACAGCCACGAGGCGGTGCTGGGCGTGGTGCAGGCGATGGGCGCCATCACCGACTCCTCGAAGAAGATCGGCGACATCATCCACGTCATCGAGGGCGTGGCCTTCCAGACCAACATCCTGGCGCTGAACGCGGCGGTGGAAGCCGCCCGCGCTGGCGAAGCCGGCCGCGGCTTCGCGGTGGTGGCGTCGGAAGTGCGCAGCCTGGCGCAGCGCACGGCCGAGGCGGCGCGCGAGATCAAGCAGCTCATCACCGCCAGCGGCGAACGTGTCGAGGCCGGCAGCCGCCAGACCCAGCTGGCGCAGCAGCGCATGCAGGAAGTGCTGCAGAGCGTGGGCCAGGTGAGCACGCTGCTGGGCGAGGTGAGCACCGCCGCACAGGAGCAGCAGCGGGGCGTGAGCCAGGTCAACGAGGCCGTGACACACATGGACGGCATCACGCAGCAGAACGCCGCGATGGTGGAAGAACTGGCTGCCGCGGCGCAGGCCCTGAACGGCCAGGTGCAAACGGTGAACGACACCCTGCGCCTGTTCCGCCTGCGCGCCGGCGACGTGAGCATTGCCGAGATGGACGCTGTGGCGCTGCGCAGGGAAGGCCGGATGGCTGCGCCCGCGGCGGCGAAGGCACCGGCCGCCGCAGCGGTGAAGGCGCCTGCCAAGCCATTCACCTTCAAAGGCGCCCGCAGCCACGGCGGCGCCAAGACGCCCCTGGCCCACGCGGTGAAGAAGTCCGCCGGCTCCGCCGTCAAGCCCGCTGCAGCCGGGGCTGGCGCCGTGCAGGCACCGCCTGCGGCCAAGGTCGCAGCGGCGCCGGCCTTGGCCGACGGCGGCGACGACTGGACGAGTTTCTAAAGCGCTGCGGCTGCCGCGCTGGACTGGTTGGCCGGGCGGACCGACCAGGCCAGGATCTGCAGCCGCCCGTCGGCATGTTCCGCCAGCGCCGTCAGGCTTTCCACCCAGTCACCGTCGTTGCAGTGCAGCCCGTCATCGATCATGCGCGCCTTGGCGTGGTGGATGTGCCTGCTCCCCGCTCGCAGCGTCGAACCGCGCTGGATGACACACGCGCAACCGGTTGCGCAGCGAGGACTTCTACGCGTGCCAAATTGGCGGCGTTCTCCGATTTTTTTGAGAACAGAGGGCGGAATAGAGTCGAACGCGCGGACTCTGCCGGCTCTTTTCTGCCGCAAGCTCGCGTGAGTGGCACACGCAGAACTCGCTGCGGCCCCGCGTGGCGCGGGGAAAGTCAGAAAACAAAAAGGCCAACCGAGAACGGTTGGCCTTGAATTCTGGTGGCCTGGGGCGGAATCGAACTCCCTCGAAGACCCGCTGTTCATGCGACTCTTCAAATCCGACCCCCTCGACTTTCCGCGTTTTCTTCCGCATCGGCGAGAGGCTACCCCTGACTACCTGCTTGCGCCGTCCCGAAAGCCAAGCACAGCCAAAGTCTAGCAAGACCCCGCTGGCGGCGGGCGCACGCCGACTTGGCTCGTGGCTGCCGGGCGTCACCTCGGCGGAGGTCGTGGGTGCGCACACGACGTACCCACAGGCCGTGCCTCCGACGGGCGAACCTACCGCACCCGGCCCCACCCCATCATGCGGAGAGGATCGGGGGTGCGGGCGTAAACTGCCGCGAAACCATGACCCAGCAACAAACGCTCCTCGGCACGGGCATCTATCCGCTGCAACGGGCTGCGAGGCTCGTTGGAGCGGAGTTGCGCACGGTCCGCCGCTGGCTGAAGGGATATTCCTGGAAGTACGGGGACGGCCGGAAGGTCTCGGGTCCTCTGTGGACGCTGCAGTACGCTGGCGACGAGGAGTTCGGCGACGAACAGGTGCTGGGCTTTCACGACCTGCTGGAACTGCGCACGGTGGCCCGCTTCATCGAGCAGGGTGTGAGCCTGAGGGTCATCCGGGCGACGATCGAAGTGGCACGGGAGACACTGGGCGACTACCCACTGCACTCGCGGCGCTTCGTCACCGACGGGAAGAAGATCTTCCTGGAAGCAGTTGAGCGTGCGGGCGAGGATCCCAAGTTGCTGGACGTGCGCAAGCAGCAGTTCGCCATGGACGCAGTGATCAGGCCCAGTCTGCTGGAAGGCATCGAGTACGGTGACGGCGCCTGTGCCTTGCGCTGGTTCCCCATCCCGAAGAAGCGCCTGATCGTGCTCGATCCGAATCTTCAGTTTGGCGAGCCGATCGTTACCGAGGGTTGCGTGCCGACGGATACCCTGGCCGCTGCTTTCATGGCCGAAGGGGAAGACATCGATCGGGTGGCGCGGCTGTACCGTGTGAAGCCCCAAGAGGTGAAGGCCGCGGTCGCCTTCGAGCAGCGCCTCGCGGCCTGATTTGGCGGCGTGCAATTCCTGTTCGACGCCAACCTACCGCCCGATCTGGCTCACGCCATCCAAGAGCTTTGCCAAGCAGAGCCCGGTGTGGACGAGGTCATCCACCTCTCGGACCGGTTCGAGCGCAGCACGCCCGATCTGGAATGGATACCTGCCCTGGGTCAAGGGTGGTACATCGTCAGCCTCGACAAGTTTGCCAAGAGCCGGGGCCAAGAGCGCGAAGCTTTGCGCCGCGCAGGCCACACGGTTTACGTGCTGGACCCGCAGTGGTCCAGGCAGTCGTTCTGGATGAAGTCTGCCCGGCTTGTGCTGTGGTGGCCCCAGGTACTTGAGCACGCACGGCTCACCGCGGGTGGCGGTTTTCGAATCCCTTGGCAGCACACTTCGAGCAAGAAGTTCCAGGCGTTGTGAGTGGAACCGAGCCGCAATCCAGGAAGACCGCTCGGGATTGGCGGTAGGTGCGCTGATCGTCCTGGTACCAGCAGCGGTCGGGTTGTCCAGTCGCGTGACCTGCGGTATTTCGTTTGATTGATGCGCGCTTTTCAATCGCACCCGCGCGTATTCGCCTTCAACTGAATTCGGTCGAGAGGCTCCGTCTCGCCCACTTCTTGTCCGCCTTGCCACTAAAGTCTGATTGGTCCTGCAGGCACCAATGGTTCTCTGCCGGGCATCCCTCCAACCCTCATTGAAAAGGAGTCCTTTGATGGATAAGCCCAAAAGGTTCATGGAAGAGAAGCTGTTGAAGCTGAAAGAAGTTCTCGACCGACTGCGGATCTCGAAATCGACTTGGTACGCCGGGGTAAGTCGGAAAGAATTCCCCCAGCCGGTCCGCATCGGTACGCGTACTGTCGTTTGGCTGGAGTCCGACATTGAAAACTACTTGCGTAAGAACTACGGCGGCCCGGGTAAAGCGGCCTGAGCGTTCGCGCGTCGTCTGCGGTTGGCTCTTTTTCTGAGGTAACCGGCACAGAACATCTGCGCGGTCTGGATTTGGACTATGTGAGCGACTAGCGCTCTACGCCGGCAGGTCGGCGAAAAAAGGACCTCTGAAAATCCGCGTCATGCTGAGCGTGTCCAGCGCTACGGATGACATCACCATCAAGCTGCCCCGAATTGGCCAGCGAATGGCTCGTAGTCTTCAACTGACTCGTCACTCGCAATCTGTTGGTCATCCAATACGCAGGCGTTTCACTTCACGATCCAACGGCTCTGTGAGCACCCAGAATGGCGAGCCCACCAGGTTCCTTGCTGTCAGAACGCTGGTGGGCGCGCTCAACGCCGAGGCCGAGGGTGTAGTTGGTGACGCGGCCTTCAAGCTCTGCGGCGGCAGCTTCCCGCGGCGCCTTAGCTGAATGATCCCGGGCGCGTCATGGCGTCCCGCAGCTGCCGGGATTCCTCCACCAGCTTTGCAGAGTCGGCTCCACGAACGTGGCGCGTGACCTTGGCCACGAGATCCAGCGCGCGCACCTTGTGGTCACGCGCCAGGGCCGTCTCGGCGAACAGATCATGGCGTGCTAACGCCTCGCGCGCCAACGCTTCAGCCGCTGTGCGATCTTGACGCAGCAGGGCCAATTCTCCCTTCAGCAACAGCAGCTCCATATGGCGGCGCGTGCTCTTGCCAGGTCCAGGGTCCTTGACCTTCAGGTCTTCAATCAGCGCCGCGGCGCGCTCCGCGTGCCCTTGTCTCAGCTCGTGCTCGGCGCGACGCGCCAAGTGCCGGTTGTTCTGTGGCGTCCCGGTGTGGTTCAGCTGGTCTTTCAGGCGGGCGACCTCTTCGAACACGCGGTCCGCCTCGCGAAAGCGACCGCTGGCGCTGAGCGCATCGGCCCGGACATCGAGCAGAAGGGCGCGCTGGGCGGGATCGACTTCGTAATCGCGCATCAGCACCACCGCCCTGTCCAGCGTGATCAGCGCATCGGAAAACTGCAACAACTGCCGCTGCGCGCGGGCCTGGCGAATCATCAAGCTGACCGCCCCGTCCAGGTCCGCCGCCGAAGTGCCGATGCGTTGCAGCAGCGGCACCGAGAGCGCCAGGGCCTCGACCGGATGCGCGTACTCGCAGAACTTGTCGGCCAGGTCTGCCGCTGCGTTCAGCACGTCGGCGCCCGAGGGCTGGTCGGCTGGATGCTTGGCTCGCGCGAACGCCAGGCTTCGCTGCGCTTCGCGGATTGAATCGCCCAGGCGGCCCATCCGGGCGTAGGCCAACGACATGGCATGGTGCGCATGGTCGGCTTGGCTGCGAGCACGCGGCTGCGCGTACACGATGGCGAGGGCCTCCCGCCCCAGTGCCAGCGCCTGCTCGCCTGAGCCGCAGTAAGCGCCAGACTTGGTACCGCCGATCAGCGCCTCCAGCCAATGCCGATCCTCGCCCGCCACCGGGCGAAGCAAATCCACGGCTTGCTGTGCGTGTTTCCAGGCCGCGCATTGGTCCTCGCTGGCAACTTCCATGCGCCCCAGAGCCAGGTGGCCCCGCATCGGTGCGCTGGGCGGTACGCCCGCTCGGTTCATCACCTGCTCGGCCTCGTCGAGCAGCTTGGGGGCGTCGGCGACACGGGTGTTGCCCGTCGAGGCGGCGCGACCGGCCGCGATCAGCGCGTTGGCCAGGATCGGCAAGTCGTTGGCCCGGTGTTGGCGAACGAGGGCCAGACGCTGCTGCTGCAAATCGTCCACGCTGCTGGCCAGACCCAGATCGCTGTTCAGGCCGATCAAGTTTTCCAACAAGCGAAGACGTACATCCGGGGCGTCGTCCAGGCCGGACTCCGGACCAGAGGCGATGCGCTGTGAGCCCCGCTCCAGCAGCATGCGGGCGGTCGTCAGCTGAGCCACCGCCGGCGAATCCTGATCCAGCCCGTTAGCGCGGAACAGGCGCACAAGGAACTCTTCGGTGGCCTTCGCGCTGCGGGCCTCTTCACGGGCGACGCCGGCTTGCCACATCGCCACGGCCAGACCAGTGGCGAGGCCGGACACCGTGAGCGCCACGCCGGCCACGGCCCAGCGGTGGCGTGCCACCAGTCGTCGGGTGAGGTACCAGCGGCTGGGGGCCTGCGCCCGCACGGGGCGGCCGTCCAGCCAGCGTCGCAGGTCGTCGGCAAATGCATCGGCACTGGCGTAACGCTCGCCCGGCTCGCGCTGCAAGGCCTTCATCACGATGGCATCGAGATCGCCCTGCAGCTGGCGCGACAGGCGGCGCGCCGTCCATCCCAGGCGCTTGGCCCAGGCCGCGTCGACCCGCTGGCTGGGCCGCGCCAAGTCCTGCTCAAGGATGGCCTCTTCCATCGCCGCGCGGCTGCTGCGCTGCAGCCGATAAGGGCGTTGGCCGGAGAGCAGCTCGAAGAGCAGCACACCGGCCGAGTACACGTCGGTACCGACACCCACCGGGCGACCGGCCACCTGCTCGGGTGAGGCGTAGTCGAGCGTCAAGGCCGCACCGACGACAGAGGTCACGTCGGTGGGGCTCAGCGACGCACCGTCGCCATCGGCTTGCAGCAATTTCGCGATGCCGAAGTCGAGCAACACGACACGCCCGGCTTCATCGACGAGCACGTTGCTCGGCTTCAGATCGCGGTGGACCACCAGCGCAGCGTGCGCGTGCTGCACCGCTTCGAGCAAGGCCAGCATCAGCTCGACGCAGGCACGGGGGTCTAGAGCCCGGCTGCGGGCGTGACTGACGATGTCCTGGCCGGCAACAAAGTCCATGGCCAGGTAAGGATGGCCCTGCGCCGACACACCGGCATCGATGAGACGGGCGATGCCGGGGTGGGCCATGGCAGCCAGGATGTCGCGCTCGCGCTCGAAGCGCAGCCGCCAGCCCGCTTGGGCCAGCTGCGGCGCAAGCAGCTTGAGTGCCACCTCGCGATGCACGCGCCCGTCGACCTGCTCGGCCAACCAAACCACGCCCATGCCGCCTTCACCCAACGGGCGCACCAGGCGGTAAGGGCCGACCTCATCCCCCGCGTTCTGCGCCGGGTGGTCGGTATCGGCAGGCAGGGTGAGCGCCGGCGGTGAAGCCTCCGATGCGGCCCCCGATGAAGCCGCCATCGCGTCGAGCGCCACGGCGATGTCGGCATGTTCTGCCCGGGCCTGTGCCAGCCATGCGCTTCGCTGCGCGGGCGGCAGGTTCAGGCATTCGTCGGACAGCCGCGCGAGGCGGGCCAGCTGGTCGGCGTTCCAGCTCATGGCTGCCGAGACGTGGGGCGCGGGGTTGCGCAGGAGCGCGGGGCAGGCATCGACTGGCAGGGGACGGACATCCGGAGCACTTGGGTTGTTCGAATGGCTCGATTTTGCAGGGCATGGCCGGAATTCGAACGGATGCGCGTCCTAGAAGAGGTGGGCCCGGACCCGAGCGCCATGCCGGCCTGAGCCAACGCCTGCAGAACTCCGTTGCTCAGCCCGCAAACCAACTCTTCATCAAAGGATCCGCGATGCCCTTCCGTGAAATTCACCATGCCATCCCGATTGCGATCCTGGTCGCCGCCCTGCTGGCCGGGTGTTCGGGCGAGCCGTCGTCCTCCGATGTCAAGACGCTGGTCGAGCGCGAAATCAAGCCAGCGCTCGAGATGCAGGCCATGGTGATGAAGAACGCGGGCAACATGTTCGGCGGGGGGAAGGCCGGCCAGGGCACGCCCACGCTCAAGGACGTCAAGAAGATCGGCTGCAAGCCAGACGGTGAAACCGCCTACCGATGTGACATTGAGCTGGTCATGGTGACCGGCGCCGACAGCAAGTCTCAGGTGGTGCCGATGCGCTTCGTCAAGGCCAGCTCGGGCTGGCAAGTGACTCAGTAGCCAACCGGTGATGCGCCACTTCCATCCAGCCCCATGCCGTCAGGCCAGCAGGGCGCGCAGCATCATGCGAGCGCGGTCGGCGTCGCGACGGACGGTGCGGTCGCTCAAGCCCAGCGCGACGGCCACCTCGGCGTCCGCCATGCCGCAGAAATACTGCAGCTCGATGACCTGGGCCAGCCGGGGCTCGGTGGACTGCAGCGACAGCAGGGCGTCATGCAGGTCGATGATGACCTGCGCGGGTGCATCGCTCACCTGCTCGGCGGCGTCTTCATCGAGTTCCGATGCCTTGATGCCTTCGCCGCGACGCAAAGTCAACCGCGAGCGGGCGGCGTCGACGATGACGCTGCGCATCACGCGACCGGCGTACGCCAGAAAGGCCGGCTCGTCGGTGCTGCGTACACCCCCAGCGCGGGACAGCCGAAGGAATGACTCGTGCACCAGCGCCGTGGTGTCGAGCAACGTGAAGGTCTCGTGATGGCGCAAGCGCGAACGAGCCATCCGGCGCAGCTCGTTGTAGTGCTCACGAAACCGAGCATCGGCAGCCGCCCTCGCTTCCACCGCGACATCTGGCTCTTGAGTGGGAGGACACGCGGACGGTTCGGTCACAGGCTGACGGCGAAGTTGAACGTCTGCGGAGGATATGCGCTGGCCCACCCGCGCCCGGGCGCTGGCAGACACGAGTGACACCATGGTTGAGAAGCCTGCCGACACACCCGCACCGCTGGGGCCCACCGCCCACCTGGCGCCGCTCGCCCAGAAGGAACTGGCACCCGTCAACGCTGCCATCCTGCTGACCACGAGCCTGTGCACCGGGGTGCTGACGCTGGCAAGCGAATTCCTCGGGTCGGGCTTGCAGGGCATCGGCCCGTACATCTTCGCCACCGTCTGGCTTCTGGCCATCCTGATCATCTTTGCCCTGATTGGGCGGGAGCATGGCAACGCCGGCTCTGCGCATGGGCTCGCTCGGTGGACGCTGTGCATTCGCCAAGGCGCGTCGGTCAGTCTGAAGCACTGGCAGTACAGCCTGCTGCTGCTCGCCGTCGCCGCCCTGGCCGGTGGCACTTCATACCTCAACGTCAAGCGCAGCACGGGCACACCGGCGGTCGTCTACGCCGACACCGCGGTTCAGCAGTTGACCGCCCAGGGCTACTCGCTCAGCGACACCAGCATGTGGATGGCCCTGGCGGAAGGCGACGCTCGCGCCATCGAACTGGCCCGGGCAGCCGGTCGGCAGACCTTCTCGTACACCGACCTGCGCATGGGCAACGCGTTGGAGTCCCTGGTCATCAAGGGCGGGGAGTCGGCCATGAAGACTTTGGAGCTCGTGCGGCCCACGCCGGCCGAGCTGTCGAAACCCATTGCGCTGTCGCCGCAGTTCAACAAGCTGGACCGCGTGTTCCCCACGGCGTGGACAGACGAACTATTGCAGTCGATTGGGGTGCGGGTGGCGACCTCGCTGCCGGCGCGGTTGGAGGCCGGCGTGGTCTATGCCGAGAAGGGGGCGACCTTCGTCAGTGACGTGCAGACCACGCCGCTGATGCTGGCCATCTGGAAGGGTGAAGACCGCGTGGCAGACAAGCTCTTGTCGCTGGGCGCCGACCCCCATGTACCCACCACCTTCACCTTGATGGTCAAGGTGGCGCCTGGCAAGGGCGGCAGCGGGATGGCTCACGACCTGCGCTTCGCCACCATCACCTTGTTTCCCAGCCAGGAGGCCAAGCGCCTCGGCCGCGCCTTGAAGGCCGCGTTGACGGAGCCCCCGAGTGCACCGAAGCAGCGACTGTCCTTGCAATCGCGATGACGGGCGATGGCCGACACCAACCCTTGAACGAACTACGAGCACCCATGCAACAGCCGCAGATCTTTCGCGTTGAAGTCCTGTCTCAGGACACCCAGAAATACGCATCAACACAGGTAGAGGGCGGCGGCGGGTACGTCACAACCATCAACGGCGTGACGGCCGGCCAGATCAATGACGTTCGATCGACCACGACCTTCCATCAGGACCAGTCCTTGTGGCTCCGAGACACATTGACGGGCCAAGAACTGCACATTGAATTCAAAGACTTCAGCTTCCCCACACGGCCCGGACAGGTTCTCACGGTGGTCTACGACCCCGTGTCAGACAAATGGGAGCGGTTGATCAACGAGACGAGCGGCGCCCAAAGCCATGGCCGGGGCCACTTCAATCCCGAAAGGCTGCAGCGCCTCATGACAGAGGGCTCTGCTGGCTGGTCGATCGGCGTTGGCTTGCTGATCCCATTCGTCAACCTGCTGGCCGGTCTGGTGGCGCTGATCTTCACCTTCAAGTTCGTCCCAATCAACTACTCGGGCGTGGCGATCCCTGGCGCCCGGCGCCGCATCCTTCTGATCCTGGTCGCTGGAGTTGCTGCTTTTTTCGGCAGCTACTTCGCATTCTTCGGCACGAACATGTTGTTGCGTATCCCGGTCGCGGCAGCGAGCCTGTACGCGGCATTCATGTTCGCCAAGCTTTGCGCACAGAGCTTCTCGGATGCGTCCAGCATCGTGCGGAAGCGGTCGGGACAACTCGATGACGCACTTGCAGCGTTTCGCACTCGGCACGCAGCGACGCTGGCGAACTCGGTGAGCGCATGAACCACTCCCCCATCGACAGAAAGTTCCTCGTGAAAAGTCTTCTCGGATTTCGCGACCCCCTACGGGCCGCATTGAGTGTCGGTGTGGCAGCAAGCTTGGCGGGGTGCGTCACCACGAAAGGCGCACCCACGGGCGCACAGCTGGGCGAAGCCCTGGGCAAGGTGCTCGTTGGCGCACCCCTGCAACCGAGCGGCACCGCCCCGACGGGTGTCGATCCGCGGCGTGGCATCCGCTCGATCAACGAATCCGAACTGGCAGGGCTCTTCCAGTCCAAGCCGCTTCGGATGCCGAACGGGCGCAACGCGCAGTATCCCCGGGTGGCGATCACCGTCGTCGACCACTTCGTCGAACAGTTCAAGCTGCCGACCCCGAGCCAGTGCTACTTCATGCAGGCCAAGGTCTGGGAGTCGCCGGCCAAGTCGCGCGACGTCGCGCCGTTCAGCGTCTGCGGCAAGGACATCCAGCAACCGCCTGGTGGGTTCCTGCGGGCCGACGGTACGCTGGCGATTTGGAATTCAGGCATCGCGTCTGCCGGTGAAGACCACACAGGGTCCACGAGGACGGAAGGGCCTCGATTCCCGCAGCGGCCCGTGCCGCACGGACCGCTTGATGGCGTCGGCATCACGACGTCGGACATCGCGTACTACTTCGTACATGGCACGCTGACGGCGATGAACTTCGATTTCACGCAAGCAGATCCACGCGTCTGGTTCGTTAGGTTCGGCAAGTTGGGTGCGGCGGGGATACAAAACCTGCAGGCTGCAGCACAGCAGTCGGTACCCTCGGCCGCAGCGACCGACGCACGGCCACCTGTTGGCGATGCTGTGCCGTCCTCAACGACGACAGCAGTGGTCGGAAGGCCAGCCACCGCGGGCCAGTCGACCTCCGGGGGACAACCGGTTACTGGTGCGAGCGCCGCGGTCACCGCCAAGCGTCTGGCGGGGCCCGCAATGACTTACGCCGCCATGGTCAAGACCATCAGCGACGCGAAGGGGCACGTTCCCACGGTCCGAGCGAAGCTGGCTGGCCGCCCGATTCAGCTAACGCTGAAGGCGCCAGGACCCCAGAGTTTGGTGGTCGATGTGGCCGACGAAATTTTCTTCCGCTGCCTGCAGCGGGCGCCTGGCTTCAGAGGCGGGAAGATTACAGCCGTCATCTCGGACTACGAAGCCACCGAAAGCGGCCACGGCATGATGGTCGTTCTGGAGAGCTGCCGGTGATGGCTGTGCGACACACACGATGCTGCAGTTGATTCGCGGACAAGCCGGGGCGCCGTCAAAACGTAGATTGCAGCCACCATTGTCATTCCCCGGCCATCTGCTGGCTTTCAGCGGTACGACTCGAGCAACCGCTTGAGACTGAACTGAGACGTTCGTGCCCGGCGGACGAACGGCGGCATCCACCGAGACCGGTCATTCGGCGGCCTTCGTCACGAGCGACCGCTGCACGCAAAAAGCGAACTGTCGGGGCTACGCATGGCCAGTGTCGGACGGATGCCCGCTTCGAGCTCGGGCGAACTCATCAAGTCGACCCATCGGCGACATCCGCGGCCGCGAAGGAGACGCCCCGAAGAAGCCGTTTGGACCGAATGCTGGCGAGCCGGAGGTCACTCCGGCCGTCCGTGAGCGGCCGGTGATCCATAAGAAGCTGGATTACCAGTGGTTCGATCTTCGGCTTCTGCGACTACATTAGCCTCCTCACAGTTCAAGACAAACAACAGGAAATTTCTCATGCATCGATGTTCCCGAGTTGTGGCACTCGCTTCAACTAGCTTTTTGCTTAACGTCTGTGCAACCCAGGCTTCCTTAAGCTTTGCGCAGCAAACGACTGAAGTGGCGAAGGTTTCCAGCGCAAAAGCGAACATCGCCGATGATCTCGACGTGGTTGCCGCACAGCGTCTATTCTCAACTTGGATGGACGGTCAACTGGCATATAGCAGGCTTCCAGGCGTGGCAGTGGGTGTAGTGAGCGATCAGCAGTTGGTATGGTCGAAGGGATTCGGATTCTCCGACGTCAAGTTACGCGTGCCCATGACTGCTGCGACCAAGTTTCGGATCGCCTCACATAGCAAGCTATTTAACGCGATCGCCGTCATGCAGTTGCGGGAAGAAGGCAAACTGCGACTGGATGATCCAGTTTCAAAGCATCTTCCCTGGTTTGTGGTGAAACCTGCCGGCGACGACGACGGCGTGATCACTGTTGAGCAGCTGCTCACTCACAGTTCTGGACTGCCCCGGGAAGCGGGTGACCATTGGACATCCTATGAGTTCCCAACACGCGAGGAACTGAAGCGCCTCCTTGCCAATCGGCAAGCGGCGTTCCCGCCCGCCACACGTTTTAAGTATTCAAACCTTGCTGTCGCGGTGGGAGGCATGATTGTCGAGGACGCGAGTGGGATGGCGTGGGGTGATTACGTCAGCAAGAATATCTTTCAGCCGTTGGGTATGTCTGCGACGAGCGTTGACCAAAACGTGACCGGTTTAGCACTCCCCTACGGCCGACGCATGCCCGATGGCTCCCGCGAGGTTTTCAAATTTGTTGATGCTCGGGGTCTGGGCTCTGCTACAGGTGTCACTTCGAACGTTGAGGATCTGGCGAAATTTGTTTCCGCTCAATTTCGGAAAGGGCCGCGCGGCGGCGTGCAGATTCTTTCGAGTGGGTCAATGCGCGAAATGCATCGAGTTCGATCGGTCGAAGAAAACTGGTCGGGTGGTTATGGGTTGGGCTTCGGTGTTACCCGCATCCGTGACCGAACTTGGGTAGGACACTCGGGCGGCTATCCCGGGTACGTTACACGTACCTTTTTCCAACTGGATGACAAGATCGGTGTCGTCGTATTGACCAACGCGCAAGATGCAGACGCAACAGAAATCGCGCGACAGTTGATCGCGACCGTAGGGATGGCAGTCGCTAAGGCTGCCGCGCCGAAACCTGCAGTTGTCGAATGGGACACTGATTGGGCACGGTTTGCCGGCCTGTATCGCGGGCGCGCGAGCGATCAGAGTGTAGTTGAGCTGAATAAGCGTTTGGTGATTGTCAACCCGGGTGCGACGAGCCTAGATAATCAGATTCGACTTGAGCCATTGGGTGGTGGTCGCTTTCGATACATGGCAGCAACCGGCAGTGGCGTAATTGGGGAAGTCGTCTACTTCGTCGAAGATGCGGGAAAGCCAATGCGCATGGTAGTCGGAGACAGTTGGGTTGATCGCGTCGAGAAGTAGTTTGATTAAGAGCAGCCTGTCACCTCGCAACATCGGGGATGCCCGCCAGTAAGATTTAGCGGCTGAAGAAATCAGCCTGACCTCGGGGGCGTCCATTTGGGCAGAGACCCAGTCATGGCACCCCGAGTCGTTGCCTGCTTATGTACCATCCCGTCCTGGTGATCGGCTTGTGATTGCTTCCGACGCAACTTTGAATGGACGAGCTGACAGGAAGCAGCCCTTCGCCACCGTCGGCTCATGGCCGTCGGACTAAACCGCTCCCGCGGTACCCGCTCCGGGTGAGGTCAAGGTAGTTCGCCGCGCTGCTGGTTCTGCGAAGTTGGCGATCGAGGCAATCCGC
>LNFM01007030.1_pt1 | contig 21687 bp, 17 predicted proteins | sample 596031 | NCBI WGS metagenome assembly LNFM01 (sample SAMN04254537, study PRJNA301005) | activated carbon metagenome | isolation source: dual media filters at the Ann Arbor, Michigan drinking water treatment plant | place: USA: Ann Arbor
TTAGCAAGACTTTGTCAGCGTCGAATTCTCCACGCGAGAGACAACGCCAAATTCCTCCGACATTTCCGCAGGATAGAAATCAAAATCGTATCGCAAGTTCGAATCTTGCTCGCTCCGCCACGTAACCTATTGATTTATATATACAATTTCTGTTTCGGAGAGTTTCGCGTAAATACGCGAAATGTCGAGCGAAATTGGCATGGCAAAGTCTCCGGCCGGGCTAGTCCGGGTTGTGTGTCGGGTTTTATGCCGCGTTCTGGCGCGAATTCTCCAGAGCCAGGAGACCCACTACGGTTGTGCCGATTTTTGCTGTGAAATGATGCGCAATGGCCCTCAACGGGTAGTCCTCGCCTAGCCGTTAGGCTGGCGCAGGGCCGCTTTGGGCAGGAATTCTCCGGCGCACCCGACCCACTGCGGCTGTTGGTGCTTTCGCTGCTGGTCGATGCATAATTACGAGCGCGATTACCAGCGCGAAATGTCTGGCGATACTTGCTCATCCAAAGGCCCACACGGGAGCATGTGAATTGCAGCGACCAATGGTGCGCGGCTCTAGGAGACGACCAGTGGGAACAATCCGCAAATTGTTTCTGTTTGCAGCGCTATGGCCCCTGGTTAGTCCGGCGGCATCACAAGCCGCTTCGGAGACCTACCGTCTTGTTCACGCAATAGGGAATTCCGAAAAGGTAATCGCCAAAGGTCTCGAGAAGGGTGAATGTGCAAGGCGGAAACGTGAGCACATAAAAATCACGGAAGCCCTTGGCGTTCACAGCGAACGTTTAGGTAAAGGCTCGATCACATGCTTGCCTGAGAGCTATTTTGAGGAGCGTTAGGTATTATCAGCACGATGATTATCCACAGATATTGTGTGTACAGCCTAAGTTCCGCTTATATTAAGTAAGCACCCTTGCTCGTGCTGGAGGGCTTTCGACCTGAAGAGGTGCGGACATGCCCCTGACGGACTACGAATGCCGCGAGAGAGAGCGAGAGCGCCGCAGAAAATACCGTGAACGTAATCGGGAGAAGGTCCGCGAGGCGAAGCGTATGTATCGCCAGAGGAACCCGGATAAAACTCGCACCGAGCGACGCCGATACAGCAGAAAACGTATGGAGAAGGAACGCCGACTGCGTGCCGAATTCGGTCTGCAGCCTCCGAAGAATGGATCGGGCGGCCTCACAAAAGGCCAGCGGGCCTATCGCAAGAGGCGTGAGCGTATGAACGTGGACCCGGCGTTCAGAGAAGAGGTACTATCCTACCAACGCGAACATCAGCGCGAGCAATACCAAAAGCAGCGCAGCGAACCGGCCCGATGGGCGGTGGTAAAGGCGCGTTGGCGGCGTCGAGACGAGGCGATGAAGGCTGACCCCGAGCGACGGGCCCGACGCGAGGCGCTAGCCCGGGGGCGTCGCGCCCGCCAGCGTGCCGCCAGCGGAATAATGCGCCGCGATCCGCGTGCCGTTTACGCCATCGTTTTGAAAGCCTTGCAGCGCCTGCCCGATGATATGCGGTTCACCGTGGCGTCAGATATGTGCATCGATATTCTGGAGAATAAGTTGACGGTGGCCAACATTCCAGCAAAGGCGCCGGATTATGTCCGTGCACATAATCGTAAGTTCGATAGATTCAAAACGCTATCGCTCGACGCGCCGCTTCCGAGCGGAAAGGGCGCATACATAGATCTTCTGGCAGATCCGAGCGCGAATGAGGGCGACCTGGTCTGAAGCTCTCGCCTACTGGCTTTGCTGGTGGGGCGCCTTCTCTCTCTCATCGATGCGGACGAAGTATGCATCGCCCGGAGGCACGTTTCCAACCTTGTGGTTATGCGTTTTTCGCCAGGGAGGAAGGAAAGCTTAGGTCTGCGATGACTGGCCGATTAGCAAGACTTCGCCGACGTTGAATTCTCCAGAGCGGAGAGGGGCCGAATTCGTCCGACATTTCCGAGGGATAGAAATCAAAACCGTATCGCGGGTTCGTATCTTGCTCGCTCCGCCAGTTAACTTATTGACTTATATACATAAATTGTGTTTCAGAGAATTTCGTGTAAATACGCGAAATGTCGAGCGAAACTGGCGTGACAAAGTCTCCGGTCGGGCTAATCGGGGTTGTATGTCGGGTTTTGTACCGCGTTCCGGGCGCGGATTCTCCAGAGCCAGGAGACCCACTACGGTTGTGCCGATTTTTGCTGCGAAATGATGCGCAATCGGCACAAGAGCTATGTGCGGTCCTCGCCAGATCTAACGCCCTAAAAGCATCGAGTTAGAGTACATAGATGGCCGCGCCACCCTCCGGCTGCGGAAGGGTTCACGTTTCGGAACACGAAAGCTTGGGCGGTGTTGACTGGTCGGTTAGCAAGATTTCGTCAGCATCGAATTCTCCACGCGGGAGACAACGCTAAATTCCTCCGACATTTCCGCAGGATATAAATCAAAACCGTATCGCGGGTTCGAATCTTGCTCGCTCCGCCAACTAAATTATTGATTTATATATAGAAATTGTTCTTCGAAGCATTCCGTGTAAATACGCGAAATGTCGAGCGAAATTGGCGCGGCAAAGTCTCCGGCCGGGCTAGTTGGGGTTGTATGTCGAGTTTTATGCCGCGTTTTGGGGCGAATTCTCCAGAGTCAGGAGACCCACTACGGTTGTGCCGATTTTTGCTGCGAAATGATGCGCGAGTGGGCCTCAACGCGCCAGTCTTCGTCTGGCTTCCTTACGTTTCCGACAAAGATGAACGGGATCCTTGAAGGAAGGCCTTCGCGATGATCGCAGTCGCCAACGTCAAAGTCTGAACTCTAAGTCGGCAATTTCAGCTTCAGCTGGTCGATCACCCATCGCCACGTACCGTCCGGCTGTCGGCGTGCGACCTCAAGCGAGAGACCGCCACCGGGCGCCTGCGCGATAGTAACAGCCAGATCGCCGCCTTCGAGCTTCTGCACGACATCGGCCCCTGTGAACTCTTTTTTCCGGTCGAGCAGGCTGTCGTAGAACTGCTGGATATCGGCTCGGCCACGAGACAGCCGTTGGCCGGCGGCCAGGGTCGCTTGGGGCTCGTACAGATCGACAAGTCCTTCGACATCACCTGCGTTGGCGCGCTCAGCGAAGAGACGGACAAGATCTTCTGGGCTTACCGCCGGAATGCGCGCTCCCTTCTCTGCCGGCTCACTACGCTGGGACAGCACGACTCCTGCGCCGTCCGAGATGCTTACGTTCACTGGAATCCCACGCTTCACACTTTCCGAGACCGTACAGAAGTCTTCGAACTGGCCGAGTGCGCGAGCGAGTTGTTCCTTGTTCTGAGCGTCTGTCGGAAGCACGATCTCGACATCCACTGCCTTGATGCGTAGGCGGCCGTGTTCGTTGCGAAGCGTCGATATCGCAACATCCGCCTTCAAACCGTCAGCTGGTTGCCGGTATTTGGTGAGCGCAAAGAAAAGGCTCGCGCATAGACAATTGGCAATACTCGCAGCCAGCAATTGCTCGGGACTCGGCCCCAGCCCCTGGCCAATCGGGTGTGGTTCGTCAGACTGCAGCGGCGCGGACACGCCGAAATCGATCAAGAACCGATAATTTCCGACATGCGAAAGCGTTACAGTCTGCGCGTCCTCAGCCACCGTCCCCACCTCGTCGTCGCATCCACGCATTTATCGGTTTTCACCGCTAAAGAGGAAAAGCGTGGAAGTCCATGACTGGCCGGTTAGCAAGACTTTGTCAGCGTCGAATTCTCCACGCGAGAGACAACGCCAAATTCCTCCGACATTTCCGCAGGATAGAAATCAAAATCGTATCGCATTATTAGTGTATTCGACTTACGGAGATTTCAACGTAAGTACGCCAAATGTCAGAAGAATTTGGCGTCACGAAGTCTCCCGGTGGGCCATTTAGGTCGGTAGGCTGGGCGAATGGGCCTCTCTCACGTGGAAAATCTCCGGAGCCAGCTGACCCACTACGGTTGTGCGGATTTTTGCTGCGGAATGATGCGCAGCGGTTCAAAGTGGCTACAGTAGCGTTCATTCGTCTAGAAGATGTGGTCTGCTTCTCCAAAACCGAACATTCAGTCCGGCGCGCATAACGCTTCAACCGGCCGACCTTCATGCTCAACATGGCTCTATTGCGGGAAGCTCAACGGGCCAAGAGTGCTGTACCGAGCCGTTCCACAAGATCGGCAAACTCTAGGATTGCGCTGCCCTTAATAACCAGCCGCTGACCCACTGCGTAGCTCGTGTCGCCGCTACGGCTCACGTATTCGCAGTCAACGATGCCCTGTTGGTGAGCAAGCAGGTGGCGCTGCTGATAGTAGACGCGCAGGCGCTGCACGGCGGCAGCATCGAGAAGCTGTTCATAGGAAGCGCTAAGTTCCGCTGCCCACAGCTCCGAGCCGGCATCAAGACTTTGAAACGCATTCCGACGGGCGGTCTTCCCTGTTCGAGCTTCATAGAGCTGCTCCGCCAGGAGCTGGAAAGACGTGACGGTGTCCTGCATCGCTTTCTCAAGCAGCGCTCGGGTCATTACCTCGGCTTCGTCAGGGCCAAGCGTCGAACGTAAGGTCTCACCAAGACCAGCGGCGGTGCGGATAGTGGCCAGCGTTTGTAGAAACGTATGGCTCGCCGAGTTCTTCCCGCAGCTCGGGCAGAAATAGGCGGCGCCAACGAAGGAATATCGACACCCACAGTTCTCGCAGATCGCACGAAGGCGCATCGGCTCTACAGCTGCTACGGGCACAAGCACGGCGTCGCGCCCGCCTTTCACGTCAAGTGTGATGCTCAGAAACGCCCCAGGCTTCTGACGTCGCTTAGATGCCTGAGCATCGGCTCGCATCGCGCCATTCAGGCGATTGACGACAGTCCCAAAAGCATACTGCTTTGCAGCTTCAATCTGGGCGGTGGTGTACCAGGAGTTGGCCGGGGCTGTGTGGCGACAGGATGGGCAAAACACCTCCTCATCGCGAACAATATTCTTCCAATCTTCGCTATGGATTTTGAACTGGAAAAGGCACGCCTCTGCGGGGCACTCCTTATCAGCGTAGCCGTCCGCGTCTCTATCAAGAGGCACTTCGATTTGCTGAAGTGCCGCAAGGCGGCGCAGCTCCTTTTGTAAGTTCTCAAACATCGGGAGCCTCTCGAATAGAGGTCAATTTAGCCTAGTACATATCATGAGCGTGGCCCACGGAGCTACTACGCGATGAAGCTGCATCGAGAGCGATACACCTTGTACCCGACGGCTTACACCCGCTGACCTCAGCACGTAATATCCGCCATGCCGCCTTGGTGGTGGATCAAAATATCTGGTTGCTCGGACTCTTGCGCTAGTTATCTCCGCATGCCTTTTTCCGGGGGATGGAGGTACAGGGCATGCAGCTGGACGCCAGAGAACACTTCAAAGAGATCGTCAACCCGGCGATCGCTGACTATGAGCAGGCCGAAGCGGAGCTTACCGGTGCTGTGCAGACGGAAGATGATGGGCTCACCCAGGCTGCACGTTTTAAAGCACTCCGACTTGGCGGAGCGGCGGTGATTTTTCTACATCACTTCGCCGATATAGTTGCCAAACGGCCGCCTCCGGGACTGCCAGACTTCGAGGGTCAGGTGAGCCGTGTACGAAAACTGCTTCAAGCGAACGGCGCGAACGACATAATGCTGCTCGGTGATGCGGCGGATGCGTTGAAGCACGCCATCCTAACCCAAAGACTACCGCGTGAGGTCGAAGAGGCGGGGCAAGTAGTCGCTGTCGGTCGCAGTTACGGAACTGAACGGTACGGGGAGGGCAAATTCGGAGGCGTCGATCAGGTTTGGCTCTTGGCGCGTTCTGGCGGGCGCCCGCTCACATTGGTCCTCCGCGAGGTAAGCTCAGTCTGGGAAATGCTACTGTTCAGCTGATTATCGACTTATCGTGGGAAGTTTGTGAATCCTTGCCGATTGCAAGTACTGCGCGAATACTGCGCCCTGTATACTGCTCGCATGCTCAAGATACCTTTTCACAGAGAAATTCTCGGCGAACACGTTGACTGACATACCTAATCAGAAGCCAGCCTCCACCGAACTGACCGGTGGTGCAGGTTTCACGTACGAAGACATGGTCGTCGCCTATTACCTCGCGCAGCTTTTGCGGCACGAGCGCGCGGCAGGTCAGACTGGAATCGTCGCCAGCGTCGCTATTCAACGTCAAGGTCACGGCCACCCGATGGATGACGTCATCGTCGGCTTCAATGATGCAGGGACAAAAAAGACGCTCGATCTTCAAGTCAAACGCTCCATTACGATCAGCAGTGCGGACAAGCAATTCAAAGAAATCGTCGCGGCTGCCGCGAAGACTCAGGGGGCCGACGCCTTCGTCAAAGGTTCGGACGCGGCTGGATTTGTCGTTGAGCATGTCACGGTCACAACATTCCGAAGCCTTTCGCGGTTGATCAGCAAGGCGAAGGCGAGCCCTGATACCAAAGACTTCGAAGAACATTTCGCGCCGACAGGCGCGGCGGGAGCTGACGACAAGAAATTGCGAGAAGGCTTGTTGCCCCTTACCGGCACAGCAGATTTGGATGAGGAAGTTAGCTTTTATCGGAGTTTTGCCGCGCTCCATCTGGCCGGTCTACAAGAAGGCGGGGCGCTTCGCGCCGAGATCATCAATCGTTTGCAAGAGCTTGTTGCGGATAACGTGGACGGTCAGGACGTCCTTCTTTTTGACCGCCTCTGTCGTATCGCGCGCGAAGGCGCGGCCAACGGAGCCAAATGGACGCGTTCATCCTTGCTCGCTCAACTGCAAGGCTCTGTGCGTCTCAAAGTGGCACCTAATTTCAGCGATGATATCAATCGGTTGAACGCCTCATCACTCGATGCGCTCAACGATGTTTCCGAAACCGTCGATGATTTTTATGTCGCGCGCGACGGCTTACAGGCTGAAATCGCCCAGGTACTTCAAAAGCATCGCGTTGTTTCCATCGGTGGCCTACCGGGATGCGGCAAGTCGGCACTGCTGAAGCACTTTGCTGCCAATGCAGCGAAGTCAGGACCTATCCTCCTTCTCAAGAACGACCGGCTGCAAGGAACGAGTTGGATAACGTTTGCGGCAGCGCTCGGTTTGCGCCACAGCCATGCGCCCGATCTTCTCGCCGAAATCGGCGCTTCAGGTACGCCCGTCCTATTCATCGATGGGATAGACCGTATTCGACCAGATCAACAACACATCATCACCGATCTGATCCGCGCCATCGAATCTGATCCCAGTCTCCAGCACTGGAAAGTCCTCGCGAGCTCGCGCGACCAAGGTCTCGAAGCCTACCGGGCTTGGTTTCCCCAGTCTTTGTATTCCGAAAAGGGCATGGGTAGCGTTTCTGTAAAGGGATTCTCCGAGGATGAGGCGAAGCTCCTTGCCAAATCGAAGCCCAACCTCCGCAGCCTTCTTTTCAGTCCCAGCCCAGCAGTAGAGCAGATCGCGCGTCGCCCATTTTTTGCAGCAATTCTCGCCAAGGCTCTTCCGCAAGACGCCGAGCCACAAACCGAAGTCGACTTGATCAATGCCTGGTGGCTGCGCGCCGGGCACGACGCGATGCCAGAAACGGTGCTGCAACGTCAGCGCGCACTCATCGATCTCGCCGAACAGGGAGTGCGTAATCTCGGCAAGGGAATTTCAATCCGAGACCTCAAGCCGGAAACCGTCGACCATCTGGATGCGCTTCAGGCCGATCACATTGTGCGTACAGAGCGGGGCGGCGCGGTAGTGTCCTTTACCCACGACATATTCTTTGAGTGGGTCTTCTTCCGTCTGCTTATCGAGCTGGGCAACAAATGGCCTTCAGCGCTTGGCGCTGCGGGCGAGCCACCTTTGCTCGGCCGCGTGGTGGGTTTGCTCGCGCAAGACGCGCTTACCGAAACGGATCGGTGGACAGCTGGTTACGCAAAGCTTGAGAGTTCTGCTCTTCGCGCCCAATGGCGACGCGAATGGCTCACGGCTCCGCCTTTTACAAACGCATTTGGGAATGCCATCGACGAGTTCACGCAACGCGTCGAGGCAAACGACTTCGGGCTATGCGAAAAATTGCTGGTGTGGTTTCAGGCGCAGCACACAGTGCCAAGTCCTATCATCATGCAGATGGCCATCAAGGTTGATGGTATGGACCCTGTTCGCATGGCCGACCTCTTCGGATGGCCTTCCGACGGAGTGGCATGGGGACGCTTGATTGACTGGATCATATCGCGTCAGCTGGTACTACCAGCGCGTCTTGTTCCGCGAGCACTCGAAGTCTTTAGCGTATGGCAGAACGCTCTCGCAGATTTCAAGAACAAACGTTCGAAGGATATTCTGGCCACTTGCAGTGAATGGCTGATCGATCTCGAAGTCGAAATTTATGCCGAGGGCTATCCGCGAGCGCGTGGAAAATGGGACGTACTCGGCCACGAAGCGCAGAAGGGTCTGGCGACGGGATTGCGAAGCCTCATTCTCCGCTCGGCCCGTGCTTATCCTGAATTTGCAGTTGCGCTTTTTGAACGAGCAACTGGCAACAAGCAGATGCTACGATCAGCATTCAACGATTTGATGGGCTTCACGCCGATCATGGCAGAAATAGCTCCAGAGGCCGTCGTAAATGTTGCCAAAGCGAAACTCATAAAAGAGTTGCCGCAGGATACGTACGACCGTCTCCTTCGTGAAGAAGCCGAACAAGCTGAATGGCGAGATAAGATTCGTAAGGTCCCGAAGGAGAAGCGCACGCGCAGTCAAACCATGGTGCTATCGTCACCCCGCTTTCCAACAAGCTATTCCGATTTCAGATTAGAAAATGTTGGCCTCGAAGCTCATAATCACTACTTTCATCCCTCGTCAGCGCTGCACGAACCTTTCGCCAGCCTACTTGCGAAGAGCCCCAGCGTCGGACTTCGCCTCATCACCAAACTTACAAATCATGCGACCACCGGCTGGCGTCAAATCCATAAACTTCGTCACCGTGAATACGGCACGCCGATCCCCGTCGTGCTGGAGTTTCCGTGGGGTCAGCAGGAGTTCTGGGGAGATTGGCACGTTTTTGGCTGGGGTCTTGGAATGTTGGGGTCCGAACTACTCCAGTGCGCCTATCTTTCACTCGCTTATTGGGCGTTCAAGGAGATCGAGAAAGGACGCCCCACGAGTGACGTAATCAAGCAAATCCTCGACGGCAGCGAATGTTATGCATCGCTAGGGCTTTGCTTGCGTCTCGCCATTGAGACGTTTGAGGTCTCGGAAACCACGCTGCCTATCATTACATGCCAGCGCCTGTGGGACCATGATATTGCGCGTCTCATTCAAGAGCCACAGAAGGACATCGACCTATTCGGGTTCGGATTCCTCACGCAATTGAAAGGCGAGAAGGCTAAAGCAAAGGCATTTCTCGATAGCCGTGAATATCGCAAACGCGATGTGCGTGAGCTCGCGATGCGTTTTGCCATCAGCAGCGATACGAGCGTGCGAGATCGCTTTAAGACGGCGCTTGAGGCATTTCCGGTAAATCTTCCGTACATCGTTGAAGAAGAACGCGAATACCCGGAACGGACGCAGGAGTTGAAGGAGAAGGCCGAGCTTTGGTCCGGTCTCGGCAACATCGAGAATTATCGGCGGTATAAAACGAAAGAGGATGAAATCGTCATCGGCTATGAACCGCCGAACCCGCCGCCCGAAGCTACGCTAGAGAAAGCGGCCAAGGCCACTGAATCATTGGGCCAAACGCGCGTGCTCAATTGGGCAATCAAATCCTTGAATGAAGGCCAACCTGCCGAGGAATGGTCGTTACAACAGGCCATCGACTACGCCAAGAAGCATGACCGCGACGACTTGTTCGATGAGCGCGCCGATGTCGGTCCCCACGCGATCCAAAGCGGCGTCTGTGCTATTGCCGCGTGCACTATCCGATTTGGCGACAGCGATTCGCCGGCTCGGCCATGGGCGTGGAACGTAATGGAACGCGTTCTGAAAATGCGGGAACCCAGCGATTTCTATGGATCGAAAATTCCGTGGCATCCTTCCTTCCACCTCATCTCCGCGCTGTTCCATGACCGCAAGAGCGGCGCATCCCGTTCAGACTCCTCCGCCAACCTAATCCGGGTTGCGAGTCATCCGAACGAGGATGTACAGATCATGGCTTTCCAGGCTCTCTTTATGGACCCGGACTCGCATGTGAAGTGGGTTGCCGCGCACTTCGCATTCGACCTTGCGCACTACATCGATCCGATCCGGAATGAAGAGACCCTCGAACGCGACAACACAGAAGACCGAAAGGCACGCGAAGCAGCTCTCACAAAGGCACTGCATGCCCTCGGCGTTGAATCCAACGATGGTTTTGAGCCGCTGCCGCCCGCGTGGGTGAAAGTATCCAGGCGGAGTAAAAGTGCGGAGGATTATTGGACCGAGCCCAAGCGGTGCTTCGATGGTCAATACGCCGCCAAGCTCTTCGCGCACTTTCCGCTCGAAGAGTGGTGCAAGTCAGATGTTTACCGCCCGAAAGTCCAGCCGCTTCTGGTCGATCTCGTGCGCTGGACCGCAGAGCGGTTGATGCCGCCATGGCACGATGGAAAGACACGCCGAGACAGAGAGACGAATCTTCTCGAGTGGGACCAGACCTTGGGCACGATACTTGCCCGTGCCCTGCCGTTTTTCGATCTGCAATGGGTTCGCGACAATTTCTTCAAGCCGTTCTCGCCGGACGACGAGGAGGCATTGCACGTACTCGCACAATTCGCGGAGAGCATCGTTACCCGACATGTCCTCGATGCCAAAGACATACCCAAGAATGCGCTGCCAATTCTCGACGACTGTGTGCAACGGGTCATCGACGATAGAGCATTTGTGCCGAACGGTTATCGCGCTGGTGAAATCCACGGCTACGATATGCCCAACCTCATCAAGGCGCTTCTGTTTGTGAATGTCGACGCCGAATGCCCAGGAGCTGCGCGGTTCGTCAACGGCGATTGGAGCGATATCGCGATCATTATGCCTCTCGTGACGAAGCTCGTTAAAGCGACCGGATGGTCAACATACGTTATGCAAAACTTCTTGACCTTATGCGAGCGTGCAGGGGCATCCTATCCGATCGATGCATTTATCGAACAGGCTACCGCAGCTTTGGACACAATCGAATACGCAAGGGGAGGATGGGTAGGAACGTCATTACCCGCGCGGCTTGCGGCCACCATCCAACGATTAGCCGAAGCAAATTATCCTATTGAAGTTAATCGCGCACGGGGATTGCTAAAGCTTCTCGACGCATTGATCGACCTCGGCGACCGACGCAGCGCAGCACTAGAACAGGACGAGGCGTTTCGCCGTGTTCAAGGGGCATAGAAGTCTGTCGCGTAAGGGAGCGTTACGGAACACGCTATATCTCCCGAAACCACAGAGAACATGTCAACATGGACTGGTGAGGTTAAGCCAACAGACCCAACCTGCTCCAAAAGCAGGACGCGCGCTGCGGCTAGCGTAGCTAGGGCGTTCAATTATGTCCGGGAGTGGAGCAGCAATGGCCAAAACGGTTCAGAAACCCGCCAAAAAGCGCATCGCTATTTTCTTGGACGGGACGTGGAACACAGTCGATGACAACACGAATGTCTGGCGCCTCAAGGCGCTTTGCGCCGATATTTGCCCAGAAGGCTGCCGCCAAATCTCCTACTACGATATCGGCGTAAATGGCGTGATAGGCGGCGCGACCGGAAAGGGCCTCGGTGACAATCTGAAAGAAGCCTACAAGTGGTTGATCGACGTCTACACTCTCGGAGATGACATTTTCATCTTCGGCTTTAGCCGCGGTGCTTTTACAGCGCGTAGCCTTGCTGGCCTAATTGCAAAATACGGTGTGTTAAAGCCTGGCGCGCCACTGAGTATCAGACAAGTTTACGAGCGCTATGAGCGCGAGAATGACAAGACACTTTGGAAGCTTTGCCAAGAAGTTGAGGAAGGCAAGGTAAAGATCGCGGACTGCTCCCTGGAAGAGCGTTGGCTGTTCAAGTATTCCATGCCCGTACATGTCAAAATGGTCGGCGTCTGGGACACCGTCGGGAAAGTTGGCATCCCGATAGGGGACTTTGAGGGCATAAGCAGCTCCACTCTCGGCTTCTTCCACACCGGCCTCCGGCTGAGCATTGACAACGGCTATCACGCGTTGGCGCTCGATGAGCACCGCGCCGCCTTTCCTCCCACGCTATGGACAGTGCGTAAGCCCCGCGAGCCGGATGCAGTGACGGCGACGACGAGGGATATATCCAGCGTCGAGCAGCGCTGGTTTGTTGGCGCGCATGGCAATGTGGGCGGCGGCTACAGCAGTGATCTTCTGGCGCAGCTCCCGCTTCGTTGGATCATGAGCAAGGCGGCCCAGCATGGGCTTTCCTTCAAGGATACCGTCGATATCGACGGTGAGGTAAATATTTCGCCCGTTGCAGATTCCTATAGCGAGTTTGGCAGAGGTGCGTACCAATTTATCCGCGGCCGCTCATATCGCGACATAGGCGCCCCTCCCGAGGAGCGGGACAACGGGACTCACACCGTGGTCAACGAAACCATTGATGCGTCCGTTTTCGAAAGGTGGCGGACTGATAAAAACTATCGGCCGCCGAACGTCAGAAAATGGGCCGAGGCCAAGAAGGTGGATCTCGCTTCGTTAAAAGCATCAGTTCGGGCCGACGATCCGACGGCGTCTGTTCCTGACTAGCGGAACTGCATCAGCAGTCTGCAAAGAAGGACGTTACGGACGCACTAAGCATCTAGGTACTTAATCCTATTTCTGCCGCATTCAGACGATAGGAATATCTGCTTGTAGGGAGACAGATATGCGGCGGACGAAAAATGCGGACAGGGCAACGCCGGTTTGGCTGATCGCCGCGAACACGCTGGTCAATTTCATCCGCTTGATCGTTGATGTCATCCGGCTGAGCTGATGGTCGCCAAGCACCGCTGCGCGCGCCAGGATACCGGAAGATCGACCTTCCACAGGAGTTGATGCAGCGTCAGCCCATACGGCTGCGTGCCGGCTAGAATCCGCCTCGTCCATTCTGGCGATAGAAATGCCAGACGGAGCACGAAGGCCGCGTAGCGCTCGTCGGTGTCATAGGCACGCGCGATGTCCCGCAGGGTCACAAAGCGTCCGGTGCGCAGATCATGCCACCACCGATGTGCCTGACCGATAGCCTTGACGAGAGCGGGATCGGGCAGGGGATCTGGCTCACCGGCCGCCGGGATCACCAATTTGAGCTCAAGCCCGCGGCGCTCGAAGCGTGTGGCCTCGTGAATCGTCGCGATCGTTTTGCCACCTGTATCAGCTGCGGTCAGGGCACTGATATCGACGTCGATTGAAACATGATCCTCGGCGATGCGGACTTCTTTCACGAGCCGCGTAACAACGTTGGCGCGCGCGGTGGTGTCTCCGGCTAGTAGATCCGCTAGCGCCTTCGCCTCGTTCACAGCGGATGAAATATCGCTCCGGTCCGCAGGGCAATGAGCTGTCACCCAAGCCGCATCGAGCAAATATCGCGTTAGAAGGTCTGTGACTGTCGGCTCGAGAGTCGCCGCAGGGATGGAAAGCTGTGTCGATCTTGTTTCGTTCGGCGCCAGCTGCGATCGGTAGTATCGATGTCGGACGCCGTTCTTATTCGAATGCGTGACGCCCATCCGCTGGCCGTGGCCATCTCGGAGAAGCCCGGCCAGTAGACTTGGATGTTTGGCGGAGCCGGAACCGCGCGGCCGGCGTGCGTTTGTTGCAAGCCGCTCCTGGACAGCGTCCCACGTCTCCGGGTTGATGATGGCCTCGTGCAGACCGTCGTGGACCACGCCGCGGTGTCGGATTTTGCCGGCGTAGATGACGTTGTTCAGCATCTGATAGAGATGCCCACGAAAGAAGGGGCGGCCGCCGCTCGAGATGCCGGCCGAGGATCGGTAGATCGGGGTCATGATGCCATCGCTCCGGAGAGATTTCTCGACGGCTTCCACCGTTCCGAGTTCGAGATATCGATTGAATATGGTCCGTACGAGTTCGGCTTCTGTCGGTTCAATGACGAGTCTTCGGTCCTGTCTGCGAAAACCCATGGGTACATGGCCGCCCATCCACATGCCTTTGGCTTTGGAGGCGGCGATCTTGTCGCGAATGCGCTCGCCCGTCACCTCGCGCTCGAACTGCGCGAAGGAGAGGAGGACGTTAAGCGTGAGCCGCCCCATTGAGCTTGTGGTGTTGAAGGCTTGGGTCACCGACACAAAGGACGCTTTGTTGGCATCGAAGATCTCGACGATCTTGGCAAAATCAGCGAGCGAGCGTGTCAGGCGGTCTACTTTGTAGACCACCACGACATCGATTTTGCCGTCAGCGATGTCAGCAAGTAGGGCTTTGAGCGCGGGTCGCTCCATATTGCCGCCGGAAAAGCCGCCGTCGTCGTAAAGGGTAGGGAGGACGGTCCATCCTTCATGCTTCTGGCTGATGATATAGGCCTCGCAGGCCTCGCGCTGGGCATGCAGCGAATTGAAGTCCTGTTCGAGCCCCTCTTCGGAGCTTTTGCGGGTATAGATTGCGCAGCGGAGTTTGCGATCAGCCATCGACGAATCCTATCTCCGCTTGATCGGCGGTAGGGACGACAATTTCAGGTGTCGTGTACAGCGGCTTTGGACTTGCAGATCGGCTTTGTGCTTTCTTGATGCCGAAGAACACCCAGCCATTCCATTTGGTGCCGGTGATCATCTGCGCGATTTCCGTCAGGGATCCGAACTGACGGCCGTCCCATTCGAAACCGGTGCGGGTCACAGTGACCTCATAGACTCGGCCACGCCATTGACGAATGAGCCGCGTCCCGGGTTTGAGCTTCCTAGTCTGTGGTTTCGGCTTCGGTCGGGGCGCATCTTTCGGCACGATCCCGGCGACAATGGCGTCGAGCTTTTTCCTCGTCTCGCGATCGAGTCCCCCGAGTACGGAAGTCTGCAGCGCGTGGCCGGCCGCAAGCTCAATCAGCCCGCGGCGCATATATTTGGGAAGAGCGGAGCCCGTGAGATTGAGGTATCGGCTTTTGAGGTCATCGAGCGAGAGCTCGCCCAGGCGGGCGAGCTCCCTATCGATATTCTCAGGCGCGATGTCGGTGCGGCCCACGGTCAAGCCGCCTTACCGGCGTGAGCCTTGGCGATACGATAGACCGTTGTCGTCTGGTCCTTCGCCTTGCCGCGCTCGATGGTGTAACCCTTTTTCCGAAGGCCCGTGAGCGCGGCGCGCGTCGAGTGTGGTAGCCAACCGGTCGCCTCGATCAGCGCCGCTATCGAGGCGCCGTCCTTACGATCCAGCAATTTTATCACCGTAGCGGTCTTCCCGGAGGGTGTTCGGTCGGTGGGCTTGGACGCCGGTTTCGATTTGCCCGCGACCGTGCCCGATGTACGCACCGTAGGCAGCGTCTTGGGGCGTTCGGCCTTGGCCGGCGCGGAGTGGCGAGGAGTTTTGGTGTGGGGCTTCTTTTGTCTCGGCTGACTTTGGACCGGATTGGGGTTGGCGCTGTCAGATCCGGCCGCAGGAGTCTCTCCGGATTCGGTTATTTTGCTGTTTCCCGGGTTAGTGCCGCCGATGACCCCGATGGCGACCAGCCCGAGTTCGGTGATGATGAGTGCACGCGGCTCGTTGTCGTCTCCGGCGTGGCGCCAGACCGGCATCGCCCTTTCGCTCGGCACGTCTTCGAGCAGTCCGCGTTCGATGAGAACTTCCAGCGCTTTGACGAAGCGCGTCGTCAGCTGCGCCGGCAGTTCGACGGCGCGGTCTTCGCGCTGGGCAGCTTTGGACAGAATAACAAGCTGGGCATCGGTGAGTTTTGTCATGATCGACCTCCTTGGTTGCGACGGCACACAGGCGCCGTCACCACCCGAAGCCCCGGACCGGCCCATTGCCGGCGGGGCGTGGTCGATCGCGGGATATCTCGTTACCCCGCCGTCCTTACGCAACAGCAATGCTTGCCGTGCCAGGGAAGTGAAGTCCTTTCGGCAGCTCTCTGCGAATTTCTGGCAGGTGGCAGCCTGGCCTTGCGGAAACGCCCCGCGCCGGGCTTGGACCGGCGCGGGGCGTTTACCAAGGGTGTCCGGAGGGCCGAACGATCTGATCTTACGCCGGCTGTGCCGCCTGTCCATCCGCTACGAGGATCTGTAAGCCGCGCGGAAGCTCTGCTAGCCTCGCCGTGCAGCGATGGCCGACGCGAATGAAGACCTGCAATGATCGAACTGCGCTGGCTGCTTCTCGGACCTGTCCTCGTCGTGATCGTGCCCACGCTGATCTGGTCGAATGTTCTCCCGCATCGCCGCGCTGATCGCCGCTCTTCTTTTGATCTGGCAGGCATGGCGCCTCTTCTGATAGGCATGCCCGGAACCGTCACCGGTCCGGTTCAACCTTCCTCGCACCATGGCCGCGGCAGTTTCGGGCATTTGGTGCCGGCGCAGTGATAGGGCGCGGCATGACCCTCGGCGATGAGGATGTCGCCGATATTGCGATCGCCGAGCTTGAGGACACCGCAGGCCCGCCCGTGATTGCAGGCTGATGTGCCTTCCGTGCCCGGCCGGCAGGTGCAGCGGACATAGGTCAGCGTCAGCTCTCCGGAGGCTAGCAGTTCGCGGAGCCGCGTCCGCGCCCGCTTGCCGGCGTCGATCTCGGGATCGCAGGCCGCATAAAGCCGCGACGTCTCCGGCGTGTTGAAGCCGACAAGGCGGATCGAGACCTTCTCACCCGTGAGACGGATGGTGTCGCCATCATGGATGCGGATCCCCGCGCTATAGACGGGAAACGGCACATCGAAGCCGGGTTCCGCCTTCTCGCCGCGGGTCACCAGCAACAGTGCCGTGCTGGCGATGACCAGCAGGAGGCCAATGCCGATATACATTCGGGTCATGGCCGCGCCCGGCGCTGGATGATGGCGACGGCATTGAGCAGCGTCTCGGCCTCGCATAGCGGCATCTCGACATCGAGGGCGATGTCGAGCACCCCGTCGCCGCCCGAAGTCTCCAAATAGGCCTAAGCCGCCTTGGCTTTCGCGAGCGCTTCCTGAAGGCGCTCGCGCATGGCACGGATCAGGACAGGAACGGCACTCTCGGCAAATTCAGGCGTCATCACATATCCGATAATCGAATACAGGCGACGCACTGAGGCTTGCCGCGCCGGGAAAGTCCAGTCTTTTCGACAGAGCTAGCCGGGAAGCTTTTTCAGCTCGCGAATAATCTTACCGACATCGAGCCCGATAACCTCCCCGATCGCCATCAGCTCGATGACATCGACCCGCCGCTGACCGCTCTCGATGTTGGCGATAAACGGTTGGTGGCGTTTGAGCTTCTTGGCAACTTCGGCCTGGGTCAGGCCGGCTTTGTGCCGCTGAGCGATCAGCAGGTCACACAGTTTCTTCTGACGGGGTGAACGGGCCATTTTGGGCTCGGGGCGGTTGATGCGCCTTTCGAGCTACTGCCAGTTGGCCATTATACAAAAATCGGATATCCGGCTATCGGATGTTTCCGCTCGACTTCCAGCGGCAAGGAAGCAATGGGACAGCCAGTTCTAACGGAGGGAATGAAATGGCTGACTTTTGGAACGTGATGACAATGATCGCCTTTCTGGCGGTGATTTACAGTCTGATTTCGATCTTCAAGCCGCTGCGGCCCTATCCTGGCCGGGTCATGGCGATCTTTGGCACAATCGCCATGATACTCATCGCAGGCACGTTTGCCGGCCAGGTCGAAAAGGCCAAGATTGCGGTGATCGATGCCGAGAAAGCCGAAAGGCTCGCCGCGCGCGAACGCCTCAAACAGAACGACCCTGCCGCCTATGCCGCGCTGGTTGCCGAAGAAGCCGAGAGAGACCGCAAAGCGGCCGAGGCCCTGCAGGTCAAATTGGCATCCGAGCGCGAGCGCCACGCCAAAGAGGCCGCGCGCTCGGTCCAAATCGACTGGGAAGAGGCTGATTGGGCCGAGCAAATCAAGAAAACCAACCGCCGGATCGAGACGGTTACGGCGATCGATCAGCAGGAGGGGCCGTTAAAGGGCGAGCTTGTCCGCGTCACCTATTATGACCCCTCCCCTTGGAGCGAGAGCACGCTGCTGTACAGCGCCGCCCAGGCCTATCTCCAGGCGGCGCAAGCCGTGCTCGAACACAAGCCAACAGCCTCGGGCATCCAGTTCATCGTCAAAGCGGATGCGGTTGATGAATACAAGCGCACCGAAACCGTCTTTGCTTTCGTCTTCAGCCTATCGCGCGCGGAGATGAACAAGATCGTCTGGGACAAAATGATCGGCGGCGACATGCTCAACCTGTCCACGGTTGACCGCAAAAGCCTCGGCCGCAGCATTGCCCGCTCCTACTGCGACGACCACGCCGACAAGGCAGAGCGCTTCTGTCAAAGCGCGGCGCGCTAGCCGGCGCACGGGCGGGCCTGCATGGTGGAGTCGGATGCCTTAATCCACCCTCTCGTTCGCCCGCCGCCGCCGGCGACGCTGCCGCGCGGGTTTCGGCGGCCGGCTATCGACGAGATCCCGCGACATGCGTTTGGTAAGCTCGTGGAGAGCAAGCGAAGTGGAATCGACCTGGTCGTCGTTGCGGCCGCGCGGGAACGCGAGAATCTCGCTTACATAGTCGTCGATCCACAGTGCCGCTCGCGGCAGCAGAACCTGCCCCGCCTCGAAGCGCGCCGACTGCGCGAGAAGGCGTGCCGTCTTATCGAATCTGGGTTTCCGCAGGATGCAGCTGAGCCGCTTGCTGCGGCGAAGATCCTGGACGAGCGCACGTCCGAGCTCGGTATCCTCGACAATCGTGGCATTAACCGCATGCTGAGCCGATAGCGTGACCATCAATTCCCGCAGTGCCGGTGCCTCCTGGCGGACGCGGACCTGGTCGAGAAGATAGAACAGCTGGCCGCTCGCCCCCCACACCGTACCGACCGACCAGTCGCTCGTATCCTCGATCGTCGACGCCGTGTCCCAGGACACGATCTTGTATTCGAATTCGGCGGGTGCCTCTTCATAATATCTGAGCCACTGGCGCTGGATGACGTTGCCGTCGAGCGGCGCGGGGTTCTGCTGATACTGCGCCGCAAATTCCATACTGCCGATATTGCGCCGGATGAGATCAAGTTCAGCGCGACCTTCCCGCGCCTCGTGAAGCAGTTCGCCTTCTCGCCGCACATACACGTCTTGTTCGCGAGCGCCCACACGAAAGGTGGTATCCTCAGTCGCGATCGCCGGAATGTTCAGAACCTCCCACTCATCCTTATCGAGCACATGGCCGACGAGATCGTCCTCGTGCAGTCGCTGCATGATGATGACGATGGCGCCAACGCGTTTCTGGTTAAGACGCGTGTAGAGCGTATTCGAATAGGTCTCGTTGACACGCCGGCGCGCGGCCTCCGACATGGCGTCGACGGCCTTGATCGGGTCGTCGATGATGCTCAGATCACCGCCGCGTCCGAGCAGTGCGCCGCTCATAGCGCCGGCATAGCGAAAACCCTGGTCTGTTGTGATGATTTCCATTCCGCGCGAGCGGCGAACATCCACCTGAAACTTGGGAAACGTCGCCTTGAACCAGTCGCTTTCGACGATCGTGCGAAAATCGAGGGCCTGTTTACGCGCGAACTCACGCGCATAGGTCACGGTGATCACCCGTTTGGTCGGATCGTGGCCGAGAACCCAGGCGCTGAAGGCCAAGGTAACGGCGATCGATTTCATCATGCGCGGCGGCACATTGATGATGAGCCGGGTCGTTTCACCGAGCGCTACCCGTGTGAGCGCATGCGCCATCGCATGGACATGCCAGTTGTCCTGATAGGGCGTGCTGGGCTCGAGTGTGCCGAAGACCTGCGCGATAAAGCTCGCGAGATCGCGGCGCAGCAATTCGAGGAAGAGCGGGTAGCGGTCGCTCACTTCGCCTCTCCCTCTCCGTCCGGCTTGGGGCCCAGCGCGCGCTTGAGGATTTCCTCCTGCGCCTCGCTCAACTCCGCCGACCCGTTGTCATTGGCCGCATAGCCCGTCACCTTCGCGATCACGTCGAACGCCTTCAAGGGCTGCTTCAAAGCCGTGTCCACAAACGACCTGGCATAGGCATCCAGCTTGGTCATCCGCACAACCGTGCCGTTTTTCGTCGGGAAGTCCTTCTCGCTCTCTAGCTCGCGCAGAAGCGCTTCGTTGAGGTTTGGTCTTGTCTTGCGTGGTCGGCCTTTCGGATTGCCCGATTGGCCTTTCTTGAACTGCGAATGCTTCGGGGGGCGGCCATAGCCGCCCCCTTTGTTCTTGCGATCAGCCATGACGCGCCTCCTCGATCTCGGACGCGCGGCGCTTGGCCACCTCTTCGAAGCTTTCGCCGGTCTCGGCAAGAGCGGCCTTCAGGCCCGTGCGCTCCTCGATGCGGCGGATGGCGACATCGACGTATTTTTCGTCGAGTTCCATGCCGAAGCAGCGCCGGCCGGCACGGTGAGCAGCGATGATGGTCGTGCCGGAGCCAACATACGGGTCCATAACGATGTTGTTACGCGTCGAAACGTCGAGTATGATCTCGTAGGTGAGCCCCAGCGGCTTCACCGTGGGATGATCGTTGAGATCCTGTTTGCGTCCTGGGCCGAGTTGCGACAGACCCGGATAGGTCCATACATTTTTTCGGTTACGTCCGTTCTTGCCCAATTGAACGTTATTTATGTGGGCATGATCGGTCGTCTTGAAGATGAAGCAGAGTTCGTGCTGGCTGCGATAGAGCGATCCCATCGCACCCTGCCGCTTATCCCAGACACACATGTTCAGAGTCTGGTGATAGACACCGTCCGCCGCGGCAAGAATCTGTTTAATGCCACGCCAGTCCATCCAGATAGCATGGACCGCACCGTCAACAGAGTGTAGCTTCATAAGTACGAAGCTCTCGCGTAGGAACTCTTCGAGCTCCTCTCGGCTCATGCCCTTGGCACCCTGCACGAACTCCGCGTGGGTCTTCTTGCCCAGCCCGCTGACGTGGCCCTTGATCGGCACGCCGTACGGGGGATCGGCCACGACCATCTGCGCCTTCTCCCCCTGCATCAGCGTGGCGTATGCCTCGCCGTCGAGAGCGCTGCCGCAGAGAAGGCGGTGCTTCCCGCCGTCGAACAGCCAGAGATCGCCGCGCTTCGTAACGACGGTCTTGGAACCGGTTTCCGGAACCTTGTCGTCATCTTCGTCTGCCGATGCGAGGAACAGGTTATCGATCTCCGGCAAGGTGAATCCCGACAGGCTGAGATCGAGATCCTCGCCGCTGTCGAGGATGAACAGGAGATCCTCCTTGACCGCCTCGAAATCCCAGTCGCTCAGTTCAACGCCCTTGGCCAGGAACGTGCGATAACGGCGGATCTTTGCTTCGCTCAAATGGTCGACGACGATCACCGGGATTTCCGAGACGCCAAGCTCCTTCGCGGCGAGGTAGATCTCCTCGCCGTGGATCAGATTTCCTTCACCGTCGACGAGGATCGGCGGGATGAGCTCGATCGCGCGGATATTGGCGCAGTGCAGATCAATCAGTTCCTGCTTGAACTTTTTGAGCTTGCGGCGCGAGCATTTGACAGCATCGAGCGGCAACACCGAAATAGCCGTCGCGTGTTTCGGGACGAAACCGTTATGGCCGATGTTCGGTCTAGAATCCGCTCTCGGGCGGATACGATGTCGGGATTTGTTATTCATCAAAGCCTCCTCAATTGGAGGCCGTCGGATAGAAACGGGCACACCTCGACTCTCATCAATCCAGGTTT
>LNFM01005056.1_pt1 | contig 21684 bp, 22 predicted proteins | sample 596031 | NCBI WGS metagenome assembly LNFM01 (sample SAMN04254537, study PRJNA301005) | activated carbon metagenome | isolation source: dual media filters at the Ann Arbor, Michigan drinking water treatment plant | place: USA: Ann Arbor
GACCGTCTCGCGTACCGCTCCAGACGGCTACTCGCTGCTGCAGATCGCCACCAGCTTCGTCATCAATCCCAGCCTCTACAAAAGCCTGCCATACAACGCCGAGAAAGACTTTACGCCGGTGAGCCTGCTTGCTATCGCCGACAACATCCTGGTAGTGCACCCATCGCTGCCGGCACGCACGGTCCGTGAATTCATCGCGCTTGGCCGCAGCCGGCCGGGGCAGCTTAATTATGCGCACTCCGGATTTGGCACTCAGGCTTACCTTGCCGCGGAACTGTTCAAGCAGACCACCAGCATCAACATGGTCCCCGTAGCCTACAAGGGTACGCCCGGTTCCCTGATCGATGTAATGAGCGGACAGGTACATCTGATGTTCGCCGGCGCACCTCCTGCCCTGCCCCATATCCGCTCAAGCAAGCTGCGCGCCGTCGCCGTGACCGGCAAGGAACGGCTGCCCGATCTTCCGGCGGTGCCAACCGTCGCCGAGACTATTCCAGGCTTCGAGGCTGCAGTCTGGTATGGCTTGCTCGCACCGGCAGGTACGCCGCGCGAAGCCATCATGAGGCTGCACACGGACACCAACGCCATCCTACGCAACCCCAGTGTAAGGGAACGCCTCGCGGGTTTCGGTTTCCAGGTCCTGGGCAGTGAATCGCCGGAACAGTTCGCGGCATTCATGCGGGCCGAGGGCGCCAAATGGGCCAAGGTGATCCGGGCGTCCGGCACCAAGGCGGAAAACTAGGCGAACCGGCATGGACGAGCGCATCGACGGCGCCAGCATCGCGGCGCGTGCATTAAAGGCCCGGGGCATCTCGCGGGTGTTCGCGCTATGCGGAGACCATATCAACGCGCTTTACCATGCGCTGCGGAGGGAAGGAATCGAAATCGTCAGTACCCGCCACGAATCCGCTGCAGTGCAGATGGCCGACGGCTCGGCGCGTGCCTCGGGACAACCCGGCGTGGCGGTGGTCACCGGAGGCCCCGGACACACCAATGCAATCACCGGGGCCGCTGTCGCACTCGGGGCGCAGTCGCCAGTGCTGATAATTTCCGGACAGGCCCGCAAGTCGCTACGCGAACGCGGCGGCAACCAATCGCTGCATCAGGCAGACTTGATGCGTCCAGTCGTCAAATGGGCCGTAGAGGCGGAAACCCCGGACAGCACTGGTGACTTGCTTACCCGCGCTCTGGCTGTTGCCACCTCCGGCACTCCCGGCCCGGTCAGCGTCTCCATTCCGGTCGATGTGGCCACCGCTGAATCCCACCACGCGATGCAAGAAGCCGGTACCCTGGACCTGGAACCTGCGGCAGTTCTCTCCACAACAGCGGTAAAACCGCTGTTGCAGATTCTGCTGAAATCCCGCCGGCCCGTTGCCGTCGTCGGCGGCAACGCCTGGGCACACGGCAAAGCCGGCGAAGTGGCGCGACACCTGCGGGCTTTGCGGATTCCCTGCTTCACCAACGGCCAGTCACGCGGCGTGCTGCCAGACGACGGCAAGTACGGTTTCGGTTATGCCAATCCGCTATTCAACACGACATTCCGTTGCATTGAGCAGGCAGACCTCATCCTGCTCGTGGGCACCACCCTCGACTACAGCTTCGGCTCAGGAAAAAACTGCGTGGTCGGTCCGGACGCGCAGATCGCCCAGATCCACCGCGACCCATCCCAGATCGGCGTCGGCCACAACCCGCAGGCCGCCGTCGTCGGCGACCACGCCACAGTGCTCGGCGCGCTGCGGCGTGCACTGACAGGCCGCGATACCGCGTCCCGCTGGTCGGCTTGGCAGCGGGAACTCCGCGCGCACCACGCTCAAAAGCAGCGTTACTGGCACCAGCTCGGTGGAAGCAATACCAAGACACTGAGCGGCGTGCATCCTGCGGCAGTCTGCCGCGCACTGGCAAGGTACTGGACCGGGGACACGACTCTCGTATTCGATGTCGGTGATTTCACCAACTGGCCGAAGGCCTCCTTCCCTGCACTCATACCCGCACGCTTCATGGACGGCGGGGCACTGGGCAACCTCGGCGGCTCGCTGCCACTCGCAATCGGCGCACAGTTCGCAGCCGGACGGAAACCCGTATGGGCATTCATTGGCGATGGCGGGTTTGGCTTCCACGGATGGGAACTGTCGGTCCTGGCGGAACACGACCTGCCACTGAAAATCATTGTCGGCAACGACCGCTGCTGGGGGACTGAAAAGCGGCTGCAACTCGCCGAGTTCGGCAGCGACATCGGTTGTGACCTGCCAGCGCTGCGTCACGACCGTTTTGCACAACTGTTCGGCATCGGGGCCTACCGGGTGACAAGCGAAGCCGATCTGGCAAAAACCGTTTCCCGTTTTATCACCGACAAAGGACCCGCCCTGCTCGATGTTGGACTGGTCCAACTCGCCGGGCGCCCATTTCAGAAACCGACCCGGCCTTGACTCGGAAATCTGCGTCATGAACAAAAGCCCCGGAACCGCTGCAACACAGACCGAAGCAGGCAACGTCCGGGTCCGTGACAGCCACGGCAACTTCATCGGCGGTCGCTGGACAGAACCCCGCGGAGGACAACGCTTCGAAAGCGAGAACCCGTCGGACGGTAGTCACCTCACACACCACGCGCGCAGCGACGCGGCAGACATTGCCGCTGCAGTCGAAAGCGCCGAGCAAGGTAGCAGCGCTTGGCTGTCGCTCAAACCTTCGTTGCGCGGCCGCGTGCTGGTCGATATCGCCCGGCTGTTGCGCGAGCGCGCGGAAAAGCTGGCACTGTTGGAAACACTTGATACAGGAAAGCCGCTTTCGCTGTCCCGCTCCGACGTCGAAACCTGCGCACGCTACTTCGAATTTTACGGTGGCGCCGCAGACAAGATCCACGGCGAGGTCATTCCCGCCTCCAACAGCCACCTGACCTTCACGGTTCGTGAACCATACGGGGTGACCGGGCACATCACGCCCTGGAACGCCCCGATCAACCAGGCAGGCCGCAGCGCAGCTGCTGCACTGGCAGCCGGTAATTCGGTAGTCATGAAACCGGCGGAGGAAGCCTCTATTACAACGCTTGAACTGGCGGAACTGTGCTGCGAAGCCGGGCTGCCGGAAGGGGCCTTCAACGTCGTCACGGGATATGGAGAGGAAGCCGGGGCCGCGCTCTGCAGGCATCCGGGCGTGCGCAAGATCGCGTTTACCGGATCGGTCGAAACCGGTCGCCGGGTACTTGAAGCTGCAGCCCGGCGGATAGTGCCGGTCACCGCCGAACTGGGCGGAAAATCCGCCTATATCGTATTTGTCGACGCCGACCTCGACGCCGCAGCGGCTGCAACCATCAAGGCGTTTATCCGCAATACCGGCCAGGTGTGCTCCGCCGGGACGCGCCTGCTGGTACAGGCGCCGATACTCGATGTGTTTGTCGAGAAAGTCGCTGCTGTTCTTGCCACAGTCACAGTCGGCCCCGGTATTGCGGATCCCGTGATGGGGCCGGTAATTTCGGAAACGCAACGCCGCGACATCCTGCAAAGAGTGGACGATGGCCGCGTGCAGGGCGCGCGCATGCTCTATTGCGGGACGGTTCCCGGCGAGGCAACACTTGCCCGGGGTCACTACGTGGCGCCCATGCTGCTCGGCTCGGTCAGCAATGACATGCGCGTGGCACGCCAGGAAATATTCGGCCCGGTTGCCTGTGTGATCGGTTTTGAATCCGAGGACGAAGCCGTGCGCATCGCCAACGACTCCGACTACGGCCTCGCCGGCGCAGTCTGGACTGCAAACGCCGCACGCGCGAACCGGGTTGCGCTCCGCCTACAGGCAGGACAGATTTATGTCAATGACTACATGCCGGTAAACGTCGAGGCACCATTCGGCGGCTACAAGCAGAGCGGTTACGGACGCGAAAAAGGCCTCGCCGCGCTCCATGATTACACACAGGTCAAGGCCGTAATCTCCCGCCACGACTGATCCCCGACGATTCACTCACAGGAAAAACCACAACATGCTGCAGCTTGACCCAGCCAAACTTGAAGAACGGGAACAATACAAATTGATGACCGGCTGTATCGTGCCGCGCCCGATCGCGCTGGTCACCACGCTCGGAGTATTGGGGCCGAACGCTGCACCCTTCAGTCTGTTCAACATGATCGGCTCGGATCCGCCCCTGCTGATGTTCTCAGTGGGGAATCAGGGCGATGGCAGCGAAAAGGGCACGATCCAGAATCTGCAACACCGCCCGGAATTTGTGGTGCACATCTGTGATCGAGCGATGGCCGAACGCATGAACATCTGCGCCACGGACTATCCCCATGGTGTCAACGAACTCGATAAAGCCGGCTTCACCGCCATCCCTTCGATCAAGGTCGCGCCCCCGCGTATCGCCGAGGCACCAGTGCATATGGAATGCCGTCTGGAACGAATCCTCAAGTTCGGCACGCGTCACAACGTCGTCTTCGGTGAAATTTTGTTGTTTCACTTCCGGGACGGCATAGTCAACGAGCGGTATCACGTCGACTTTGCCAAGCTGAATCCCATGGCACGGCTGTCAGGATCGCTCTACGGGAATATCAGCGACACATTTACGCTTGAACGCAAATTCCTTGGCGACGTGCCCAAGCAACTGACCTGAACCCTGACCGGAGTACAACAACATGCCTTTTCACCGTTTCGAGGACCTCGCGGTTCATCACCTGAATCCTCATCTGTCAACGGGACTGGGTCCGGTAATAGAGGGGGAGACCATGTACTTCCGCGTGATCACCAAAAAGGCCGGCACCGGATCCGAACCCCACTACCACCCGAACGAACTGATGACATTCCCGATCCGCGGAAAAATGAACTGTCTGGTAGGACGGGAACGGCGCATGGTCGGCCCCGGCACCTTCGTCCATGTTCCACCCTGTGCACGCCACAGCTTCAGGGCAACCGAAGACGGCGACATGGATTACCTGTACATCAAGGATCGAACCTGGACGCTGATCGGAACGGCGCAGGACGAGGCGTTGCCCGAGAAGGCGCGCTCTGCAGTCGAGGTCGCGCGCGACATCGCTGCCGGACGGCATCCGGGTCAGGAGAAGGCGCCGGAAAAATCACAGGCGATCGTCGATGGGCTGGGATGCTGCTACTACCCCATGGCCGAGTCCCTTGATGCGCCGCAGCCGTCCGGGCACCACGAACAGTGGGTGGAAGGGCGGCACCTAGCCTTCGGCTTTGTGCAATCCCCCCGCGGCCACATTGAACAGGTGACCTCGGCTCCGCACGAATATTTCTTCTACATGATCGATGGCGTACTCGACGTCGAAATCAGCGGCGAAAACAGGCGCCTCGTCGGCGGCGACGTGGCGCAGATCCCCCTTGGCGCAGCCTATCGCATCGAAGTCCGCGAGCCGGCCCGTCACGCCGGCGTGCGGTCGACCACGATGCTGGAAGCACACATCGCGAAGCACGGCGCCGCCGACAACTGGCGCGGCTGAACAACCGAAACTCGACACGACAACCGACCCCGAAACAGGAAAAAACCATGGATACCGCAGAAAAAACCCCGACCGTAACCCGTGAACCGATCTCCCGGAAAATTTCCGAGTTCATCGTCAACGCACACTTCGAGGACATCCCGCAGGACGCCCTGATGCGGGTCAAGAACTCCTTCCTAGACACACTGGGCATCGCGCTCGGTGGAATGGTCGAAGCCGCGCCGAAAATCCTGCTCGACTACGTCCGCGAACAGGGGGGCAGCCCGTCCGCAACGGTCCTTGCCTCCAACTACAGGACCAACGCCCCCAACGCCGCACTGGTCAACGGCACCGCCGCGGACATCGTCGGCTGGAGCGACATCTCGGTGATCCAGATGACCCACCCGTCCGTCACGATCTGCCCGGCAGTCTGGGCGATGGGTGAGCAGGTCCGCGCTTCGGGCCGAGACGCCCTGCTCGCGCACATCATCGGCGTCGAAGTCGCAGACAAACTCGGCGCCGGAATCAAGCCGGGCTTTCAGCTCAAGGGCTGGCATCCGCTCGCAGTGCTCAACACTTTTGGCGCTGCTGCCGCAGCTGGCAAGCTGCTGGGGCTCGACACCACCCGCATGGGACACGCTCTCGGCATCGCAGGTGCCGAAGCTTCAGGCATGCGTGTCGCGATGGGCTCGATGAGCAAGGCCTACGGCGCCGGCCGCAGCGCGCGCGACGGCATCATCTGCGCGCTGCTGAGTGCAAAGGGTTACACCGGCCCGCTGGATGTCATCGAAGGTCGCGACGGATTCCTGCAAACCTTTGGCGACGGCGCCAGTGGTGCGGGGATCCTTGAAAACCTCGGCAACCCGTATGAGTTTGTCTCGCCAGGCATCACCCTCAAGAAATTCCCGGCCTGCACGCGCTCGCACAACGGCATCCAGGGCACTTTGGACCTGCGCAAGAAACACAACATCCGCCCCGAAGACGTCGAGTCCGTGGAATGTCTGGTCACGCCCGCCGTCGTCGACTACCTGAAGTTCCCCAATCCGGTTTCAAAATTCCAGGCCAAATACAGCATGGAGTTTTGCGTCGCCACAGCAATACGTGACGGTCGAGTGGTGATCCCGTCCTTCACCGACGACAAAGTCAAGGATCCCGGGCTCATTGAATTGATGAAAAAAGTCCGCATGAACATCTGGGACGAGTATGCGAAGCACGGCTACAACCCCTCGCACGCACCCTATGGCTGCCTGGTCAGAATCACCCTCAAAAACGGCCAGGTGGTGTCGCAACAGGTGGACCAGGGACCCTGGGAACCGCAAACCCCGCCGAGCTGGGACGATCTGGTTGAAAAATTCCTCGCCAACGCCGAAATGGTCTTGCCGGGGAACATCGTCGACCAGACTGTCGACATGATCCACCGGCTCGAAAAACTCGATGACATCAGCAAACTGATGACACTGGTAGGAAAACACAAAGGAGGACAATCATGATCCGCAATAGTGGTTTTATACCCCTGATCTTTTCCGCACTTGCCCTGCTCGCACCTTCGCCAGCCACGGCACAAGGTGTCTGGAAGCCGGAACGGGCTGTCGAAATCATCGTCGGCGCAACCCCCGGGGCCGGCACCGACAAGGCTGCGCGCATGGTGGCGGGCCTGTGGCAGCAAAAAAACACCCTCGGCGTACCCGCCGTGGTCAGCAACAAGCCGGGCGGTGGCGGCGCAGTGAGCTGGGCCTACCTCAATCAAAAACAGGGCGACGCACACAGCTTGCTGTTGACCTCGTACAACATCGTTACCAATCACATTACCGGCAGATCGAAGCTGACCTACACGGATTTCACGACGATCGCACTGCTGATCAGCGAACATATCGCCTACGTCGTCAAGCGGGACTCGCAGTACAAGACGCTGGCCGATGCGATCGACTCTTTGAAAAAGGATCCCCGGTCGATCTCCGTGGGAATTTCAAGCAGCCTCGGTGGCGCCAACCATATTGCGCTCGGTCTGCTGATGAAAGCGGCCGGGGTCGACGTGCAAAAAATGCGCATCGTCGTATTCAACTCCGGCGGAGAATCGATGACGGCGCTGCTTGGCGGCCACGTGGACATGATGGTCGCCTCCTCCTCGGCAATTGCCGCGCAGGCCACTGCGGGCACAATACTGCCGCTCGCCATCTCCGCACCCCGCCGCATGACAGGCCCGCTTGCGTCAGTTCCAACCACGGTTGAATCGGGTTACAAAGTCGTCGCTGACAACTGGCGCATCATCATAGCCCCTAAAAATCTCAGCCAGGCGCAAATCGCCTTCTGGGACAACGCCTTCAAGACGCTCACCTCATCCGATGAGTGGCGCGCTGATCTCGACAAAGGCAGTCTCTCCAACAATTACCTGAACAGCGCGGATACCCGTAAACACCTGGATGCCGAGTACGCCGAGGTGCGCGGCATGCTGATTGAACTCGGCCTTGCAAAACCCGCAGATAAACCCTGACACCAACCCGAAGGAGAATTCCAATGTCCGAAACAAAACAGAATGATGCCGCGCAGCGCCCCTATTTCTTCGATTTTGCGAAACTGCCGGCCCACACCTTCACCAAGCACACCACGTCCAACGGATCTGCGGTATTCGGCGACTCGCTGATCGTTGGCCTGGTCAACAAACCACGCGGCTCGGGTTCGCAGCCGCATCGCCACCCGTTCGAGCAGTTCAACTACGTGATCTCCGGAAAGCTCAAGGCCTGGGTCAACGGCCAGGAACAGCTTGTCGGACCCGGGGGACTCATCCACATCCCTGCCAACACCCTGCACACCATCGTCTCGGTTCCCGAGGAGGACACGGTTTTCTTCATGGTCAAGGAGAAAACTCCGATGGGTACGGCCGGCATTGCCGAAGATCCGAAAACCACCGGGCCACGTTACGAGCCGGGATTTGAACCAAAAAAATAATTCAAACACCCGTCCTACAAGCCTGAGGAGACAACATGTCATACCGGACTTTAGCTCTCGTCACCCTGGTCCTATTCCCGGCATTCGGCGCAATGGCGCAACAGCATTATCCGAACCGGCCGGTGCGGGTCATCATGCCCAGCGCCGCGGGCGGCGGCATCGACACGCTGACGCGACTGGTCGCCCAGCGGCTGACCGAAAAACTCGGCCAGCAATTCATCGTCGATGCGCGCCCCGGTGCCACTGGCATCATCGGTACCGGAATCGTCGCCAGGGCCGCACCCGACGGCCAAACGCTGCTGTTCGCCTGGACGGCACCGCTGGCAATCAATCCCGGGCTTTACGACAAGCTGCCGTACGATGTGCTGCGCGACTTTGCTCCGGTCGCCCTCGTCGCCACCACGCCCAACGTGCTGGTCGTGAATCCCACGGGAACGGTGCGCAGCGTCAAGGATTACATCGAGATGGCGCGTCAGGCACCGGGCAAGGTTCGCTACGGCTCTTCCGGTATTGGCGGCTCGTCACACCTCGCCGGGGAACTCTTCGCCACCCTGAGCGGGGTGAAGCTCGACCACATCCCGTACAAGGGCACTCCGCCAGCCCTTGTAGACATCATGGCGGGCAGAATCGAATCGATGTTTGCTGCCGTCGCGCCTGCCCTGCCGCACATCCGCTCGCAGCGCCTGCGCGCGATCGCCGTCACCACCAGCAAGAAATCGGCGATCCTGCCAGATCTGCCGACTGCTGCCGAAACCGTGCCCGGTTTCGATGCGGAAACCTGGTACGGAATGGTGGCGCCAACCGGAACACCATCGGCCATCATCAGCAAGCTGAACAAGGAAATCAACACCTTCCTGCAGGAGCCAGCCACCGCACCGTCGCTCCACAAGCAGGGTTTCGAAGCCATGGGCGGCACGCCGGCGGAATTTTCAGCCTATCTGCGCAACGAAATCGGAAAATGGGGCAAACTCATAAAAGCCAACAACATCCGCGCCGACTGAAGCCCCCAGGGGCGGTGCCTGCCGACATGCCCGTACAGAACCGCCGCCACCGCCCGCCACGGCGCCCGATTTGAGCGCCGAATCGCCATTCCGGATCCGCAGTTTCCGCCACCAGTGGACTGCGGATCTCGCCGTCTCCTGGGCCTTCGAGATGGAAACCATGGTCCTCAGCTGGTATGTACTGACGATCACCGGATCGGTGGTCATGCTGACACTGTTTGCATCGCTGCAGTACGTCGGGACACTGCTCGCACCGACTTTCGGCGCAGTCGGCCACCGCATCGGCAACAACAGGCTATTCTGGCTGATGCGACTGGCCTATGCCGTGCTGGCTGCATCCTTGGCCTTGGCCGCATTTGCTGACGCGTTGTCGCCTGTCGTGCTGTTCGTCTATGCAGCTACGATCGGCCTAGTTCGCCCTTCGGACATGGCGATCCGCTTCACGTTGATCGGAGAAACCATAACGGGCGCAAGCTTGATGACTGCTTCGGGCATCCAGCGCACGACCTCGGACTCGGCACGGCTCGCTGGCTACCTGAGCGGCGCCGCCCTGTTCACTCTACTCGGTATCGAGCTCACCATATTATGCATCGCCGTTCTCTACGCAATCGGACTTGCCTTCACACTACGACTTCCGGAGTCGGCCATCCAGGCAGCCAGGCCGCGAAATGGCGCATCGGCAATGCGAACTCACGTAGCCGATCTCCGGGATACGGTGCTCCATGTGATTGCGACGCCGACATTACTGGCGATCATGTACCTTGCACTGCTCGTCAACGCCACTGCGTTCCCGCTGATCAACGGACTGCTGCCGATCGTCGCGCGCGACGTGTTCAGCTCTGACCAAGTAGGCCTGAGCTACCTCGCCGCGGGATTCGCGACCGGAGCGCTCGCCGGCTCGATTACCCTTAGTCGCTTGGGCAGCCGCATCAATCCTGCCAGGGCAATGATGGTGTCCTGCGTGGCATGGTACCTGCTGATCATCGTCTTTGCACATGCGCCGTCACTGGAAAGTGGAATCGTCCTGATGCTGCTGGGCGGCTTCGCACAAAGCTTCTGCATCGTGCCGATGTCGGTCGTGCTGCTGCGCGTCGCCGAACAACAATTCCGCAGCCGTATCATGGGCATCCGAATCATGGCGGTCTATGGCGTGCCGGTCGGCCTGCTCTGCGCGGGTCCGCTGATCACACGATTCGGCTACCCGACAACCGCCATCCTCTACTGCGTCATCGGCCTAGCCTGCACCGGTCTCGCACTGGCCCTTTGGCACAAAAACATCTGGCAACGCCGCTTCTGACCTGCGCTACTCCGGCCGGATGCCGCTGCCGCGGATCATCTCCTCGAAACGCAGGTATTCCTCCTGCATGTGGCGCATGAAACCGTCGGGCGTGCTCTCCGGCGTCGACTCCGCACCCTGCTGCAGGAAACGCTTGCGCAGCGGCGCATGGCGCAGCGCGACAACAATGTCGCCGTGCAACTGCTCGACGACACGCCGCGGCGTGCCGACCGGTGCGACGATGCCCGACCAGCTGTCGAACTGTGCATCCGGCAGGCCGAGTTCGCGGATCGCCGGCACCTCCGGCAACACGCCGCTGCGCTGCGGCGTCATCACCGCCAGCGGCCGCAGCCGGCCCTTCTGCACTGCGGGCAGCACAGTGGGCAGCGTCAGCACCGCGTAATGCACGCGGCCCAGGCCCATCTCGGCAAAGGTGTTGATCACGGCGCGGTACGGCACATGCACCGCGTCGATGCCCAGCGCCCGCGAAAACACCTCGCCGGCCAGATGCGAGGCCGAGCCGATGCCGAGTGACGCGTAATTGAGATCACCGGGACTGGCACGCGCACGGCGCACGAAATCCTGCGCCGTGCGCGCCTGCAGGTACGGCGCCACGACCAGCACATTGGTGATCGAGGCGACGTGTGCGACGCCGGTGACATCGGCCAGCGCGCGATACGGCGGCTGCTCGCGCAGCAGGGCAGTGATCAGGCGGGTGACGCCAACCATGCCCAGCGTGTAGCCGTCGGCGTCCGCGCGGGACACCCGGGTGTTGCCGATCAATCCGCCGGCACCGGGCCGGGTGTCGATCATCACCCGCTGCTTGTACAGCGCTTCCAGCCGCTCGCCGACCACGCGCGCAAAAAAGTCGTCGGCCGAGCCCGGTGAATCGGCAACAATCAGGCGGATCGACCGCTGCGGATAATCCGCAGGATCGGACTGCGCGAAGGCGACGCTGCAGGCGGCCAGCAGCAGGCCGGCACAGAACAGCCGCGGCATCACCGCTCCCGCAGGCACCGCCCCGCCCTAGCCGCGCAGCTCCTTGTTGAAAAACTCCAGCGTGCGCTGCCAGGACAGCTTCGCCGCCGCCTCGTCGTAACGCGGTGTGGTGTCGTTGTGGAAGCCATGCAGCGTGTTGGGATAGATGTGCGCGGTGTAACGCACCTTGTTCGCCTTCAGCGCCTCCTCGTAGGCCGGCCAGCCCTTGTTGACGTTTTCGTCGTCGCTGGCGAACTGCAGCAGCAGCGGCGCCCTGATCTTCGGCACTTCCGAGGCCGGCACCTGGCGGCCGTAGTACGGCACCGCCGCGGCAAGATCCGGCATCCGCGTCGCCAGCAGGTTGCTGATGTAGCCGCCGAAACAGAAACCGACAACACCGATCTTTCCCGCCTCCGGCCGCTGCTTCAGGAACTGCGCGCCCTGGTAGAGATCCTCCTCGCGTTTCTTCGGATCCTGGGCCGCGAACAGCGCGCGCCCCTTGTCCTCGTCACCGGGGTAACCGCCGACCGGACTCAGCGCGTCGGGCCCGAAGGCGACGAAGTTTGCCGTCGCCAGCCGCCGCACCACATCCTCGACATAGGGATTGAGGCCGCGGTTCTCGTGGATCACCAGCACCGCCGGCAGCTTGCCCTTGAGGTTCGCCGGCGCGGCGTAATAACCGCGGATGCGGCCGTGGCCCTGCGGCGAATCGTATTCCAGGTACTGGGTGCGGATGCGCGGGTCGTCCTTCGGCACCTGCTGCGCCCAGGCGAAATTCGGCTTCAGGCTCTCCAGCATCGCCGTCGCGGTGAAGGCGCCCACCGCGTACTTGCCGGCGCGTTCAAGGAATTCTCGACGGTCGATCCGTCCGTGCACATAACCGTCGAACAGCTTCATCACTTCCGGCGGATAATCACTCGCTTTCCTGCGTTCCATCGTCGCGTCTCCTGTCTGACAACAATCAAAGCGGAATGCCGAGCAGCTTCGCCGCCGTTTCGCCGAGCATCGCCCGGCGCTCGGCATCGCTGAAGCCCGGCGCATTGAGAATGTGGTTCACCGAATCGCCCTGCCACGGAATCGGATGGTCGGTGCCGATTACCAGCCGGTCGGAACCGACTTCGGCGGCGAGGTGGCGCAGCGCCTCGCCGGTAAACACCAGAGTGTCGTAATACATGTCGCGCAGGTATTCCGTCGGTTTTTTCTTCAGCTTCACGCCGGTGTCCATCTCCGGCGCCACGCGCAGGCTCTGGTCCGAACGCGGAGATTTTGAGACCGGGAAAACGGTCCAGCGTTCCCTCGAAGATCAGGTGCGACAGCGCGATCGTGGTGTCCAGCGGATTGCCGATGGTATTCGACAGCCAGCCGTTGCCCTTGAAACGTCCTTCCAGCTCCGGCGTGCTCTGCGGGTGGATGAAGATCAGCACCCCCAGCTCCTCGGCCTTCGCCCAGAAGGGATGGAACATCGGATCGGAGAACTCCCTGCCCGCGACGCTGGCGCCGACCGCCGCCCCGCGCAGCCCGAGTTTCTTCACCCCGTGCACCAACTGCTCCACCGCGAGGTCGGGATGCTGCAGCGCCACCGAAGCGAACGCCACGAAACGGTCGGGATATTCACCACACCATTCCGCAAGCTTCTCGTTCTGCACGCGGATAACTTCCGCGGCAAGGTCTCGCGGCGCGCGATACCACAGCGGATTGATCGACAGCGCCTCGATGTCGATGCCCTGCTCGTCCATTTCGGCGATGCGCCGCGAACCCACCTCGCCGATGCCGGGACCACGCTGGTCCTCCAGCTTCAGTTTCAGCAGGTCGAGCGCCCCGGTCACCACGCAATGCGCATGCACGTCGATGGTCTTCACCCGCTTGCCGCCGACCAGCACCTGGCGGCGGCGGCCACCTGCGGTCTGCGCCGCGGTGTTGGTCATGCTGCAACCGGTGAACACAATGCCGTCGTCGCAGCAATGCCGCGTGTGATCCGTATGCCCTTTGTGCACGAAACCCCTCCAGTCGATTGTTGTTGGTTTTACCCGCGGACATCCCGGCAACCGGCGCGCCGTGGCTCTGCAGAATACCAGCGCCGCCGCGTCCACACCATGGCCCCGCGACAGCGCTTGCGCCGCACTGACTTACAATCGGCCGGAGGAGGAACAAAGACATGGATCGCGGCATCTGGGCCATCTGGTACGACATCGCAGCGGCGAACAGGGACAGCTATCTGGACTGGTTTCACCGGGTCCACATTCCAGAAAAACTGTCACGTCCCGGTTACTGCTGGGCCGCGCACTATGCGCTGGGCCACGGCGGCCGCGGCACCGGATACCTCGCGCTGTTCGGCGGCGAGACCACGCAGACCTTCCTCAACCCCAGTCCGGGACAACTCGCCAAAAAGCAGAGTGCCGAGACGAAACAGTTCATCGGCATGCGCCTCAATGCCGCGGCCGCGATCCTCGCCGAGGAAGCCCGCGTCGACGGCCCCGAAACCCGCACACGCGATGCGCGCGGCACGACCGCCGCCGTGATCCAGATCGGCCACTACAACGCGCCGTCACCGGCGGTCGAGGACGATCTCGGCGGCTGGTACGCCCAGGAACGTTTCCCCTTGCTGAAAACCCTGCCCGGCTGCGCCGGCGCGCGCAAGCTGCTCGCCACCGTCGGCCGCTACAAACACGCGATCCTCCACGAGTTCACCTCGCTCGAAGAACGCGAACACCACTTCGGCCCGCACGAAGCCCGGCGCAACGATCCGCAGACCTGGATGGGTCGTGTCGTGCCGCAACTGCAACACGCGCCGTACTCGCCGGCCGTAGGCACAAGGCTGTGGCCAGTTGTGTAAGTACTCGCCGTTCCACATTTCACCCCTGACGCCTTACACCTGACAAGCATTAACACCCCCATGGAATACACCACCCTCGGCCGCACCGGCCTCAAGGTCAGCGTTGCCGGACTCGGCTGCGGCGGCAGCTCGCGGCTGGGCATGACCGCCGGACACAGCGATGCGCACTGCGTCGGCATCGTGCAGCGCGCGCTCGACCTCGGCGTCAACTTCATCGACACCGCGCAGTTCTACGGCACCGAACCCATCGTCGGCAAGGCGATCAAGGGCCGGCCGCGCGAATCGGTGATCATTTCCACCAAACACAAGGTCGCGCCCGGCGCCTCGCCGACCGCGGTCGCGAATGTCATCACCAGCCTCAACAGCTCGCTGAAGGCGCTGGGCAGCGACCACGTCGACCTGTTCTGCCTGCACACCGTGCTGCCCGGCGAATACGACCTCGTCGCCGCGAAGGTGCTGCCGGCGCTCAGGCGCGAACAGGAAAAGGGCAAGCTCCGCCACATCGGCATCACCGAATGGGCCACCAAGGACAACGGCCACAGCATGCTTGAACGCGCGCTCGCCGACGACCACTGGGACGTGGTGATGACCGCCTTCCACATGCTGTGCCAGAACTCGCGGCAGAAGGTGTTCCCGGCGGCGATCAAACACAATGTCGGCACCCTGGTCATGTTCGCGGTGCGCGCGCTGTTCAGCGTGCCCGGCCGGCTGCAGCAGGACATCGCCAGACTCGCCGCCGAAGGCCGCGTTCCGGCGGAACTCGCGCAGAAGGACAACCCGCTCGACTTCCTGCTCGGCGAAGGCGGCGCAAAAACCATCATCGAAGCCGCCTATCGTTACGCCCGCCACGAACCCGGCGCCCATGTCGTGCTCTTCGGCACCGGCAACCCGGCGCATATCGAGCCCAATGTGCGTGCCATCCTCGGCCCGCCGCTGCCTGAAGCCGCGCGCCGGCAACTCGCGGAGCTTTTCGGCGCACTCGAAGGCGTGGGGCTCGACGAGCCCAACCTGAAAAAACCCGCCGCCTGACATACCCGCACTGGCGTCCCGGTTTAATCCGCGGCCCCGCGCGTCAGAACATCACCGGATGATGATGTGGCTGCAGTCTGACAAAGCGATTGTCGTGCAGCCCGGATGCGGCGTATGCTTTTTTTCCAGGCCCCACACCGTCGCGCAATCGACGGATGCCGCCCCGCGAGGAGTCCGCGATGGCCAATACCGAAATGCCGGCAGGCGACCGGGTGTTTCTCGAGTTGTTCGAACACAGCGTGCAGCCGATGTGGATTTTCGACCTCGAGACGCTGCGTTTCCTTGCCGTCAACGAGGCGATGGAGCAGAAATACGGCTACAGCCGGGAAGAACTGCTGGCGATGACCGTGCTCGACATCCGTCCCGAAGGCGAGATCGAACGTTTCCAGTCGCACATCAGCCGCCAGGATGACGGTATCGACCGCGCCGGCCGCTGGCTCCACCACGCAAAAGGCGGCGGGGAGCTGCATATGGACATCACTGCGCGCAGGATTACTTACCGGGGCCGGCGCGCCGAGATCGTGCTGGCGATCGACGCCACCGACCAAGTCCGCGCCCTCGACCGCCTGAACAGCGCCGAAGCGATGTACCGCAGCATGGTGGAACACACGATGGTCGGCATCTACATCGTCAAGGACATGAAAATCGCCTACGCCAACCCCGGCCTGATGAAAATCTTCGGCTACAACGCCGACGAGATCGTCGGCCTCAACATCCTCGACCTCACCGTGCCGCGCGAACATGCAAAGGCCCTGGAAGCCATTCGCGAACGGCTGACCAGCGAAGCCAGCGCCGGCCGTCGCGTGTTCACCGGCCTGCGCAAGGACGGCCGCGAAATCGTCGTCGACATCCACAACACGCTGGCCGGCAGCGAAACCAACCCGGTGATGATGGGCGTGGTGATCGACATCACCGAGTCCTGGCGGGCCGAGGCACAGACCGCCGCTCACCTCGCCCACCTGCAGCGCATGCTGCAGGATTCCCTGAACGCCGTGTCGACGCTGTGCGAGATCCGCGATCCTTACACCGCCGGCCACTCCAGCCGCGTCGGTGAACTGGCCGCCGCCATCGGCGGAGAGCTGGGCCTCAACGACGGCGAGATCGACACCCTACGCAAGAGCGGCATCGTCCACGACATCGGCAAGATCGGCGTACCCGTGGAAATCCTCACCAAGGCGGCCAAACTTTCGGTGCCCGAATTCGGGCTGATCAAGAACCACCCGCAGCTCGGCTACGACATCCTGAAGCACATCGACTTCCGCACCCCGGTAGCCGAGATCGTGCTCCAGCACCACGAACGCATTGATGGCAAGGGTTACCCGCGCGGACTCAGGAACGGTGCCATCCTGCCGCTGGCCGGCATACTCGCCATCGCCGACGTCGTCGAATCGATGAATTCCGACCGCCCCTACCGGGCGGGCCTGGGCATTGACGTGGCGCTGGAGGAAATCGAATCGAACATGGGCGGGCGCTACGACACGGATGCCGGGAAGGCCTGCCTCCTGCTGTTCCGAGAGCGCGGCTACCGGATCATCCAGTGACGCGGCAAACGCGCGGCGTCAGGGATTAACGGGTGGGCCGGCGGAAGGGAATGATCTGCGCCTCGGGCTGCAGCGAGAATTTCACCGCGCCGGGCCAGTCGATGCGTTCGATCACGCGGTTGTTGTTGGCCGCCCAGAAGCGCGCGGTGTCCTCGGTCATCGGCGTGCGCACCAGGCGCCAGCGCGCCTTGCCGCTGCGGTCCTTCTCCAGCACGCGCCACTTGTAGAGGGTTTCCATGTCGATTCCCCTGTCTGGCCGGGCGGATCGCGCCCGGGGCAAACATCTTAGCCGTACCTTCCGCGTACGGCCAGCCCGGACCTGCTCGACAGTGAGCGCCCCGGGGGTGCGCTTATCCGCGTGCGCTCTTGAAGTAGGTTTTCGCGCTGCCGGCCAACAACCGCGGCAAATGGGTGTAGATGTAACGCACGCCCTTGCCGAGCACCTCGCTCACGTGTTCGGCGGTGGCCGGCGTGCCCGGAGTGCGGCCGGCGGCAAGCATTTTCTGGAAGCAGCTGTCGATCGCCTGTGCCACCACCGGCGCCTTCGGATTGCCCGGATGGCCCATGGATTGCGACAGGTCCGACGGCCCGATGAAAAACACGTCGATGTCATCGACTTTCAGCAACTCGTCGATGTTGTGGACCGCGGCCTCGTCCTCGATCTGCACCGCGATCAGCGTTGAGTCGTTGGCGGCCTTCACGTATTCGGCCAGCGTGCCGTGCGAATCGTAGACTGCCGAACGCGTGCCTGCCGCCAGCCCGCGCTTGCCCAGCGGGTGATACTTCACGGCGGCGACCGCATCGCGCGCGTCCTGGGCGGTGATCACGTGCGGAATCTGCACACCCATGACGCCGCGGTCGAGGACCTGCAGGATGTGTTCCGGGCTGCGGCTCACCGGCCGCGCAATCGCGGTGATGCCGCTCGCCTCGGCGGCCATCGCCATCAATTCGACGCTTTCGATGGTCAGCGTGCCGTGTTCGCAGTCGAGCAGCACCCAGTCAAAACCGGCGGCGGCGACCATTTCCACGATCTGCGGCGACGGAATCATCACCGAGACGCCGAACACCGGTTCACCTGCGCGCAGCTTTTCCTTCATCTTGTTTCGTTTCATCCTGACTTCCTCGGGTTAAAAGGCCGGCGGCCTGCGGGTTATCGTGGCTGCAACCAGCTATTTGGGTGGCGCCGGCAGCCGTTCATTGAAAAATTGCACCACCTCGTCCATCGCCGCAGGGGTGCTGGTGAATCGGCCCTGCAATCCCATTGCCCCTGAGCGCCGGAAAAAAGCCACGGTGGCATCGGTCATCAGCGGTTCGATGCGGAGACCGCGCAGCACCTCGGCCACCTGCTCCATCTCGTGGCGCCGGCGCGCATGCGCCGTCGCATGGCTGCGCACCCAGTTCGACGCCGTCTTCTCGAACGGGTGGTTCGCCATCAGTTCCGTCACTTCGCGCCAGAGATCATCGCGGATGCCCGCGCGCTCACCGGCCGCCAGGAACTCGATCAGCAGCGCCTCCAGCCCTTTCGAGAACACGCTGCGCAGCATCTTGAACATCGAAGCCTTGCCGATGTCCTCGGCGTAAAAGCGCACGTTGAGCCCCAGCTTGTCCTTGATCTCGGCTTCCGCCCGCCGGCCATGCGGCCCGCCCAGCAGGATCTCTGTTTTCGCACCGGTCACACCGACCGCCCCGAGCACCGCTCCTTCAACGAAGGCTGCACCCGACGGCGACACGATGGCCTCGATTTCGCGCTTGAGGCCGGGATCCGTGGCATTGAGGTCGACATAGGTCTGTCCTTCCGCCAGATGCGGCAGGCAGCGGCGCGCCGCATCGCAGGCGACGCTGGTGGTCACCGTCGACAACACGTAATCGGCGCCCCGCAACGCATCGGCCAGCGCGCAGAAGTCCACTTTCGCACCGCAGCTGCGCTCCTTCAGCCGATGGAGTCCGCCCTCCTGATCCAGCAGCACATCGTAGGCCGCCACCTCCGCCCCGCGCGCAGCGATTTCGGCGCTGAAGGCGGAGGCCACCTCGCCGTAGCCGATGAAGGCAACCCGAAGGGTCATGCGACTTCTCCCATGGGCAAGCGCCCCGGTCCGCCGGTCGCAACGGTCCCGCAGGCCTGCTGCATCCGTTCGCCGCTGGCGAGAATGTGATCGCGCATGGCCTTGGCGGCGGCATCGCTGTCATTGCGCCGGAACGATTCGAGGAAACCGCGATGCTCGTTGATGGACCGCTGCATGGCACCGGGCTGGCCCAGCGAGTGGCTCCGGTACAGGGACAGCTCGCTCAGCAGCCTGCGGTATATCTCCAGAAGCTTGCGGTTGCCCGTCATTTCGACCATGCGTTCGTGAAAAACCACATTCAGCTCGTGATACGCCGCTGAATTGCCCGCCGCGCAGGCGGCTTCCATTTTTTCCACCATGCGCTGCAACTCCGACAACTGGCCGGCCTTGATGCTGCGGGCCAGTTCCATGCCCACCCCGGCATCGATGCAGGCGCGGGCCTGGTAAATCTCGGCGACTTCCTCGATCGAAACCACGCGCACATAAACGCCGTAGTTCTTGCGGCTGACCACCAGCCCGGCCTGCTCCAGGGTGCGCAGACACTCCCGCACCGGCGCCCGGCTGACGCCCAGCTTGCGGGCAATTTCCAGTTCATTGACCCGGTCCCCTCCCGACAGCTCGCCCGAGAAAATCTGGCCCTCGATCTCCTGCCGGACCAGGCTCGCCAGGGGCTGACGACTGAGGAAGCGGATTTTCTTTAATGTGGAGGTGGACATATTATTGTCGACAATATATTGTTACTACGCTGATATGTAAAGGTAATTTGTCTGCTCTTTGTCACCGTTTTGCAACAATCGGACGTGATACTCCTGACCCTTCAGCGGTATCGCCGGGCACCAAAACAAACTCAGGGAGTGTGAACAAATGTCAAAGCTGACCCCCGCCTCGATCGCCGGATTGCTCATCATGGGCTTCGCCACGGCAGCAGGCGCGCAACAGGCCTACCCCAACAAACCCATCCGGCTGATCGTCGCCTTCGCGCCCGGCGGCAACACCGACACCGTGGGCCGGATCGTCGGCCAGAAACTGGGCGAGAGCATCGGCACACAGGTGATCGTCGACAACCGCGGCGGTGCAGGCGGAGTCCTCGGCACTGAAATCGCAGCCAGCGCCAACCCCGACGGCTACACGCTGACGATGGGCACCACCACCACCCACGCCATTTCCGTCGCGGCCTACGCCAAGCTGCGTTACGACCCGATCAAGAATTTCGCGCCCATCGCGCTCGTCGCAAGCGCACCCTACCTGCTGGTCGTCCACCCCAAGATTCCGGCGCGCAACCTGAAGGAATTCATCGCCTACGCCAAATCGCAGCCCGGCAAACTGAACTACGGTTCGGCGGGACAGGCCACGACCACCCATCTGGTGATGGCCACGCTGGCGGGACGCGCCGGGCTCGACATGGCGCACATCCCCTTCAAGGGCAACGGCCCTGCGACAACCGCCGTGCTCTCCGGCGAAGTGCAGGTGCTGTTCGGCGCCGTTCCGCCGCTACTCGGGCATGTAACCGCAAAGCGGGTGACTCCGCTCGCGATGAGTTCCGGCAAGCGCTCGATCACCCTGCCCGAAATCCCGACCGTCGCGGAATCCGGATTCCCGGGATTTGACATGGCACTGTGGCTGGGATTTTTCGCGCCCGCGGGCACACCGCCGGCCGTCCTGAAAAAACTGGAAGCGGCGCTGGTGCAGATCGGCCAGTCCGCGGAAATGAAAGAGCTGATGACCAAGCAGGGTGTTGAACCCTACAGCATGGGATCGGCGGATCTCGCCAAACTGCTGAAGGCGGACATCCAGAATTACCAGTCCGTATTCAAGGCCGCCGGCATCCCGGTGCAGTAACTGTCCGTCAGCGCGCCCGGTGCTGGACCGCGCCGGGCGCAGGGCCGGCCGCGGGATTAGAATTCCCCCCGCAACCCCGGAGGCCCCATGAAACTCTACGGCAGTCCCGGCAGCCCTTTCGCGCGCAAGGTGCGCATCGTGCTCGCCGAAAAAAACATCCCGCATGACTACATCGTCGCCCGCGGCTCGGCGCCGGATTCACCGGTGCCGGCCTTCAATCCGCTGGGCAAGATCCCGACCCTGGTGCGCGACGACGGCCGCGCGCTCTACGATTCACCGGTGATCGTCGAATACCTGGACGCGCTCGGCAGCGGGCCGAGGCTGATTCCGGAGGATTTCGAGTCCCGCATCGAGGTCAAACGCTGGGAAGCGCTGGGCGACGGCATCACCGAGGCCACCGTCAACATCAACCACGAATACCGCGAGCCGGCGGACAAGCAGCGCAGCAAGGCCTGGTTCGACAAGCAGCGCCAGAAAATCGACCGCGGCCTCGCGCTGATGGAGGCCGACCTCGGCAAGCGCGAATTCTGTTTCGGCGACCGCTACACGCTCGCCGACATCGCCGCCGGTTATGCGCTGGCTTATCTCGATTTCGCGCTGGCGGAAGTCGAATGGCGCAAGGCGCATCCGGCGCTGGCGCGGCTGGCCGAACGCCTCGCGGCGCGGCCGTCCTTCAGCAGCACGCTGCAGGCGCCGAGGGCCTGAAGCGCTTCAGAACACCGCCGGCAGCAGCAGCCCGAAGGCGCCGACCAGCAGCA